>Ga0209437_100057_pt1 | contig 362922 bp, 342 predicted proteins | sample AraplaL_Cvi_mTSA_FD_184266 | JGI IMG/M metagenome (GOLD analysis project Ga0209437, IMG submission 184266) | Arabidopsis root microbial communities from the University of North Carolina, USA - plate scrape CL_Cvi_mTSA (SPAdes) (version 2) | ecosystem: Host-associated > Plants > Roots >...
ATCAATCCCAGGCCTAGCCCAGAACCACCAATCAGCATCGCAGCCAATCCAGGAAACACTAGAGCGAAGGACTTCGTCGCCAGCAGCGCCGCCGCCCTCGTCAGTGATCGGGCTTATAGACCCTACCCATCGAAGTAGTCAACAGGCCTATTTTGAAAAAAATCAAAAAACACATAACTGTTTGATTCCTATGTAATTTTTATGAACGTCCCGATGGACGTCCCAAAAATCCCCCCAGAACACCTTTAGATATCCACCAGAGAGCATCCGACATGGCCGCAAAACGGTGGAACCGGCTCAAAAGCTTGCACCTCGGCACTAGAACCCAGTGCCACCGTTCTTGGCATTTATCAGAAACAGGGCACGGAATGGCTCAAAAAGCGGCTGGTTGATTTGACACTTCTGTCATAAATATGCACATCTTCGCCCCCAGCCTGCGGGCTCGCATGAAGGAAGCGGATCACGATCGGCATGATGACGGACAAGATGATGCTCCGATCCCTCGGCAACGAGCCGCCAATCCTGGCGGATGGCCGACGGGCACCGGATCGGCGCGAGGTCTCTCTCCGTTGGCTTTCCGGCACCTTTCTGACCGGTGTCACGTCAAGCATCCTTATGGGCGTAGCATTGTTTGCCGCACTCGACGGCCGGCAGCAGCTCGCAATCCCTGCGGAAGCCTATGCGACGGTCGATAATCATAATGCTGCCGATGATCAGGTCACGCGCGGCGGCCGACTGATTTCCACGGCGATCGCCTCGAAGCCTTCCGACCGCAATGTTCTTGAAGTGTCGACCGTTGTACGCGATGGCGACAAGGAAGTGGTGCGCCGCCAACCCTTCGCCCATGTGAAGATCGCCCTCGCCACCAACCGGATCGCCAGCGAGAGCTACCCGGCCTTCGATCCTTTGGCGATCTTTTCAACGGACGACAACATACCGCAGCCGGCCAACAAGACCGGTGCCATTTATGGATCAGACGTCGAATCCGAAGTCAGCCTGAAGACGATCGCCTTTCCTGCCAAGGACATTCCATTCCAGCTTGCCGGCTCCATGTCGCTTGATGAGGTCGAGGAGAATGTTCGTTCCAATGGCTCGGTGCTGGCCGACGGCAATGCCCAGCTTTCGGCGCTCTACTATGTCGACCCGCGCCGTTTCGCCAATGACGATTCCGACGTAGACCTGACAGCGGGCCTTGCAGCTCGCATCGTCGAAGAGAACATGTCCGTCTCAGCTCCGGAAGCGGTGACTGCGCAGACGGAAGAATTTGCCGACGATATTATTCCCGTCCGCGAGAACATGCCGATTGCCGCGGCACTAATAGGCGCCGGCTACCTCAAAGCCGACGCGAATGATGTCGCAACCAAGATCCAGCCGCTCTTCGGTTCGTCCGATGTCTCCGCCGGCGACGTGCTGCGCATCGGCATCCTGCAGAAAGGCGAGCAGGCAAAAATCATCCGCGCCAGCATCTATCGCGGCACGAAACATCTGCTGACCGTCGCGCAGAACGATCATGGCGACTTCGTTGCCGGCAGTGCCCCGCCAATGCTCGATGCCATCTCGACGGCTTTCGACAATGACGCACCCGCTCTGGCGGCCGGCCGTGACCTGCCGAGCGTCTATGACGGCATCTATCGCGCCGCCCTTTCCTACGGCATGACCAAGGAGATGGTGGCGCAGATCGTCAAGCTGCTCGCGAGCAATGTCGACTTTCAGGCACAGCTAAAGCCGACGGATTCGCTCGAAGCATTCTTCTCCGTCACTGACGACAAGGGGCAGGCGACGGCCGATTCCGAGCTGCTTTACGTCAACGCCCGTTTCGGCGATAACGTCACCCGTTTCTACCGCTTCGAGGACCTGACCGATCACTCGATCGACTACTTCGACGAGGCCGGCAAGAGCATCCGGCAATTCCTGCTGCGCAACCCTGTTCCCACCGGCGTCTTCAAATCCGGCTTCGGCATGCGCCGCCACCCGATCCTAGGCTTTGCCCGCATGCATACCGGCGTCGACTGGTCAGCGCCGCGGGGCACGCCAATCATCGCTGCCGGCAACGGCATCGTCGAAAAGGCCAGCTGGGATTCCGGCGGTTTCGGCAATCAGACCTTGATCCGGCATGCGAACGGCTACGTCTCCTCCTACAATCACCAGAGCGCCATCGCCAAGGGCGTCGTCCCCGGCGCGAAGGTCGTGCAGGGACAGGTGATCGGCTTCATCGGCTCGACAGGTCTCGCGACCGGTCCTCACCTGCACTATGAGCTGATCGTCAACGGTACGAAGGTCGATCCGTTGCGCATCCGCCTTCCCGGCGGCAAATCGCTTGAAGGCGATGCGCTCGCCAAATTCCAGGAAGAACGCAAGCGCATCGATACACTGCTAACCGACGAGAAGACGAAGCAGATCGCCAGCAAATAGCCCCAGCCGCTCAGCCATTTTAAATTGGGGCTGCGGCTGCGGCCGATGGCAAAATGGCGGCCCGAAGACCGCCATCCGCATTTATTCACATGCTATAGCTTAGGCCGCTTCGTTTACCGCCTGGCGCGGACGAAACAACAGCCGGTCAGAACCGCTGGTGACCTTGACGAGCGAACCATCCGGAATTTGACCCGAAAGGATCTGTTCGGCGAGCGGATCCTGCACGTATTTCTGGATCACCCGCTTCAGCGGCCTTGCACCATAGACCGGATCGTAACCCTTGTTGGCGAGCCAGTTGCGGGCATCATCATCGAGTTCGAGCGTGATCTTGCGTTCCGACAGCAGCTTCAGCAGCCGCTCGAGCTGAATGTCGACGATCGCGCCCATCTCATCGCGCTTCAGGCGATGGAACAGGATGATTTCGTCGATACGGTTCAGGAATTCCGGCCGGAAATGCGACCGGACGACTTCCATCACCTGCTCGCGCACCAGATCGCTGTCATCGCCATCTTTCAGCTGGGTCAGATATTCGGCGCCCAGATTGGAAGTCATGATGATCATCGTGTTACGGAAATCGACCGTGCGGCCCTGTCCGTCCGTCAACCGTCCGTCATCCAGAACCTGGAGCAGGATGTTGAAGACATCGGGATGCGCCTTTTCGATCTCGTCGAACAGCACGACCTGATAGGGCCGACGGCGGACGGCTTCGGTCAGCGCGCCGCCTTCCTCATAGCCGACATAGCCGGGAGGAGCACCGATCAGCCGGGCCACGGAGTGCTTCTCCATGTACTCGGACATGTCGATGCGCACCATCGCGGTGTCGTCGTCGAAGAGGAAGCGGGCAAGCGCCTTGGTCAGCTCCGTCTTGCCGACACCGGTCGGGCCAAGGAAGATGAACGAGCCGATCGGCCGGTTCGGATCCTGCAGGCCGGCGCGAGAGCGGCGAACGGCGCGAGAGACGGCCTGAACAGCATCGCCCTGGCCGACGACCCATTTTGCCAGCTCGTCTTCCATCCTGAGCAGCTTGTCGCGCTCGCCTTCCAGCATCTTGTCCACGGGGATCCCGGTCCAGCGGGAAACCACCTGAGCGATGTTGTCGGCGGTGACGACCTCCTGCACCATGGAATCACGGGCACTATCCTGCTCTTCCGCAGCGTGGAGTTCCTTCTCAAGATTGGGGATCACGCCATAGGCAAGCTCGCCTGCACGCTGGAACTCACCCTTGCGCTGGGCTATGGCAAGTTCGTTGCGGGCATCGTCGAGCTGCTTCTTCAGGTCGGCGGCAAGACCAAGCTTCTGCTTTTCGGCCTGCCAGCGCGCAGTCAGCGCATCGGCTTCCTCTTCCAGAGACGTAAGATCCGTTTCCAGCCGCTTCAGCCGGTCAGCCGAGGCCTGGTCTGTTTCCTTCTTCAACGCCTCGCGCTCGATCTTCAGCTGAATGATGCGGCGATCGAGTTCGTCGAGCTCTTCCGGCTTGGAATCCACCTGCATGCGCAGACGCGCTGCGGCTTCGTCCATCAGGTCGATGGCCTTATCCGGCAGGAAGCGGTCGGTGATGTAGCGGTTCGACAGAGTTGCGGCAGCCACCAGCGCGGCATCGGCGATGCGCACTTTGTGATGCTGTTCGTATTTTTCCTTCAAGCCGCGCAGGATCGAGATCGTGTCCTCGACCGTCGGCTCTTCGACCATGACGGGCTGGAAACGGCGGGCGAGCGCCGGATCCTTCTCGACATGCTTGCGGTACTCGTCGAGCGTGGTCGCGCCGACGCAATGCAGCTCGCCGCGTGCAAGCGCAGGCTTCAAGAGGTTCGAGGCATCCATCGCGCCATCAGCCTTGCCGGCACCGACCAACGTATGCATCTCGTCGATGAACAGGATGATCTCGCCGTTTTCGGACTGCACCTCGTTGAGCACGGCCTTCAGCCGCTCTTCGAATTCGCCGCGGAATTTCGCGCCGGCAATCAAGGCACCCATGTCGAGCGCCATCAGCTTCTTGTCCTTCAGCGATTCCGGCACGTCGCCATTGACGATGCGCAGCGCCAGACCTTCGACGATCGCCGTTTTGCCGACACCGGGCTCGCCGATCAGCACAGGATTGTTCTTCGTGCGGCGCGACAGGACCTGGATCGTGCGACGGATTTCGTCGTCACGGCCGATCACAGGGTCGAGCTTGCCTTCGCGGGCTTCGGCGGTGAGGTCGCGGGCATATTTCTTCAAGGAATCGAAGCCCTGCTCCGCATTGGCCGAGTCGGCCGTGCGGCCCTTGCGGATATCGTTGATGACCTGATTGAGGGCGACAGGTGTAACGCCGGCCTTCTTCAGGCTCGCCGAAGTGGAAGCCGAGGGTTCGATCGCCAAAGCCTGCAAGAGACGCTCGACAGTGACGAAACTGTCGCCAGCCTTCTTCGCGGCATCTTCCGCAGTGGTGAAAACCTTGGCGAGCGGCTGCGAGAGATAGACCTGGCCGTCGCCGCCCGAAACCTTCGGCAGCTTGGCAAGTGCGGCATCATTGGCAAGACGCGCAGCCTTGGCGTCACCGCCGGCGCGTTCGATCAACGAGGCGGCCATGCCCTGGTCGTCGTCCAGAAGCACCTTGAGAACATGCTCGGGGGTGAACTGCTGATTTCCCTGCGCAAGCGCATTGGTTTGAGCGGATTGCAGGAAACCGCGAACCCGTTCGGAGTATTTTTCGATATTCATATGAGACCTCCATGAATCGCTCTGCCCGGACCGGCACAGACCGATGATTGAGATTGAGCCCCCTCTAGAGGCAGGCCCCGCCTTTCCGCCATTGAGATTTGCGACAAGACAACTGAGGGGAATATGGGAGGATATTCGAAGAGTTTAAAGGGTCGCGGAATGGAAAAACCGGACGGAGTGGCTCCATTTGCTGCGGCAATCGAAGAAGCGCCGGTTGGTCCAGAAAGGGACTACCCGCCATATAAAAAGGAATGGCGGCTTTCGCCGCCATTCCTGCATTCTCGCTTTATTAACTCGTTCACTCCAGCGGAGCGACTTATTCCGAGGTAGCGTCCGCCAAAGCCGGAGCTTCGCTCGACCCGGCTTCACCCTGTTCATCGCCCTCGGCTGCAGCACTGCGGCGCGGCTGGCGGCGCGGACGATTGCCGCCTGCACTGCGACGGCGCGGCTGGCGCTCGGTGGCAGCGACCGCCGGAGTTTCCTCTTCGATCGCCACTTCGGCCGGAATGCCTTCGATCACCGGCTGCGGGCCGGTACCGTTGATGGCTTCGGGCTCACTGGCCGGAGCAGCAGCAACGGCTGGAGCAGCCTGCTGCTGGCGAACGTGAGGTTGAGCCATCTGCGGCTGATCGTCCATTTCCTGCGCATCCATATCATCGATGTCACGCTCGGCATTATCGCGGTCATTGTAGTTGTGATGATCGTCGCGCTGGTAGCGCTCCTGCATCTGCGCCTGCGCGCTGGCAATGATCCGATTGTAATGTTCGGCATGCTGCAGGTAATTTTCCGCCATGACGCGGTCGCCGGAGCTTTGAGCATCGCGAGCCAAGGCCGCGTACTTCTCGGCGATATGCTGTGCGGTTCCGCGGATTTTCACATCGGGACCAGAGCTGTCGTAAGTCCTGGTCAGCGGGTTCGAGCCCTTGCGGTTGAAATTGTTGTTGTTATTTCCGCCGCCGTTGTTGTTGTTACCACGCCCCCGACCGCGCTTGTTCTGCTGTCCTGGCCTCATAGATCCTTCACCTGAATTCTCTTCGTTGGGATAAAATTATACACGACACCTGCCGCCGCGGTTCGGACACTGCCAAACCAGGGCTTTCGTGCCGCAAGCAAACTGCGCTTTAGCGCCGGTCTGCCGCTCGACTACGTCAGATTAAACTGATCACGCATTGGGTTATCTTCAACCTTTGACACTCTTACCAGAGAGCGGTTCCCCGAGGCTGTCCAAGATAAGCGAATCGTCTCGCTCATTCCCAGCCGCCCAACGCGTGAGCGCAACCTATATTGCTTCCTCAGGAAATCCAAGCTTTTTCTTTGCGATAGCAACGGGTCTCACAAATCCGCTGAAAACGTCGCATTAATGTTGAAATTCAAACACAAGAACCCGGTCATTCTGCCCGTAGTCACGGACCGCCTCGACGAGGGAAAATCCTGCTCCTTCAAAAATTGAAGTCACCGTTTCACGCTGATCGTAGCCGATCTCCACACCTATCATACCGTCCGGATGCAGGAACCGAGCCGCGTCCTTCGCGATCGCCCTGTAAGCATCCAGCCCATCAAGGCCCCCGTCAAGGGCCGCGGGAGGATCGAAATCCTTTACTTCTGGAGCGAGAGTGGAAATGACATTGGACGCAATATAGGGCGGATTTGAGACAATCACATGAAAACATTCGTGGATGGCGTCAAACCAGCTTCCATGCGCGGTCATGAACCGCTCTGCCAGGCCATTTCGCTCAGCGTTCCCGCGAGCCGTTTCCAGCGCTTCGCTGGAAATATCGGAACCGACACCCGTCGCTTGCGGGCTTTCATGGAGCAGAGCCAAACAGATGGCCCCGGTACCCGTTCCAATGTCCAGCATATGGATATTGCCGATCTTGGATTCAAGACGCCTGATATGCGGCAGCATCGTATCGACGAGAATTTCCGTATCAGGCCGCGGCTCGAGCGTCGCTGGCGACAGCCGCAGGGAGAGACCATAAAACTCGCGTTCGCCGAGAATGCGATGGACCGGCTCATGATTGAGCCGCCGGGCAATCGCCGCCCGTACCGTCGCGGCATCATCCTCGGACACACGCTCGGAACCACGCGTCACCAGCCCGGTCGCGGAAAGGCGAAGAAGGCCGCCGACAAGAATACGGGCTTCCGTGGCGGGATCGTCGAGATCGGCCTCGGCAAAACGCGAGCGCACCTCCTGCAGGAGCCCGGATATGGTTGGCCCCTGCCCGCCGCTCATGCCTGTTCGCCGAGCTGGGCGAGCTGGCTCGCCTGATAATCCGCCAAAAGCGCATCGACCACCTCGTCGATCTCGCCTTCCATCATCCGGTCGAGCTTGTAGAGCGTGAGGTTGATGCGGTGATCGGTGACGCGCCCCTGCGGGAAATTATAGGTGCGGATGCGCTCGGAGCGATCGCCGGAGCCGACCTGGCTCTTGCGGTCGGCCGAACGCTCGCTGTCGGCGCGCTGGCGCTCCATATCAAAGAGGCGCGACCGCAGGACCTGCATGGCCTTGGCGCGGTTCTGGTGCTGCGACTTTTCCGAGCTCGTGACGACGATGCCGGAGGGAAGATGCGTGATGCGCACGGCCGAGTCCGTCGTGTTGACGTGCTGGCCGCCGGCGCCGGATGAGCGCATGGTGTCGATGCGGATATCCTCGGGCCGGATTTCGATATCGATCTCCTCGGCCTCCGGCAGAACGGCAACGGTCGCCGCCGAGGTGTGGATGCGCCCGCCCGCCTCAGTCTCCGGCACGCGCTGCACGCGATGGACGCCGGATTCGAACTTCAGCCGGGAAAACACACCCTTGCCGCTGATGGTGGCGATGATTTCCTTGAAACCACCGGCTTCGCCGTCACTCGCCGAAAGCACCTCCACCTTCCAGCCGTTGCTGGCGGCGAAACGCTCATACATCCGGAAAAGATCGCCGGCAAAAAGCGCCGCCTCAGAGCCGCCGGTGCCAGCGCGGATTTCCAGGATCGCGCTTTTCTCGTCGGCCGCGTCCTTCGGCAGAAGCTCGACCTGGATATCCCTTTCCAGCGCCTCGATTCGCTCCTTGACCTCGGGCAGCTCCATCTCGGCAAGATCGCGCATCTCGCGATCGACCGATTTGTCGGAGAGCATGGCCTCAAGATCAGCAGCCTCGGCTAGAGCGCGCTCATAATCGCGGATCTTGGTCACGACCGGCTGCAATTCGGAATATTCAGAAGCAAGCTTCACATAGACATCCGCGGCCGGACCGGCGGACATGCGCGCCTCGATTTCGCCGAAACGACGTTCCAACTCGCGCATTTTTTCAACGGGGAGCTTCGCCACCCTCTACTCCAATTCTTCTTATTATCTCTGCTTTGATGTTGTGATGCGCATGATCCTGCCTGCAAACCGCTTCGTGCTTTTCAGGATCGGACGCTAAAGCGGAATATTGTGGCTCTCGGCAAAGCGCACAAGGATATCCCGCATGGAACTCGTCGGCTGCCTGTCATCGAGTGCGGCCTCCATGACCTCGGACAAGGCCTTGAGGTCGAGCCCGAGCAGCATTGCCTTGACCGGACCGATCGAGGCCGGCGACATCGAAACCGAGCGGAAACCGATTCCGAGCAGGGCCATAGCGGAAATCGTCTTCCCCGCCAGTTCGCCGCAAAGCGTCACCGGCGTCTTGTTGCGTTCGCCAGCGCGCACAATATCGCGCAGGATACGCAGGAACGGCCGCTCGAGCGGATCGAAGCGATCCGAAACGCGGGCATTGCCGCGATCGACCGCCATCGAGAACTGGAACAGGTCGTTGGAGCCGACCGAGACGAAATCGACCTCCGCCATCAGCTCGTCCAGCTGCCACAGGAGCGCGGGCACCTCGAGCATTGCGCCGAACTGCAGCTTGCGCGGCAGGCTGTGCCCGAAGCGCGAGAGGTGCTGCACTTCCTTCTGCAGAAGTTCGCGCACGGCCCTGATCTCGGAGACTTCCGTGACCATCGGTACCATCATCTTCAATTCGTTGTCGGCCGCCGCCTTGAGCATGGCCCTGAGCTGCGTGCGCAATAGGCCGGGACGATCGAGCGAGAGGCGGATGGCACGCCAGCCGAGCGCCGGGTTCTCTTCCTCATGCGCGCGGAAATAAGGAACCACCTTGTCGCCGCCGATGTCGAGCGTGCGGAAGGTGACGACACGGCCGCCCGCCTGCTTCAGGACATTGCGATAGAAGGCTTCCTGCTCATCCGCCTTCGGCATGGTCGAGGCGATCATGAACTGCAGCTCGGTGCGGAACAGGCCGATACCCTCGGCCCCTGATTCCGCAAGCTGCGGCAGGTCCACCAGCAGGCCGGCATTCATCAGCAGCGAAATGCGTTGTCCGTCCTTGGTGACCGGCTCGACGGAGCGCAGAGCCCGGAACTGCTCCTGCCTGCGGGCACGAAACCGGACCTTCTCCTCATAGGAACGCTGATGATCGGCCATAGGCCGAAGGTGAACGTGGCCGCCATCGCCATCGATGATGACCGAATCGCCATTTTCCGCCAGCGCGACGATGCCTACCGCCTGTCCGACGACCGGAATGCCCATGGCGCGCGCCACGATGACGACATGGCTCGTGACCGCGCCCTCTTCCAGCACCAGGCCGCGAATATTGGCGCGCGGATAATCGAGCAGTTCCGCCGCACCCATCGCACGCGCAAAGATGACCGCGTCGTTCGGAAAGCCTTCAGCGCTGGTACGCCCGGAATGTCCGATGAGCTGCCGCAAAAGCCGGTTTGCCAGATCCTCGAAATCATGCATGCGTTCGCGCAGATAGGGATCGGTCAGGCGCATCATGCGCGCTTTGGTGTCGCTCTGCACCTTTTCGACGGCGGCTTCAGCGGTCAAGCCATTGCGGACCGCTTCCTCGAGCTTGCGCACCCAGCCCTGGTCGTGCGCGAACATGCGGTAGGTTTCAAGAACCTCGCGATGTTCGCCTTCCATGGAAACGTCGCGGCGCGAGAGCATGTCGTCGATCGAAATGCGCAGCGATCCCAGCGCTTCGGCGAGACGGCCGATTTCCTTGTCGGTATCCTCGTTCAGCAGGTTGGTGACGACGATACGCGGCTCGTGCAGCACGACATAGCCGAGGCCGATCCCTTCATTGTAGCTGTCGCCATCAATCGTGACGGAGCGTGTGAGGTCAAGCTCCAGACCCGGCTTGGTGATCTTCTTCAGCTCTCCGGTGGCGATCATCTCGGCCAGCACCATGGCCGTCGTTTCGAGCGCCTCCAGCTCTTCCTCGCGGTAGGTGCGGCTCGCCTTGTTCTGGACGACGAGAACGCCGAGCGACCGGCCGGTGCGCAGGATCGGCACGCCGAGGAAGGAGTGATAAATCTCTTCGCCGGTTTCCGGCAGGTAGCGGTAAGCCGGATGCGATTGCGCGTCCGAAAGATTGAGCGGCTGGGCGGAAGCCGCAATCGTGCCGACGAGGCCCTGCCCCATCTTCAATTGCGAAAGGTGTACGGCCTCTTTATTCAGACCCTCGGTGGCATAAAGCTCAAGGACTCCGTCGGCACGCAGCACGTACACCGAGCACACCTCGGCGACCATGTTGCTGGCAATCTGGCGGACGATCCGGTCAAGGCGCTCCTGCGGCTCCAGCGGCTCCGCCATCAATTCGCGTAGCCGCTTGAGCAGAACGCGTGGACCGCCGGATAGGTCTCTCATTGCGCCACTAGCTCCCGAATCAAGATGTCATGCTCGTCTTGCCCACGTCAGGGCCGGCCGAAACTCGCCTCCGTCACGGTCCGTCGTCAGCAGTCGTGACTCAACTCTTATCCAGACCGTAGCAGGAATGCAAAGTCCTGACTGCGAGTTCTGCATAAGGACCGTCGATCAGGATGGAAATCTTGATTTCTGACGTCGTAATAGCCTTGATGTTGATGCCTTTTTCGGCAAGTGCCCTGAAAGCGGTCGCGGCCACGCCTGCATGCGAGCGCATACCGATACCGATCACAGAAACCTTGACCAGACCTGATTCGTTCTGAATCACGTCATAGCCGATCTTTTCCTTGTTCTCGCCAAGGACGCGCAGCGCCTTCTCGACATCGCCGGACGGAACCGTGAAGGTCATGTCGGTTTTCGAACCGTCCTCGGAAATGTTCTGGACGATCATGTCGACATTGATGTGGTTTTCGGCCAGCGGCCCGAAGATCGCGGCGGAAACACCCGGCCGGTCGGCAAGACGGCGCAGCGAGATCTGGGCCTCATCCTTGGCATAGGCAATGCCGGTGACTACTTCCTGTTCCACGATTTCTTCCTCGTCACAAATCAGCGTTCCGGGCGGGTTAAGCAGATCGCCCATGCCCGGAGCATCGGGATCCTCGAAAGAAGAGCGCACGAAGGTGCGAACCTTGAACACCATGGCGAGCTCGACCGAGCGCACCTGCAGCACCTTAGCGCCGAGAGAGGCCATTTCGAGCATTTCCTCGAAGGCGATCTTCTTCAGGCGACGTGCCTTGGGCTCGATGCGCGGATCGGTCGTATAAACGCCATCGACGTCGGTATAGATATCGCAGCGGTCGGCCTTCACGGCGGCGGCGATCGCAACGGCCGAGGTATCGGAACCGCCACGGCCGAGCGTCGAGAGGCGGTTGTCGGGGCCGAGCCCCTGAAAGCCGGCGATGACGGCGACCTGGCCCTCACCCATGCGGCGGATTATGTCCTCGCCCTCGATCTCGAGAATGCGGGCCGCGCCATGGGCGTTGTCGGTGCGGATCGGGATCTGCCAGCCCTGCCACGAGCGGGCGTTGATCCCCATGGCCTGCAGCGCAATCGCCAGAAGGCCTGATGTGACCTGCTCGCCCGAAGCCACGACGGCATCATATTCGCGCGCATCGTAGATCGAGTGGTTGGCGCCGGAGACTTTCGGCATGTTCTGGACCCAGCCGACCAGTTCGTTGGTCTTGCCGGACATGGCGGAAACGACGACTGCCACTTCGTGACCGGCATCAACCTCGCGTTTCACATGGCGTGCGACATTCTTGATACGGTCCAGATCCGCGACGGAGGTCCCGCCGAATTTCATCACGATGCGTGCCATGTGCCTCTACCAGTACCCTGCGCCGGGCGGCTGAACGCGATAAGCCCGACATGCAAAATCGCCCTCCCGGTTCGGTAGCCGGAAAAGCGTGATCTCAATGGGGCCGTCTCTTAGCGAGTTTGTCGGGCAGGTGCAATAGCGCTGGATACCCCAGCAGTCAAAAGCTTACTCTAAAAATCAACTTTTAAGGTCGACCAGAGCTTGTCGAGAATGCCCTCTTCCCTGGGTAGGTTTTCCCTGTTGAGGAATGTGGCGACAAGCACACCGCCTTCCGGCCGGCCGGTCGCGACGATCTCATACTCCATGACGTCGTCGTCCGTGGTCGTCTCCGCCTTGATACCCTTCAATACGGTACCGCTCAGCAATGTGCGCTGGGTTGGCCGCTTGCTGATCTTCGCGCCGCCATTGAGGCTCTCCTGCACCATCTGCTGCAGGACGACATCGGTATAACTGGAAGGGTTGAGACCCTTATAGACCTGCACGATGATGCCGGTGCCGATCGGCGTCATCAGCGCATATTGCTGCACGCCGTCTCCGAGATCCGTCTTTGCGACCGTGAATTTGCCATCATGATCGAAGGAGAATTTGCCGCCCGTAAACGTGACCGTTTCGCTGCGCTGCAGCTCTACAGGCACCTTGCTGCCGTCCTTCATGGTGACTTCGAGCGTATCGCCGGGATTGATGCCGACGCTAATGCCGTCGATCGTCAGGCGAAACCCCTTGCCGTCCCCGGCATTTGCATGGTTGGCCGCAAGCCAGCCCATGGCGATGGCCGTCGCGAGACGGAGTGGTCTCATGAGGAACTCCTCTACAAGCCGGTTGATCGCAATCGATCCCGGTCCCGAAAGTCCATTTCACAGCCCCGGGGATTGATCGGCCATAAGATACCTCCATGTCAACCTTCGCATCGCAATTCGCGCCTCCTGATCGGGATAGCCCACAGCTGATCGAAGGTCGCGGGCCCTTGACATCGCGCATCGATCGTCCGACTTCACCCTACGGGATAGAATTATTGCGTGCGGTCGTCCGAACCTTCGAACGACGCAAATCACGGAGCAAGCCATGAACGAAACGGCAAAGAGCACGATCGACCAGAGCGAAGTGGACCGTTTCTCCGCCATGGCGGCCGAGTGGTGGAGCCCCACCGGCAAGTTCAAGCCGCTGCACAAGTTCAATCCTGTGCGCCTTGCCTATATCCGCGACCGCGCCTGCGAGAATTTCGACCGCGACCCGAAGAGCAGCAGGCCGCTTGAGGGTCTGCGCGTGCTCGACATTGGCTGCGGCGGCGGCCTTCTGTCGGAGCCGGTAGCGCGCATGGGCGCCACCGTCATCGGCGCCGACCCTTCCGAAAAGAACATCGGCATCGCCTCGACGCACGCAAAAGCCTCCGGCGTTCCCGTCGACTACCGCGCCGTCACGGCCGAGCAGCTGGCCGAAGCCGGCGAAACCTTCGATATCGTGCTGAACATGGAAGTGGTGGAGCATGTCGCCGACGTCGAATTCTTCCTGTCGACCTGCGCGAAAATGGTGCGCCCCGGCGGCCTGATGTTCGTTGCGACCATCAACCGTACCATGAAGGCGGCGGCACTTGCCATCTTTGCGGCGGAAAACGTGCTGAGATGGCTGCCGCGCGGCACCCATCAATACGAAAAGCTCGTACGTCCGGAGGAGATCGAAAAGCCGCTTGCCGCAAGCGGCCTCGAGATCACCGCTCGCACGGGCGTATTCTATTCGCCGCTGCAGGACCGCTGGAACCTATCGAAAGATATGGACGTCAACTATATGCTGTTGGCGAAGCGAGCGAACCTGAGCTGATCACGCATCTGCCTCAGATCTTCAGTGTCAGCACATGCGCCAGTAACTCGCCCTGCGTGGCAGCGTTGAGCGCAACGATTTCCTTGATACGAGAACGGTCGATCTCAAGTGGCTGACCATCGGATCCATAGAGCTGTTTGAATGAGAACGCCCTTGGGCCTGCGCCATAATCGTGAAGGTGTTCGAGGCGCTCTACCCCATCCTGCCACCGCGGTACGGTTCCAGCTTCCACCCACCAAAGGACAAGCGGCGGCCAGCTCTGCCTGACATTCCAGTGCCGACCATGTTTCAGGGCGTCGGCATGCACGCCACTATAGGTGAATGCCATAAGCGATTCGATATCGGCCCAAAGCGATAGGGATGATGGTGCGGTCTGAAAGCCGCTGCCCTCGATGAAACGCGGAAAGACCTGCTCGCCCCAACAGGCCGTACCGGGCTCGCCGGCATAGCCAGAGCGGCCAATGAAACCGTGAGCACGGGCCGCCGCCTCGAAATTCGCCGCCTCGCGCAGGCGAAACCCCTCGACGGCAGGGCTTTCATAGGCCTCGACATGCAGCCCGAAATTATGCACGGCGAGATGTTGGCTGCCGGCGACCGGCATCAGTTGATATCGTCGGGCAGCACAGGAATGGCGGCGATCTCGATGCCTTCCTCGACGAGTGCCTGTGCCTCGTCCGGCGTCGCCTTGCCGATGATCCCGCGCGCATCTGCTTCGCCGTAATGGATCTTACGGGCCTCCTCCGGGAATTTCGTGCCGACATCCTCGGCATTGGCCTTGATGGCGTCGACCGCTTCCTTGAGTTTCACCAAGGCCTGCTTGCGCGCTGCGTCCATCGCGAGCGTCTGCAACTCATCCTTCTTGCGCGCCGTCGAAACCGAAGGCGCCATCAGGAGCTTGGAGATCGCACCCGAATTGCAGACAGGACAGGTGAGGAAACCGCTTGCGACCTGGCGATCGAAATCGGCGCTTTCGGAAAACCAGCCCTCGAACTCATGGGCATTGTCACAGGTAAGCGAATAACGGATCAAGCAGCGACGCCTCCAGCCGCCGGCGTCGCGATCTTTTCCAGCGAAAATTCACGCGCATTCTTCAGGTTCGGTATCTTGTCATGAGCTGATTTGACGGCAGCAGTGTCAATCTCGGCGATGACGACGGCTTCGCCCGTACCGCCGGCGGATGCCAGCACCTTGCCCCAGGGATCGATAATCATCGAATGGCCGAAGGTCTCGCGGCCGTCCTCATGCCTGCCGGCCTGGGCGGCGGCGATGACGAACATGCCGTTTTCGATGGCGCGGGCGCGCAGCAGGATTTCCCAATGCGCTTCGCCGGTCTGCTTCGTGAAGGCGGCGGGCACCGTCATCACCTCGGCGCCGGCAACAGCCTGGGCGCGGAAGAGCTGCGGAAAGCGTACGTCGTAGCAGATGGAAAAGCCGAGTTGAGCAAACGGCAGCGACGCGATGCGCGCCTCCGATCCCGGCCGGTAGACAGCGCTTTCGCGCCAGCTCTCGCCATTGTCGAGATCCACATCGAACATATGGATCTTGTCGTAGCGATTGATGAGCTTGCCGTCAGGACCGAAGAGGAAGCCGCGATTGGCAATCTTGCCGTCATCGAGCGCAATGGCCGTCGAGCCGATGTGAAGATGGATGCCGAGTTCCTTCGCCAGTTCGGAGGCCGTCTTGACGATGATATCGTTCGGCTCGTCCCGCAGCACGGCGCGCAGCCCCGGGCGATCCTTCTGCACCGCGCCGGTCATCTCCGGCGTCTGCACGTAGATCGCCCCCTGCGTAGCGGCATCCCGCACTAAACGGGCCATATCAGCCGCGTTCTTCACCGGATCGACGCCGGAACACATCTGGATGGCAGCGGCCTTGAAGCTCATCGGTCTCTCCTCGTCAATATGGATCAGGCAGCCAGCATCGGATCGAGCTTGCCGGCCCGGTCGAGCGCATGGATGTCGTCGCAGCCACCGACATGCTCGCCATTGATGAAGATCTGCGGGAAGGTCGAAGCGCCATTCGCCTTGGCGATCATCTCCTGCCGCATCTCGGGCGAATAGGTGGCGTTGTGCTCGACATAATCGACGCCTTTGGATTCGAGCAGGGATTTCGCGCGGGCGCAATAGCCGCAGAATTCACGCGTATAGATAACGACGGATGCCATGATCCACTCCGGAAAAGCCTAGATTTAGAGCATGATACCGAAAAGTGTCTGCGGTTTTCGGACGACATCATGCTTTACTTATTTGATTCTAGAGCGGATTCAGATTTTTGGTCGTTTCGACCTAAATCATCCGCCTCTAGTGTCATATAAGATGGCCGACGACCCTTGCAAAGGTCAAAACAGTGACATCGACAGCACCTGCTTTCTTCAGCGCGCGCGTGGCCGCGGCAACCGTGGCGCCGGTCGTATAAACGTCGTCGACGAGAACGATGCGCCGCCCGAATATATCGGCGGCCCGATGCTCGGAAACGGCGAAAGCGCCGCGCACATTATCCTGTCGCGCCTTGGCCCCGAGACCGACCTGCTGGCTCGTGCGCTTGACGCGCAAAAGCGTTGCGGCAAACAACGGCTTGCCTGAAAGACGGGCGATATGGCGAGCGAGTTCGGCCGCCTGATTATATTTACGTGCAAACAGCCGCGCGCGGTGCAGAGGCACCGGAATGATCGCATCGCAATCCGCAATCGTGCCATCGCTGGCGCGCAGCATCCAGCCGGCCATCATCGGCGCGAGATCGGTGCGATCGCGATATTTCAGGCTGAGAACGAGATCCCGCACGATACCGTCATGGACGGCAGCGGAACGCAACCGGTCGAAGACGGGTGGATCGGCGATCGCCTCAGCGCTTAGAATGCCGGCACCGAGATCATGGGAAAACGGACTGCCGAGGACTTCACAATAAGGTCGCTCGATAAAGCGAATACCGGACCAGCATGCGGGGCAAAGACCACGATGCGCGCCGACCGAAACCCCACAGCCCGGACATGCGGGCGGATAGACCAAATCCGCAAGCGCCACGAAGGGCCTTTTCAGCCCGGCGCCCAGCATCGATAAGGTGATTTCGCGTCCCATCATCCCCATATGATTGAGACTAGCAATTCCAGGAAAAGTGTATAGCGGTTTTCCGTCCGGAATTGCGCAAGAGAAACGCGTGTGCCCGGCATGCCCAGCCGAATTGATGATAGTGCAGGAAACCACCATGGAAATCGTATTCGACCAATCGCTGCTTTCGGCCCGCAAACGCCGGGCGCTAAAACAAGGTGATACGAAAGCGGCTTTCCTGCTCGATATCGCCGCCAGCGAACTGGCGGAACGGCTTGCCGTGACCGAACGCCATTTCGACGACGCGGTCGAGCTGCATGGCGCGACAGGCATTGCCGCGCGCCTCGCTCTGGCGACAGGCAAGATCGGCCGTTTGAAAAGGATAGAAAGCGAGAAGGATTTTGCCGCTCCTGGCGAGACCATCATCGAGGCGCCGCCGGAGGAGCTGCCGCTCGCGCCGGAATCGGTCAACCTCGTGCTTTCCCCGCTCAGCCTGCATGTCACCAACGACACGCCCGGCGTCTTCATCCAAATCCGCCGCGCACTGAAGGCCGACGGTCTTTTTCTGGCGGCGATCCCCGGCTCCGGAACCCTGCAGGAATTGCGCGACGTGCTGCTCGCGACCGAAATAGAGCTGACGGGCGGCGCAAGCCCCCGTGTCATCCCCTTTGCCGATGTCCGCGATGTCGGCGGTCTCCTTCAGCGTGCCGGCTTTACACTGCCCGTCATCGACGCCGAAAACTACACCGTGCGCTACGACAATCTGTTTGCCTTGATGCGCGATCTGCGCGCCATGGGCATGACCAATCCGCTGGTCGATCGCAGCCGCAAGCCGCTGACGCGTGCCTTCTTTCTGCGTGCGGCCGAGCTCTATGCCGAGCGCTATTCCGATCCGGACGGGCGGATCAGGGCGACATTCTCGATTATCTACGTCTCAGGATGGACGCCGCACGAAAGCCAGCAGAAGCCACTGCGACCGGGTTCCGCCAAGGCGCGCTTGGCGGATGCGCTCAAGGTTGAAGAGCACAAGCTCAAACAATAGCCAAAGATTTGCCGGCCGCGTCAGTTCTGGGACGCTGCCGAATTCTGCATCGTATCGGACAGAAGATTGAATGTGTTTGAAAGGCTGCCGCCGAAGGCGCCGACCCCGCTGATGATTGCGGCCGACATCAAGGCAGCAATGAGACCGTATTCAATGACCGTGGCACCGGTCTTATCGGTGAAAATACGCCGAACGGAACGCATAAGCTCGAAGCTCCCAGCATTGGACAACTGAAGAATCCGATGCTCGTCATGGCATCCGGCAGGCTATGCTCATGCACTATAGCATTTCCGCTTTTCTTCGATGCGCGAAAACGCTCTATTTTTTCGCATTCCGGACTGAAAACCGCTGCGCACTTTTCCTGGAAATGCGCTATTGGCAGCCGGTATCGGCACCATAACCCTGGACGATGCAGACCGAACCCGGTTCCTGCTGCAAAACGCTGCGGCGGATCGTGTACCGCTTGCCATTTTCCGTCTGCGGGATCGAACCCGTAGCAATATTGTCGATATCCGGCGCGCTAGCAAGCACGCGCGACTTGGATTTGTCAGAGAGCATCGGAGTCAGAATAAGCGAAAGCGCGACCGCCGCCGTACCGAACAGCAAAGCGATATTCAACGCGCCCGTTCTGCGCGACGTGGAATAGGACTGCTCTTTTTCCTGAACAGCTTTCCAGAAATCGTCGTCCATTATGTCAAGCCTTCTCTAACGCACCCAACAACCGCTTGATTGAGAGAATTGAATGCCAGAAGGTCATAAACGATCCCTTAATATCCACATGCAAATTAATGAGACGTAAAATTCCGGGACAATGGTCGAATCAGGCTATAGATCTGATTTTAAATGGCTAATTTTCGTTAACCATAAATTCGATGCACCGCCTTAACGCATTCCAAACCGTCTCTGCGTAAACGCGAAAGAGATCCGCCCCGCTACGGGACATCAAATTCGCCGCGCAGACGCACGTATTGCAAGAATATTTACTCGATACTCCAAATAATAGAAATTGACACTTGCGCGCGATGATATATCACCAAGTCATCCTTTATTATCTTGGGTTGCAGGAATTTACACATGGCAGGTTTGCTCAAGGCGGTTGGCGGTTTGGTGATTGGTATTGCGATCCTGTTCGGGATTGCGATTTTGTTTATGGGAAGTGCAGCCGGCGTCGCAGCAGGGCTGATAGCCGCCCTTTCCTACGCCTTTAGCGGCGCCGTGATTTTTGCCTTTGGACTGATGCTCGAACATCTGGAGGCAATTCGCCGCGAATGCGACAGGCAATCTGACATGCTGAGGGATTTGCTCCGCAAAATGCCGAAGACGGATGCGTCCCCTAGAGAGCCCGGCGCCTCCAATCTCGATCAGCTTGCAAAATCAACTTTCAAATTCAGAGATATCTAGACACCGCGCGAGACCGCCCCACGGCGGCGGCGCCTCAGCCCTTGCTACAAAAAGCTAAAGCAGATCCTGCAGGAATGGGATCAGCGGCTCGTCGGCCGGCGGCATGGGATAATCACGCAGAGCTTGCGGCCGCACCCATTTGATCGCCTGCCCTTCCCGGCCATGCGGAATGCCCTCATAGCGCCGGCAGATGTAAAGCGGCATCAGCAGATGAAAGGTTTCATAGGTGTGGCTGGCAAAAGTCAGCGGCGCAAGGCAGGCAATCTTCGTCTGGATACCGAGCTCTTCCTGAAGCTCGCGCACTAAGGTTTCCTCTGGCGTCTCGCCAACTTCCACCTTGCCGCCGGGAAACTCCCAGAGGCCGGCGAGCGATTTTCCCTCGGGACGTTGCGCCAGCAGGATGCGACCATCAGCATCGATGAGCGCGCAGGCGGCGACGAGAACGATTTTGCGGCCAGCGTCGCTCATGCAGCCCCCGGCGGTTGCCAGTAGCAGTAGCGATAGGCCTCGCGGAAGCCGAAACGGACATAGAGCGCCAGCGCCGGCGCATTGTCGGCGCCGACCTGAAGCCAGGCGGTCTTCGCGCTACGCATGCGTGCCCAGCGAAGTGCCGAAGTCAGGATCTCGGCTCCAAGGCCCTTGCGCCGATGCTGCGGCGAGACGGCAACCGACATGACGCCGGCAAGATCATTGTCCTGCACGCAGAGCGTTGTCGCTACCGGCCCGGCATCGTCATTTTCGATGACAAAGAGGCCCGATGGCGGCTTGATGCCGCTCACCACCTCGGCCAATGCCGGCTTCAAAGCCGGATCAGCCTCATCAACGATGAGGCTCGCATCGACAAAGCGGCCGACATCGTGGCTCGGCAGATGATCCAGCATGTCAGGCAATTCAAGATCGACAAGATCGGCGGTCATGACGATCGTCTCGTCGAAGCACGTCCAACCGCGCTCCCGCAGCAGATCGATGAGCTTCGGCGAGGCGAGCGGCGTCTCGCGCACGATCATTGGCCTGCCATAGGCCTCGAACTTGCGCTGCGCTTTTGCCAGCCGGATTTCGAGATCGCGATGATCGGAGGGATCGAGTGGCACGACCGAATTCAGCCGCTTAGACGGATGCCCCGCCGTCAGCCGGATCTGCCAGCTGCCATCATATTGCACCGACGAGGCAGGCCAGGCCCGGAAGCCGACGGCTTCGAGCCTGCGCACCAGCGGCAGTTTGTTTATCGTGGACTGCGCATGCATCAGCGAGGTATCAGCTCCGGTAGTCGCCATTGATGGCAACATATTCCTTGGTGAGGTCGCAGGTCCAGACCGTTGCGCGGCCATTGCCGAGGCCGAGATCGACCTTCACGGGAATATCCTGCTGCTTCATGACATTCGAGGCGGCGTCTTCCGAATAGGAAGCGTCACGCTCGCCGTTGACGGCAACGCGGACATCGCCGAACCAGATGGCGAGCTTGTCGCGATCCGCCATCTCGCCGGCCTTGCCGACCGCCATGACGACACGACCCCAGTTGGCGTCTTCGCCGGCAGCTGCGGTCTTGACCAGCGGCGAATTGGCGATCGAAAGCGCGATGCGCTTAGCAGCCGCGTCATTTTCGGCGCCGGTCACGGTGATTTCGAGCATCTTGGTCGCGCCTTCGCCATCACGCACGACCTGGATGGCTAGATCCTTCAGCAGCTCGTTAAGTGCCGCCTTGAAACCCGCAAGCTTCGGATCGTCGGCGCGGTCGATATGCGCCTGACCGTCAGCCGCGGCAGCGCCGGTGGCAAACAGCATCAACGTATCCGAGGTCGACGTGTCGCTATCGACCGTCATCGAATTGAAGCTCGGGCCGACGCCCTCGGACAGCAGCGTCTGCAATGCGGCAGAAGAAATATCGGCATCGGTGACCACGAAGGAGAGCATCGTCGCCATGTCGGGCGCAATCATGCCGGCGCCCTTGGCAATACCGTTGATGGTGACCTTGACGCCGCCGATCTCGGCGGTACGGGTCGCGACCTTCGGATAGGTGTCCGTGGTCATAATCGCCTTGGCGGCTTCGAACCAGAAATCGCTTGTTGCATCCTTCGCCATCGTGTCGAGCACGCCGGCAAACTTGGTGGCGTCAAGCGGCTCGCCGATGACGCCGGTAGAGGCAAGATAGACTTCGTTTTCACCGCAGCCGACGGCGGCCGCCGCGGACTTGGCGGTCAGTTCCGTCGCCTGGCGTCCCTTCAGCCCGGTGAAGGCATTGGCATTGCCGGAATTGACGACGACGGCGCGGGCACTGCCGTGGGCCAGGTTCCTACGGCAGAAATCGACCGGAGCCGAAGGGCACTTCGAACGCGTAAAGACACCGGCAACGGCGGCCGGCTTGTCGAAGACCATCAGCAGGACATCGGTCCGGTTCTTGTACTTGATGCCGGCGGACGCCGTGGTCATGCGCACGCCGCGAAGGGCGGGCATGGCGGTGAAGGTTTTGGGAGCAAGCGGAGAGACGGAACCGGACATGAGAGCCACCTGGACGAGCATGATGCCGAAAAGTGTAGGCGGTTTTCGGATTACATCATGCTCTGCTTTTTAATTCTGGAGCGGATTCAGATTTTGGGTCGTATCGACCTAAAATCATCCGGCTCCCTTGAAAGGCCCGGAAAACCGGGCCCTGATGGTTTAACTGCTTTGACTTACTGCTGCGGCTGAGCGTCAGGCGCTGCCGCACCATCGGCAGGCGCAACGGCGTCGTCGGCCGGTGCCGCGTCCTGCTGCTTCTGCGCATCATCATAGGCCTTGCTGAGAGCCGGGTCGTTGATGACGACCTTGGTATCCTGCTTGGCCTGGTTCAGGAGTTCAAGATACTTGTCGCGCATGACGAGCTGACGAACCTGGTCCTTGACCTGATCGAACGGCGGAGGAGGAGCGTTGCGCTTGTCCTCGACCTTGATGATGTGCCAGCCGAAATCGGTCTTGACCGGGGTCTTCGTATAGGTGCCGACCGGCAGCGCGAAAGCCGCGTCTTCGAATTCCTTGACCATACGGCCATGACCGAAATAACCGAGATCACCGCCGTCAGCCTTGTTCGGGTCGGTCGACTTTTCCTTGGCAAGTGTGGCAAAATCCTTGCCGGCATCAAGTTCCTTGATGATCGCCTTGGCTTCATCCTCGGTCTTCACGAGAATGTGGCGGGCATGAACTTCTTCCTGCTTCGGCAGGGCTGCGACTTCCTTGTCGTAGCGGGCCTTGACTTCGTCATCCTTGATGGCGTCGGCGACATGTGCCTTGAAGAAAGCATTGTGCAGCTCGCGGTCGCGCAGATAGGCCATATGAGCCTGGAAATCCGGCGTCTGGTCGAGCTTCTCGGCAGCGGCCTTCTGCGACAAAAGCTTCACATCGACCGAGGCCGAAAGTGCTGCGACCTTCTTCTGGTCATCCGGAAGCTGGCCGAGCTGCGGATCGAGATTGGCGATCGCGAGATTGAGTTCGGATTGATGGATTTCGACATCGCCGACCTTGGCGACAACGGGATCCTTAGCATCGGCCGCGAAGACCGGAGCCTGGAAGGTAACGATTGTCGCGAAAGCAACCGCAGCAAGCTTGTTATACTTCAACATAAAATAACCCTTCGGTGATCTCGACCGGCTCGACAGATGTGAATCCGGCGTGAAAAAGCCTTCAGCAGGAGAATGTGGCCTTTCTGTATCGGCCAAATCCCGTTGACATCAATCGACCCCCCTCTTATCTGTCACGCAACCTCGCGTCCAGAACAGTTTCCGGCCGTTTTGTGCTATACTCCCGTTTTTTTCGGGAAGGAATAAAGCAGGAAACGGCGGGATGAAATCTCAGAAAGGACCAGTCACATGGTCAGCCTAGGTGGAATTGCCCGCAAGTTGTTCGGCTCGTCCAACGACCGCCGGGTCAAATCGTTCCAGCCGCAAGTAGCCGCAATCAATGCGCTCGAACCGGAGATACGCGCGCTGTCCGATGAAGCTCTGGCCGCCAAGACGGTTGAGTTCCGCCAGCAGCTCGCGGACGGCAAGACGCTGGATGATATCCTCGTGCCAGCCTTCGCTGTCGCCCGCGAAGCTTCGCGCCGCGTTCTCGGCATGCGACCTTTCGACGTGCAGCTCATCGGCGGCATGATCCTTCATTCCAATGCGATCGCCGAAATGAAGACCGGCGAAGGTAAAACCCTGGTCGCAACCCTGCCGGTCTATCTGAACGCGCTGGCCGGCAAGGGCGTGCATGTCGTTACCGTCAACGATTACCTGGCGCAGCGCGACAGCGGCACCATGGGCCGCCTGTACAGCTTCCTCGGCCTGACGACCGGCGTCATCGTCCACGGCCTGTCCGATGAACAGCGCCATGACGCCTATGCCTGCGACATCACATACGCTACCAACAACGAGCTCGGTTTCGACTATCTGCGCGACAACATGAAGTATGAGCGCGCCCAGATGGTTCAGCGCGGCCATAGCTTCGCGATCGTCGACGAAGTGGACTCGATCCTCGTCGACGAAGCGCGCACGCCGCTGATCATCTCCGGTCCGCTCGACGACCGCTCTGATCTTTATGTCACCATCGACGCCTTCATTCCCCGCCTGGCGAAGGAAGACTACGAAATTGATGAAAAGCAGCGCTCGGCAAACTTCTCCGAAGAAGGCACCGAGAAGCTGGAAAACATGCTGCGGGAAGCCGGCTTGTTGAAGGGTGAATCGCTCTACGACGTCGAGAACGTCGCGATCGTCCACCACATCAACAATGCGCTCAAGGCGCACAAGCTGTTCCAGCGTGACAAGGACTATATCGTCCGCAACGGCGAAGTCGTCATCATCGACGAATTCACCGGCCGCATGATGCCGGGCCGCCGTTATTCGGACGGTCAACACCAGGCACTGGAAGCCAAGGAACATGTGCAGATCCAGCCGGAAAACCAGACGCTGGCGCAGATCACCTTCCAGAACTATTTCCGCATGTACGAAAAGCTCGCCGGCATGACCGGTACGGCTTCGACGGAAGCAGAGGAATTCGGCAACATCTACGGCCTTGACGTGATCGAGGTGCCGACCAACCTGCCGATCCAGCGTATCGATGAGGACGACGAGGTCTATCGTACGCATGCCGAAAAGTATAACGCCATCATCAACGAGATCCTCGACGCGCACAAGCGCGGCCAGCCCGTGCTGGTCGGCACGACGTCTATCGAGAAGTCCGAACTTCTCGCCGATCTCATGCGCAAGCGCGGCTTCAACAATTTCCAGGTTCTGAACGCCCGCTATCACGAGCAGGAAGCCTACATCGTCGCCCAGGCCGGCGTTCCCGGCGCGGTGACGATTGCCACCAACATGGCCGGCCGCGGCACCGACATCCAGCTCGGCGGCAATCTGGAAATGCGGGTCGAGCGCGACCTGCACGAGATGGAGCCAGGTCCGGAACGCGACGCGGCCATTGCCCGCATTGCCGAAGAGATCAAGGAGCTCAAGCAGAAATCAATCGCTGCCGGCGGCCTCTACGTCATCGCCTCGGAGCGCCATGAAAGCCGCCGTATCGACAACCAGCTGCGTGGCCGTTCCGGCCGCCAGGGCGATCCGGGCCGCTCGAAGTTCTACCTGTCGCTCCAGGACGACCTGATGCGCATCTTCGGCTCCGACCGCATGGACGGCATGCTACAGAAGCTCGGTCTCAAGGAAGGCGAAGCGATCGTCCACCCCTGGATCAACAAGGCGGTTGAACGCGCTCAGAAGAAGGTCGAGGCCCGCAACTTCGACATCCGCAAGAACGTTCTGAAGTACGACGACGTGCTGAACGATCAGCGCAAGGTCATCTTCGACCAGCGCGTCGAGCTGATGGAATCGAAGGACCTCTCCGAATTCGTCGGCGACATGCGCCACGACGTCATCGAGGATCTCGTCGCCAGACATATTCCGGAGCGCGCCTATGCCGAACAGTGGGATGCCGATGGCCTGAAGACGGCTGTTGCCAACTTCTTCGATCTCGATCTGCCTATTCATGACTGGGTCAAGGAAGAAGGCATCGCTGAAGACGATATCCGCGCCCGCCTGACGGAAGCGGCCGAAAAGGCTGCGGCCGAAAAGGCCGAACGCTTCGGCCCCGAGATCATGACCTATGTCGAGCGCTCCATCGTGCTGCAGACGCTGGACAATCTCTGGCGCGAGCACATCGTCAATCTCGATCATCTCCGCTCGGTCATCGGCTTCCGTGGCTATGCTCAGCGCGATCCGCTGCAGGAATACAAGGCCGAGGCTTTCGAACTGTTCCAGGCGCTGTTGAACAATCTGCGCCAGGCCGTGACCGCCCAGCTTTCGCGCGTTGAACTGGTGCAGCAGCCGGCCGAGCCGGAAACGCCGCCGATGCAGGCCCGTCATATCGACGCGACGACCGGCGAGGACGAATTCGCCCCGTTCGCGCTTGCAAGCGAAAGCTTCATATCTCCGGAAAATCGCGATCCACTGAACCCGGCAACGTGGGGCCGCGTCGGCCGTAACGAGGCCTGCCCCTGCGGCTCCGGCAAGAAGTACAAGCACTGCCACGGCGCCTTCGAAAGCAGCGAAGTGGTCTAAGCCTCGCAAACCGATAGCAACGAACAGAATGCCGCCTTTGGGCGGCATTTTTGTTTGCAACGATCGGAGATCACAGCAATTGTCGTCGATACGCGCAGCCGGCAAGCGTCACCAGCACGTCTACCGTGCTCAAATAGCGGAATGCGGATCCTCACTGTAGAGATGAACCGGGTAGCCTGGCCCGATGACGTCAAGCACGCGATCGAACCAGGCCGTAAGCGCCGGGTAATCGGCGAGATCGAAGCCGCAATCCGCCGCTTTATGGGCATAGGCGTAAACGGCTATGTCCGCGATCGAAAACTCGCCACCCACGAGAAATGGCGTATTCTTCAGCCCGCGCTCAAGCGCTGCGAGGGCACGAAGGCCGACCAAGCGCTTGGCCTCCGCCATAACGGCATTGAGCTCGAGCCGTCCCGTCAGCGTCCAGAAGCGCAGCGTGCCGATGACCGGTTCGACATGATACTGCTCGAAGAACAGCCATTGCATGACCTTGGCGTGCAAATAGCGATCCGCCGGAAGAAACCGCGTGCCTTCGGCCACATAGGTGAGGATAGCGTTCGATTCCGCTATCGTTCGCCCATCCTCCAATTCGAGAACGGGAATGCCGCCTGCCGGATTGAGATCGAGAAAGGCGCCCGTGCGCCCCTCACCCTCGAAGATGGACACCAGGCGAGTCTGGTAGGGAATATCGAGCAATCCGAACAGAACCCTGGCCTTCCAGCCATTCTGCGACGGCAAATAATCGTGAAGCGTGAGCATGAAATCCTCCTCCGATAGACCTGGATTCTACATACCGACCGCACCGTCGCCACCCGTTTCCTGTGCAGCGGCATGGCGCAGCAGCCCAAGGGCAACTTGCGTCTCATGGTTGCTTTCCGGCGTGATTGATAGGCAACCCTCCACTTCGGTAAAGCCACTTTTACGTGTCGCAAGAACCGATTCTTAACTCTCCTCTGCCAAGACTAACGCGAGTTTGGGATCATACTTAAAGTATTGCGTATCGATCATGGCGGTCTTTCAAACAGCGGAAAGAATGTTGCCGTCCGCTTTGCGGGCCGCCCTATCCCCGTATCTGCGCAAGATTAGCATCCTCCTTGCCGGTCAGGACGAGAAAGCTGCGTCGCAGCGCATGGCGCTGATCGCCTTCACGATCCGCGTTGCAGGCGCTGCGCTCGCCTTTCTCTCGCAGGTCATTCTTGCTCGCCTGATGGGCCGGTTCGAATACGGCATTTTCGTCTTCGTCTGGGTGTTGATGATCCTGTTCGGCAATCTTGCCTGCCTCGGCTTCCCGACAGCCATCATCCGCTTCCTGCCGCAGTATAATGCCAGCGCCAATTACGATGCCATTCGCGGTCTGAACATGACGGCACGCCTGTTCGTGGTTGCCCTCTCGGGCACGCTGGCGCTGATTGGAGCGCTCCTGCTTTTTGCCTTTCGCGGCATGATCGAGCACTATTACATCATGCCGGTTTTCCTCGGTCTGATTGCCGTGCCGATGATTGCGCTTGGAGACGTTCTGGACGGTACGGCCCGCGCCAAGCACTGGCCGGTCATGGCGCTCAGCCCGACCTTCCTCATCCGCCCGACGCTGATCCTGCTCTTCATGGTGGCCGCGATCCTCGCCGGCGCACCACGCGATGCCGTCACTGCTATGGCCGCAGCTCTCGCCGGCGCTTTCACCAGTGTCCTGCTGCAATATCTTGCGGTGACGCTCCGTCTGCGCCGCCATTATCCAAGCGGCCCGAAAGCCACTGAATTCCGCGCCTGGACAGCCGTCGCCCTGCCGATCTTCCTGGTCGAAGGCGTGGGCTACCTGCTCACCAATTCGGATGTCATCGTCGTCGGCATTTTCCTCGATCCGGATGAAGTCGCCGTCTATTTCGCAGCGGCAAAAACGATGGCCCTGGTGCTCTTCGTCTCCTTCGCCGTCAGGGCGGCCATCGGCCCGCGCTTTGCCGCCATTCTTGCCGAAGGCGACCGGAGCAAGCTTGCAGCCTTTGCCACGGAGGCGACACGCTGGTCCTTCTTTCCGGCACTTGCCCTCGGCCTCGTGGTGCTGGCGGCGGGGCAGCTCCTGCTTTCGCTGTTCGGCGCCGCCTTCACGGAGGGGCAGATTGTGATGGCGATCCTGCTTGCCGGCATTCTTGCGAGAGCGCTCGTCGGCCCTGCCGAAGTGCTCCTGACCATGGCGGACAAGCAGATGCTCTGCGTCTATCTCTATGCTGTAGCGCTCGTTGCCAATGTCGGGCTCAATGTCGCGCTCATCCCGCATTTCGGCATCGAAGGAGCGGCGATTGCCGGCGCCACTGCCATGGCAATCGAGGCCTTGCTCCTACACGTGGCCGTCCGCCGCGCGCTTGGCATCAAACTATTCGCCCTCCTCCGGCGCTCGTCGGCGTCATCGGCAACGAGGGTCTTCTGATCATGGCACGTCCCCCCTACACCGAAACCACCGACAGCCAAGTGAACGCCCTGACCCATACGCTCGCAGCGCTGCATTTCGAAACGCCGAAAGCGGAAGCCCGAGTCGAGGTCGGCCGCGCCGGCCGCGAACTCTGCCTCTATCCCGGCAAGCTCGGCTACGAGCTGCAGGATGAGCTGGACTTCCTCTCCAATCGCGCCATGGAGCCGAACGTCTTCTTCTCCGGCCGCTTCCTGGCGCCCGCCATGCCGCGCCTTGAGGATCGGCAGGTGCGTCTGGCGCTGATGCGCGATATCAACAGCACGCGCAGTCGCATGCGTCTGCTGATGCCCTTCACGGTCGACAAGCCGGGCTTCGCCATCGGCCCGTCGATCATCCGCGTCTGGTCGAACTCCTTCGGCCCGCTCGGCACGCCCCTGCTAGACGCCGAGGATGCCGGCGAAACGCTCGACAACCTCTTCGAGGCACTTTCCCGGCCGGAGCTGCATCTCCCGACCACGCTCGTATTGCCGGATGTCCGGCTCAACGGCCGTTTCGTCCAGATGGCCAAGGTCATTGCGATCGGCCGAAATCTGCCGATCGCCATCGCCAACCCCTTCCAGCGCCCGATGCTCCAGAGCAACGATGACGCGCTTACCTATCTCAGGCGGACGATTTCCAACGCACATTTGCGCGAAATGCGCCGCCAATGGCGACTTTTGGAAAACAACGGCGAGGTCAGCTACAACGTCGCCCGTCAGCCCCGCGATATTCACGGGCGCATGGAAGAATTCCTGGCGCTGGAGGCAAGTGGCTGGAAGGGCAAGAAGCGCTCGGCGCTCGTCACCGATCGCCATCATGCCGCCTTTGCCCGCGAAGCCATTTCCAACCTTGCCGCCATCGACGCGGTGCGCATTCACTCAATCGATCTTAACGGCAAGGCCGTCGCCTCGATGATCGTGCTGATCATGGGCGGCGAGGCCTATACGTGGAAGACGGCCTTTGACGAAGCCTATGCCCGCTATTCGCCGGGCAAGCTCTTGATGGGCGAACTGACGGAATGGCATCTCGACGACGCCAACGTCGTCCGCTCCGATTCCTGCGCCGTGCCCGATCATCCGATCATGAGCCGCTTCTGGCACGAGCGCGAGGACATGGGCACGCTCATCATCGGCCTGACCCCGAACGGCGACCGCGACGTGCGTCAGGTGACCACGCAGCTGCACATGTATCGCAGCACCCGCAACATGGCGAAGCTGCTGCGCGAAAAGATCCTGTCGCTTACGAAGCGCTAACTTCGGCGGTTGCGCGTTCGCGCAAGAGGCGGCGGATCACCTTGCCGGAGGTCGTCAGTGGCAGAGCGTCGACGAATTCGATCTCGCGCGGGTATTCGTGCATGGAAAGCCGGGTCTTCACCCATTCGCGAATTTCGGCCGCCAACGCCTCGCTCGGCTTGCGACCGGGCACAAGGACGACATAAGCCTTGACGATCTCAGTCCGCACCGGATCCGGCTTGCCGACAGCCGCGGCAAGCTGCACGGCCGGATGGCCGCCGAGGCAATCCTCGATCTCGCTCGGCCCGATGCGATAGCCCGACGAGGTGATGACATCGTCGTCGCGGCCGACGAAGGAAATATACCCGTCCACATCCTGCCGGCCGATATCGCCGGTCAGCAGCCAGTCATTGGCGAATTTCGCCTCCGTCGCCGCCTCGTTCCGCCAATAGCCGAGAAACATCACCGGATCGGGCCGCTTGATGGCAATTTGCCCGCTCTCGCCTACGGGAACCTCGATACCCTCGGCATCGACGATCGCGACGCGATGGCCAGGAACAGGCTTGCCGGTTGCGCCTGCACGGCTGACACCAAAGGCTTCACTGGAGGAGAGCACGAAATTGCATTCCGTCTGGCCGAAGAACTCGTTGACGCTGACACCGAGCGCCGACCGCGCCCATTCGAAGGTCTCGCGGCCAAGCGCCTCGCCGGCCGAACCAATGGTGCGAAGCTTGAGATCATAATGCGCCCGCGGATTGTCCACGGCCTTCAAAAGCCGCAGCGCCGTCGGTGGGATGAAGGCATTGCGCACCTCCATCTCGGCCATGATGCGGAAGGCCATATGCGGATCGAATTTCTGCGCCGGCGAGGAAACGACGGGAACGCCAAGCATCAGGCTCGGCAACAGAGCATTCAGGAGACCGCCGGCCCAGGCCCAGTCCGACGGCGTCCAGAGCCGGTCGTCGGCCTTGGGAAAGCTTTCATGGGCGAATTGCATGCCCGGAATATGTCCGGGCAACACGCGATGGCCATGCAGCGCACCCTTGGGCGGCCCGGTCGTGCCCGAGGTGAAGATCATCAGAGCGGGATCGTCCGGGCCGGTATCGGCGACCTCGAACAGCGGCGGATGCGCCGCCACCAGCTCGGCAAAACCGGAAACGCCCTCTTCAGCACCATCGATGCTGATCACCTGCGCCAGTTCCGGCAATCGCTGCCGGATCGGACGCAGCCGCTCGAGGCCGAACCGGTTGGTGACGATGGCCGATGTACCGGCTGCCTTCAGCCGGTATTCCAGCGCCTCGGCGCCGAACAGCAAAGCCAGCGGCAGGGCGATCGCGCCCATCTTGTAGATCGCGACATGCGCCACGACGGTCTCAAAACTCTGCGGCAGCAGCAGCGCCACCCGATCTCCCGCCTGCACCCCGAGCGCGACAAGCGCATTGGCGAAAGAGGCGGAACGATCCCGCAACTCGCCGTAGCTCATGGAAAAGTGATTGCCGTCCGGATTGAAATGCTGGAGGCAGATCCGATCGGGTTCGCGCTCGGCCCAGGCATCGCAAACAGCATATCCTATATTGAATTTCGCCGGAATCTCCCAACGAAAGTCGCGATGGAGGGCTTCATAAGTATCACACGGGGGCAGTTTCATGCGCAGTTCCAGAAAATGGTGCGGTGCAGCTAACACCTGTCGCCCCTGGCGTTCAAGGAAACATTTAAAATTGCCGTCTTCCCCCGGGCGCGAATCGCCTTATTTATTGAGGAATACTTCGAAGCTCTTCACGAATTCATGCGTCGACCGACGGCGACTTTGGGCGCCGATTTGCTTTTCGCGACGCACCCATCCCATCGCCCTTCCGACGATGGGCCTCCTTGTAGCGAATGATCGAATGGACGGAGAATAGCGATGGAATACGTAAAGCTCGGCAGGACCGGTCTTGAAGTCTCACGCATATGCCTGGGTTGCATGACCTATGGCGACCCCAACAAAGGCACGCATGCCTGGTCGCTGAAGGAGGAGGAGAGCCGTCCTCTGCTGCGCCAGGCGATCGAGGCCGGCATCAACTTCCTCGACACCGCCAATACCTATTCCAACGGCTCCTCCGAAGAGATCGTCGGTCGTGCCATCAAGGATTTCGCCAAGCGCGACGACATCGTGCTTGCGACCAAGGTCTTCAACCGCATGCGCCCCGGCCCGAACGGCGCCGGCCTGTCGCGCAAGGCGATCTTCGACGAGATCGACAACAGCTTGCGCCGCCTCGGCACCGACTATGTCGATCTCTACCAGATCCATCGCTGGGACTATACGACACCGATCGAGGAGACGCTGGAAGCGCTGCACGATGTCGTCAAGGCCGGCAAGGCACGCTACATCGGCGCCTCCTCCATGTATGCCTGGCAATTCGCCAAGGCGATTTATACCTCCCGCCTCAACGGCTGGACGGAGTTCGTCAGCATGCAGGATCACCTGAACCTGCTCTACCGCGAGGAAGAGCGCGAGATGCTGCCCTTCTGCGAGGACCAGAAGATCGCCGTCATCCCCTGGAGCCCGCTCGCCCGCGGCCGGCTTACCCGCGATTGGGACGAGGCGACGGCCCGCACCGAGTCCGACGAATTCGGCAAGACGCTCTATACCCAAGCGCTCGAAGCCGACCGCAAGATCGTCGATGCCGTCGGCACGATCGCCAAGGCGCGCGGCATCCCGCGCGCGCAGGTCGCAACCGCCTGGATCCTGCAGAAGAGCGCTGTCACCGCCCCGATCATCGGCGCTTCCAAGCCCGGCCACATCACCGATGCCGTCGCCTCGCTGGAGGTCAAATTGACACCTGAGGAAATCGCGGCGCTGGAGAGCCCTTATGTCCCGCATGGGGTTGCTGGATTTAAGTGATCGGGGATTTTTTGGGGGGCCGCCGGCCTAGATTGATGAAGCCACATTGCCTGCTTGGCCCCTCACCCCAACCCTCTCCCCGTTTTGACGGGGAGAGGGGGTTTTCCTGCCAAACCCACGTCCCGTCTGCACGGTAAACGCGAGTTGATTTGCTCGATCGTCCCCTCTCCCCGCGAGCGGGGAGAGGGCTAGGGTGAGGGGCAGTTCCAAGCTCTGAAGCCGATTGACCACGCGGAAAATCGCGCAAAAGTGACTTCACGAACAGGTCACAGTTGAGGCTTAACAGGTCACGGTTCCTTACCCCCGAGGATGATACCGAATGATCACAGTTCCCTTCGAGGCGCGGCGCTTTCAGTCGACCGCGGCCTATTACCTGCGCTATCGCATCCCCTATCCGGACAAATTGATCACCCGCGTTGCCGAGCGCAGCGGCCTCAAGCCCGGCGACCATGTGCTCGATCTCGGCTGCGGCCCCGGCCAGCTCGGTATCGCTTTCGCGCGGCTGCAGGGTGCGGCCGTGACCGCCATGGACCCGGAACCGGAAATGCTCGCGGAAGCCGCGCTCGGCGCAAAGCAGGCCGGCGTCGATATCAACATCCGGCAGGGCTCTTCCTATGATCTCGGCCCCGATGTCGGCAGGCTGCACCTCTGCGTCATGGGCCGTTCGTTCCACTGGATGGACAGGCCGGCAACGCTTCAAGCGCTCGATAAGCTGATCGAGCCCGGCGGCGGCGTTGTCCTCTTCCACGATAAAGGCATCCTGGCGGAGCCGAACTGGCGCGGCATCCTAGAACCACTGATGGAAACCTATTCGCCCGAGCGCAGCGCGGAGCGGCAGATGCGCCGGAGCAAGGAATGGGCGCCGCATGAAGCCATGCTGCTCGCCTCCCCCTTCCGCAATCTCGAACGGATCGGCATCGTCTCGGAATATACGAGGGATATCGAAGAGATCGTCGGCCGCATCTTCTCGATGTCGTCAACCTCGCCGCAGGCGCTGGGCGACAAGGCAGCCGATTTCGAAGCCGCACTGCGCGCCGAGCTGCTGGCGGTCGCGCCCGACGGCAAATTCAGGGAGGTCGTCGAGGCGAACGGGCTGCTCGCCTTCCGCGATTAGACGAAGGTCAGCCGTTGCTTTCATCCGGCAGCGGCGAAAGCTCCTGCCGGGTCGCCGACAGGAATTCCTGCGACAGCTCTGCGCTATCCATTGCGCGCGCCAGAATAACGGCGCCGACCATGGCCGAAAGGCTGGCAAATGCCTTGCGCCGGCGCTCCTCCGGCGTTTCACCCGGAACGATCTCTTCCAGCACCTCGACCAGTCCCATCAAGCCGCCTGTGAAGGTGGACTGCATCTCAGGACCGTGGCGGCTGACCTCCTGCGTCAGCGCCGCGAAGACGCAGCCGGTCGCATGCTCCACGACGTTGCGATGCGAGAGATAATGGGCAAGCAGCGCTTCCAGCGGCTGTTCGGGCGAGCTTGCCGCCACTTGCTTCCAACGCTCCAGCGAGCGCGCCACCAGCGCTTTGCTCGCCTCGCTGGCAAGCTCGTCCTTGGAATCGAAATGGCCGTAGAAGCCGCCATGCGTCAGCCCGGCCGCCTTCATGATCTCGGCGACGCCGATGCCGTCGAAGCCCTTCTCACGGAAGAGCTCGCCCGCTACGGCAAGGATCTTCTCGCGGTTCTCGGCGAATTTCTCCCGGCTCACTCTCATCAAAAAACTCCATCAGAGCATCAATAAATCTGTATTGACAATTTATATGATGGCCATCATCAATACGCAACAAATATGATAGCAATCATGTAAATGCCTTTGCACAAACGTTCAAGCCGGGAGAACGGCAGGGCGCTAGACGTGGTACGGTACCCCGACTGTCCGCGATCCAGCGTTTTCGCAAGTCCGGTCTGACGGCACGATACCCAACCTGATTGGAACGCAGCTCATGGTTTCCACTACCCTTGCCTCGACGCTCGCCCGGCGCAACATCCATTACGGATGGGTCGTCGTCGCCGCCACCTTTCTGACGATGCTGGTCACGGCCGGCGCCATGGGTGCGCCCGGCGTACTCATCAAGCCGCTGGAGGACGAATTCGGCTGGAGCACCTCCTCCATCTCGTCCGCGCTTGCCGTCCGCCTCGTGCTGTTCGGCCTCATGGGTCCCTTTGCCGCCGCCTTCATGAACCATTTCGGCGTGCGCAAGGTCATCGTCTTTGCACTGGCGACCATCGCCGTCGGCTTCATCGGCTCGCTCTATATGACGCAGGTCTGGCAGCTGCTGCTATGCTGGGGCATCATTATCGGCTTCGGCACCGGCCTCACCGCCATGGTGCTGGCGGCGACCGTCTCGACACGCTGGTTCACCAAGCATCGCGGCCTCGTCATCGGTATGCTCTCGGCAAGCTCGGCGACGGGACAGCTCGTCTTCCTGCCGCTGATGGCGGAGCTGACGACGCGCTATGGCTGGCGCACGACGGTGCTCTTCGTCTGCGGCATGATTGCCGTCGCCGCCCTCATCGTGCTGCTCCTGATGCGCGACCGTCCCTCGGACGTCAATCTGCCGCTGGTCGGTGAGGTCCACATTACGCCCCCGCCGGCGGCCACCAGGAACCTGAAGGCCGCACTCGCCTCGCCGATTGCCATTCTGCGGGAGGTTTCCACCACCTCGACCTTCTGGATCCTCTTTGCCACCTTCTTCATCTGCGGCCTGTCGACCAACGGCCTGATCCAGACGCATTTCGTCACGCTCTGCGGCGATTTCGGCATCGTGCCTGTCGCGGCCGCCAGCGTGCTTGCCGTCATGGGCATCTTCGATTTCTTCGGCACGATCGGCTCCGGCTGGCTCTCCGACCGCTTCGACAATCGCTGGCTGCTCTTCTGGTATTACGGCCTGCGCGGCCTGTCGCTGGTCTACCTGCCCTTCAGCGATTTCACCTTCTACGGCCTGTCGATCTTCGCCGTCTTCTATGGCCTCGATTGGATCGCCACCGTGCCGCCGACCGTGAAGATCGCCGCCGACCGTTTTGGTCGCGAAAAGGCCGGCCTCGTCTTCGGCTGGGTCTTCGCCGGCCACCAGCTGGGAGCCGCCACCGCCGCCTATGGCGCCGGCCTCACCCGCACGGAGCTCAACACCTACCTCCCCGCCTTCTTCGTCGCCGGCGCCTTCTGCCTGCTCGCTGCGATCCTGGCGATCACCCTGCAAAAGTCCGGCTCCGCCAGCAAAGGTCCGGCCATGGCGCACTGAGCCTCAAACGGCAAAAGCCCATGGCGCCCACCCACGCCATGGGCCAAACCGCAACCCTGCGGAAACACTCGCAATATCTGCCAACCCGGCTTGCGCGCCCCGCCGCTCACATGCTAGACAGCCGCCTCGTCAGTACCCCGTTGCCCCATTGGCGGAATTGGTAGACGCGCTCGACTCAAAATCGAGTTTCGAAAGAAGTGCTGGTTCGACTCCGGCATGGGGCACCACAAAATCTCATAACCATTGTTTTACATTAATCAATATTTTCTCTTGATTGCTACTTTTGCGCGATCATTAATGATGATACATCCTGCTCGAATTGTTCTTCCAGCAAAATATTTGTCACCATGAAATTTAAAAGGCGAAAAATTGTCTGAGATTGCCACCACTTCCACCCGCATCGGTCGCCTCAAATGCTCATTCAGCGTGGCTGAATCGATCGGCAGCGTGATTCTCTGGATCATACTGACGATCGTGACGCTCGGCCTCGCACTGATCGTCTTCCCCTATTATCTCAACCGCGCCGTATTGAACAAAACCGAGCTGCTGGATGGTTCCGGCCGCCCCGTCGGTCGCCTCAATTGCACCTTCAATATCGGTCACTCGATAGGACATGTAGTTCTCTGGGTCCTTCTGATTATCGTGACCCTTGGCCTTGCCAGCTTCCTCTATGCTTATCGTGTGATCCGCGTCGTCCTGAACGAAACGCGAGTTGAATATTACTGAGAAGGTCTGGTGACGGTTTCGACATCGCTACCTCACCCCATCACGAAAAATTTTGCCTTTCTGCCACTTCCGCCAGCCCCCGACCATTTACAGCCATAATCCTGCCCCCTAAAGGTTTGCAACGCAGCAAGAAGGGGGCCCCATGCTTCGTAGACTTTACGACTGGACCATGTCGCTCGCCGGCCGCAAATCGGCGGAAATCTGGTTGGCCGTTATCGCCTTCGTCGAGAGCTCCATCTTTCTCGTTCCGGCTGATGTGCTGTTCCTGCCGATGTCGCTCGCCAAGCCCGAGCGTGCCTGGCGCTATGCGCTGACGGCGACGGTTGCCTCCGTGCTTGGCGGCATTGCCGGTTGGGCGCTCGGCTATTATGCCTTCGAGACCATCGCCAAGCCGATCCTCGAATTCTACGGCAAGCTCGACGCCTTCAACCAGATGAGCGCCGGCATCACCTATGAATGGGTTCTCTTGCTGCTGGTCACATCGGGTCTGGCACATCTGCCGCCGATCAAGGTGGTGACGATCCTCTCCGGCGTCGCCCATATCAATCTCGGCCTGTTCATCGTCTCGGCCATCGTCGCGCGCGGCGCGCGCTTCTTCCTCCTGGCCTTCCTTTTGCGCCGCTATGGCGAATCGATCCGCCATTTCATCGAGAAGCGCCTCGGCCAGATCACCATGATCGCCGCCGCCGTTCTCATTGCCCTTTACGCCGTCTTCCATTTTGCCCTGGCGAGCTGACCAAGGAGCCCCCAGCATGTCCACGACTTCGCCTTCCTCCCGCGCCGGCCTCGGCTATGGCGCCCTGCTGACAATCGGCATGATCGTCGTCATCGGCTCGGCACTCGGCTTTCAGTATATCGGCGGTTATATCCCCTGCGCGCTCTGCCTGGAGCAGCGCCAGCCCTATTACTACGGCATCCCCGTCGCCATCATCGCCGTGCTGACGGCAATTGCCGGCCTGCCCTCCTGGATCACCCGCGGTCTTCTCATCATCGCCGGCCTGATGATGCTTGTCGGCGGCGGCATCGGCGTCTATCACGCCGGCGTCGAATGGCATTTCTGGGAAGGCCCGACCACCTGCTCAACCTCGGCTGCCAGCGTCACGCAGAATGCCGGCGATCTCCTCGGCCAGCTGAACACCATCAAGGGGCCGTCCTGCACGGAAGCAGCACTGCGCATCCTCGGCCTGTCGATGGCCGGCTGGAACGTGATCGCCAGCGTGATCTTGGCTACTATTGCTTTTGCGGGTGCGAAGAAGGCGGGTTGATTGAACTGAAGCCGTCAGGTGAGCGATCAATTGTCGTCGCTGCGTGCCTGGCCCCTCACCCCAACCCTCTCCCCGCCATGCGGGGAGAGGGAGCTCTACAATGCCCAACGCCGCTTCTTTTCATGTGGTGAGGCCGATTATCCTACACTGTCGTCCCCTCTCCCCGCTTGCGGGGAGAGGGCTAGGGTAAGGGGCCGTGCACATAAGTGCGGCAAAGCGAAACTCACTCGACCTTCGCAGGCAACGTGACCCTTACGGCTGCAGTTCCGAATCCCAGTAGAGATAGTCGAGCCAGCTGTCATGCAGATAGTTCGGCGGGAACAGGCGGCCGTTATTGTGCAGGTCCTGCACGGTCGGCTGGTATGGTTTCTGCGCCGGGAACATGCCAGCCTGCTTCGGCAGCTTGCTGCCCTTGCGTAGATTGCACGGCGAACAGGCAGCCACCACGTTCTCCCAGGTCGTCTCGCCACCATGGGCGCGCGGGATAACGTGGTCGAAGGTCAGGTCGTCATGAGAGCCGCAATACTGGCATTCGAACTTGTCGCGCAGGAAGACGTTGAAGCGGGTGAAGGCGGGATTGCGGGACGGCTGCACATATGTCTTCAGGCACACGACACTCGGCAGCCGCATCGAGAAGCTCGGTGACGACACGCATTGATCGTATTCTGCGATGATGTTCACACGGTCAAGGAAAACCGCCTTGATCGCGTCCTGCCAGGACCAGAGCGACAAGGGATAGTAACTCAGCGGTCTGTAGTCAGCGTTCAGCACGAGCGCCGGCAAGGACTGCGGGGAAACTGCAATCGTCAAGGAACCCTCCTGATCGATTCGGCATCTGCACCTGTATATTAGGCCGGTTGTTACAGGATTGTGAAGTCCAATAAATTCAGCGCATAAAGGCAATTTCAGGGAGACGGCCGATTAAACTATAGGCAGCGCATCCCGGCGTGTTTTCACGGCATAATAGGCCCAGAAAAGCCGGGCCGCGACCGAGCGCCAGGGCGCCCAAACCGCGGCTTCCAGGGCAACGGCCTTGGCCAAGGGCCTGACTTCATGGCCGAAAGCCATGCCGACGGCCGCCTGCAGCGCGACATCGCCCGCCGGGAACACATCTGCGTGACCGCCGCAAAACATCAGATAGACTTCCGCCGTCCAGGGGCCGATTCCCTTGATCGACGTCAGCTCGGCAAGCGCCTTTTCAGGTGATTCGGCGCTGAGCGCATGGAGATCGAGGCTGCCGCCGGCAACGGCCTCCGCCACGCGCGCCAATGTGTCGTGCTTGATTCGCGACAGGCCGAAGCTCCGCCATGCCTCCGGCTCCAGCCCGGCATAGCCCTCAGCGGTCACCTGTCCCATCCCCGCTATCATCTTCCCCCAGATCGCATCGGCGCTGGCGCGCGAGACGACCTGCGAGACGATGATATGGGCAAGCCCCTCGAAGCCCGGTTCGCGCAGGCGCAGCGGCAAGGCGCCCGCCTCTGCGGCAACGGGCCGCAGGCGCGGATCGAGTTCCAGCAGGGCAGCAAGCCCCCGTTCGATATCGCGCTCATCGCGAATGATCTGCATGACGTCTCGTAGTCCCCGGTTAAAATTCGTGGCAGAAGAAAGCATGATCGAGATTCCCCGTCAAAAGCCGAAATTCCGTTTTGCCCCGAGCCCCAACGGCCCGCTGCATCTCGGCCATGCGCTGTCGGCCATCCTCAATCACGACATGGCGGCGGAAGCCGGCGGCGATTTCCTGCTGCGCATCGAAGACATAGATCAGGCACGCTGCACACCCGATTTCGAAGAGGGCATCTATAGAGATCTTTCCTGGCTCGGCCTCAGCTGGCAGCAGCCGGTGCGTCGGCAGTCCGAGCACTTTCCGGTCTATCAGCAGGCCCTGCAGACGCTTATCGAACGCGGCCTCGTCTATCCCGCCTTCCTGACCCGCGGCGAGGTCAAATCGTGCGTCGCCGCTTTCGAGGCGGATGGCAAATCCTGGCCACGCGACCCGGACGGCACGCCGCTCTATCCGCCCGACGATCGCGAGCGCGGCGATGCCGAGCGGCAGCGCCTGCTGGCATCGGGCATGAAACATGCCTGGCGTCTCGACATGGAGAGGGCATTAGCGGCTGCGGACCAACCATTGCACTGGCAGGAGAGCGGCGATGGCGAGACGGGCACAATCCCCGCCGATCCCGCCGCCTGGGGCGATGTCGTGCTGTCACGTTCCGATGCGCCCTCGAGCTACCATCTTTCCGTTGTGGTCGACGATGCCGTGCAGGGCATCACCCATGTGGTGCGTGGGCTCGACCTCTTCCATGCTACGTCGATCCACCGCCTGCTGCAGACGCTGCTCGGCCTGCCGGAGCCGCTCTATCATCATCACCGCCTCGTCCTCGGAGAGGACGGCAAAAAACTCTCCAAGAGCATGGGCGATACCGGCATTGCCGAATGGCGCCGGCGAGGCCTCTCACCGGCGGAGCTTCGCCGCCGCATCGGCCTCTGATTTTGCTCCTGGTTCGGCCCGTGGTTCAGAGGGCATCCTTTCCGAAGCTACCTCGGCGGCCGCGCGGCTCGCCACCTTGCCGAACAGCAGCCGCCGCACGCGGAATTTCATCAGCGCCGCATTGACCTCCGCCCCCATGATGAAGATCACGGCGAGCATATAGAGAAAAATCAGCACGATCATCACAGACGCCAGACCGGCATAAGTGGCGGTATAGTTGGCGAAGGTCGAGAGATAATAAGCAAAGAGCACTGCGCCGATCGACCAGAAGACCAGCGTCAGGATCACGCCGGGAATCACGTCGAACACCCGCCTGCGCCCGGCCGCCAGCCACAGATGCAGGATCATCAGGCCCGCCAGCAGCAGAAAGATCGTGCCGTAGATCCGCCAGCTGAAGACGATGTCGAGGATATCGGCGAGCTTGGGCAGCCACTGCCTGGTGTAATTCAGCGCGAGCGGCACGGCGACAAGCAGGATGCTGAGGATGGCGAAGATCAGCACCGCGATCAGCACATAGCCGAGGCTGGCGAGACGGTTGAAATACCACGGCCGTGTCTCAGGCACGCGATAGGCGCGGTTCAGCGATATGCGCAGCGCCTCAACGCCGTTCGACGCGAAATAGGCCGCCGCAAGCACGGAAATCGTCAAAAGCCCGCCGCGCGGAATGGTCAGCACCTGCACGACCTGGTCGGCGAGCGGCTTGGCGATCGCCTCCGGCCAGGTATCGAAAATCAGGTGTACAGCGGTCGATGAAAACTGGCTGGCGCCGAGAAAGCTTGCCAGCGCCGTGCCGAAGATCAGGAAGGGAAAAACCGCCAGCAGCGTCGAAAGCGCCACATGGCTTGCCATGGCGAACCCGTCATCCTCGACGAAATGGAACACTGCGTCGTAGATCACCTTGTAAATCGTCCGCAGGGCTGTCGGCATTTCATCTCCGCTCGGTGTCGGCATTCATCCCGACCGATACCGCCGGTTGTCGATTGTATCGGGTTCCTGAATATGGGAAACGAGTTTCGGTTTGTACAGGAATCATCTTCCCATGACGGAACAACGCACGATACTCGTCACTGGTTGCTCCTCCGGCATCGGCGCTTATTGCGCGCGGGCACTGAAGGCCGACGGATGGCGCGTCTTTGCAACCGTGCGCAAGGAAGACGATCTCGCCGCGCTCGAAGCCGACGGCATCGAAGCGCTGCTCCTCGACTACACAAAGCCTGAGACCATTTCCGCTACAGTAGCAACGGTACGCGAGCGTACGGCCGACCGTATCGACGCCCTCTTCAACAATGGCGCCTACGGGCAGCCGGGCGCCGTCGAGGACCTGACGACCGATGTACTGCGCGAACAGTTCGAAACCAATTTTTTCGGCTGGCACGAGCTGACGCGTCAGATCCTGCCGCTGATGCGCAAACAGGGCCATGGCCGCATCGTCAATTGCTCCTCCATTCTGGGACTTGTCCCCTACCGTTTCCGCGGCGCCTACACGGCCTCGAAATTTGCGCTGGAAGGGCTGACGATCACGCTCAGAATGGAACTGCAGGACAGCGGCATCCATGTCAGCCTGATCGAACCCGGCCCGGTCGCGACTCGGTTTACCGCCAATGCGCTCGCCAAGATCAATGAGCACATCGACCTCGCAGGTTCTCTCCATGCGGTGGAATACCGCAGGCAGCTCAGGCGGCTTGATGGATCAGGCCCAATCAGTAAACATAAATTAGGCCCGGAAGCGGTCTATGATGTGCTAAAATCGGCTTTGAACGTTAGAAATCCGCGCCCGCACTATCTGGTAACGACACCGGCCAAGCAGGGCGTGCTCTTGAAAAGGCTATTGCCGGCTAACCTTTTCTATCGTCTGATGCGCCGGCTGGATTAGAGCAATCCCAGGAAAGGCGCAAAGCGGCTTTTCCGCTTGAGATTGCTCAAAATGACGACATTGGGTGACTTGAAGCTTCTGCGGAATGCCGAGCGACCCTGAAGACAAGGATGGAGGAGCCATGTCTACCGTTACTTATGTTGCCGCCATCATTGTCATGGGACTTGTCGCGATCGTTCTTGTTCGCGGCCTGCTGAACATGATGAAAGGCGACAATCCGAACCTTTCGAACCGGCTGATGCAGCTGCGTGTGCTGCTGCAGGCAGTGGCGGTGATCCTGATCATGCTGACGCTCTGGCTGACGGGCGGCGGCCGCCCGGCCTAACCACAGGAACACGATGGTCAAGCTCAATAAGATCTACACCAAGACCGGCGATGACGGCACCACGGGCCTCGTCGCCGGCCCGAGGCGGCTGAAGCACGATCTGCGCGTCGAAAGCTACGGCACCGTCGACGAAACCAATTCCGCCATCGGCGTCGCCCGGCTGCACATGGGTGACATGCCCGAGATCGACGCCATGCTGATGCGCATCCAGAATGATCTCTTCGATCTCGGCGCCGATCTTTCCACGCCTGAAACGGACGAACCCCTACCCTATGAACCCTTGCGCATCACCGACCATCAGGTCGAACGCCTGGAACATGATATCGATTTGCTCAATGCCGATCTCGAGCCGCTGAAATCCTTCGTTCTGCCGGCCGGAAGCGCCGCATCTGCCCATCTGCACCTCGCCCGCACCATTGCCAGACGTGCCGAGCGACTGATGGTGGCACTGTCGCGTGAGAAAGGCGAACGCGTCAGCCCGGCGGCCCTGAAATACGTCAATCGGCTCTCCGATTTGCTTTTCGTTGCGGCGCGCTACGCGAACGATAAGGGCCGAGGCGATGTGCTCTGGGTTCCCGGCAAGAATCGATAGCGGCACATGCCAATCGCCAGGGCATACATATTGACGTTGACGTAAACGTTATTTATGCCTTTCAAGCAATTCGTCTCTCGGCGGCCTGGAAGCGTTGTAATTGGGAAAAAAACGCGTATCCATGTCGCCATTCGACAAATGGAATGGCGCTAAACAGCGCATGTTCTCGGGCGGTCATGTTGAAGGAAGGATTCCATGAAGATTCTCGTCCCCGTCAAGCGGGTTGTTGACTACAACGTCAAGATTCGCGTGAAGCCGGATGGTTCCGGCGTTGAGCTTTCGAACGTGAAGATGTCGATGAACCCGTTCGACGAGATCTCGGTCGAAGAGGCGCTGCGTCTGAAGGAAGCCGGCAAGGCCGAGGAAGTGGTGGTCGTATCGATCGGACCTGCCAAGGCCGAGGAGACATTGCGCACGGCGCTCGCCATGGGCGCGGATCGCGCCATCCTGGTCGAGACCGACGATGCCGTCGAGCCGCTCGCCGTCGCCAAGATCCTGAAAGGCGTCGCCGAGGCCGAACAGCCAGGCCTCATCATCGTCGGAAAGCAGGCGATCGATGACGACTCGAACCAGACCGGCCAGATGCTGGCAGCCTTGCTCGGCACGGCCCAGGCAACCTTCGCCTCGAAGATCGAGATCGGCGATGGCAAAGCCCAGGTCACCCGCGAAGTCGATGGCGGCCTGCAGACGATCGAGGTCAAGCTGCCGGCGGTCGTCACGTCAGACCTGCGCCTGAACGAACCGCGCTATGCCTCGCTGCCGAACATCATGAAGGCCAAGAAGAAGCCGCTCGACAAGAAATCGCCTGCCGATTTCGGCGTGTCGACCGAGCCGCGCCTGAAGGTCCTGAAGACCGAAGAGCCAGGTGGCCGCAAGGCCGGCGTCAAGGTCGGCTCGGTTGCCGAGCTGGTCGAAAAGCTCAAGACCGAAGCCGGCGTGCTTTAACCCAGTCCGAACGAGGAGTTAGACATCATGGCCATTCTTCTTCTGGCTGATCACGACAACGCCCACCTCTCCGATCAGACCGCCAAGGCGCTGACGGCGGCCGCAAAGATTGGCGGCGACATTCACGTACTGGTCGCCGGCGCTGGCGCCCAGGCTGCGGCCGCTGAGGCCGCCAAACTGTCCGGCGTCTCCAAGGTGCTGGTCGCCGAGGATGCAAGCCTCGCCAACAATCTCGCAGAACCGCTGGCAGCCCTGATCGTATCGCTTTCCGGCTCCTATGACGTGATCATCGGCGCCGCGACCTCGGTCGGCAAGAACGTGCTGCCGCGCGTTGCCGCCCTGCTCGACGTCGCCCAGGTCTCCGAGATCATCGAAGTCGTTTCCGCCGATACCTTCAAGCGGCCGATCTATGCCGGCAATGCCATCCAGACGGTGCAGTCGACCGACGCCAAGAAGGTCATCACCGTGCGCACGGCTTCGTTCGCTTCTGCTGCCGAAGGCGGCTCTGCTGCGATCGAGGCGGTGTCTGCCGCGGCCAATCCCGGCCTTTCCACCTTCGTCGGCGATGCGCTGTCGAGCTCGGATCGTCCGGAGCTGACGTCGGCCAAGATCATCATCTCGGGCGGTCGTGCACTCGGCTCTGCCGAGAAGTTCCGCGAAGTCATCCTGCCGGTTGCCGACAAGCTCGGCGCTGCCGTCGGCGCATCGCGCGCTGCCGTCGATGCCGGCTATGCCCCGAACGATTGGCAGGTCGGCCAGACCGGCAAGGTGGTCGCACCGCAGCTCTACATCGCCTGCGGCATTTCCGGCGCCATCCAGCATCTGGCCGGCATGAAGGACAGTAAGGTCATCGTCGCCATCAACAAGGACGAGGAGGCACCGATCTTCCAGATCGCCGACTACGGCCTCGTCGCCGACCTCTTCGAAGCGCTGCCGGAACTCCAGAAGGCGCTTTGATCGCGCCCACCGGCCTTCTCGCAGTTGCGAGAGACTGGAAAATCGTCTCTTATAGGTCTATCAATCTTTGCCGGGCTAGAAATGGCCCGGCAAATTTGAGTTAAAAGCATAGCGCATCGCCAGGAGCGCGCCGGGGAGTTGGCAATGAGTTCGCTGAAGACGATCGGTATTATCGGCGCAGGCCAGATGGGTTGCGGCATTGCCCATGTGTCCGCCATGGCCGGCTACAAGGTTCATATCTACGATCTCGCGCAGGACCGCATCGAAAGCGGGCTCGCCACCATCAACGGCAACCTGGCCCGCCAGGTCGCGTCCGGCAAGACGACCGACGAGGAGCGCAAGGCAGCGCTTGCCCGCATCACCGGCTCTGCCGATCTCAACGATCTCGCCCAGGTCGATCTCGCCATTGAGGCTGCGACGGAAGACGAAAGCGTCAAGCGCAAGATCTATGCGCAGGTGTGTCCGGTGCTGAAGCCCGAAGCGCTGCTCGCAACGAATACCTCGTCGCTCTCGATCACCCGCCTTGCGTCCGCCACCGACCGTCCCGAGCGCTTCATGGGCATCCACTTCATGAATCCGGTTCCGGTTATGAAGCTGGTGGAACTGGTGCGCGGCATCGCCACCGACGAATCAACCTTCTCCACCGCCAAGGACTATGTTTCTTCGCTGGAAAAGACCATCACCGTCGCCGAGGATTTCCCCGCTTTCATCGTCAATCGCATCCTGCTGCCGATGATCAACGAGGCGATCTACACGCTTTATGAAGGCGTCGGCACCGTCGATGCCATCGATACCGCCATGCGGCTGGGCGCCAACCATCCGATGGGCCCGCTGCAGCTTGCCGACTTCATCGGCCTCGACACCTGCCTTTCGATCATGCAGGTGCTGCATGACGGGCTCGCCGACTCCAAGTATCGCCCCTGCCCGCTGCTGGTGAAATATGTCGAAGCCGGTTGGCTCGGCCGCAAATCGGGCCGCGGCTTCTATGACTACCGCGGCGAAACGCCCGTTCCGACGCGATAGTTGCTTTCGGGGTCTCCGGGCCGACCCTCGTGGTTCGAGGCCCTGCCGCCGCTACGCTTTGGTGCCACGGCACCTCACCATGAGGGCGGAACAAATCCCGCGCATCAACCGAACAAACATATTTGGAAATGGTAGAAATCTAAGCGGGTACAATAGATTAGCCCTCACCCTGAGGTGGGAGCGCAAGCGACCCTAGAAGGGCGAGGCGAGTGTTGGCACACCCAGATCTCCTAGATCCCAGCCGCAGCCTTCACCAACGCTTTCGCATCCTCGCTGTCCCAGGCCGCCGGACCGTTCATCGCTGACAGCAGGCAGCCCTTGTCGTCGATGAGCAGCGTCACCGGCAGGCCGAAGGCCAGCCCCTGCTTCTTCAACACATTGAACACGCCCATGGTGTTGTCGCGATAGTAGCCGAGCTTGTCGATGGCATATTCCGCACGAAAGGCTTTGGTCTTTTCATCGTCGCCGGTATCGATGTTGACGGCGACCACCTCGAACTTCTCGCTGCCGACGCTCTTCTCAAGCGCGTTCAGTGCCGGCATTTCCTCGCGGCACGGCACGCACCATGTCGCCCAGACATTCAAGAGCACGGTCTTGCCGGCGAAATTGCTCATCGACAGCGATTGCCCGTCAGCCCCCTTGAAGGAAACACCCTGAAGCGATATAGGCGCCGGCGGCACGCTCATGGCGGCGACCTGCCCCTTGGTGAAAGGCGTCAGGGCAGCAGCGCGATCCCTGGCCGACCCGCATTGATCGGCTGAGGCCGTTTCACCAATGCCATTGCCATACCCCGCCTCCTTCACGTATACCGCTGCCGCACCGGCAATAACCCCGGCGACGGCGGCAAGCATAACAAGTTTCATGGACGGCAGACCGAACGGCTTCTTTGCTGTCATTTCATTCTCCAGGTGGGCATCTCATGATTGACGGCACGGACACCAAATCCTCCAACCAGATGTGGGGCGGGCGTTTCGCTTCCGGCCCCGCGGCAATCATGGAGGAGATAAATGCCTCAATCGATTTCGACAAGAAGCTGTTTGCCCAGGACATCCGCGGCTCAATCGCGCATGCGAGCATGCTCGCCAATCAAGGCATCATTTCAACCGAGGATAAAGACAAGATCGTTCACGGGTTGAACACGATCCTGTCAGAGATCGAAACCGGCAATTTCGAATTCTCACGCCGCCTCGAAGACATCCACATGAACGTCGAGGCGCGGCTTGCTACCCTGATCGGCCCGGCTGCCGGCCGGCTGCACACCGCCCGCTCGCGCAACGACCAGGTGGCGCTCGATTTCCGCCTTTGGGTGAAGGAAGAGCTGCAGAAGTGCGAGCAGGCGTTGACCGAGCTGATCGCTGCCTTCCTCGACCGTGCCGAGGAACATGCTGAAACCGTCATGCCTGGCTTCACCCATCTGCAAACGGCGCAGCCCGTTACCTTCGGACATCACTGCATGGCCTATGTCGAAATGTTCGGCCGCGACCGCTCGCGCGTGCGCCACGCCATCGAGCACATGGACGAATCGCCGATCGGCGCCGCAGCGCTCGCCGGCACCGGCTTCCCGATCGATCGCCACATGACGGCCAAGGCGCTCGGCTTCCGCGAGCCGACCCGCAACTCGATCGATACCGTCTCCGACCGCGATTTTGCCCTGGAATTCCTGTCGATTGCCGCCATCGCCGGCATGCATCTGTCGCGGCTGGCCGAGGAGATCGTCATCTGGTCGACGCCGCAATTCGGCTTCGTGCGCCTGTCCGACGCCTTCTCCACCGGCTCCTCCATCATGCCGCAGAAGAAGAACCCGGATGCCGCCGAGCTCGTGCGCGCCAAGACCGGCCGCATCAACGGCTCGCTGGTGGCGCTGCTGACGATCATGAAAGGCCTGCCGCTCGCCTATTCCAAGGACATGCAGGAAGATAAGGAACAGGTCTTCGACGCTGCCGAGAGCCTGGAACTCGCCATTGCCGCCATGACCGGCATGATGCGTGATATGACGATCAACACCGCCCGCATGAAGGCCGCCGCCGGCTCCGGCTATTCCACCGCCACCGATCTTGCCGACTGGCTGGTGCGCGAAGCGGGCCTGCCGTTCCGCGATGCCCACCATGTGACGGGCCGCGCCGTGGCGCTTGCCGAAAGCAAATCCTGCGAGCTGGCGGAGCTGTCGCTTGCGGACCTGCAGGCAATCCATCCGGATATCACCGACAAGATCTTCGATGTCCTGACCGTCGAGGCGTCGGTCGCCAGCCGCAAGAGCTTCGGCGGCACGGCGCCCTCGGAAGTGCGCAAGCAGATCGCCTTCTGGCGCGCCCGCAACTGAGAAAATCGGCGAAAGTCACAACCAACAATCAGGGTGCACAAGGCCTGGAAACTTCGCTAAGAAGAGTGACTTCCGCGTTTGCCGCCCAAGAGGATTTCGATGCAGATCAACATGCCGCACATCATCCGCCTGACCGTCGTGCTTTCGGTCGTCGGCCTTGCCGTCGTCGGATGTGGCCGCAAAGGCCCTCTCGATCCTCCGAGCGCTCATGCGACTAAAGGCGGTGACGTCTCCAAGCCGACGAAGGAGCCGGGCACGGAGGACAAGAAGTTCTTCCTCGACCCGCTTCTCTAATTAGGCAACGACCGTGAACCATTTTGAGTATCGCGACGGCATCCTCTACGCCGAGGATGTACCGGTTCCGGAGATCGCCAAGGCGGTCGGTACCCCCTTTTACGTCTATTCGACGGCTACGTTGGAACGCCACTACCGCGTCTTCGCGGAAGCCTTCGACGATGTCGATGCCATGGTCTGCTATGCCATGAAGGCCAATTCCAACCAGGCGGTGCTGAAGACGCTCGGCCGCCTCGGCGCCGGCGTCGATGTCGTCTCTGTCGGTGAGCTGCGCCGCGCACTGGCCGCAGGCATTCCCGCAAGCCGCATCATGTTCTCCGGCGTCGGCAAGACGGCGCAGGAAATGGACGCGGCGCTCGAAGCCGGCATCTACTGCTTCAACGTCGAATCCGAACCGGAACTGGAAGTGCTGAACCAGCGCGCCGTTCGCGCCGGCAAGGTGGCACCCGTCTCCTTCCGCATCAATCCCGATGTCGATGCGCGCACGCATGCGAAGATTTCGACCGGCAAGAAGGAAAACAAGTTCGGCATTTCATGGCAGCGCGCCCGCGCCGTCTATGAGCGCGCCGCCAGCCTGCCTGGGATCAAGGTCACCGGCATCGATATGCACATTGGCAGCCAGATCACCGAGCTGCAGCCGTTCGACGACGCCTTCAAGCTGCTGCGCGATCTCGTTGAAACGCTGCGCGGCGATGGTCACGATATCCATCACGTCGATATCGGCGGCGGCCTCGGCATTCCCTATCGCGACGACAACAATCCGCCGCCGCTGCCGGATGCCTATGCCGAAATCGTCAAGAACCAGTTGCGCGGCCTCAATTGCAAGATCGTCACAGAGCCCGGTCGCCTGATCGTCGGCAACGCCGGCATTCTGGTGACCGAGGTCATCTATGTGAAGGATGGCGGCGACAAGAGCTTCGTCATCGTCGACGGCGCCATGAACGACCTCATTCGCCCGACGCTCTACGAAGCCTATCACGAGATCAGGCCGATTGCTGTCGGCGATGTGAGCACGCCGCGCATCAAAGCCGATGTCGTCGGCCCGGTCTGCGAAACCGGCGATTATCTGGCGCTCGACCGCGAGATGGCACTGCCGAAGCCCGGCGATCTCCTCGCGGTCGGCTCGGCCGGTGCCTATGGCGCCGTGCAGGCCGGCACCTACAACAGCCGGCTTCTGGTTCCGGAAGTGCTGGTCAAGGGTAATGAATTCCACGTCATCCGCCCACGCACGACTTACGAGGAACTGATCGGGCTGGATTCCATCCCGGCCTGGCTTGAGGGATAATCGGCTTCAATCGACACTTTCGGGCAGGACCGCAAAAGTTGTCTTGCCCGATCACGTTTCGGCGAAGTCGATGAAAAAACAGCCTTTCACACCCGTTGCCCTCGTCTTCGCCACAAAGAATGTTATCTTTGATTGAATGGCGTCTCGCCGGGCACCGCGTGCGCGAGCGTGTGGGACGCCGCGCCACCCAAACGGGCTACTAGCCAACGTCAGATCGGGAGAAGACCGGACCGATGACCAGCCTCAGCAACCCTAAGAAGGGCGCTTTCGCCACCCGTCCGGCGCTGGCGCGCATGGTTGCGATCAAGCGTCTCTTTGCTCGGCTGGTTCTGGTCAGCGAACAGCTGCTGCCACGGCTGCTGTTGCCGGCATCCATTCTGGCCCTTTTCCTCTCCGTCGCCTGGTTCGGCATTTTCCGCATGGCGCCGGATATTCTGCGCTTTCTGCTGCTTGCCGTCTTCGCGGTCGGCTTCGCCGTCTCCCTCTATCCGCTACGCCGCCTGCACTGGCCGAATACCACAGAGGCGGACCGACTGCTGGAAGAGCGCAATGGTCTCGCCCACCAGCCCGTTACGGTGCAGGAAGACGAACCGGCGCTCGACACCCCGTTTGCGCGTGCACTCTGGCGCGAACACCAGACGCGCATGGCCAAACGCATCGCCGCCCTGGATGCCGGCCTGCCCAGGCCGGATATCACGCGCTACGACCGCTTTGCATTGCGCGCAATTCCAGCGCTGCTGCTCGTAACGGCCTTCAGCTTTTCCATGTCCAACAGCGGCGGCTCGCTCAGTGATGCCTTCACGGCATCGACCTCGACCTCGAGCAATCCGGATGTCCGCGTCGATGCCTGGGTCACCCCGCCCTATTACACCGGCGAGCCTCCGGTATATCTAACCGGCAATGTCGACAATGCCGGCAATAGCCTGAACGTGCCGCAATTCTCCGAGCTCACTGTACGTGTTTCAGGTGCTGCCACGGATGAGAAAGTGCTGTTCCAGGCGGCTGGCGCGGAAAAAGGCGCCGAAATACCCGAGCAGGCCGCTGATGCCGACAAGCAGGGCCCGGCTGGCACAAAACCTGCAACGGCTACCGCCGTGCCGCCCGCAGCAAACGGCACCGGCTATATCCCGGCTGCAGACGGGATGGTCGCACGCACGCACGTCCTGAAGCTCGAAAAGGGTGGCGAACTCACTGTCAACGGCAAGTCCTGGTCCTTCAATGTGGTCATCGATAAGCCGCCGGAGATCACCTTCGACGGCGTTCCGCATGCGATGGCTAGCGGTGCACTGGAACTCGGCTTCAAGGTCAGGGATGATTACGGCGTTGAGGAAGCCCGTGCCGAGATCGTGCCGGTGGAATCCGATCCTGCCGCGACGCCGCTCTATGGCTTGCCGGAATTCAAGCTCGAAATGCCGCGTCGCGACCGCCGCAATGGCAAGGGCCTGGCAAGCCATGATCTGACTCAGGATCCGCTGGCCGGCAAGCGCGTGCGCATCACCCTCGTCGCCAAGGACGGTGCCGGCCAGACGGGACGCAGCTCACCCTATGAGATGGTATTGCCATCCCGTAGTTTCAGCCAGCCGCTCGCTGCCGCCGTGGCCGAAGAACGTCAGGTCTTCGCGCTCGATACGCGGAAGATGCCGGAAGCGATCGAATTCAACAAGTCTCTGACCATACGGCCCGAAGAGACAATCCCCGATCTCGGTAATTATCTCGCCATCAAGTCGGCGCTGACGCGCATGAAGCTCGCGAGCGACGAGGCCTCGCTGAAGGATACGGCCGATTATCTCTGGCAGATCGCGCTCGGCATGGAAGATGCGCAGCTGACGGACGCGGAAAAGGCCCTGCGCGACGCCCAGCAGAAGCTCTCCGATGCGCTTCAGCGCAACGCCTCGGACGCCGAGATCAAGAAGCTGACTGACGAGCTGCGCAAGGCGATGGACGCCTATATGAAGGAGCTGGCCGAGCGCATGCGCAACATGCCGGCCCAGCCGAACCAGCGTTCCGCCAATATCCTGCGCCAGCAGGATCTGCAGCGCATGATGGATCAGATCGAGAATCTCGCCCGCTCCGGCAATCGCCAGGCGGCACAGCAGATGCTTTCCGAACTGCAGCAGCTGATGAACAGCCTGCAGGCCGGCAAGCCGCAGCCCGGGCAGCAGCAGAACCAGGCCAACGACAAGATGCGCGAGCAGATGGACAAGCTCGGCCGCATCATGCGCGATCAGCAGAAGCTGATGGATCAGACCTTCAAGCTTGATCAAGCCATGCGCGATCGTATGCAGCGCGGCGATTCCAACGAGGACGGCGACGGCTTGATGGATCAGCCCATGCCCGGCCTCAACGACCCGATGCGCCCGGATATGGGCCAGCGCAGCCAAGGCCAGCAGGATCAGCAGCAAGGCCAGAACCAGCAGGGCGATAAGGGCAAGGATCCCACCGATGGCATGACGGCCGATCAGCTGCGCGACGCGCTGAAGCAGCTGCGCCAGCAGCAGGAGGATCTCGGCAAACAGCTTGGCGAACTCCAGAAAAACCTTGGCTCACTGGGCATGAAGCCAAATCAGAATTACGGCAAGGCACAGCAGGAAATGAAAGGGGCGTCCGGTCAGCTTGCCGAGGGCAACGGCGAAGGCGCAGTGCAGGGCCAGGGACGCGCGCTGGACGCCCTGCGCAAGGGCACGCGCGAAATGATGAACCAGCTTATGGCCCAGATGCAGCAGGGACAAGGGCAGGGTCAGGGACAGATGCCGGGGCAGATGGGCCAAGGCGGCCAAAACGGCCGCGATCCGCTCGGCCGATCGCGCAACGAGGGTGGTTTCTCGGACAACCCTAACGACAACATGGTGCCTGATATCATCAACGCAGAGCGCGCCCGCCAAATTCTCGACGCCATTCGCGAGCGGCTGAGCAACAATCCCACGCTCAGCGAAGAACGGCGCTATCTGGAGCGTCTGCTGAATTTGGGTCAGTGAGGCAGCTTTGGACTGCCGCCCATGACGAGAATGGAGCCAGCACGAGGAACCCGTGCTGACCAGAAGCAATGTCAGGCAGCCAAAGCCCGCGCGACAGCCTTGCGGATGTCCGGCAGCGCAAATGGCTTGGCAACGACGTCGACGATCTTTTCCATGAGGTCATCGGCGCGCTCGCGCTGCTCCGCATAGCCGGTCATCAGCAGGATCTTCATCCCCGGGCACGTCGAATGTGCCTGATGCGCAAGCTCGATGCCGTCCATCACGGGCATGCGAATATCCGAGAGAAGCAGGTCGTAGCCGCCCTCTTTCAGCTTTTCCAAGCCTTCTGCGCCGTCTGCCGCCTCTTCGGTCTCGTGGCCGTCCAAGCGCAGCGCGCGGGCGACGAAGCTGCGCAGCGAGTCCTCGTCTTCCGTGATCAGAATTTTTGCCATGATCCGTGCTCCTGGTCCGTCATGTTCCGCGAACGAAATCATCAGAATTCCGTTTGCGATAGGTAAACAGCGGGCGGGCGATCGGCTCCGTGGTTAACGGTTCGTCATCGATGGAGCAGAATGGGACAGGCGGACATGCCGCCTGCATTAACTCTGAATCAGGCCTCGGCGTCGCCCGTGACGACACCGACGAAGGGCAATTCGCGGAAGGCGTAGGCGACATCCATGCCATAGCCGACAACGAAATAATCGGGGCATTCGAAGCCGACATAATTGGCCTCCAGCTCTTCCTGGCGCTTGACGCTCTTGTCGAGCAGGACGGCCAGCGTGACGTTGCGGGCGCCACGCTCATAAAGCAGTTCCTTGGCGAAACGCAGCGTGCGGCCCGATTCCAGAATGTCGTCGATCAGCAAAACGTCCCGATCCTTGACGTCGCTGTCAATGTCCTTGACGATGCGCACGCCCTGCGACGTCGTGCCGGCGCCGTAGCTCGAAAGCGTGATGAACTCGACCTCCGGGGCAAGCCCGGTCTCATGCAGAGCACGGAGCAAATCGGCTGCGAAGATAAATGAGCCCTTGAGGATGGCGATGACGAGGAGGTCCTTCGTCGGCCCCTTGGCGATTTCCTTCGCCAAGGCATGATTGCGCTCGGCAATCTGCTCGGCAGTGAAAAGCGGCTCGATATTCTTCCCGCGTACAACAGGCATTGATTGGCATGCTCCATGGCTAAGCGGCCCGTGGCCGCCGATCAAGCTCTATAGCGCTGCGTATCACATATGACGCGCAAAGGTCGCTGTAGCTCTCTAAAGCAGTAGCCCCTAGCACAATCGGCAAGCCCGACACACCCCCTACGGCATGAAGGAAAGCTGGACATCCGGCGTTTTTCCACCGGGATGCTGCAATCGCGTCGAAAATCCGCGGCTTTCATGCGGCCCGAGGCGATCGACGGGCGTGTCCACAACGATGCTCCTGACCAGCTGGCCGCCGGCAAAAAGATCGGCGCGCACTTGCGGAACCGAAAGCGTGGCACCGCTGACATTCTCGATGATGCCGTTCAATCTCAAGACGGGCAGCCCGCTCTCATCCCTTGGCGTCAGCGTCACATGCGAGAACTGCAGCGGATCGGACGTCGCCTCGGCGGGGGCGTTGGAGAGACCGGAAAAACCGCCGGAAAGACCGAAGATCAAGATTGCGAGGCAAATGATCAGCGCGACGAAGCTGCGCCGCGATGCCTGCTGCAAAACCTCCTCGACACTGCGCAAGACGGACAGGATGCGTGAGAAGGTGGTCTTGCGCGTCACGGGTTGCGGTTTTGGTCTGGTATGCCCGCCATAGCGCATGTTAACGCCGGACACAGTCCGTCCGCGTGCAGCGGAAACGGTCACGAATTCGGCATCGACGATATCGGGCTTCGGCATGACGTAATGCGCCTGGCCCGACCCCGCTCCTCGTTCGGGCGGAATGAGGTCATAAACCAGCCCCGCCTGCTGTTGACGGTGGCGAAAAGCGCCCATGATGGCCTCCCTTTGCGGTGATCCACATGGTTTCGACGCCCATTGCCAATCTGGGCATTGAAACGAATCCTGCCCAGTCGTAAATTTTATTGGTTAATGCTTCGCAAAGATCGCCATGAATAGGGCGCCTTTCCAGAAAAATTTACCGGCTGTTAATGCCATTGGTTAACAAGTCGCCTGATTGAACCCTGCGGAAGACTGGACTGCCCGTTGATTCATTTTGAGAACGTCGGTTTGCGCTACGGCATGGGTCCGGAAATCCTCCGCGACCTGAGCTTCGACATACCGAGGAAATCGTTCCAGTTCCTGACCGGCCCCTCCGGCGCCGGCAAGACGACACTGTTGCGGCTGCTCTTCATGTCACTGCAGCCGACGCGCGGGCTGATCCGCATGTTCGACAGGGAAATTTCCTCAATCCCACGCAACGAACTGCCGCTGCTTCGCCGCCGTGTCGGCATCGTCTTCCAGGATTTCCGGCTGCTCGAACATCTGACGACATACGAAAACGTTGCCCTGCCCTTGCGCGTGCGCGGCAAGGATGAAAGCTCCTATCGCACCGACGTCCTGGAACTGCTGAAATGGGTGGGCCTGGGCGAGCGCATCAACGTGCTGCCGCCGGTGCTCTCGGGCGGCGAGAAGCAGCGTGCCGCCATCGCGCGCGCCCTCATCGACCGCCCGGAAATCTTGCTCGCCGACGAACCGACAGGCAATGTCGACCCGCCGATGGCGCGCCGCCTGCTCAATCTGTTTCTGGAGCTTAACCGGCTCGGCACTGCCGTCGTCATTGCGACGCACGATCTCGCCTTGATGGACCAGATCGAGGCGAGACGCATGATCCTATCGGGGGGGCATCTCGATATCTATGACTGACCCCCGCCCCCGCAGGACAGCCCCGAATGCCCAGGCACGGCAAGCGGCCGCGGCACCGGCAGAACGCAAGCGCCCGGAGATGCGCGTGCGCCCCACGGGGCCGATCGTGCCCTCCTCCAATATCCAGGGCAACGCGCTGATCGTCGTGATCGCCATTATGGCCTTTCTCGCCTGCTTGACGCTCGGTGCGGTCAGCATGGTGCGCTCGACGGCGGCAAGCTGGGAAAGCCAGATTTCCCGCGAGATCACCATCCAGATCAAGCCGGATGACAATCTTGACATGGAAAAGGCGCTCGCGAGCGCCCGCGATATCGCGCTCAGCTTCGTCGGCACCAAATCGGGCCAGATCGTCGATGAAGCGGCAACCGCGCGCCTGCTCGAACCGTGGCTTGGCGCCGGCCTCGATATCAAGGAATTGCCTGTCCCTCGCCTCGTCATCATCACCATCGATGAGACGCATCCACCCGATTTCGAAGCGATGCGCGCATTGCTCAAGGCGCAGATCCCGCAAGCGACGCTCGACGACCACCGCACCTGGGTCGACCGGCTCGTGTCGATGGCGCACACCACCGTTCTCATCGGCACGGGCGTCCTGCTGCTCGTCTTCACCGCCATGGTCCTGACGGTGGTTTTCGCCACGCGCGGCGCATTGTCGGGCAACCGCCATATTGTCGAAGTCCTGCATTTCGTTGGTGCCGAAAGCACCTTCGTCGCCAATGAATTCCAGAAGCATTTCCTGAAGATCAGCCTCAAAGGCTCGGGAGCCGGCAGCGCGCTCGCCGCCTTGTTCTTCGCGACGGCCGGCCTCCTGCAGAGCCATACGATCGCCACACCGCAGACCGATCAGGCAACCGCATTGTTCGGGACTTTCTCCGTCGGCGCGCTCGGCTATATCGGCATTCTCGCCACCATGATCATCATCGCGCTGCTGACGACGCTGACGGCACGTTTTACCGTCATGCATACGATCTATGAGATCGATCTGGTTCGTTCCGATCCCGGGCGGACGGATAGCGTACCGAATTGACGCTTCAGCGATGTTTTTTTACCGTGTGCCAGCCCGTTCCTTGCCGCAATTGGCGTATAATAGCGAATCATGAGCATGGATCTGACGACTCGCAAGACCATAAGTTTGCAGTCGCTGCGGACACGCCCCAGCGGCGATAGACCCGTGCGCCGCAGCCTGTTCCGGCGTCTCTTGCGCTGGGGCGGCTTCGCCTTCATCTTCCTCGCCGCCATCGTTTTCGGCGGCTTCCTGCATTTTGCCGATTCGATCACCACCTTGAAACCGCCGCTCGAGCCGAAGGCCGATGCCATTGTCGTGCTGACGGGCGGCTATCAGCGGATCGATCAGGCGGTGGAGCTGCTACGGACCGGCGCCGGAAACCGTCTCCTGATCTCGGGCGCACATCCGACCACCACGCCAACGCAAATCCGCAAGCTGACGCAGAGTTCCGCCAGCCTGTTCAGCTGCTGCGTCGACATCGGCTACGACGCACTCGATACGATCGGCAATGCCCGCGAAGCGGCAAAGTGGATTCACGCCAGGGGCTACAAGAGCGTTCTCGTTGTCACGAACAACTACCATATGCCCCGCAGCCTCGCCGAACTGAAATATGTCGACCCCTCGACCGATTTCATTCCCTATCCGGTCGTCAACTCCGATCTGAAGGCCAAGAACTGGTTCACGGACCCGAATGCGCTGCGGACGATGATCTCCGAATATGCGAAGGTCCTCCTCGCCGGTGCCCGCAACCTGACCGGCCTCGGCCGACCGGTAGGCCTGCGCTCGCGGCAGCCGGCTGAAGACGACGACTGAGGCTCGCAGCAAAGGCCGAATCTCGGAGAGGCAACGCGCTTGAAGGCGCGAAACCACGCAAAGATCGACTTTTTATTGACGCTGTAATCGTGTAGGCAAACCTTCAGATGCCGGCGCAAGCCGGTGCATTGGAAAAGCCTCGATGATTATCTTGCGTTCGATCCTGTTCAACACGGCCTTTTATGCCAATCTGATCATTCGCATGATCGTGTTGACGCCGATTTACTTCCTCATGCCGCGCAAGGCGGCCTACGCGATCCCGAAGGCATGGGCGAAATCCAGTACCTGGCTGATGGAGAAGATCGTCGGCACCACCTTCGAGATCGAGGGTCTTGAAAATCTCCCCAAGGGCAGCTTCATCTTCGCGCCTAAGCACCAATCCTTCTGGGATACATTCGCGCTGCTGCCCTATCTCGACGATCCGGTCTATATCCTGAAGCGCGAGCTTTTGTGGATCCCGCTGTTCGGCTGGTATGCGAAGAAGCAACGCATGATCCCGGTGGATCGCAGCGCCCGCGGCAAGGTCATGTTCGATGTCCTGAAGCGCACACGCGAGGAACTTGCTACCGGCCGCCAGCTCATCATTTACCCTGAGGGTACACGCCGCCCGCCAGGTGCGGAACCCGTCTACAAATACGGCATCGCCCGGATGTATCGCGACCTCGGCATCCCCGTCGTCGCCGTTGCCATGCATCCCGGCCTCTTCTGGCCGCGCCGCACCTTCCGCAAATATCCCGGCCATATCAAGGTGCGCATCCTGCCGCCGATCGAGCCCGGCATCGATCCCGATGCCTTTTTCGCGCGCCTGGTCGAGGAAACGGAAAGAGCAAGCGACGAGCTGCTGGTCGAAACCGTCGCCAACAATCCGCATCTGCCGCTTCCTCCGACCGCAGTCCAGCGCCTGGCCGAAATCGGCAAGACAAAGCCGGTCACCGCCGCGGTCTGAGTGAGCTCTCGATTCTAGGCGATAGGTTCAGGATGCCTTTCGCATCCGCTCCACCTCGCCGGCGACCTGCTCCAGCCAGTGATCGCGAATGCCCATGTCGCGCAGATGCGTCAGCGTATTGAAGAGATAGGCATCGTTCGGGCCGGAACGCCCATTGGCAGCTTCCACCACATGCGCCGCCTCGATCGCATCCAGCGAGCCGGCATATTGCCTATGGTTGCGATCGACGACATAGGCGACGGCGGTCACACGCCGCCCGTCGCTGAGCCGAATCGGCAGGGTCTTTTCCAGATAGACGTTGGTGACGAGCTCGCGCTCGCGCAGATAGGTCAGCACCTCATCCCAATCGACGTCGGCAACCCGAAAGGCCATGCCGCGGCAGGAACCGCCGCGATCGAGGCCGAGGACAAGGCCGGGATTTTCTTCCGTGCCGCGATGGACCCAGGAACGGACGCAGAGCGAGCGACGATAACCAAAAATCAGGGCCTCGGCCCGCTCGTCATAATCAAAGCCCGGATTCCACATGAGGGATCCGTAGCCAAACACCCAAAATTCGTCCATATCCAACGCCAAATCACTGTGAAGCTTCAGTCCAACCATTGGAGAACAACATGGCAGCGTCAAGCCAGAGCGTAACGACCGGTCGAGGCAAACGTCTGTGGCTCATCCTTTTTGGACTGGTGGTGGTTCTGGCCGGTCTTTACACCGGCGGTTGGTACTATGCGACCGGTTTCGTCAGAACCAATGTCCTGAAGGCGCTTGGCCAGCAGAACAGCGCCGGCATTGCCGGCAAATGCGAGAACATGGCCTTCAACGGCTTCCCCTTCTCCATCGGCCTGACCTGCGACACGGTGACGGTCGACAACCCGACGCGGGGCGTCTCCACCAGTTTCGACAGGCTCAGCGCCTCCGCACCGGTGTTCCAGCCCAACCATGTGAGCTGGAGCCTGAAATCTCCTGCCGAGTTGCGGACGACGGAGGGCCTGGCCGTATCGGCAGAATGGGCCGACCTGCAATCGAACCTCGTCGCCAAGGGCCGCGGCGTAGCGCAGACACAGACTGTCATCAATGGGCTGAAGGCGGGCGTCGTCTCCTCCGTCACCGGCCAGAGTGTCAATGTCACAGCCGCCCACACGGAGATGCATGCCAGCCAGAACGGCAGCGATCTGGATTTCGCGATCGGCGTCGAAAATGCCAATGCCGTGATCAAGGATTTCCCTCAGGCCCTGCCGACCGCATCCACGAGCGCCAATGTCACACTATCAGGCAAGGCTGGCCTGCTCGACGGCAGCGACCGGGAGGGGCTTCGCGGCTCGGCAGGTGTGTTGCATCAGGCCGTCATCGACATCGGCGACGGCCGCATCATGACGCTTTCCGGCCCCTTCAATTTCGACGATGAGGGTCTTCTATCAGGCCAGTTCAAGCTGGAGATCAATCAGATCGGGCCTTGGGGCGATAGCCTGACTACGACGCTTCCCGCCGCCAAGAACATCATCAAGACGGCCACGAAGATGCTGAAGGCGCTTGCCAATGGCGGCGATAAGGTTTCCGTCGATCTCACCGCCGATCGCGGCCGCCTCTCGCTCAGCGGCTTCATCCCGCTCGGCAAGATCCCGCCGATCTGAGAGCCTGCCCGCTCGTCCGCCCTATCGGGCACCTTCTCCCCAGGGGGAGAAGGCGGAAGAGTAGCTATTCCTTCGCATCCAGCGCATGACGGCCGAAGTCAGGCACGTCGACATCCTGGCCGGCTTCGACGATCGAGCGACGAATGGCGCGGGTGCGGGTAAACAGTTCGAAGATCTTGTCGCCGTCACCCCAGCGGATCGCACGTTGCAGCGATGCCAGATCCTCCGAGAAGCGCGACAGCATCTCCAGAATGGCATCGCGATTGTGCAGGCAGACGTCGCGCCACATGGTCGGATCGGATGCGGCAAGGCGGGTGAAGTCACGGAAACCGGATGCCGAATATTTGATGACTTCCGATTCGGTCACCGTCTCCAGATCATCAGCGGTGCCGACGATGTTGTAGGCGATGAGATGCGGCAGATGCGAGACGATCGCCAGCACCTTGTCGTGATGCTCAGGGTCCATCTCGTCGACACGCGAACCCAGAGTTTCCCAGAAGCCGCGAAGCGTCTTGATCGCGGCCTCGTCGGTGCCCGGAACGGGCGTGAAGATGCACCAGCGTCCCTTGAACAGCCCCGGGAAACCTGCATCCGGACCGGATTTCTCCGTGCCTGCCAACGGATGGCCCGGAATGAAATGCACGTTGGGCGGCATATGCGGCTGCATCTGTGCGATGACCGATGCCTTGGTGGAGCCGACATCGGTGATGATGGCGCCTGGCTTCAGATGCGCAGCGATTTCCTTGGCGACGCTCTCCGAAGCGCCCACAGGCACGGAAACGATGACGAGATCGGCGTCTTTCACGGCTTCGGCCGAGGACGGCGTATAGCGGTCGCCGAGCTTCAGCTCTTCGGCACGCTTCAGCGTCTCGGCGCTGCGTGTCGAGATCACCACTTCCTTGGCCAGGTCGAGACGCTTGAGATCATGGGCGATGGAGGAGCCGATAAGGCCGATGCCGATCAGGGCGATGCGGTCGAACTGGATGTTGCTCATGCCTTGCGTCCCATAAATTCGGCCAGAGCGTCGATGACGCCGAGATTGGCCTCTTCGGTGCCGATGCTCAGGCGCAGCGAATTCGGGAAGCCGTAGGCGCGCACGGCGCGCAGGATATAGCCGCGGCTCGTCAGGAAATCATCGGCCTCCACGGCGCGCTTGCCGTCGCTGTCAGGGAAATGGAACAGGACGAAATTCGCGACCGACGGCGTCACCTTGAGGCCGAGAGCCTCGAGCGCAGCCGTCATCTTCTCGATCCAGAGCGTGTTATGCGCGACCGCCTTTTCCGTGAAAGCCTGATCGCGAATGGCAGCGGCTCCGGCAGCAATGGCCGCGCTGTTCAGGTTGAACGGAGCGCGCACGCGGTTGATCGCATCGACGATATCGACCGGGGCATACATCCAGCCGATACGAAGGGCTGCCAGGCCGTAAACCTTGGAGAAGGTACGCGTCATGACGACATTCTGGTTTGCCGAAACGAGCTCAAGGCCAGCCTCGTAGTCGTTGCGGCGGACATATTCGGCATAGGCAGCGTCGAGGATGAGAATGACGTGCTTGGGCAGGCTTGCCTGCAGGCGGCGGATCTCGCTGACTGGCACGTATGTCCCAGTGGGATTGGCCGGATTGGCAATGAAGACCATTTTGGTCTTCTCGGTGACCGCCGCGAGGATCGCGTCGACATCGACGGTGCAATCCTTCTCCCTGACCGTAACCGGTGTCGCGCCGGCGGCCATGATCTGGATCTTGTAGACCAGGAAGCCGTGCTCGGTGATGATGCCTTCGTCACCGGTGCCGAGATAAGTGTGGCAGAGCAGCCCGAGCAGCTCGTCGGAGCCGGCGCCGCAAAGGATATTGGCCACATTCAGCCCATGCACATCGGCGATCGCCTGGCGGAGTTCCTTGGCCTGCCCGTCCGGATAGCGCTCGAGATTGCCGGCAGCGCCGCGGAAGGCCTCGATGGCCTTGGGGCTGGCGCCAAGCGGCGTCTCGTTCGAGGAGAGCTTGAACACGCGCGCAACGCCCGGTGCATGCTCCTTGCCCGGCACATAGGCGGCTATATCGAGAATGCCGGGACGCGGGACGGGCTTGCTCATTTCCATGCTCATGGGATCGACCTTGGGAAGCGCCGGAAAATTCCGGTTTATGACACCCCGTCGCATTAATGCGGATTGACAAATTTGTCGAGTGTGACGCTGCGGCGAAAGCGTCACGCGCCATCGCGCGTCGTCGGTATGCCGCGCGGTGCAAGCACCGGCACGAAGACGCGGCGCGAGGCGCGGACGGCAACGGGCAGGCCCTGATAAAGCCGCTTCTGCGCCTCGACGATGATAACCCCGGAAAAAGCCGGCCATAGGGTTCGGCCGATCCGCTCGAAGGCGCGGCGCAGCCGCAGCACCGTACGCAGCTTCGAAGGCGGGAAGAACAGCGCCTCCGCGGTCGCACCGGGGGTGAAATTGGTTTCGCGCAGCAGCGAGGTGAGCTGGCCGCGCGAATAGGGCCGGCCGGAGCCGAAGGGCGTATGTTCCATGCGCGCCCACACGCCGGTGCGGTTCGGTACGACGATGACCAGCCGCCCGCCGGGCGCCAGAACGCGCCAAAGCTCCTTCAGCGTCTCGCGCGGGCTTTCGGCAAATTCCAGCGAATGCACCATCAGCACGCGGTCGATCGAACTGTCGGGCAGCGGCAGTTCTTCATCGAAGACCAGGGCCGTCGCCGAGGCCGAGCCCATCGGCCAGTTCACCGCGCCCTGACCGGCCGGCATGAAGGCGAAGGTGCGCTCGGTGTCGGCACGAAAGCGGTCGAGATAAGGCACCGCATAGCCAAGGCCGACAAGCCTCTCTTCCGGCATGCGGGCCCAGATGGAGGACAGCGCCATGGCAATCGACTGCTCCGCCAAGCGACCGAGCTCGGAATGATAAAACTGGCGGAGATCGACGATATCGGTATGCATCGAAACAAATGTTATCAGCCGAACGTTGGACTTCAAGGCCGAACGGCTTACATTCTCTACTCACGGAAAAGATGAGGACGATTTCGATCATGAAACCATTGGAATTAGAGATTTTTATCTGCCGTTCCGACAATTACGGCGTCTTGGTCCATGATCCCGAAACCGGATTGACGGCATCGATCGACGCTCCGGAGGCGGATGCCATCCTGAAGGCGGCCGATCGTCGCGGCTGGACGATCAGCCATATCCTGACCACGCATCATCACACCGATCATGTCGAGGGCAATCTGGCGCTGAAGGAACAGTTCGGCTTGGAGATCATCGGCCCGATCAACGAGGCCGTCGCCATTCCGGGCCTCGATCGCGCCGTCGGCGATGGCGATACGTTCGAATTTGCCGGCCATACGGTCAATGTTATCGAAACGCCCGGCCACACCGCCGGACACGTCTGCTATCACTTTGCCGACGACAAGCTGCTCTTTGCCGCCGATACCCTGTTTGCGCTCGGTTGCGGCCGCCTGTTCGAGCGCACACCAGCCGACATGTGGGCCTCGCTGCAGAAGCTTGCCGTGCTGCCGGACGAAACAGCCGTCTATTTCGGCCATGAATACACGCTCTCCAACGCCCGTTTCGCCCTGACCATCGACCCCGGCAATGAGCGGCTGAAGGCGCGTGCTGCCGATATCGAGGCATTGAGAGCGGAAGGTAAGTTCACCATCCCGACGACGCTGGCGCTCGAGAAGGAAACCAATCCGTTCCTGCGCGCCGCCGATCCGGCTATCCGCCGCAACCTGCTGATGGAAAGCCGCAGTAACGACGAGGTCTTTGCCGAGATCCGCAAGCGCAAGGATAATTTCTGATGCAGGCAAAGGAGATCATCGAAACGCTCTCCATGCAGCGGCATCCGGAAGGCGGCTGGTACGTGCAGACCTTTCGCGACGAAAACGGCGGCGCCCGCGCCCATTCCACGGCGATCTACTATCTGCTCGAAACCGGCGAACGCTCGCACTGGCACCGGGTGCACGATGCCGCCGAAGTCTGGCACTACTATGCCGGTGCCCCGCTTGCCCTACATCGTTCCGCCGACGGCAAGACCAGCGAAACCCTCATGCTGGGCCTCGACCTGGCAAAGGGCGAGCGCCCGCAGGCGATCATTCCGGCCAACTGGTGGCAATCAGCCGAAAGCCTCGGGCAATTCACGCTTGTCGGATGTACGGTGGCACCCGGCTTCGAATTTTCGAGCTTCGAGATGGCACCGCCGGACTGGAAGCCAGCCTTAGGCTGAACCTCTTTTCACCTTTCATCGACATCAAGCAGGGTGCGGCCAGCGCGGAGCGATGGTCTTGAAAAAGCTGTGCGCTGTGTCAGCTTTACACGGGGAGAGTGAAAATTGATTCATCTGGAGGAGGTTTTTTCGTGCGTTTGTTGTTTCCTTTGCTCGTCATGGCAGGCTCTGTCATGAGCGCCCCTGTCTTTGCTCTTGATGCACCTGCCTCGCCGCCGGCCAGCCAGCCCCTGAAAAACTTCGTGACCTCGGTCGAGAAGGATGGCTCGATCACCTTCCGCCTTTATGCTCCGGCTGCAAAAGCAGTTTCCGTCACGTTGGGCTCGCGCGATCCCATCACCATGCAGCGCGACGACGACGGCACCTGGAGTGCGAAGACGGAGGTGCTCAAGCCGAATCTCTACGAATATTACTTCAACATCGACGGTTTCCGCAGCATCGATCCCGGCACCAATGCGCCCAAGCCGCAGCGACAGGTCAATACCAGCCTGATCCTGGTGCCCGGCAGCATTCTCGATATCCGCAATGTGCCCCACGGCGATCTGCGGCTGGTGACCTTGCATTCCAAGGCGCTCGATTCGGAACGGCAAATGTATGTCTACACACCGCCCGGCTACACCGATTCCTCCAAGCCGCTGCCCGTGCTCTACCTCTATCACGGCTTCGGCGATACTGTGGGATCTTGGGTCCTCCAGGGCCGCGCGCCGCAGATCCTCGACAACCTCCTTGCTGACAAGAAGATCGAGCCGATGATCGTCGTCATCCCGGATACGGAAACCGACGTGCCGAACGCGATCGCCGAAAACTTCCCCGCCGCCGATCGCCGCGCGAATTTCTATCCGGCGAACGCCGAGGCGGCAGATCGCGAACTGATCGAAGACCTTATCCCGTACATGAAGAAGCATTATCGGGTGCAAAACGAGACGAGCGGCCGAGCCGTGGCCGGCTTGTCTCAGGGCGGCTATCAGGCCCTCGTGTCAGGCCTTTCACATCTCGACACCTTCGGCTGGGTCGCAACCTTCAGCGGCGTCAGCACGACGACCGTTCCGAACAAGACCGTCGATGCCGTGCTGAACGAGCCGGAGAAGATCAACAAGGCCTTGCACAACTTCACGGTGACCGTTGGCAGCAAGGACCAGGTCGTCGGCAAGGACGTCGCGGGCTTGAAGGCGACGCTCGACGACAAGAAGATCAAGCACGAATACCACGAGTATCCGGATCTCCAGCATGAAATGGATGTCTGGCGGCCGTCGCTCGTGGCCTTCCTGGAAGAAGTTTTCAAGAAATAAGCAGCAGTGAACCGCGGCGGAGCTACTCCGCCGCTTCCGCCTGCGTTCGCCCCGTATCGTCCCGGCGCAGGATCATGCGATGGGCGGCCAGCACCGCACCTCCCGTCACGAGCAGGCAGGCAAGCGCAATGCCCCAGCTCGGCTCGGCAAAACCGAACAGCGTCAGGATCAGCGTCGAGAGCAGCGGTGCGGCATAGCTTGCCGCGCCGAGGATCTGGATATCGCCGTTCTTGACGCCGAAGTCCCAGGCATAGAAGGCAGCCCCGACAGGGAAAAGGCCAAGACCGAGCACGGCGATCCACTGGGCCGGGTTCTCCGGCCAGATGGTTCCCTCCAGCCCCAGATGACAAAAGAAGGAGAGGATCGAGGTCGCAAGGCAAAATATCGTGACCACATCGGTGGAAACAGCCTCGAAACGACGCGTTATCAAGGAATAACCGGACCAGGTGAAGGCGCAAAGAAATGCCGCGCCATAGCCGACGGCATAGGCGCCTTCGAAATGAAAGCCATTGCGGCCGACAATCAAGATCGTACCCGCAAGCCCCATCAGGGCGCCGAGAATATGATACCAACGCAGCCGCTCTCCCGGCAGCAGCGCGGAGCCGACGACGATCAGCAGCGGCCAGAGGTAGGCGATCAGGCCCGCTTCCACCGCAGGCGCATGGCGCAATGCCGTAAAATAGAGGAAATGGTAGCCGAACAGGCCGGCAATGCCTGTGATCCAGACCTTGGCGGGCTGGCGCAGCAGCTGCAGCCGCTCGGGCCTCAGCAGAAGAACGACAATGCCCGGAATGCTGCCGATCGCAAAACAGACGGCAAGCAGCTGGAAGGGCGGCATCTTGCCGGAGGCGACGGTCAAAAGCGCCAGAAACGACCACATCAAAATGGCTGAAAAGCCTGTCAGCGTAGCGCGAAATTTCATCTCTGTCCCCAGCCCCTTGCCGCGGACGTCCCCAGCCCGCTCAAGCAATTCGACGAAAATGCATAGCAATTTTCCACTGAAAATTGCGTAGAAATAACTATGGGAATCGTCAAGATTTTCCGTGAAGCAATAGCCCGGTCTAGCTGCCGTACTTCACGGCCGTGATCGTCACCGTCCCGTATTGCGTCGGTATCCGGACGTAGACTGGAGCATAGACATTCATGGTATCTGCCTTGGCGAACCAGATTTCCATATTGTCGCTCTTGGCGAGGTAGAGATAATCCTTGCGTGTGCTCTTATAGCCGCTCTTCGGCGTGAAGCGCACGCCGCAGGCAATGGTCTTACCCTTGAAGCCATCAGTCGAGAAGGGGTGCGATCCCTTCGGCGACAGCTTCAGGTCCATCCGCATCTCGCCATCGAAGACAGCCAGCGTCTGGTTGCAGAGGTTGAGGCTGGGCGTGATCGGGAAGATCATGCCCGATATGGGGTCGAGCACGGACTTCAGGTCGCTTTCCGTGATCGGAACCCAGGTGTCCGGCCGTTTCGGCTCGGGCGTGATAGTGTTCGACGTCACGTTGCCGTTGGTATAGGCGACATCATAGGTGCGCTCTTTCTTCCCGCTCTTGTAGAAGAGCATGTAATGGGTCGCCTGAAGCTTGCTGTCGTTGACGACGCCGGTCACATCGGTTTTCGCATCGATCGAGGTGACGAGATCCGCAAGGCCTGCCGAGGTGATATCGCCTCGGATAGTAAACTGCTTTCCGGTAACTTCGGTCTTGAAATCCGCCCTGGCGATCGGCAGGCCGGCCAGCGAAACGCGATAGCGCGTTTCATGCCGCAGCACATCGGCCAATGCCATGGAGGGCATCGACGCAACGATCGCTGAAATGAGAAGCCACTTCCGAATTTGAACCATGATCAAGGCCTTCAACGAGGATCAGGCAAGTTATATAGTTGCTTTGCTCGCCTGCTGCGAGCGTCAGACAACAGCAGCTTTTTGACGGAATTGCGGGAAAACACAAGGTTTGGCTTGACGCGGCCAGCCTCTCTGACTATAGAACCGCAACTTTCCAATTATGGCCTGTTGGATTGCGCGTCGGGTTTTGCCCAGCATGTCTATTCGATGGCCGAGAAAAACAAAAGTAGGTGTACCATGTCCCGCATGTGCGAATTGACCGGCAAGGCCGTCCTCGTGGGCAACAACGTTAGCCACGCCAACAACAAGACCAAGCGTCGGTTCCTGCCGAACCTTTGCCAGGTCACGCTGATCTCCGACGTTCTCGGCCAACGCTACCGTCTGCGCGTTTCCGCTGCAGCGCTGCGTTCGGTCGAGCATCGCGGTGGTCTGGACGCTTTCCTTATCAAGGCAAGCGAAAACGAACTCAGCATGCGCGCTCGCCTGCTGCGTCGCCAGATCGTCAAGAAGTCCGCTGAAGCTGCCGTTGCTGCCTAAGCAGCACTAGCACTTCGCGATTTCATACCGGCTAGGAGGCTTGCACGGATCATGTCCGGACAAGCCTTTTTCCATGTCCGGTTTCTTTCAACTGGTGGCATCTCCCAGGATAAAAAAATGCTGACGATACGTCATACCCTTATCTACGTTCTGCTAATGACGCTGGTCGTCGTCGCTTCCAACATCCTCGTGCAGTATCCGCTGCAGGTGACGCTCGCCGGCATCAATCTCGCGGATATCCTCACCTGGGGAGCCTTCACCTATCCGGTCGCCTTCCTCATCACCGATCTGACCAACCGCCAGTTCGGCCCGAGGGCCGCGCGCAAGGTCGTCTTTGCGGGCTTCGTCGTCGGTGTCGCCCTGTCGTTTTACACGGCACAGCCGCGCATCGCGATCGCCTCCGGATCAGCCTATCTCGCCGGCCAGCTGCTCGACATCTCGGTCTTCAACCGCCTGCGCCGCCTGGCCTGGTGGCGCGCGCCGCTGTTCGGCTCACTTATCGGCTCGATGCTCGATACGCTGATCTTCTTCTCCTTCGCCTTCGCGCCCTTCTTCGTCTTCTTCGGGCCGAACGATCCCTTCGCGATCGAATGGGCGCCGATCCTTGGCGCGTTCTCCACCTCGGCACCGCGCTGGATTTCCTGGGCGATCGGCGATTTCTCGGTCAAGGTCACCGTCGGCCTCGTCATGCTGCTGCCCTACGGCGCGCTGATGAACATGTTGAAGCCGATGCCGCAGGCTCCGACGGCTTGACGGCCAAAGGATCCGCCGCGCGACTCAATGTGACGCGCGGCACCATTTCCTGACAAAGAAGGATGGCAGCGGCCGAGAATCAGACCGCTCGCCACTCTCAATTCTGGCTGACGATATTGTCGTCATGCAGCTTGAACTCCAGCATCAGGCTGCGCTGCAGAATGGAATGATTGTCATCCGAGACCATGACGAGATGCAGGGAGCCGTCGGCTGCGCGGAAGACATCCAGGCCCTCCATATTGTCGATCTGATCTCCGGGCCCTGCCTCGAAGATCGCCTCGCCATCTACGACCGCACCTGGCTTGATATTCGCGCCGGCGATGCGGCGGATACGCACGCCGAGACCATGGATCAGCCCGAAGCGCCGCTCCAGCAGCAATAGATCTCCATCGGGCAGAAAGACGCCGTCGCTGACATTGAAGCCGCCATGGCGCCGGACGGTGAAGCGGCCACTCAACGGCCCGTCCAGAATTGCAGCGAGCAGATTGCCTTGATCGTCGAGGCTGTCTTCGGCAACGATCACCGCACTGCCGGCAAGCGGGCTCGACTGAGGCGCAATCATCAGCGCCTCGAGGCTGCGATTTGAACGCAGCTCCGATCTCGGGATGGGAATGGGCATTGTGCCATCGGGCGGCGAAATTTCGAAACCCGGATCGGGATAGGCATCGACACGGTGGTATTGTTCATAGCTGACGAGGACGTGATTGCCGCGCAGCGCCAAGCCTTCGGCATCCATATCTCCTTTGCCGGCATCTGTGCCGCCATGGCGGTCGATCATCGGCGTGATGCGCGCATCGCTGACACCCTTCAGCCGGCCCTCCTGGTCGCGCTCAATCGCGCCGGTCAGCCAATGGCCGGTATCCAGCACTGAAATGAAATGGCGTTGATCGGGACGGAAGCGAATAGCGGAGATGGCGCCGAGAAGCACATTGTCCGAGCTGAGTTCAAGGCCACCGACAAATTCCAGCGCGCCGAACCGTGTTTCATTCGAACCGGGGTTAAAGGTGGAAATCACGGTCGCGCGGATATCTGCCGGACCACCTTTCTCGCCATTATCGCCGGAGCTGCAGCCGGCAAGCAGCGTTGCGAGAACTGCTGCCAACAGGACCGTCTTCGGCCGGCGCAGATCAAGGCCAGAGGAAGTGGATCCTTCCAGCAGAAAAGGCACCGGCCGCAAGGCCGATGCTAAGAGAAGCCTGAGCGGGCTCAGCTGGCGCGGCGCATGCGCGAGCGCGGCATGCTCGTCTGATCTTCGAACAGCGAGGCAAGCTGCTCCGTCATGGCACCAGCAAGCTCGTCGGCATCGACGATGGTGACGGCGCGGCGATAGTAGCGCGTGACGTCATGGCCGATACCGATGGCCAGCAGTTCCACCGGCGAACGCGTCTCGATCTGGTCGATGACGGCGCGCAGGTGCCGCTCCAGATAATTGCCGGGATTGACCGACAGCGTGGAATCATCGACCGGCGCACCGTCCGAGATCATCATCAGGATACGGCGCTGTTCGCGGCGACCGAGCAGGCGGTTATGCGCCCAGATCAGAGCCTCGCCGTCGATGTTTTCCTTGAGCAGGCCTTCGCGCATCATCAGGCCAAGATTGCTGCGAGACCGTCTATAGGGCTCGTCGGCAGACTTGTAGATGATGTGGCGCAGGTCGTTCAGACGACCGGGCGTCTGCGGCTTGCCGCTGGCGAGCCACTTCTCGCGCGCCTGGCCGCCCTTCCACGCCTTGGTGGTGAAGCCGAGGATCTCGACCTTCACGCCGCAGCGCTCGAGCGTGCGGGCCAGGATGTCGGCGCAGGAGGCAGCAACCGTGATCGGTCGTCCGCGCATCGAGCCGGAATTGTCGATCAGCAGCGTCACGACCGTATCGCGGAACTGCGTATCGCGCTCCATCTTGAAGGACAGCGCCTGCGTCGGGTCGATGATCAGCCGTGGCAGACGGGCCGGATCAAGATAGCCCTCTTCCAGATCGAAATCCCAGGAGCGGTTCTGCTGCGCCATGAGGCGACGCTGCAGACGGTTGGCGAGCCGCCCCACAGCGCCCTGCAGATGCGCAAGCTGCTTGTCGAGGAAGGCACGCAAACGCTCAAGCTCGGCCACATCACACAGCTCCTGTGCGGTCGTGGTCTCGTCAAACTCCTCCGTATAGACGTGATAGTCGACCTTTTCGTTGAAATCGGCGAAGGGCGTATTCGGACGGCGGGTTTCGCCCGGCGTTTCCGAATCTTCCTCGCCTTCTTCGCTCATGTCATCGTCGGAAATCTCGCCGCCGTCTTCGGTCGCGCCGTCTTCCATCTGTTCGTCGGAGGCTTCGCTATCCTCGGCAGGAGCGGCGTCAGAGCCTTCATCTTCCTTGACGTCGTCGTTATCGTGGTCTTCGCCGTTCGGCTTGTCTTCTTCGCTCGGCTGCTCTTCGCTGTCGGGCTCGGATTGCTCGTCGCCATATTCCTCAGCCATTTCCATGGCCGTCAGAATGTTGCGGACGACACGGGCAAAGCTCTGCTGGTCGTTGATCGACGACAACAGGTTCTCAAGCTGACCGCCGGTCTTTTCCTCGATAAAGGGGCGCCATAGGTCGAGCACCTTGCCGGCGCTTTCCGGCGGCTTCTGACCGGTCAGCTTCTCGCGCACGATCATCGCCATGGCCTCACCGATAGGCGCATCCTCGCGCCGTTCGATGCCGGAAAAATTCGCCTTGGCGTATTTTTCCGTATTCATGGAATTGAGGTTGGCGGCAACGCCGCTCATGCGCAGCGAGCCGATCGATTCGACACGGGCCTGCTCGACGGCATCGAAGATGCTGCGTGCATCGGCACCCTGGGGCGACATCACGGCGTGGACACGGGCATCATGACAGGCAAGCCGCAGGGCCATCGAATCACCGAGGCCGCGTGTCACCGCCAGCTCATGCGCCGTCGGCCGTTTTGAAAGTTCAGGCAGGCGAATGCGCTCGCCGGTCATTCCCGGGCGTTCGTTGGCAAAGGCCACCTCGACCTCGGCATCGCCGGCGATCGAGCGGACACAGCCGGTGATCGCCCGGCGCAACGGCTCCATGTCCACCGGTGCACCCGGCTTCGCTTTGGAATTATCTCCGCGACCTGACATGATGTATCGGCTTTTCCCTAAAGCAATTCCAGGAAAAATGCATAGCAGTTTTCTATCCGGAATTGCGTCAAAACAAAAAGATAGAACGTTTTCGCGATTCGAAGAAAAGCGGAAATGTTCTAGGCTTCGAGCACGATGTTGGCGGCACTTTCCTTCAGCTCGACACCGAAGGCGCGCTGATAGTGCTCGGCGACCAGCGGCCGCTCCAGCTCGTCACACTTGTTGAGGAAGGTGACGCGGAAGGCAAAGGCGACGTCGCCGAAGATTTCCGCATTTTCGGCCCAGGTGATGACGGTACGCGGGCTCATGACGGTCGACAGATCGCCGTTCATGAAAGCCGCACGCGTCAGGTCGGCAACGCGAACCATCTTGGAGACGGTGTCGCGGCCCTTGTCGTTGCGGAAGGATTTTACCTTTGCCAGCACGATATCGACTTCGTTGTTGTGCGGCAGGTAGTTCAGCGTCGTCACGATCGACCAGCGGTCCATCTGTGCCTGGTTGATCTGCTGCGTGCCGTGATAGAGGCCAGTCGTGTCGCCGAGACCGATGGTGTTGGCCGTTGCGAACAGGCGGAAGGCCGGGTGAGGACGGATGACGCGGCTCTGGTCGAGCAGCGTCAGGCGTCCCGACGATTCCAGCACGCGCTGAATGACGAACATCACGTCGGGCCGGCCGGCATCATATTCGTCGAAGACGAGCGCGACATTGTGCTGATAGGCCCAGGGCAGGATGCCGTCCTTGAATTCGGTGACCTGCAGACCATCCTTGACGACGATGGCATCCTTGCCGACGAGGTCGATACGGCTGACATGGCTGTCGAGGTTGATACGCACGCACGGCCAGTTGAGGCGCGCAGCGACCTGCTCGATGTGAGAAGACTTGCCGGTACCGTGATAGCCCGAAATCATCACGCGGCGGTTATGAGCAAAGCCCGCGAGAATGGCGAGCGTGGTCTCGCGGTCGAAGAGGTAGTCCGTATCCAGATCGGGTACGTAGGCGCCGCCCTGGCTGTAGGCCGGAACGCGGATGTCGGAATCAATGCCGAAGACTTCACGGACCGAAACGGTGGTATCGGGGATCTCGGAAATATCAAGGTCAATCTTGCTCATCATGTCTCCAGGGCGGGTGGCTCTCACCCTGCCATATCAAACTCAGCCGATTTTTCCGAAACGCCGCAGCTTGTTGCCCGCATCCGTTCGGTCGGAACAGCGGCGATACTTCTCCGGGACTAAAGCAAAATCTCGGCGCGATATATGATCGCTTGCGAGCATCCTTGAACAGAGTCCCCGGACAAGAAACGCCGCGTCCGGAAAGTTGACCGAGGTGCAGCCAGCCAAATGCGCACCCTACCGCGGTTGCCCGCAGCTTCAGCCGATTTGGACCATACCTGATTGAAGGCGGAGAGCAAGGACGGGAATTAACAAAAACCGTTCTGTTTCAATAATTGATAGGCCTGAATGACCGCACGAAAACGCTCTTCCGAGCCGCGATCGCCGCCATTGGCATCGGGATGGTGCATTTTCACCAATTCCTTATAGCGGCGCTTGATTTCCGGGGCCGCGGCATTGGCGTCGAGGCCCATCGTGTCGAAGGCCTTCGCCTCCAGCGTTTTCAGCTTACGCTGCTGCGGGAAACGCGGTCCCCGACCTTGGCCCTCGCCTTCCCTAACGAAGCCGAATGGGTCGCGAACGCGGGAATAGGAGCCGGAGCGGATATCCGATTGAAGCGGACTGTTCTTGGCAGCCTTGTTGACACCGACCGTCCAGGTCGGACGGTGGCCGGTGATGGCTTCCTTCTGATAACGCGCAATCTCGCCATCCGAGAGGCCGGAGAAATAATTGTAGCCCTTGTTGTATTCCTTGACGTGCTCGAAGCAGAACAAAAAGAACTGCCCTTCCGCATTGCGCCCCACCGGGGCGCGATGCGTGCCGTGTTTGTCGCAGCCGTCCCACTGGCACGTCGGCGGACCCTGTTCGGGTTCCTGCGCGCGCTTGCGGCGGGTGCGAATGCGATCGAAATATTTTGAATCAAGTCTCATGGCGTCCTAATTATGGGGCCTTGGATACCCCACAACAAGAATTGACAAACAGGAATGTTATAGGCTTTGTGGGAGCCTTTTTTCGCAAGCGAGGTCGACGCGGGAATATGGAAACGACACTGCAATCCCGCATTGAGCGGAAGCTCACCGACGCCTTCGCGCCTGAGCGCCTTGCCGTCATCAATGAAAGCCACCTTCATGCGGGCCATCAGCCTGACATGACCGGAACCGGCGAAACCCATATAAGAATTCGAATCGTTTCCGCCAAGTTCTCGGGCATGCCGCGCCTTGCGCGCCACAGGGCGATCAACGAGTTATTGAAACCGGAACTGGACGCTGGCCTGCACGCGCTGGCCGTGGAGCCCGCGGCTCCCGGCGAGGCGATCCGTTGGTAGGTTGGCTGCAAGCCGGAACTACTCCGGCTTTGCCTCTTCCGTTTCGGCAGGGCGGATGCGCAGCTTGGTGATGCGGTTCTTTTCCCGCTTCATGACGATGAAGCGTTTGCCATAAAAGGTGAAGGCCTGGCGCTCTTCCGGGATGGTCATCGATTCGTGGATGACGAGACCCGCAATCGTCGTCGCCTCCTCGTCGGGCAAGTGCCAGTCGAGCGCGCGGTTTAGGTCGCGAATCGGTACGACGCCATCAACGACGATCGAGCCGTCGGCCTCCTGCCGCACGCCCTGGATATCGAGGTCGTGCTCATCGGCGATATCGCCGACGATCTCCTCCAGAATGTCTTCCAGGGTGACGATGCCCTGCACCTCACCATATTCGTCGACGACGACGGCGAAATGCTGCTTGCGACGCAGGAAGGCGTTCAGCTGGTCTTCGAGATTGGTGCTGTCGGGCACGAACCAGGGCTTCTGCGCGATCTTGACGATATCGAGATTTTCCGGCTCGACATTGCGTTCCGCCAAGGCTCGCAGCAGATCCTTGGCATGCACGACGCCGATGATGTTGTCGATTGTGCCGCGCCAGAGCGGCATGCGCGTATAGGGACTGTCGAGGATCGCGCGCACCACCACCTCCGGCGGGTCATCGGCATTGATGGCTCGCATCGCCGTACGGTGCACCATGATGTCGGACAGTTCCAGCTCGCCGAGATCGAGCACGCCGCCGAGGCGATCGCGGTCCGCTTTGACGACCGAACCCTCGCGGTGGAGCAGATCGACAGCACCGCGCAGCTCCTCGTGCGCCGACAGCATCGACACCTCCTTGGAGAGGTTGATGCCGAACAGCCCAAGGATCCAGCGCACGATGGCGTTGACGAAACTCGATACGGGGCCGACGATCGCGACAAACAGCCGCACCGGCGCTGCCACATTGAGCGCAAAGCGATCCGGAGTCGAAATCGCCCAGCTCTTCGGCAGGACTTCAGCGAAGATGACGAGAATGACGGTCATGGCTGCCGTTGCCAGCGCCACCCCCGAATTGCCGAACAGACCGAGGAAAACGCTAGTCGCCAGCGAAGACGCCAAGATATTCGCGAGATTGTTGCCGATGAGTAAGGTGCCGATCAGCCGATCTCGACGCTCGATGAGGTGGCGCACGATACCGGCGCTTTCATCGCCGTTGGCCTCCAGCGTGTGAATGCGGGTGCGCGAGACGGCGGTAAGTGCCGTCTCCGAACCGGAAAAAAACGCCGACACCAACACCAGCACGATGATCGAGATGATCTCGGGCCAATATTCGAGCAATACAGCCAGCGTGCCCTCGACGGTCATCAGCGATGTTTTTCCTTCAGGAAACTTAGGACTTCGGAAGACGGCACATCGTCGGCAACGAAGGACTGGCCGATACCATGCGTAAGAATGAAGGTAAGCTTGCCGCTCTTGACCTTCTTGTCCTGCGCGATCGCATCCATCAGCACTTCGGCCGGCGGCAGCTCGCCCGGAATATCGCCCATCCGCGTCGGCAGGCCTACGGCCTTCAGATGCGTCTCGACACGCTTGGCATCATCCGGGCTTGCCAGATTGAGGCGCGCAGAAAATTCATGCGCCAGCACCATACCGATCGCAACACCCTCGCCATGCACCAGCCGGCGGCTGTCATAGGCGGTTGCCGCTTCGAGCGCATGGCCAAAGGTGTGGCCGAGATTGAGCAAGGCACGCGGCCCGCTTTCACGTTCGTCCGCAACGACGACATCGGACTTTGCCTGGCAGCTTGCAGCAATAGCCTCAATGCGGGCCGCCCCGCCGGCAAAGACTTCTCTCCAATTGGCCTCGAGCCAGGCAAAGAAATCCGGCTTGTCGATCAGGCCGTATTTGGCGACTTCGGCGTAGCCGGCACGGAATTCGCGCTCGCTCAGCGTATTCAGCACATCGGTATCGGCCAGCACGAGGTCGGGCTGGTGGAAGACGCCGACGAGGTTCTTGCCGTGATGAGTGTTGATGCCGGTCTTGCCGCCGACGGACGAATCCACCTGCGACAGCAGCGATGTCGGCACTTGAACGAAACGGACGCCGCGGCGCACGATGCCGGCGGCAAAGCCCGAGAGATCGCCGATAACGCCACCGCCAAGCGCGATCACCGCATCATTGCGCTCCACACGCGCAGTCAGCACCGCATCGCAAACGGTGATCAGGTGCTCGAAACCCTTGGTCTTCTCGCCGGCCGGCAAGACGAGACTGGAAGCCTGGATGCCCGCAGCTTCTAGGCTGGCGACCAATGCACCGAGATAGAGCGGCGCGACGTTTTCATCGGTGATGATGGCGGCCTTGCGGCCTTTCAGCCGCGCGACGATCTCTTGGCCCGCACGCGCGATCAGGCCGGGACCGATCAGGATGTCATAGGCACGCTCGCCGAGAGGCACGCGCACAAGGCGCTCTGCGGAAGCCGGTGTCATCGCATTCATGGCATTTTGCTTTCTGTTTTCTTTCCCTCGGCGATGGCGGCAAGGACTTCCCTGACCATGATATCCTTGTTTACGTCACGGGAGAGAACCGTGATATCGGCTTCCGCATAGATCGGATAGCGCGCATTCATCAGGTTCTCGAGGGTCTGTTTCGGATTTTCGGTCTTGAGCAGAGGGCGCGTATCGCGCTTGTTTACCCGCTCCCACAGCACGTCGAGATCGGCCTTCAGCCAGACCGAAAGGCTGCCGCGCTTGACATGCAGCCGCGTGCTTTCGTTGATGAACGCACCGCCGCCCGTTGAGACGACACGCGGGCCGCCCTTGAGGAGCCGCTTGATGACGCGCGTCTCCAGCGCCCGGAACTCTTGTTCGCCATAGGCAGCAAAAAGTTCGGCGATCGTCATGCGTGACACGCGCTCGATTTCGGCATCCGTATCGACGAAGGGTAGGCCGAGCTGCTGCGCAACGGGCCGGCCGATCGAGGATTTTCCTGCTCCCATCAATCCCACGAAGACAAGATTGCGCTGACCCAGCGCTGCGCGCGCCTTGTCTCTCAAGCTCTCGGCAAGGGTCAGGACTTGTTCACTCATTGGCCCATTCACAATTTCTTTGGAAACGGTATCGTCAAATGCGCCGGTAGCGTCAAGACGCCGCTGCCGTAAACATGTCTGCAATATCCTTCGGCTAACTCTTGAAGGAATATAATTATAGCGCATCGCCGCGCCACTGAATGGCGAAGGAGAGTCTTCGAATGCCCACCCTGTTTCGCTTCCTTGTCATCTGCGCGGTCATCGCCGGATCGATATATGGAGCGATGTGGGCTCTCGTGCTCTTCGTCGATCCCCAGCCGCGCGATGTGACGATCCGCATTGCCCCCGAGCGCCTCAATCCACCGACGACAGGCGCGTTGAAACCATGAGCGCGCCAGCTGAGAATATACGAGCGGGCAAGAGAGATCTGGGGCGAGTGCATCTGGAAGCCTTTCTAGAGATGATGAGCGCCGAGCGGGGTGCTGCCGTCAACACGCTGCAATCCTACGAGCGCGATCTCGACGATCTCCATTCCTTTCTTTCCGGGCAGGGCGTCCGCTTGACGGAGGCAAGCCCCGGTGATCTGGTCGCCTATCTTTCCAGCCTGTCGAGCCAGGGCTTCAAGCCATCCTCCCAGGCACGTCGCCTCTCCGCCATGCGGCAGTTCTACAAGTTCCTCTATGCCGAAGGTCTGCGCACGGACGATCCCACCGGAATTCTCGATGCGCCGAAGAAAGGCCGCGCCCTTCCGAAGACGATGGGCGTCGATGAGGTGACGAAGCTTCTGACCCGGGCGGAGCGGGAAGCGACGGTCGAAGGGCCCGATCAGCTGCAGCGCCTGCGCATGCTGGTGCTTCTGGAAATGCTTTACGCCACCGGCATGCGCGTCAGCGAGCTCGTCTCCCTGCCGGCGAAAGTCTTGGATCAGGAAGGACGCTTCCTGATGATCCGCGGCAAAGGCAACAAGGAGCGGCTGGTGCCGCTATCGCAGACCGCCATTTCGGCCCTGAAGGCCTATGGGCGCCTACAGGCCGCCATTTCAGCCAACGCCAAGCAGCCGCTGCCGGAAAGCCCCTGGCTTTTCCCCGCCGCGTCCAAGCAGGGGTATCTGCCGCGGCAGGTCTTTGCGCGTGATCTCAAGGATCTTGCCATCCGGGCCGGCCTGACGCCTTCGATGATTTCGCCGCATGTGATGCGCCATGCCTTCGCGAGCCATCTTCTCGCCAACGGCGCAGACCTGCGCGTGGTGCAGGAACTTCTCGGTCATTCGGACATTTCGACGACACAAATCTACACACATGTGCTGGAAGAACGCCTTCATCAGCTGGTCCAAACGCATCACCCCCTTGCCAAACAGGCAAAAAAACAGGATTAGGACCGGCATACAGGCTCAAGCCGCCATCTCTCGTCACGGGCAAAAGGATCGGAAACGCACCTCATGCACAATTATCTGGACTTCGAAAAACCCATCTCGGATCTCGAAGGCAAGATTCACGAGCTCAAGAAACTGGCGAGCGAAGACGAAAGCATCGATACGTCCGAGGAAGTCGGGCGGCTTGAAAGCCGCGTCCGCGAGGCGATGGTCGACATCTATTCCAAGCTTAACGCCTGGCAGAAGACGCAGGTCGCCCGCCACCCGCAGCGCCCGCATTTCGTCGACTATGCCAGTACGCTGTTTACGGAATTCACGCCGCTTGCCGGCGATCGTCAATTTTCCGAGGATGCCGCCATCCAGGCCGGCTTTGCCCGCTTCCGCGGTCAGCCGGTCGCCCTCATCGGCCAGGAAAAAGGCAACGACACCAAGAGCCGTCTGAAGCACAATTTCGGCAGCGCCCGGCCGGAAGGCTACCGCAAGGCGATCCGCATCCTCGAAATGGCCGACCGCTTCCAGTTGCCCGTCATCACCCTGGTCGACACGGCCGGCGCCTATCCGGGCGTCGGGGCGGAAGAACGCGGCCAGGCCGAAGCGATTGCCCGCTCGACCGAGATGTGTCTCGGCGTGAAGGTACCGATCGTCTCCATCGTGATCGGTGAAGGCGGTTCGGGCGGTGCCATCGCGATTGCCGTGGGCAACCGCGTCTATATGCTCGAACATTCGATCTACAGCGTGATTTCGCCCGAAGGTGCGGCCTCGATCTTATGGCGCGATTCAACGCGCGCGAAGGAAGCCGCCACCAATATGAAGATAACTGCCGATGATCTGAAAAGTCTCGGCGTGATCGACGGCATCATCTCCGAGCCTGTCGGCGGCGCACATCGCGATCCGAACGCGGTGATAAGCGCGGCCGGCGAAACGATTGCGAACGCGCTTGCAGAGCTTTCCAGCCGTTCGGGTGAACAATTGCGCAACGACCGACGCCAGAAATTCCTCAACATCGGCCGCAATCTCTAAGCTGTTTTCAGAAAAAGTGATCGCGAAAAACGGAAATGAGGCCAAACCTTGGCCACATTTCCGTTATCGAAGCTATTATGGCAAAGAAAAGCTTGCCGACGCGCTGCGGGCACGTCATAGGCTGGTAAGGAATTTTCAAGTATAAGCCGTCTATGATTCCGTTTCATGCTTCGAGGGGAGTGGCGAAACAGATCGAGCTGCCACTCTTCGCATTTATGGACCAAGTCAGAATGCGCATTCGTCACCTTGCCTATGTTTCCCTGATGGCACTGGCGCTCGCCGGCTGCAACGACGCGCTGGACACCGCGTCGATCGACCTGTCGAAGGTGAAGAACAAGGTCGAACAACCGCTTCCGAGCCATATCCTCGCCGACATGGCCAAGAAGGGCATGGACCGCAACTCGCCGATCATGATCCGCATCTTCAAGGAAGAAGGCGTGATGGAGATCCTGAAGGCGAACCAGAGCAACCGCTTCGAAGTCATCGCCGATTACAAGATCTGCGCCTGGTCCGGCCGTCTCGGCCCGAAGGTGAAGGAAGGCGACCGGCAAGCACCGGAAGGCTTCTATATGCTGACGCCGGCCAACCTGAACCCGAATTCGAAATACTACCTCGCGATCAACACCGGCTTTCCGAACCGCTACGATGCCGCCAATGGCCGCACCGGCAACAATTTGATGATCCATGGCGCCTGCTCGTCGTCCGGCTGCTATTCGATGACCGACCAGCAGGTGCTGGAAATCTATGCCTTCGCGCGCGACGCCTTCAAGGGCGGCCAGAAGGCCGTTCAGCTCGAAGCCTTCCCCTTCCGCATGACGGCGGAAAACATGTGGAAGCACCGCCTCAGCCCCAATATCGAATTCTGGAAGATGCTGAAGGTCGGCTACGACAATTTCGAAGTCACCAAGCGCCCGCCCGAGGTCGAGGTCTGCGAGAAGAAATACGTCTTCAACCAGCAGGCCAGCGGCCCCTTCAACGCCGGCGGCAAATGCCCTGTCATGACCACGCCGCCTGCTCTGCAGACGGCGCTTGCGACCTATGACAAGCAGTACCAGGCTGACTATGCCATGGCCTCAAAGAAGTTCGACGGCATGGCCTGGTACGACCCGACCGAGGCTGAGCGCAAGGCCGTCGTCGCCAAGCAGCGCAAGGGCCATGATCTCGCCTATGCTCCCACAGGGACCGCCCTTGCCGCCGGCAAGATGATGAAGGTTGCCGACCTCGAATCGATGATGTCCAACCAGTCGGCGCAACAGATCGCGCGCGGCGGCACCGTTGCCAGCCCAACGGGCAATCCGACGACGGCAAGTATCCGCGTGGCGGCAGCAAGCCCTGCGGCAGGCGCCCCGTTAGCGACTGCGCAGCAGCCCGCAGCCGGCCCGGTCGTTGCGGCCAACGTTCCCGCGAACGTGCCAATCCCGGCGGCAAACCCGATGAACCCCGGCCTCAATGCGCTCGCCTACGCGCCGAACCCGGCCGTCGAGACCGCGCAGACCGAGGCCAAGAAGCCGCCTTTCTGGAAGTTCTGGGCGAAGAGTGAATAGTCCGGATACCGAGATCTACGATCTGCGCGGCCTGAAATGCCCCTATCCGGCGATCAAGACGGAAAAGCGCCTGCGCGCCATGGCAAGCGGCACGACCTTGACCGTGGAAACCACGGACCCGCTCGCCGTCATCGACATCCCGCATCTCTGCAACGAGAAAGGCCACACGCTTCTCACAAGCGAGAAGACGGAAAGCGGCCATCGCTTCGTGATCCGCAAGGCGTGACCATTTGCGAGCGGTCGCCATCCTCGTGGTTCGAGGGTCGCTAAGCTCCCGCCTCACCATGAAGGCAATTGCATATGAGGCAGGCACGCTGCCGCACACCCCTTCTCCCCTGCGGGGAGAAGGTGCCGTCAGGCGGATGAGGGGGGTATCCGCCACGAGCACGAAAGTCCATGAATTCAAATCGGAAAGCCCCCTCATCCGGCCCTTCGGGCCACCTTCTCCCCAGCGGGGAGAAGGAGCTTCCAGAGCGAAGCGGGTTGCCAGATATCAAAGGCTGAAACTAAAACTTCATCCCCGGTACCGCGAGCGGATTATCCTCCAGCGCCGCCCTGTCGGGTGTATCGACGCGCGGCTTGCTGAGGAAGGCGTCGAACAGGCCCTTCACGAAATCCTCGGGCAGATCTTTGGTAATGATGACCATGCGCGTGCGCCGGTCTTCTGGATCGGGCCAGGCCGGCAGCCGCACCGGCGCATGGAAGATATTCTGCACCCCATGCAGCACGACGGGACGCTCCGGCCGGTCGGACACGGCAACGATCGCCTTCATGCGCAAGAGCTTCTCGCCATGCGCCGAACGAAGGAGATCGATGAACATTTCGAGCGCCATCGGATCGATGGGCTGCGTCTCAACGATCGAGAAGGAGCGGATCGACCCGTCATGGCGGGTGACATCATGAGCGTGCTGATGCCGATGACCGTGGTGGTGCCCATGATGGTGATGATGACCATGATCGCCATGATGGTGGTCATGATCATGGTCGTGGTGATGATTGTCGTCCGCCTCAAGTTCATCCTGCAGCCAGCGGCCGACATCGGCGATCTTGGACGCGGGATCGTAGAGGCCGTTAACCAGAATGGCGACGCGTCCCGCCTCGGCGCTGTCGGCATTCAGGATCTGCGCGCGCGGATTGAGCGCCCTCAGCCGGCTCTCCAGCTGCGCTTCCGGCGCGGCGCCGGCAATCCCGGTCTTGGACACGATCAGGCGGTCGGCAACCGCCACCTGCTTGCGCGCTTCTTCGTGATTGTCGAGCGTCTGCAGCCCGTTGACGGCATCGACGACGGTGATGACGCCATCGAGATCGAAATTGTTGGCGATGATCGGATTGCCCATGATCGACTGCATGACCGGAGCGGGATCGGCAAGGCCGGTTGTTTCGATGACGACGCGCTTCAGCGGCCGGATGCGGCCGGTCTGCATCGCGTCCATCAGGTTCGCCAGCGTATCCACCAGCTCGCCGCGCACCGTGCAGCAAAGGCAGCCATCGGAAAGCTCGATGATGGAATCGCCGGAGCTTTCCACCAACAGATGATCGATGCCGACATCGCCGAACTCATTGATGATGACGGCCGCGTCGCGCATGTCCTCGTCCTTGAGGATGCGGTTGAGCAGGGTCGATTTACCCGCACCGAGAAAACCGGTCAGGATGGCAACCGGCACTCTTTGCTGCGAAACGCTCATGATTCCTGTCCGATATTAGAAAGTGGGCCGCGGCATCGGGACCGGCACATTGGACGCGCCGCCGGAGATGGCGATCTTATTGTCCCTGGTCGCCTTGTCGCCTCTAGCCGTAACATCATCCTTGTCGCCCTTGGCGGCCGTCGCGATATCCTGGCCGCCGATCAGGCCGGCATAGACGAAATTGGGCTCATGATCCATTTCGTGGATATAGGGCGACTGTACCTTGGTGCGGCCGAAGGGATCGCGAGTTTCGCTGCGCGCCTGTGCGCCCTTGGTGCTGCAGATGTCGGCCGTGACATCGGCGACATCGGCCGTGACCGGCGTATCTGGCCTAAGGGTCGCCAGCGTATCGCGGGTGGACAGCTGGTTCTGGAAGCCCTTTTCCAGGAGATTGGCGGAATCGTCGGCGCGCGCCGCCAGGCTGTCGGTGCCGAGAACGACCGAGATCAGCGTGCGGCCGTTGCGGGTTGCCGAGGCGATCTGGTTGAAGCCGGCCGCGCAGATGAAACCAGTCTTCATGCCATCGGCGCCGTCGAAGCGGCCGATGAGCATATTGATGTTCGGCACCTGCTTGACGCCGTTGGTGAAGCCCTCGAGCGAGAAATAGCCGGCATATTGCGGAAACTCGCGGCGCAGCGCCACGCTGAGGATCGCAAGATCACGCGCCGTCGTATATTGCCCCTTGCCGGGAAGACCGTTCGGATTGATGAAATGCGAGTCGCGCATGCCGAGGCGCGCGGCTTCCGCATTCATCCGCGCCACGAAGCCCTGCTGCGAACCACCGACCGTTTCGGCAACCGCCATGGCGAGATCGTTTGCCGATTTGACCAGCATCATCTTCAAGGCATTGTCGAGCGTCATCTTCTGCCCGGGCTTGAAGTACATCTTCGCCGGCGGCTGGGCGGCTGACAGCTTCGACATGACGACAGGCGTATCAAGTTTGATCTGACCGGACTGGATGGCTCGGAAGGTCACATAGGTCGTCATCAGCTTGGTGAGCGAGGCGGGATACCAGCGGCGAAACGCCTCCTGCTGGTCGAGAACGCGCGCCGTGCTGACATCGACGAGAATATGCGGATTGGCTCCGGCCGTTTGCGCGGTCGACAGGAAAAGCATGGATGCTGCTGCGGCCACAGGAACGAGCCGCAGGGCGGCATACAAACGATTCTGCTTCGTCGGCACGATCTATCCTTCAGAAGTCCGGAATTTTCTCGAAAGCTTCGTCTATTTAACCTATATGGCTAGGAGAAGGCAAAGGCGATTGACGACTTTATTTCCCGATGGCACGCCGCAAGGGCCGCGATAAGCCCGCCAAGGCTGTGCCAAGGACCCGCAGGTTGAACCAGAATCGATATTGAGCAGCAGGAAAATCAGCATATGCCGATCTTGAACAGAGCCGCAGAACTCCAGGGCGAAGTAACCGAGTGGCGCCGCCATATCCATGCGCATCCCGAACTCCTCTATGCCGTTGAGAATACGGCCGCCTTCGTAGCCGAGAAGCTGCGTGCCTTCGGCGTTGACGAGGTGGTGACCGGCATCGGCCGCACCGGCGTCGTCGGCCTGATCCGCGGCAAGGGTGAAGGGCGCACGATCGGTCTGCGCGCCGATATGGATGCCCTGCCGCTCACCGAAATCACCGGCAAGCCCTATGCCTCCCAAACGCCTGGCAAGATGCATGCCTGCGGCCATGATGGCCACACCGCCATGCTGCTGGGTGCTGCGAAATACCTCGCCGAGAACCGCAATTTCAACGGCAACATCTCCGTCATCTTCCAGCCGGCCGAAGAAGGCGGTGCTGGCGGCGACGCCATGGTCAAGGACGGCATGATGGAGCGTTTCCAGATCGCCGAAGTCTACGGCATGCACAACATGCCGGGCCTGCCGGTCGGCCACTTCGCCATCCGCAAGGGTGCGATTATGGCGGCGACGGATGAATTCACCGTCTCCATTAAGGGCCTCGGCGGCCACGCCGCCATGCCGCACAAGACGATCGACCCGATCGCCATCGGCGCGCAGATCGTCTCCAACCTGCAGCTTATCGCTTCGCGCAGCGCCAATCCGCTGAAATCGGTCGTCGTCTCCGTCACCACGTTCAACGCCGGCAATGCCCACAACGTCATCCCGAACGACGCGAGCTTCGCCGGCACGGTGCGCACGCTCGACCCCGAGATGCGCGATCTCGCCGAACAGCGCTTCAAGCAGATCGTGACAGGTATCGCGACGAGCCACGGCGCTGAAGTCGAGATCGAATTCCACCGCAACTACCCCGTCACCTTCAACCACGCCGACGAGACCGATCACGCGATTGCGGTGGCCGAGGAAATCGCGGGCGCAGGCAATGTCATCCCGAATATCGACCCGATGATGGGCGGCGAGGATTTCTCCTACATGCTGCTTTCCCGCCCCGGCGCCTTCATCTTCGTCGGCAACGGCGACAGCGCCGGCCTGCACAACCCGGCCTACGATTTCAACGACGAAGCCATCGCCCACGGCATTTCCTACTGGGTGCGCCTCGCCGAACAGCGCCTCAACGCCTGAGGCTTCTCACCGATGCTCCCGCGCCGCCTTCAAAGCCGCGCGGGACACACGCTCAAGACAGATTGTCTCCACGACGCAAAAGGGCTTGGCTTCGGGCCTTTGCTTTTGTATGGATCATGCCGAGTGGTCTCGTAGCTCAGCAGGATAGAGCATCAGATTCCTAATCTGAGGGTCACGCGTTCGAATCGCGTCGAGATCACCATTGTTTTCACTGATTTAATATCATTCTTGACCTGGTTCTCGTGCGCCGACCCGTTTACCAGAACTGCCAGCATTTACAGGTGTTTTCAGCCATTAGCGGAAATTCGGTAGCGCATGATATTATTACATCGGCATTGGATCCGCACCGAGCCGCAGTTGTAAAAGATAAAAAAGTCCGCCACATAGACGGGAGTGCGCGTTTACCTACTATCAGCGGACCGAATTATGAGCGGATTACCGTCTCTCAAAGATTTTGTGGAAGCTATGGGTGTAGCATGGCCCATCGCTTTTGCCATTTGGTTAGGCAGCTGCGCGATCCTGTTGGCGGCACATATGGGAGTGACTTACGTCGCGCATTTGCCAGATTGGCTCCTAACGCTAGCGTTTATCCTCGCTGTGTTTTCTGCAGCGGTATGCTGCACGGCCGCCCTTCGTGAGTTTATTTCCACAGGTACACGGTTGCTAGCAGGGCGTGCGGCGAGAAAAGATCGCTTGCAGCGCCTGGCTCGCCTTAACGATCTACCAGCTCACGAACATCAAATAATGGCCTTTCTCTGCATGACGAATACGCAAGTCTTTCCTGCGCAATATGCCGATGCACGGTTAGTAGGACTCATCGAAAAGGGTCTTATTAATCGGCAAGGAGGCCAGCACAGTATACTCGATTGGCCCCACGCTGTTCCGAATTTCATATGGGATGAGATGCGTCGAAATCCTGAGAAATTTACTATCGATGTGAGGGTGTTCGGAAATCCCCTAGCACGCGGCAGATTATAGCGATTGCCAGGAGCGAGATATCTCAATTTAAGGATTTCAGTCACTTGGTAAAAGATTGGACATAAAGCCATTTCGCACAATGATTATGGTTTTGGGAAATGTGTCTAAGACGAAAACTAGATTCTTTTGCAGGCTCGCAAACATTTGGCTGTAAATTGAACTGCGCCGCGCGTCGGAAGGTCGGCCTTGAATTTCCTAGGACACAGGTTCTACCATAGGCATTATTTAACTCTCAATGTTGCGACAAATGCGCGAGAACAAAGCAAATAAGTTTGGACTGAAGCGATCTTCCCTTACCTCCGGTCAAAAGCGACAGATTCGACAAAATGCTGGCTTTGGATGCGTGATTTGCGGAAAAGCCATTGGGCAATACGAGCATATCGATCCTCCCTTTTCGGAAGCAAAGGAGCACGATCCTTCTAAGATGACCTATTTATGTGCGAGCCATCACGAAGAGGTAACACGCGGTCATAGATCAAAAGAATCGGTCGCTAAGGCAGCCCTCGACCCAATCGCCAAGAAGGCAGGATTTTCCTTCGGGGCTTTCGATGTTGGTTCCGATAGCCCAACCATTACAATTGGCCCGGTTGTCGTTAAATCTTGCAAAAGCATCATCACAGTCCTCGGCAAAGAGATGCTAGCTATTCATGATCCAGAAGAGCCAGGCGCTCCATTTCGACTTAACGCCGAAATGCGAGACGCGGCCGGTAAAGTGATTTTCAGCATCCAAGATAATGAGTGGAAGATCCGCAATGGCAACTGGGATGCTGAAATCGTAGGGCCGCAGATAATCATCAGAGAATCACCGGGAAGCATCGCCTTAAAAATCCGCACCGATCCGCCATCTTCCCTTTTTGTTGAACAAATGAACATGAGCTATCGCGGACATAGCATAGAATGTGATGCCCAGAAGTTCGAGATTGTTGCACCTTCCGGAAGGAGAATTTTGGTTGGTGGAGCTCGAATGACCGGGTGCGAAGGTGCTGTTGTAATAGATAGCAACTCGATCATTCTCGGAGTTGGTGGAGGAAGCATAATGCTAATGAACGCCGCAATTGACTATGTTCATAAGCCACCTCTCAGGTCTATTCGAAGGAGAAGGCTCGAACTTTGGCTCCGTTCAACAACAGCCATAGTTTGGCATTCCAGTTAGCATTTTGAAGCGTTGATCTCGCCTCAATAACATAAGCTTGGGAAGCTCGACTTATTGTCGACAGGGCAAGCACTTCGCTGTAAAATTCGACCGTTTGCGTTCGAAAAACCCGTTTAATATCAACGGCGCTGTATAGATCCAATCGGGCGCGGCATGAACGCGAACTTAAAACCCTGCCATCACCCCACCGCAATCCTGTTCCTCACCAACCGCACGCCAGGAATGGACTCGGCGACCGCGGTTGCCCGCTTCACCTCCTGATAGGTCGCGACCGATCCGTGCAGGCGGATTTCCTGGCCTGCCGCAATCACGGTGACATCGGAAGCATCGATTCCGCCGGCAACGGCGAGCGCGTTGGCAACGGCGGATTCCAGCGCCGAGCGCCTGGCTTGGTCGTTTTCCAGATAAAGCTCCATGCCGTGAAACGTTGCCGCCTTGAAAACCATTCGTCGCCCTCCGCACTCAGGTGGTCAGAAAACGCAGCAGTTTGCATTTGGTTCAATGGAGATTGAAAAAAATATGACTAATTGCGCGCTCGCTTTTCGCGTGCGCCGCCAGCGGTGCGGTTGCACGGCTCCGGACTTGCCGCTCCCGGCAATCCCCTGTAGAGCCTTGGAGGAATAGCAGCAAATGCGGATACCTGAATGAACACCGCCAGCAAGGCGCGTCGCCGCCTGACGATATTGGGTTCGACCGGCTCCATCGGCCAGAACACGCTCGACGTCATCGCCCAGCTTGGCGGACGAGATGCGTTCGATATCGCCGCCATCACCGGACATGACAATATCGAGCTTTTGGCCGAGCAGGCCAAGGCCTGCGGCGCCGCTTTTGCGGTGACGGCCAATGAAGAACGCTATCAGGAACTGAAGGATGCCCTGGCCGGGTCGGGCATTGCCGTCGGCGCGGGCAAGAAGGCTTTGATCGAAGCCGCTTCGATGCCCTCGGACTGGGTGATGGCGGCGATCGTCGGCACCGCCGGCCTTGCCCCGACGCTGGCGGCCGCGCGCCGCGGCGCCGATATCGCGCTCGCCAACAAGGAATGTCTCGTCTCCGCCGGTGATCTCTTCGTGCGCGCCGTTACTGAGGGCGGGGGACGGCTGATCCCGGTCGACAGCGAACACAGCGCCATTTTTCAGGCATTGGAAGACGACCAGCAGCATGCGGTGGAGCGCATTATCCTGACCGCATCCGGAGGCCCCTTCCGCACCTGGACGCGCGAGCAGATGGCCAATGTCACGCCTGCGATCGCCCGCGCCCATCCCAACTGGTCGATGGGCTTCAAGATCTCGATCGGCAGCGCCTCGATGTTCAACAAGGCGCTTGAAATGATCGAGGCCAAGCACCTGTTCAATGTGCGCCCCGATCAGATCGAAGTCGTGGTCCACCCGCAATCCGTCATTCATTCCATGGTCGGCTACACGGATGGCTCCATTCTGGCGCAGCTCGGCTGTCCCGACATGCGCACCGCCATCGGCTACGCGCTGACCTATCCCGCCCGCACCAAGCTCAGCGTCGACCGCCTGGATTTCGCCAAGCTCGCCCGGCTGGACTTCGAGGCGCCGGATGAAGTGCGTTTCCCGGCGCTGCGCCTTGCCCGCACGGCGCTGGAACGCGGCGGCCTTCAGGGCGCTGTCATGAATGCGGCCGAGGAAATCGCCTTCCACGCCTTCGTCGATGGCCGCATCGGCTTCCTCGAAATGGCCGATATTGCCGAAGCCGTCATGGAGGAGATGATCGCGACCGGCAGCGCCGACACCATGGATGCCGTCTTTGCCGCGGACGCGGAAGCACGCAGCCGTGCCGCCGTGCTCGTCGCCCAGCGGGAGAAAGCTGCGTAATACGTAAGTATAAGCTTACAATTTACAGCAGCTTGGCAGAAGCCCACAGCGGCCCGGCAGAAAGAGGAATTCGTCCCTTACGCAACAGCCCGGGCAAGCGCACAGCGAGACCAGAGCGCGTGCAGCGCACCCACCAGCTGTTCGATATCGCCATCCGAATGCAGCGGCGTCGGCGTGATGCGCAGGCGCTCGGTCTTCTTCGGCACTGTCGGATAGTTGATCGGCTGGACGTAGACACCGGCGTCGAGCAGCAGATCCGAAATCCACTTGCACTTGGCCGCATCGCCGACCATGACCGGAACCACATGGCTCGGGTTCGGCATGTGCGGAATGCCGGCCGCATCAAGCTGCGCGCGCAGCCGGCGAACACGGTCCTGATGGCGGGCGCGTTCGAACTGGCTGACCTTGAGGTGCTGGATCGAGGCGACGGCACCCGCGGCCAGAGCCGGCGGCAGCGACGTCGTGAAGATGAAGCCTGACGCAAACGAGCGGATGAAATCGCAGAGCGCGGTGGAAGCGGCAATATAGCCGCCCATGACGCCGAACGCCTTGCCGAGCGTACCCTCGATGACGGTCAGGCGGTCCATCAGTCCCTCGCGCTCGGCAATGCCGCCACCGCGCGGGCCGTACATGCCGACGGCATGTACTTCGTCGAGATAGGTCATCGCGCCATACTTGTCAGCGAGATCGCAGATCTCCTTGATGGGGGCAATATCGCCATCCATGGAATAGACGCTCTCGAAGGCGATCAGCTTCGGCGCCTTGGGATCGGCGGCCTTCAGCTTGGCTTCGAGATCGTGCAGGTCATTGTGCTTCCAGATGACCTTGTCGCACTTCGCATAGCGAATGCCTTCGATCATCGATGCGTGGTTGAGCGCATCCGAGAAGATGATGAGGCCGGGAATGCGAGCGCCGAGCGTGCCGAGCGTCGCCCAATTGGAGATGTAGCCGGAGGTGAAGATCAGCGCAGATTCCTTGCCGTGGAGATCGGCAAGCTCCTGCTCGAGCAGAACATGGTGGTGATTGGTGCCAGAAATATTCCGGGTGCCTCCCGCACCCGCGCCACAGTGATCGATCGCTTGCTTCATCGCCTCGATCACTTTCGGATGCTGACCCATGCCAAGATAGTCGTTGGAGCACCAGACGGTCACTTCCTGCGGGCCGTTCGGGGTATGCCTGATAGCGCGGGGGAAATTGCCACTGCGGCGTTCCAGATCTGCGAAGATCCGGTAGCGGCCTTCATTGTGAAGACCTTCCAGCTCGCCCTTAAAAAATGCTTCGAAATCCATCATATGCTCCAGTACCGTGCGACCGTTTTCGAGAATGCCGGATCACACGTCAACCCCTCCGCATTGCTTTCGCGCCCGCTGCGGCAAATGGCCCCTAATTTTGAACAATTCCAGACAAGAATAGCCAATCACATCAATTTGACAATCGAAACCATGCTGGAAACACTCTCTCCGGAGCGGCGGGTAAACTCCGCCGCTCCGAGCTTATTTGCGGCAATCTATGCCGCAGCCACGGCACGCTTGGCCATGACCTTGATCAAATTGGCGCGATACTCGGCCGTTGCATGCAGGTCGGAAAGCAACGATGACGGATCGACCGTTACGCCGGTAACCGCATCCGGCAGCCAGTTCGCCGCAAGCGCCTGCTCCAGTTCGGCATGGCGGAACACGCCGTCCGCACCGGCACCGGTGACGGCAACGCGCACCCCACCTGCCCCCTTGGCGACGAAGACCCCCGTCATCGCATAGCGCGAAGCGGGATTGGGGAACTTGGCATAGCCTGCACGCTCCGGCGCGTCGAAGGCGATGGAGGTAATGAGCTCAGCCCCCTCCAGCGCCGTCTCAAACAGGCCACGGAAGAAATCGTCGGCCGCGATTTGCCTCCGGTCCGTGACGATGGTGGCTTTCAGCGCCAACATCGCCGAGGGGTAATCCGCCGCCGGATCATTGTTGGCGATGGAGCCGCCGATCGTCCCCATATGCCGGACATGCGGATCGCCGATCATGCCGGCAAGGTCGCAGAGTGCCGGACAGACCGCGCGGATGGCGGCAGAGGAGGCAACCTCCGCATGGGTGGTCGCCGCTCCGATCGTGACCCTGCGGCCATCGACGCGGATCCCCTTGATCGAAGGGATATGCCTGAGATCGATGAGATCGCTCGGCGACGCCAGACGCTGTTTCATGGTGGCGATCAGCGTCATGCCGCCGGAGACATATTTGCCCTCGTCGGTGTTCGACAGAAGCTTGACGGCTTCGTCGACCGAGGAGGCGCGATGGTAATTCGTTGCATACATAGTCCTATCCTCCTCTCGTTTCAGGCCGTGGCCCGTGCCGCTTCCCATACCTTGAGCGGGGTCGCCGGCATGTTCAGCCTGTTGTTGCCGATGGCATCGGTAATGGCGTTGATCAGCGCCGGCGGCGAGCCGATGGCGCCTGCTTCGCCGCATCCCTTGATCCCTAGGGGATTGTTCGGACACGGCGTGTTCTGATGCGAAAGTTGGAAGGACGGCAGGTCGTCGGCGCGCGGCATGGTGTAGTCCATGAAGCTCGCCGTCAGCAGCTGGCCGTTCTCATCATAATGCACGCCTTCCAGCAACGCCTGGCCGATGCCCTGCGCGATGCCGCCATGCACCTGTCCTTCGACGATCATCGGATTGATGATATTGCCGAAGTCGTCGGCCGCGACGAACTGCACGATCTCCGTCTTGCCCGTCTCCGGGTCCACCTCGACCTCGCAGATGTAGCAGCCTGCCGGGAAGGTGAAGTTCGCCGGATCGTAAAAGGCGGTTTCCTTGAGGCCCGGCTCCATGCCGGCGGGCAGATTGTGCGCGGTATAGGAGGCGAGCGCCACCTGGAACCAGGGCAGCGTCTTGTCGGTACCCGCGACCTTTAACTCGCCGTTCTCGATGACGATATCGCTTTCGTCGGCCTCCATCAGGTGAGCGGCGATCTTCTTTGCCTTCGCCTCCACCTTGTCGAGCGCCTTGACGACGGCGGACATGCCGACGGCGCCCGAGCGGGAACCATAGGTACCCATGCCCATCTGCACCTTGTCGGTATCGCCATGGACGATGGAGACGCTGTCGATCGGCACACCGAGGCGATCGGCGACCAATTGCGCGAACGTCGTCTCATGCCCCTGTCCATGGCTGTGAGAGCCGGTGAGCACCTCGATGGTCCCGACGGCATTGACCCGCACCTCTGCCGATTCCCAGAGGCCGACGCCTGCCCCGAGCGATCCCACCGCCTGCGAGGGCGCGATGCCGCAAGCTTCGATGTAGCAGCTCATGCCGATGCCGCGCTTCATGCCGCGACGGGCGGCTTCCGCCTTACGGGCCGGAAAGCCGGCCCAATCAGCCTGCTGCATGGCCGCGTTGAGCGAAGCCTCGTAATCGCCGGCGTCATAATTCATGATCACGGGCGTCTGGTAGGGGAACGAGCGTATGAAGTTGGTCCGCCGGAGTTCCGCCGGCGAGACGCCGAGTTCGCGCGCCGCCGTTTCCACCGTGCGCTCCAGCAGATAGGTCGCCTCCGGCCGCCCTGCCCCGCGATAGGCGTCGACGGGCACGGTATTGGTATAAACCGTGCGGACATTGGCGTGGATCGCCGGAATGGCATATTGCCCCGACAACAGCGTCGCATAGAGATAGGTCGGCACCGCCGAGGAAAAGAGCGACATATAAGCGCCGAGATTGGCGATCGTGTCGACTTTCAGAGCCGTCATGCGATTTTGCGCATCGAAGGCCATCTTGACCTTGGAAACATGATCGCGACCATGCGCATCGGTGAGGAAGGCCTCCGTGCGGTCGGCCGTCCATTTCACAGGCACGCCGGTCTTCTTCGACGCCCAGAGACAGACAATCTCTTCCGGATAGATATAGATCTTCGAGCCGAAGCCGCCGCCGACATCCGGCGCGATGACACGCAGCTTGTTTTCCGGCGCGACATTATAGAAGGCGCTCATGACGAGCCGGGCCACATGCGGGTTCTGGCTTGTGGTGTAGCAGGTATAGTGGTCCTCGGCCGCATCGTAGATGCCAAGTGTGGCGCGCGGCTCCATGGCATTCGGCGAAAGCCTGTTGTTGTGGATCTCGATTTCGGTGACGTGCGCGGCCTCGGCAATCGCCTTGTCGGTCGCTGCCGCGTCGCCAAGCTCCCAGTCGAAAATCAGGTTGTTTGCCGCTTCCGGATGGATCTGCGGTGCGCCAACTTTCAGCGCGTCAACTGCCTCGACGACGGCAGGCAGTTCCTCATAATCGACCGCTACGGCTTCAGCCGCATCGCGTGCCTCGCCAAGACTGTCGGCAACGACGATGGCGACGGCATCGCCGACATAGCGCACGGTATCGACCGCCAGCGGCCGCCAGGCGCCCATCTTCATCGGTGAGCCGTCGCGGGAATGAATCATCCAGCCGCAGATCAGATTGCCGATGCCGTCATCAAGCAGCTGCTTGCCATCGAGCACGCCGATCACGCCCGGCATGGAGAGTGCCGCCGACGCATCGATGCTCTTGATCTTTGCATGCGCATGCGGGCTGCGGACGAAATAGGCATGTTTCATGCCCGGCGTCACCATGTCGTCGGTGTATCGCCCCTTGCCCGTCAGAAATCGCTTGTCTTCTTTTCGCGCCACGCGCGCACCAATGCCTTCAACGCCCATCACATCCTCCATTGGGGTTCCGGGCCCGGCAATCCGCCAAGATCACAGTCCAAGCGTTTAGCCAGACGATCTCGGTGGAATTTATTCGGCCGCCTGCTGGGCGGCGTTCATTGCGGCATTGGCTGAAAGCACCGCCTTGACGATATTGTGATAGCCGGTGCATCGACAGATATTGCCTTCGAGTTCGTTGCGCACCGTCTTCTCGTCAAGCTTGCCGCCATGGCGGTTGATCATGTCGACCGATGCCATCACCATGCCCGGCGTGCAGAAGCCGCATTGCAGGCCATGATGCTCCTTGAAGGCAGCCTGAACCGGATGCAGCTCGCCATTGGCGGCCAGACCCTCGATGGTTGTGATCTTGGAGCCGGAAGCCTGAACGGCCAGGATCGAACAGCTCTTCACCGACTTGCCATCCATATGGATGACACAGGCGCCGCACTGGCTGGTATCGCAGCCGACATGGGTTCCGGTCAGGCCGAGTTTTTCCCTGATGAAATGGACAAGCAGCGTGCGATCCTCGCACTCGCCGCTGACCGAACGGCCGTTCACCGTCAAAGTCACTTTTGCCATATTTTCCTCCTCGCCTCTCCTCCAGAGGCATGGAGCATCATTTGACTTTTTCGCAATCCAATCAACCTCTACTTTAGAGAGGAGGTGGATTTTCTGCCTGGCGGCAAGCTGTTTTCTTCTCCAGACAGGACGCCGCCTTTTTTCAGCAATAAAAAAACTGCTATCCACCAATAGACAATCATATTTTGCACGATATTTTCTATTGTTGCAGGACTGTAAAGACAGCCCATCGTGGTGGAGCTGAAGAATTGGGACGACGTTGGCCGAGGTTCGGCTTAACTAACGTTGGAGAGAGTAAATGAAGAAAGTTCTTATGCTCGCATTGGTCGGCTTGTCTATCGCAAGCTGCACGCCGACCGAACAGGGCGCAGGCATCGGCGCAGCAGGCGGCGCGATCATCGGCGGAGCCGTGACCGGTAACGTCCGCGGCGCAGCTGTTGGTGCCGCAATTGGCGGCCTTTCCGGTGCAGTCATCGGCAGCGTCCGGGAACAGCCCGGCCAGTGCTACTACCGCGATCGTTACGGACGTCGCTATATCGACGATTGCCCGCGCGGCGGCTATCGCGGTGGTTATGGCGGCGGCTACGGCGGCTATTGATCGATTTTTCATCGCATTTGGAAGGTCCCGGGCTACAGCCCGGGATTTTTTTATTCGGGCGACGGAGGGTTTGACGTGGGCACAGCAGCCAGACCGGCGCCCGCAAGGACAACTCCGATGCGCCATTCTTCAACCGGCCCTAATATGTGAAATCCCGCCTTGAAACGCGGGCTTTTCACCCGCAAAAGGTTATCTTTTCCCCGTTTTTGACTCCAAAACGGTACACCTGAGGGACTTTTGCCTCTATGGTGGCCGCGCGTTAACTCCCGGGAAACGTCAAACTGAGTAAGTTCTCATGTAACCGTAAAGCGGCGTATGCATAAAAGAACTGAACCGAGAAAGAGTATTGCGTATCGGCGGGCAGGAACCGTGGCAGCGGTTGCGGCAGTGCTGGCGCTCGGTCCTGTGTGCGCCCAAAATGCCTTTGCATTCAAGCTGTTCGGCATCAAGCTCTGGGGCGAAGACGAAACGGCTGATCAGGTGTCCGATCCCGTCCGCTACACGGTCGATTTCCAGGCCGACAATCTCGACAAGGATCTGAAGGAAGCGTTGAACGACAGCTCGATGCTGATTTCCGACAAGGACAAGCCGGTCTCCGGCGACCTCGGCGTCGTCGTGAAGGCGCGTGACGACCGCGATCGCCTGATAGCCACACTTTACGAGAAGGCCCGCTACGGCGGCGTGGTCACCATCACCATCAACGGCACCCCCCTCGATGCCTTGCCGCCGACACCGACCTTCAGCCGCGCCAAGCCCGTTGTCGTCACGATCGGCGTCGATCCCGGCCCGGTCTTCAAACTTGGGAAGATCAACCTGCTCGGTGACGCCGCCAGGCTGGATCCGGCCAATTATGGCCTCATGCGCGGCGGCGATGCCGGCTCACTGACCATTCTGAAGGCGGGCGACAAGATGGTCGCCGACTTCAAGAACGAAGGTCATCCGCTCGCCAAGCTGGACAAGCGCGATGTCGTCGCCGATCATGCGAGCAATACCGTCGACGTATCGCTGAAGGTTGAAAGCGGTCCTGTCGCTCCCTTCGGCAATGTCGGCGTCACCGGCCAGAAGTCGGTCGATCCGGATTTCATCAAGCGCTATGCCCGCATCAACGAAGGCAAGCCCTACTCGCCCGATGAGCTGAAGAAGGCATCGGATCGCCTGAGAAAGCTCGGTGTCTTTTCCAGCGTCACCATCCGCGAGGCCGACAAGCTGGCGCCGGATGGCAGCATTCCGACGACCATCGAGGTGTCGGAAGGCAAGCAGCGCTTCTTCGGTGTCGGCGCACAATATTCCACCATCGACGGCTTCGGCCTGCAGGGCTATTGGGGGCACCGCAATCTGACCGGACGCGCGGATTCGCTACGCATCGAAGGGTCGGTATCGCGCATCGGCGAGACCACGGATGTCGGTCAACTCGACTACACCGCCGGCATTACCTATGTCAGGCCGGCGACCTTCTATCCTTCCGCGACCTTCACGGCCGGCCTCAAGATGCAAAGCCTGCATCCGGACGCCTACGACGCCAATACCGCGACGGTGAGCGGCGGACTCGCCTATGAAATCAACGATCAGGATACGGTATCCGCCGGCGGCGAGGTTTCCTATGAATCCGATACTACCGATGCTTTCGGAAAACATAATTACCTGACGGTGGCGATCCCACTCGAATACGTCCGGGACACGCGTGACAACAAGCTGGACCCCACGGAAGGCTTTCGCGCCTCCATCAGCGCCAAGCCGAGCTATGAGGCAATGGGCGGCACGGTTTTCAGCTCCTTCGAGGGCTCGATCACCGGTTACAAGGGCATAGGCGCCAACAACAACGTGGTCTTCGCCGGAAAGCTGGCTGCGGGCTCGCTGCTGGGTGCGAACAGCATTGAGGACATTCCCGCCACCCGGCGTTTCTATGCCGGTGGCGGCGGCTCGGTGCGCGGTTACAGCTATCAGGAAATCTCGCCCTATAACTCGCACGGTGACGAAACCGGCGGGCGCTCCTACGTGACCGCCTCCTTCGAAGCGCGGGTGAAGATCACCGATACGATCGGTGTCGTACCCTTCCTCGATATGGGCAGCGTCACCGACAGTGTCTTGCCCGACGGGTCCGACCTGCGCATTGGTGCCGGCGTGGGCTTGCGCTACGCTACGCCCTTCGGCCCGATCAGGCTCGATGTTGCCGTGCCGTTGAAGAAATATGACAATGGCACATCTTATGGCATCTATGCCGGCATCGGCCAGGCCTTCTGACAGACTGTATAGTTGTCGCGGGCCTTTCAGCACACGGTTACAAAGTTGAGGTTACTGTCGCTTTCATGAGCATATTGATTCGAATTCTCGGGAAACTGGTGCGCTGGATCGCTTATGCGGTCGTGGCAATCCTCTTGCTCGTGATCGCGGCTGTGCTCGTCGTCGGTCTAGTACCCTCCGCAACCGGCTACGCCGTCGATCAGGTGGCGAAGATCGCCTCGACGCCGGATCGCACCATCGCGATCGCCGCGCCCTCGGGGCTGTTGAACGGCAATCTGAGGGTCGGTTCGATCACTGTGTCCGACACGAAGGGCTCCTATGCCAAGGTGCAGAACCTTGCCATCGACTGGTCTCCACTGTCCTTGCTGACCGGCACCTTCCATGCCGATCGCGTCGCAGCCGATGTCGTCGATTTCGAACGGCCGCCGGTTTCGACGGTCGCACCCGCGCCAGAAACGCAGTCGACGGGTGGCGGCGGCTTCTCCCTGCCCATTGCCGTCGATATCGGCGCCATCGCCCTGCCTGATCTTCGCATCGGACAGGCTGTCGCGGGACAGGATTTCGTTCTGGCCGCCGACGGCAGTGTCAAAGCAAACAGCAGCAGTATGGGTCTGACACTCAATGCCTTCAGGCACGACGTGCCCGATGCCAAGCTTTCCGCCGATATCGCCTTTGCTCCGGCCGACAATCAGCTGAAACTGAAAACGCAGATTTCCGAGCCGCGCGACGGCATGCTGGCCGGGCTGCTGCACCTGCCGGGCGGACCCGCCGTCAACATCGACCTTTCCGGCGACGGCCCCCTCTCCAACTGGGCTGGCAAGCTGCAAGCGGCACTCGACGGTAAGCCGACAGTCGCCATCACCGGCCACCACAGCCTCTCGGCCGACGGCCTGCATCATATCGACGTCAAGGGCGGCGGCGATGTCGATTCGCTCCTGCCGCCGACCCTGCGTGCGCTCTTTGCCGGCCAGACGACAATCGATCTTTCGGCGGCCTTTGACGGCAAGGGCAAGATCGATATCCAGACCGGCAACCTCGCCACAGGCAGCGCCGTGCTTGCTGCATCGGGCACGCTCGATCCCGCCGGCAACAACAGCCTCAATGCCAATCTGATCGGCACTTCCGGTCCTGTCGACTTCCGCTGGCCGATGGAAAACGGCGAGGCCCGCGCCCTGATCTCGCGGGTTGACATCGCACTGACGGGTGCGGCGCAATCGGTGAAAATCGATGCCAAGGCCGCACTTGACAGCGCCAGCACGCCGCAAGGCAACATCGGACAGATCAATCTCGGTGCCCGCAGCGATGCCTTCAATCTCACCGCCATGTCCGGCCCGCTGCAGCTTCGCCTGGTTGTCGGCCAGACAGCCTTCGTGAGCCCCGACCTCAATCGCCTGATCCGCGCGCCGATTGCCCTGACTGCGCCGCTTCAGCTCTCGCCCGATACGATCGGCTTCAACAATACAACATTGGAAAGCGCCAGCATCGGCGGCACCGTCAACGGCAAATATACGCTGTCGTCAAAGGCGCTCACGGGCAATTTCAAGCTTTTCGCCCTGCCCGGCGTTCTGCCGGATGGTGTCTCGAACAAGTTCGAAGGCACGATCTCCCTGGAAGGCCAGGTCGCCGGCACTGTGCCGACCAAGATGACGCTCTCCAATCTTGCGGTGAAATCCAATGTCGCCGAGATCAACGGCAATGTCGCGCTCAACGACCAATCGCTGACATCGGATCTATCCGGCAAGGTGCTCGACCTTTCCAAGCTCGTCCCGAATGCGCAGGGACAGGCCGATATCGGTCTCAAGGCCAAGGGTCCCCTCTCTGCGCTTGATATCGACGCGACCGTCAAGGCCGTTAATGTCAAGCTGGCGGGACGGCTGCTCGATACGCTCGATATCGGCGTGACCGGTACCGCCGACCCCAAAGCTCCGCAAGCAAAGGTTCAGGCAAGCGGCGCAATCGATGGCAAGCCGATCCGTATCACCGCCGACGCCGTTTCCAAGGATGGCCGCACAAGCATCCCGTCGCTGGCAGCCGAAATCGGCACCAACAAGCTGCAGGGCAAGCTGGATTTGTCGCCGAGCTTCGAGCCAACGGGTGCATTGACCTTCGACCTCCCGGATCTCAGCCTGCTGGCCGCCCTTGCCGGCCAAAAGGCCGAGGGCGACCTCAAGGGCTCGCTCGATATCGCCAGCGCCAACGGCAAGACCGGCCTGAAGGTCAACGCCAATGGTAATGGTATCCGCCGAGACGATCTCGTCATCAGCAAGCCGGCCGTAGCGCTTGCCGTCGACGATCTCAAGGCCTTCTCCGCCAATGGCAGCATCCGCGCCGATACGATTGCCTCGGGCGCCAACCGCATCGCCGATCTCAATCTGACCTTCACCCAGCAGGGCAGCCGCACGGATTTCGATCTGAAATCGGCCTATGACAACGCGCCGCTGACAACACGCGGCAGCGTTGACACGGCTGGTGGCCAGACGACAGTTAATCTCGATTCCTTTGCCGGCGCACCGCGCACGATACCGGTGAAGCTTGCATCGCCAACAAAGATCGTCATCAAGGACGGCATCGCCTCGCTGAACGGCCTGACCCTTCAGACTGGTGGCGGTTCGGTAACCGTTGATGGCACCGCCGGGCAGGCCCTGAACATCAATGCGAAGATCGCCAACCTGCCGGCGAGCCTTGCCAATGTCTTTGCGCCAACGCTTGCGGCGGAGGGCGTGATTTCGGGCACGGTGGCGGTCACCGGCAAGGCCGCCTCGCCCGCCGTCATCTTCCAGACCAACTGGTCGGGAGCGGCGACGAGCCAGACGAAATCCGCGAGCCTTGCCGCACTCGGCATCAAGGCCGACGGAAAATTTGCCGACAATATCGTGACCATCAATACCAACCTGACCGGCCAAAGCGGCCTTGCACTGAATGGCGGCGGCACCATCGCGATTGCCGGCAACAAGTCGATGTCGCTGAGGTTTGCCGGTAATCTGCCGTTCGACGCCTTGGCAGGCCAGCTGGCCGCCCAGGGCCTCGTCATGACAGGCACCGCCAAGATCGACATGCAGATCGGCGGCACGACGGCGGCACCCGCCATATCAGGCTCGATCACCACCGACAGCGCCAAGCTGGTCGATGTACGGCGAAACCTGACGCTCAACGGCCTTGCCGTGACCGTTACGCTCGACGGCAGGCAGGCGGTCATCTCGCGGCTGAGCGGCAACCTCACCAGCGGCGGCAGCATTTCCGGCAGCGGTACGGTCGGCATTGCTCCGGATAGCGGTTTCCCTGCCGATATCCAGATGAAGTTCAACAACGCGACCTATGTCGACGGAACCCTCGTCACCGCAACGGTCAACGGCACGCTCGGCATCAAGGGACAGCTGATGACCGCGCCGATGCTGACGGGCAATCTCCGGATCAGCAAGGCGTCCATCACCGTGCCGCAAAAGCTGCCGGCATCGCTGTCGGAGATCAACATCAAGCACAAGAATGCTCCGGCTGCGGTCAAGGCCCAGTTCAAGGATCAGAAGCCGGAGGCGCCGCGCAGCAAATCGACGACTCTCGGCATTGACCTGCAGCTCGATGCTCCCTCGCAAATCTTCGTTCGTGGCCGCGGCATCGATGCCGAACTCGGCGGCAACATCACAGTTCGCGGCACGGCAGCCGAACCTGTGGTATCCGGCGGCTTCACCATGCGGCGTGGACGTCTGACCATCTTGAGCCGTCGGCTGGATTTCACCGATACCAGCAAGATCACCTTCGGCGGCGACCTGACCCCGGCGCTAAACATGGAAGCGACGTCGACGGCAGGCTCCACCACCATAACGGTCGATGTCACCGGCCTGGCGACCGACCCACAGATCGGCTTCTCGTCTTCTCCGGCTTTGCCGCAGGACGAGGTTCTGGCGCAGCTGATCTTCGGTCAATCCATGTCGAAACTTTCCGCCATGCAGATCGCCCAGCTCGCCGATGCCGCCAGCCAGCTTGCCGGCGGACGCTCCACGTCGCTGTTCGAGGGGTTGCGCAGCCATCTCGGCGTCGATGATCTCGATATCTCGACGGATGCGAACGGCCAGGCACAAGTAGGCGCCGGCAAATATATCAACAAGCGCACCTATATCGAGTTGCAGCAGGGCGCCTCAAACAACACCAAGGCGATCATCAATTTCAATGTGGGTCGCGGCGTGAAGCTGCGCGGCGCGGCGGGATCTGACGGCGCCGGGGAAGCGGGCGTCGTCTACGAGCATGAATATTGAGGAACACCTCTTCCGCGAGAACAAGTTATTGCCGAGCACCTCGCCGCGGATGAAGCAGAGATATGCACCCTGTTGCGTAGCGCGAGCTCGCATGAAGATTGTCCACTGGCTTATCATTCTGCGCAATCGGATTGATCAATCTGTCGAAAGCCGGTTGATTCTGGACAATTTTCCATCTTTTTGCTGTCATCCAGACAATTGATAATGCAAGCCAACATAATGCGGATCGGTCGGCTCTTCATGGCCTCGATCTGATCCATGCCGTTGTTTTTACCCGTTCCGGAAAGCCGCTGCTGGCTTTTCCGGAATCGCTCTAACCCTCGGAGCAATGCCGATGAATACGCAATCCACTCCCGTTACCCTGATCGGCGTTCCCCTGGAAGAAGGATCTGGTCGCCGCGGCGCCGGCATGGGTCCGACGGCGCTCCGCATCGCCGGCATCGAAACCACGCTGACCGAACTTGGCCATCGCGTCACGGATAGCGGCGACCTGCATCCTGTTCCAGCAGCGGACCTGCCCGACCATCCCCACGCTCACAATTTGAAGATCGTCGGCGCCTTCACGCGCGCACTGGAAGCAAAGGTTTACGAAGTCGCATCGTCCGGCGGCTTCCCGCTGATCCTGGGCGGCGACCACAGCCTTTCCATGGGCAGCGTCTCCGGCATGGCCCGCCACGCGGCGGAAGTTGGTCGCCCCCTCTTCGTGCTCTGGCTCGACGCTCACTCCGATTTCAATTCCCCCGCTACCTCGCCCTCAGGCAATATTCACGGCATGCCCGTTGCATTCTTCTGCGGCGAAGCCGAGATCGAGGGCGTTCTGCCGGCCGGGCGGCCGCTGGTCGATCCGACGAAGGTCTTCCAGGTCGGCATCCGCTCCGTCGATCCGCGTGAACGTGAAGAAATCCGCGAACACGGCGTCAACGTCTTCGACATGCGCTCCCTCGACGAGCAAGGCGTCGCCGCCATCATGCGCAAGGTGCTCGATACCGTCGGCGAAGCCAACGGCCTGCTCCATGTCAGCTTCGATGTCGATTTCCTCGATCCGGATATCGCACCGGGTGTCGGAACCACCGTGCCGGGCGGCGCGACCTATCGCGAAGCGCATCTCATCATGGAAATGCTCTCCGACAGCAACCTCGTCTCATCGCTCGACCTCGTGGAGCTCAACCCGTTCCTCGACGATCGCGGCAAGAGCGCCCGTGTTCTCGTGGAAATGGCGGCAAGCCTCTTCGGCCGGCGCATCTTCGACCGCCCGACACGAGCCGCTTAAAGGGGCTCCATTCCTTTCCGGGGCTACTCCTTCCCGACATCATACCGCGTAAGACTATCCAGTCGAAACTGCTTGTATAGATTTAGGTTTAAGCAATGTTCTTGCTCTATCGTGCCAATAACACGTCGGATTCGACGTGACGGTTCAATGGGAAGAGCGTTCATGGCCACGATCAACTCCACCAGCTTTAGCGGCGAAACTCTGGAGATCATTGCCTTCCGGCTGCATGATCAGGAATTCTGCGTCAAAACCACCACGATCCGCGAAATTCGCGGCTGGGCGCCATCGACGCCGATCCCGCACGCGCCGGCCGATGTCATCGGCGTCATGAACCTGCGCGGCTCGGTGATCCCGATCATCGACCTTGCCTACAAGCTCGGCATGCAAAGCACGGTCGCCAACGAGCGCAGCGCCATCGTCGTCGCCGAAGTGCATAGCATGGTCATCGGCATGCTGGTCGACCGCGTCTCCGACATCCTGACGATCGCTTCCAGTCAGGTACAGCCGGTTCCGGAAGTAACCGCCTCCTTCGATCGCGCCTATTGCGAAGGCATCATCGCCACGGAGAACGGAATGATCTGCTTCCTGAACCTCGCCAAGATGTTCAAGGAAAACGAAACAGACGAGCTCGCCGCTTAACTTCCCAGCATAGTCTTTCCAAAGAACCGCCGCCCTCCGCGGCGGTTTTTTATTTCCTCATAATTTTAGCTAATTATTTTTTATTTAAATTGTAATTTCTAATAAGCTAATTTTTACTCAAAATTAAAGGAGGAAACTCCATCATCGATTGTGAAGCGAGGAAAGAAAATACAATCTCTACATTCCGGCAATTCCGTGCGGAACGCCTCTCAGAGGCGTCTCGGCGAGCACAGTCGTCCGCTTCGATGTCATTCAATCGACGCTCGGCAGGCGCGAGCTTTCTAGGAGGGAATAGGAATGTTCAGTCTATCATCGGATACCAGCCGCATTCTGTCCGCCATGTCCAAATCGCAGGCCATCATCGAGTTCGATCTCGAGGGTAAGGTTCTGACGGCAAACGAGAATTTCTGCCGCGCGCTGGGCTATGAGCTGAAGGAAATCGTCGGCAACCATCACCGGATGTTCTGTGATCCCGCCTATATCGCAACCCCGGCCTATCATGATTTCTGGGCGCGTCTCGGCAGTGGCGAATATGATGCCGGCACCTACAAGCGCCTTGCCAAGGGCAATCGCGAAGTCTGGATACAGGCCTCCTACAACCCTGTCTTCCGCAACGGTAAGCCGGTTAAGGTCGTAAAATTCGCCGTCGATGTCACCGACGCCAAGAAGAAGGCGATCGATGACGCGGGCAAGCTCGCGGCGCTCTCGCGCTCACAGGCCGTCATCGAATTCCTGCCGACCGGCGAAATCCTGACCGCGAACGAGAATTTCTGCAGCGCCATGGGCTATGCGCCCAGCGAGATCGTCGGCAAGCATCACAGCATTTTCTGCGACCCTGCCCATGCCCGCACCGAGGAATACAAGCGCTTCTGGCAGCGCCTGGCGCAGGGCGAGTTCATCGCCAACGAATTCGTCCGCTACGGAAAGGGCGGCAAGGAAATCTGGATCCAGGCGGCCTATAACCCCATCGTCGACGCTGATGGCAAAGTCTACAAAGTCGTGAAATTCGCGACGGATGTCACCTCCCGCATGAGCGCCATCAGCGAACTCGCCGGCGCACTCCGCAGCCTCTCGGAAGGCGATCTGACGAAGACGCTCGAACGCTCTTTCGTGCCTTCCATGGAGCAGCTTCGCCACGACTTCAACGCGACGATCAACAAGCTTTCCCAGACGCTGACTACCGTCGGTCACAATGCCAGCGCCATTGCTGCCGGCTCGCGCGAGCTTGGCGACTCGGCAGAAGCCTTCTCAAGACGCACGGAGCAGCAGGCCGCCTCGGTGGAAGAGACGGCCGCAGCCCTGGAAGAGATCACCACCACGGTCGCCGATTCCAGCCAGCGTGCGGAAGAAGCAGGGCGCCTCGTTGCCGAGACCAAACGCGGCGCCGAAGAATCCGGCACGGTAGTCCGCAACGCCGTCGCCGCCATGGATCAGATCGAGAAATCCTCGCGTGAGATCACCAACATCATCGGCGTCATCGACGATATCGCTTTCCAGACCAACCTGCTGGCGCTGAATGCCGGTGTCGAGGCCGCACGTGCCGGCGAGGCCGGTAAGGGCTTCGCCGTTGTTGCACAGGAAGTGCGCGAACTGGCACAACGCTCGGCCAGCGCCGCCAAGGAGATCAAGGCGCTGATCACGACATCGAGCGAGCACGTCAGGAACGGTGTCGGCCTGGTCGGCCAGACGGGCAAGGCGCTGGAACAGATCGTCACCCAGGTCGGCGATATCAACACCAACGTCGCTGCCATCGTGAAGGCGTCGAAGGAACAGACGATCGGCCTTCGGGAAATCAATTCGGCGATCAATTCGCTGGATCAGACCACCCAGCAGAATGCTGCGATGGTCGAAGAGAGCACCGCCGCAAGCCTCAGGCTCGCCAACGAAGCGGACGCGCTGCATACGCTGCTTGCGCAATTCCGCCTCGCGGACTCGATGATCCGCCATATGGTCGTCCGCCGCGCCGCCTGATCGTAAAGCCCTGCTGAAAATCAAGAAGCCGCCCCGAATTTCGGAGCGGCTTTTTGGTCATTTAGAGGATCGTTTAGCCGAACAGAGCGTAGGTGCTCTTGATCGTCACCCAGACACCCCAGAGGAGCGGAATACCGACAAGCGCCCAGGCAATCAGCGCCTTGCCATCAAACCCACCCGTGCCGATGCCGAAAGAGCCGGTAGGCCCAGCATTGGCGGCAGCGGTCTTCGCCTGCAGCGCCGCCACTTCCTCATCCGACATGAACCATTTGTCCGAGAGCGGCTTGACCAGCGAATTGGCAATCAAGCCCAGAGCCAGCGTGACCGCAAGAATATACATGGTGAAGGTGTAGAGCTGTGCGCCTTCCACGCCCGCTGCCTTCTGCGCCTCGCGGATATAGTTGACCACGACAGGCCCGATGATACCGGCCGTCGCCCATGCCGTCAGCAGCCGCCCATGGATGGCGCCAACGAACTGGGTCCCGAATATATCGGCGAGATAGGCGGGAACGGTCGCGAAACCGCCGCCATACATCGACAGGATGATGCAGAGCGCGCCCACGAACAGCACCTTGCTATGAATGCCTGCCGCCCAGGGAGCCAGGACATAGAGTGCAATGCCGATCACGAAGAAGCAATAATAGGTGTTCTTGCGGCCGATCCTGTCGGATAGCGACGCCCAGAAGAAGCGCCCGCCGATGTTGAAGAGTGACAGCAGACCGGCAAAACCGGCGGCGATGGCCGCCACCGCCGCGATCTGGTCCTTGCTGAGATCGGCGAATTTCAGGTCCGGCAGGCCGATCAATGCGCCGCCGAAGATTTCCTGCAGCATCGGGGAGGCCATGCCGATAACGCCGATACCGGCCGAGACGTTGAGACACAATACCGCCCAGATCAGCCAGAACTGCGGGGTTTTGTGGGCATTGCGAAGATGCACATGCTTTGTCGTGATCATCGAGCTCTTGGCGGCAGGGGCCGTCCAGCCCTCAGGACGCCAGCCGGCCGGCGGCAGACGATAGCCGAAGGCGCCGCCCATCATGAAAACGAAATAGATCGCTGCCATGACGATGAAGGTCTGCCAGACACCGGCGGAGCCATCCATGCGAAAGTGGTTCATCAGCAGGCTTGCGAGCGGCGCGCCGATCATCGCGCCTCCGCCGAAGCCCATGATGGCCATGCCGGTCGCCATGCCGCGCCGGTCGGGAAACCATTTGATCAGCGTCGACACAGGCGAAATATAGCCGAGACCAAGCCCGATACCGCCGATGACACCGGCGCCGATCCACATGATCCAGAGCTGATGGAAGATCACGCCGATCGCCGCAATCAGGATACCGCCGCACCAGCAGCAGGCAGCAACCACGCCGGCCTTGCGCGGCCCCGCTTTCTCAAGCCACCCACCCCAGATGGCAGCGGAGGAGCCGAGCAACACGAAGAAGAGCGTATAGATCCAGCCGAGATCGCTGACGCGCCAGTCGCAGCTTGTCGTGAACAGGGCAGTCAGAAGATTGAGGCTGGCGCATTCTGCAGGAGCTGGAGTCGGAGTGCCGAGCGCCTTGGAGAGCGGCAGCCAGAACACACTGAAACCATAGGCCATGCCGATGCAGAGATGGATCGCCAAAGCCGCCGGCGGCACGAGCCACCGGTTAAAGCCCGGCTTGGCGATGATGCGCTCGCGATCGAGCAGACCCGCCGTTGCCGTTCCTCGGGAAATATTCGTATCCGCAGCCGTCATGAACAACTCCTCCTTGCTTCAAATACCCCGCATTCTTCCCTCCGCAGGACTCGGATTCGAGGATGGAGCCTCCTCTCTCCATCCCAATGCATCATCAATGCTAGTATTAAGCCGGCTTAATTTCTTCGGGCGGCGCGGGTCTGTGGATCAGCGAGGCCGCCTCCAAGACCAAAGGGCTGAGCCCGCTGTCGCCATGACCGATGATCGTGAACAGCTGGCGCCGCATGCGCGGCTCCCAGAATTTGTTGATGTGGGTGGCAACGCCCTGTGCGGCTTCATTTGCCGGCTGCGTCTTGAAGAAGGTGGCGATCTGGTTCGCCATATAGATGAGCTTGGTTTCGGTCTTGCCGTGCGGCGTTTCCTCAGGCGACATCGGCGATGCTCCCCGTGATAATGCGATGCGGATGGGTGAAAATCTCGAAATCGTCGCCGCGCACCAGCGCCACCAGCGTCATGCCGGCCTCCTCGGCCGTGCGAACGGCGAGCGCCGTCGGCGCGGAGATGGCAACCAGCACAGAACTGCCCAATATCGCCGCCTTCTGCACCATCTCGACGGACAGGCGGCTGGTGACGGCGACCACACCTTCCGAGCCCTTATGGCCGGAACGGATCACGGCACCGCAGAGCTTGTCGAGCGCATTGTGCCGGCCGACATCCTCGCGCACGGCAAGCAAGCCCTCGGAGGGAATATAGAAGCCCGCACCATGCACAGCATGCGTCTCGCGATGCAGCGGCTGGGCATCATTGAGGAGAGCGATGGCGCGGACGACATCCTTTTGCGTCAGCTTTAAAGCAACGTTCGAGACATCCGGTACCTTGCGCACCGCCTGCTCGATCGATTCGATGCCGCAGAGGCCACAGCCGACGGGGCCGGCCATATGGCGGCGGCGCAGCCGCAGTGCGTCGGCCACATCGTCGACCAGAGCGATCTGCACATCGATCCCCTGCTGGTCTTCGATCGGCTCGATCGCGACGATCTCACTTATATCGGTGATAATGCCCTCGGTGAGGCTGAAGCCGACGGCGAAATCCTCGATATCGGCGGGCGTGCCCATCATGACCGCATGCGACGTACCGCCATAGGAAAATGCGATCGGCACTTCCTCGGGGACGATGCGCGTGCCCGAGCGGACCAGGCCGTTGCGGCGGGCGGTTTCGGGGACGGTGGTGGTGGGGGTGAATTTGGTCATTGGATAGCCTTCCCTTCTCCCAAACGGGGAGAAGGTGGCGCGCAGCGTCGGATGAGGGGGGCAAGGAGCGATAGCTCCGCGTATCTCGAGCGCAAATGAAGAGCAGCTCCCCTCGCGCGGAGAGTCCCCCTCATCCGCCCTCCGGGCACCTTGTCCCCAAGGGGAGAAGGGGAAAACGCATGCATCGTCACTCCGCAGCCTCCATCTTCCCGGCAATGCGCCGCGACTGGCGGGCCTGCTCATCATACTCGACCTGCCACTGCGACGGACCGTTCGATGGCGAAACCTGCACCGCCGTCACCTTGTATTCCGGGCAGTTCGTCGCCCAGTCGGTGTAATCGGTGGTGATGACGTTCGCCTGCGTATCCGGATGATGGAAGGTCGTATAGACGACGCCGGGAGCGACGCGGTCGGTAATCAAGGCTCTGAGCGTGGTGTCACCGGAGCGGCTGCTGAGCCTGACCCAGTCTCCTTCGCGGATGCCGCGCTGTTCCGCATCGTGCGGATGGATTTCCAGGCGATCCTCGGCGTGCCAGACGACATTCTCCGTGCGCCGCGTCTGCGCCCCGACATTGTACTGGCTGAGAATGCGCCCGGTCGTCAGCAGCAGCGGGAAACGCGGACCAGTGCGTTCATCCGTCGGCACATATTCTGTGCGGATGAACTTGCCCTTGCCGCGCACGAAGCCATCGACATGCATGATCGGCGAACCAAGCGGCGTCTTCTCATTGCAGGGCCACTGCACCGAGCCCATCTTTTCCAGATAGTCGTAGGAGACCAATGCGAAGCTCGGCGTCGTCGCGGCGATCTCGTCCATGATTTCGGAGGGATGCGCGTAGTTCCAGCCGAGACCCATGGCCTGCGCCATCTTCTGCGTCACTTCCCAGTCGGCATAGCCGTTGCGCGGGGTCATGACCTTACGCACGCGATTGATGCGGCGCTCGGCATTGGTGAAGGTGCCGTCCTTTTCCAGGAAGGTCGAACCGGGCAGGAAGACATGCGCGTAATTGGCCGTCTCGTTCAGGAAGAGGTCGTGGACGACGACGCATTCCATCGCGGCAAGGCCGGCGGCAACATGCTTGGTGTCCGGGTCGGACTGGAGAATGTCCTCACCCTGGATGTAGATGCCCTTGAACGTGCCATCGACCGCGGCATCGAGCATGTTCGGAATGCGCAGGCCGGGCTCGTTGTTGAGCTTCACGCCCCAGAGCTTTTCGAAGATGTCGCGGGTCGCATCGTCGGAGATGTGGCGATAGCCCGGCAGCTCATGCGGGAAGGAGCCCATGTCGCAAGAGCCCTGCACGTTGTTCTGTCCGCGCAGCGGGTTCACGCCGACGCCGGGACGGCCAATATTGCCCGTCACCATGGCGAGGTTGGCGATCGCCATGACCGTAGTGGAACCCTGGCTGTGCTCGGTGACGCCGAGGCCGTAATAGATCGCGCCGTTGCCGCCCTTGGCAAAGAGACGAGCGGCTTCGCGTACGAGTTCGGGAGAAACGCCCGTGTATTTTTCCGTTTCCTCCGGGCTGTGTTGCGGCGCGGAAACGAAGGCGGCCCAATCCTCGAATTCGGACCAGTCGCAGCGTTCGCGGATGAACTTCTCGTCGAACAGGCCTTCGGTGACGATCACGTGCGCCAGTGCCGTCATTACGGCGACGTTGGTACCCGGCTTCAGCGGCAGGTGATAGCTCGCCTCGACATGCGGCGTGCGCACCAGATCGATGCGGCGCGGGTCGATGACGATGAGCTTGGCGCCCTGGCGCAGCCGCTTCTTCAGCCGCGAGCCGAAAACCGGGTGACCATCCGTCGGATTGGCGCCAATGACGATGACGACATCAGAATGCTCGACGCTGTCGAAATTCTGCGTGCCGGCCGAGGTGCCGAAGGCCTGGCCGAGGCCGTAGCCGGTGGGAGAATGGCAGACGCGGGCGCAGGTATCGACATTGTTATTGCCGAAGCCGGCGCGCACCAGCTTCTGCACCAGATAGGTTTCCTCATTGGTGCAGCGCGAGGAGGTGATGCCGCCGATGGAATCACGGCCATACTGATATTGCAGCCGCTTGAACTCGGTGGCGATATGCGCAAAGGCCTCGTCCCAGGTCACCTCCCGCCAGGGATCGGTCACCTTCTCGCGGATCATCGGGTTGAGGATGCGGTCCTTATGGGTTGAATAGCCATAGGCGAAGCGGCCCTTGACGCAGGAATGACCGCGATTGGCCTGGCCGTCTTTCCACGGCACCATGCGCACCAGCTCCTCGCCGCGCATTTCCGCCTTGAAGGAACAGCCGACGCCGCAATAGGCGCAGGTGGTGACGACCGAGTGCTCCGGCTGGCCGATCAATATGACAGACTTTTCGGTCAGCGTCGCCGTCGGGCAAGCCTGCACGCAGGCGCCGCAGGAAACGCATTCCGAGTTGATGAAACTCTCATGCATTCCGGGTGAAACGCGCGAGCCGAAGCCACGGCCCTCGATGGTCAGAGCGAAAGTACCCTGCACTTCCTCGCAGGCTCGCACGCAGCGTGAGCAGACGATGCACTTCGACGGATCATAGGTGAAATAGGGGTTGGACTCGTCTTTCGGCATCCATTTCAGATTGATGTCGCCGTTGTTGCGCGCCTTGACGTGATTGTCGCCCTCATAGCCGTAGCGCACGTCGCGCAGACCGACGGCGCCCGCCATATCCTGCAGCTCGCAATCGCCATTGGCCGCGCAGGTCAGACAGTCCAGCGGATGGTCGGAAATATAAAGTTCCATCACGCCGCGGCGGATGTCCTTCAGCCGGCCCGTCTGCGTGTGAACGACGAGACCGGGGGCAACCGGCGTCGTGCACGAGGCCGGCGTGCCGTTACGGCCTTCGATCTCGACGAGACAGAGGCGGCAGGAGCCAAAGGCATCGACCATGTCGGTGGCGCAGAGCTTCGGGACCTGAATGCCTGCCTCCATCGAAGCACGCATGATCGAGGTGCCCTCGGGCACCGTGATCTGGCGGCCGTCGATGGTCAGCGTCACCATGGTTTCGGAGGTGGAGGCCGGCGTGCCGTAATCGATTTCTGGAACGAGGGACATGGATCTTACTCCGCCGCTTCAATCAAGGGAGCCGGAGAAAAATCCTCCGGGAAATGGGTCATCGCGCTCATCACGGGATAGGGCGTGAAGCCGCCGAGCGCGCAAAGCGAACCGAACTTCATCGTGTTGCAGAGATCGGCAAGCAGCACCCGGTTCTTCTCGGGCTCGATTCCTCTAGCGATCTTGTCGGCCGTCTCGACGCCGCGTGTCGAGCCGATGCGGCAGGGCGTGCACTTGCCGCAGCTTTCGACTGCGCAGAATTCCATCGCGAACCGCGCCTGCTTCAGCATGTCGGCGGTATCGTCGAAAACGACGATGCCGGCATGACCGATTAGGCCGTCCCTGGCTGCAAAGGCTTCATAGTCGAACGGCGTGTCGAACAGTGCGCGCGGGAAATAGGCGCCAAGCGGGCCACCCACCTGCACCGCCTTGACCGGCCGCCCCGTCGCCGTGCCGCCGCCGATCCTGTCGACGATATCGCCGAGCGAAAGGCCGAAGGCTGTCTCATAGAGACCGCCATGCTTGACGTTGCCGGCGATCTGCAGCGGGATCGTGCCGCGCGACCGGCCCATGCCGAAATCGCGATAGAAGACCGCGCCCTTGTCCATAATGATAGGAACGGAGGCGAGCGAAATCACATTATTGATGACGGTGGGACAGTTGAACAGACCCTTATGCGCCGGCAGCGGCGGCTTGGCGCGCACGATGCCGCGCTTGCCTTCGAGGCTGTTCAGCAGCGCCGTCTCCTCGCCGCAGACATAGGCGCCCGCACCCGTGCGGATTTCCATGTCAAAGGCTTTGCCGGAACCGAGCACGGATGCACCAAGAATGCCGGCCTTACGTGCGATCTCCACCGCTTCCGCCATCGCGGCGATCGCATGCGGATATTCCGAGCGCGTATAGACGAAGCCCTTTGTCGCGCCGGTCGCCAGCCCAGCGATCGCCATGCCTTCGATCAGCACGAAGGGGTCACCCTCCATGATCATCCGGTCTGCGAAAGTGCCGCTGTCGCCCTCGTCGGCGTTGCAGACGATATATTTGCGATCGCCCGGCGCATCCAGCACCGTCTTCCATTTGATGCCGGTCGGGAAGCCCGCACCGCCGCGGCCGCGCAGGCCGGAATCGGTGACTTCCTTGACGATATCGCCAGCTGCCATGTCGATCGCGCGGCGCAGCCCCTTCAGGCCGCCATGGGCCTCATAATCCTGCAGCGAAAGCGGATCGGTGATGCCGCAGCGGGCGAAGGTCAGGCGGGTCTGCTCTTTCAGGAATGGGAGGCTTTCGACCTCCCCAAGACAGAGCGGATGCTCGCCGCCTTCGGCGAGCCCGGCGTCGAAGAGTGCGGAAACATCCTTGGCCTTCACCGGTCCATAGCCGATACGCTTGCCGCCAATCTCGACTTCGACCAGGGGCTCAAGCCAGAACATGCCGCGCGAGCCGTTGCGCACGATGCGCGCATCGAGGCCACGCTTGGCGATTTCCTGCGCGACCGATTTCGCCACTTTCTCCGCACCGAGCGAAAGGGCGGCGGCGTCGCGGGGAATATAGATGGTGAGCGTCATTGGCGCGCCTCCTTCACGAGGTCGTCCGCGCCCTCATCGTCGAGGCGGCCATAGAGTTCGCCGTCGAGCATCGCAGCCGGAGCGCAGGCGCAAAGCCCGAGACAGTAGACCGGTTCCAGCGTGACACTGCCATCGAGGGTCGTCTGATGGAAATCGATGCCCAGGAGCCGCTTGATGCGCTCGGCAAGCGCATCGCCTCCCATCGACTGACAGGCCTCGGCGCGACAGAGCTTTAGGACATGCCGGCCTGCGGGATGATCGCGATAGTCATGATAAAAGGTCATGACGCCGTGCACTTCGGCGCGCGAAAGGTTCAGTGCCTTGGCAATCAGAGGCAACGCATCCTGCGGCACATAGCCGAATTCCTCTTGAATCCCGTGCAGGATCGGCAAAAGCGGCCCCTCCATCGGTTTCATGTTATCGATGATGGTGCCGGCGCGGGTCGCGACATCGCCCGCGGCCTGATTCAAACTCATTAGCAGCCTCCCGCGCATAGCTCCGAAGATCGAAGGCGAATCTTCAGAAAAGACCTATGCGGCATTTCCTCCTGGCGCGCGATCGACACGCCATGAAGATAAGCTCGCAGGGAGACGGCAAAGGATCAATAAGGCAGTCCCGTCACTCGATAGAAATTTTCTATCGATTTCCGTTCTCTTCTGCGAGCAATCTCGCCTCATGCAACAAGGCAGAGACGAGTGGCGTAAAGGGTTCGCGGTGGGTAGCGACTAGGCCGACAAGATGCTCGGCATCAGGTTCCGTGATCGGGATCTTATGAATATCCGCCGGAAAACCGAAGGAATCGGCGATATTCTTCGGCATAATGCTCGCCCAGCGACCGGTCTGCACATGCGAAAACAGCACGATCATCGAATTGGATTCCAGCGTCGGCTTGGCGGTCGCGCCCGCCTCGGCAAGATGCCGATTGATGATGCGCCGGTTCTGCATGTCGGCAGTCAATAGACAAAGCCGAAGATCGCCGACTTCCTTCCAGGTCACCGTCTCGCGCTCGGAAAACGGGCTGCCTGCCGCGGTGATGAGGTGATAGCGCTCGGCATAGAGCGGCACGCTGGTAACACGGCCGAGCGGCTCGTTTTCCAGATAGGTGATACCGGCATCGATCTCGAGGTTTTCCAGCAGGCTCAGAACCTGGAGCGAATTGCGCGATAAAATGGAGAAGGTAACGTCCGGGTGTCTTTCCTGGAAAGGCGTGGTGATTTTCTGCACCATGGCAAGTGCTGTCGGAATGGCAGCAATGCGGATATGGCCGGCAAGGCCCTTGCGCGCAGCCCGCATCTCCTCGCGCATCGTACGGCTGTCGCCGACGATGCGGCGTGCCCATTCCAGCACGCGCTGCCCCTCGGGCGTCAGACCTTGAAAGCGAGAACCACGGCTGACAAGCATCACGCCGAGCTGGTCCTCCAATTGCCGGATCGCCGCCGACAAGGTCGGCTGCGTCACCCCGCACTCCTCGGCCGCGCGCCCGAAATGCTTCTGATTCGCCAGCGCGATGAAGAATTCCAGCTTGTCGATCATCCCGCTCTCCCGAAGTCAAAGGGTTAGACCGACAGCCCGGTGAACGCAACATGCAAGGCTGCTTCGGACTTCAACATTCGCGCTGACAGAATGCCTTCTGCAGCGAATCGACCACGGCGCAGATTTCCGAGCGCGCGACGGCATAGTGGATGAGCCGCCCTTCGCGGCGCGTATCGACGAGCTTATCGAGGCGAAGACGCGCCAAATGCTGCGACACGACAGCCTGCGGCAGGTCAAGAAGAGCCTCGAGCTCCATCACCGTTTTCTCGTTCTTGGCCAGCATGAAGAGAATCGCCAGGCGCGTCTCGTGCGATAGTGCTTTCAGCAGGGCGCTCGACTTTCGCGCCCTGTCGGTCATTTCCTCAACATCACGTTCCGCTGCACCGCCCTGCGGTAGAGACGACGACATATCACAGCCTCTAATAAGAATCCCCAGGGAATGTTTATAATATTATCAAATCGGAAGCTGATTCAAAAAAGACGCGGAAAACCAAAAAAGGTCCGTTTTATCAGCAGATAAGCTGCCCGCCGTTGATCTCGATTACCTGCCCGGTGATGTAGCCGGAAAGCAGGGGTGCTGCGAGAAAGAGATAGGCGGGCGCGCAATCTTCGGGGGTGCCCAGGCGCTGAAGCGGGATCGATTTGCGCGTCTGCTCCAGCTTCTCTCTCGATGAATAACGCTCATGAAAATCGGTCGCTATCGTGCCGGGGGAGACGCAATTCACCCGGATACCGTCAGGCGCCAGCTCGCGCGCCAAGGCTTTCGAGTAGGTCGCGACAAAAGCTTTCGAGGCGGAATAAATCGCCGATCCTGGGCTACCACCGGTCAGCGCCGAAATCGAAACAGTGTTGACGATCGCGGCCTGCCCGGCTGCCCGCAGCAGCGGCAACAGCCCTCTCGTCACTTCCACGACGGAAGTTTGATTGAGATGAACGATCTGCTCGTATTGCTCGTCGGTCAGTTCGCCGGCGGGAAATCGCCCGACCATAGTGCCGGCATTGTTGACCAGCACGTCGATACGGTCGAAGCGCTCCCCGGCTGCGCTGACGAAATCGCGCGTGCCATTGCTGGCTGCGAAATCACCGGCAATCAGGAAGGCGCGACGGTCGGCCTCCGCTTCCATCAGGAAATCAGGCAAATCGCGCCCGGTATCGCGGCCGATATGGACAAGGACATGGGCGCCGCAATCGAGAAACTGCCGCGCGACCTCCAGCCCGATACCGCGGCCGGCGCCCGTGACCACGACATTGCGATTTTCGAATAGCTTCGGATGAAACACGAAATCCTCCCAAATCGCACAATTCGCGCGTCAGTAATTGCGGAATTTTCACTTTATCATATGATGACGAAAAAACGAAAGAAAGGGAGCGAAAACCATGTTCCTATCCGGACGTCAGACCGAGATTCTCGACATTGCCAAGGCGGAAGGACGAGTACTCGTCGAGGAGCTGGCGTTGCGCTTCTCGGTCACGCCGCAAACCATCCGCAAGGATCTGAACGATCTCTGCGACGGCCGCGTTCTATCGCGCGTGCATGGCGGCGCAATCTTTCCCGGCGGAACCGAGAACGTGAAATATGAGGCGCGACGGTCTATTGCCGCACCCGAAAAGCAGGCGATCGGCCGTGCCGCGGCAAGCCTGATCCCCAACAATAGCTCGCTTTTCATCAATATCGGCACGACCACGGAAGCCGTCGGCGAAGCGCTTCTTGGCCATCACGAATTGATGGTCATTACCAATAATATTAACGTTGCCAACAAGTTGCGCATTTTCCCCTCCATTGAGGTCGTCATTTCCGGCGGTGTCGTGCGCGGCTCGGATGGCGGCATCGTCGGCGAGGCCGCCGTCGATTTCATCAAGCAGTTCAAGGTGGATTATGCCGTCATCGGCGCCTCGGCGATCGACCCCGACGGCGCGCTCCTGGATTTCGACTTTCGCGAAGTGAAAGTGGCACAGGCCATCATCGCCAATGCCCGGCACGTCATTCTCGTTGCCGACAGCACCAAGTTCGAACGAACCGCCCCGGTTCGCATCGGCCATCTGTCGCAAGTCCACACCTTCGTTACCGACGAATGCAGTATCGAATCCGTGCGTTCCATCGCAGCGGAACATGACGTCCATCTCGTTGAAACCGCTCGCAGATCGGCCTGACCCGCGCACTTTCCGTCAAGAAACGTTCGTTTGACATTCGTATCTGTTTCGCTTTAGATGGTTTAGTTTCGATTTTCCATCTTCAGGGGATGGCTGACCTTTGCGGAGGGGCGGGTGAGCGAGCAGGTCTACGACATTTTCATTATCGGAGGCGGCATCAATGGCTGCGGCATCGCCCGCGACGCCACGGGGCGCGGCTACAAGGTCGCGCTTGCCGAAATGAACGACTTTGCCTCCGGCACATCGTCAGGCGCCACAAAGCTCATTCATGGCGGCCTGCGCTACCTCGAACATTATGAATTCCGTCTCGTGCGCGAATCGCTGATGGAGCGCGAAGTGCTCTGGGCCATGGCGCCGCACATCATCTGGCCGATGCGTTTCGTCCTGCCTTACCATAAGGGCGGCATCCGCCCGGCCTGGCTGATCCGCCTCGGCCTTTTCCTCTACGATCACCTCGGCGGACGAAAGCTGCTGCCCCCAACCGCGACGCTGGACATGAAGAAGGATCCTGCGGGCAAGCCGCTGAAGGCGCTCTTCACCAAAGCCTTCGAATATTCCGACGGCTGGGTCGACGATGCCCGCATGGTCGTATTGAATGCCCGCGACGCAGCCGACCGCGGCGCGACGATCATGCCGCGGACGAAGGTGGTCTCCGCCTGGCGCGAAGGCGCAGTTTGGGCGATCGAAACGGAAAATACGATCAGCGGCGAGAAGCGTCAGTTTCGCGCCCGCATGCTGGTCAATGCAGCAGGCCCCTGGGTCGATCAGGTGCTGTCCGGTACGTTCGGCAAAAACCAGGTGCACAATGTCCGTCTCGTTCAGGGCAGCCATATCGTCGTGCGCAGGAAGTTCGATGACCCGCGCGCCTATTTCTTCCAGAACCCGGACAACCGCATCATCTTCGCCATTCCCTACGAGCAGGATTTCACGCTGATCGGCACCACGGATCGCGACTACAAGGACGATCCGAAAGATGTGAAAATCACCGAGGGGGAAACCACCTATCTCTGTAATGCCGCCAGCGAATATTTCAAGGAGCCGGTCCGGCCCGAGGATATCGTCTGGACCTATTCGGCCGTGCGCCCGCTCTATGACGATGGCGCATCGAAAGCGCAGGAAGCCACGCGCGACTACGTTCTCAAGGTCGAGGGAGAAGAAGGCCAGGCGCCGCTGCTCAACGTCTTTGGCGGCAAGCTTACCACTTATCGACGCCTTGGCGAACATGCGCTGGAAAAGATCGGCGAAGCCATCGGCCTCAAGGGTAAACCCTGGACCGCCGGCAGCTCGCTCCCCGGCGGCGATTTTCCGGTTCGCGGCTATGAGGCCGAAGTCACTAAGCTCAAGTCGCGTTACCCCTTCCTTGCCGATCCGCATGCCCGCCGGCTCATCCGCCGCTACGGCACGCGCGCTGCCATGATCCTGGGCAACGCCAAGACGATCGCCGATCTCGGCCGGTGTTTCGGAAGCGATCTCTATGAGGCGGAAGTACGATATCTGATCGAACAGGAATGGGCCTATAGCGCAACAGATATCCTATGGCGCCGTTCCAAGAAGGGCCTCTACCTCTCGAAGGAAGAAGCCGCAGCGCTCGACAGCTATATGGCAGAGAACCACGTCCACGCCTGAGCGGTTCAGTTTTTCACGGAATCTCTGAGCCGCTCTATCTCTTTGTTTTCACGCAATTCCAGGAAAACCGCTGCGCACTTTTCCTGGAATTGCTCTAAGCGGCCAATTCACTATCCGGGATCGAGCAGCCGCGGGCCTCCGCCTTCCTCGGAAAGCTGATCCCAGGGATTGCGCAAGGGACAGCTATCGAGCGAAAGGCAGCCGCAGCCGATACAGCTGTCCAGCTGATCGCGAAGTCCCTGCAGGCGCTTGATGCGGGCGTCGAGATCATCCTTCCATAGCTCCGAAAGCGCCTTCCAGTCCGATGCTGTCGGCGTGCGACCCTGCGGCAGCGATTGAAGAGCCGCCTGAACCTCGGCAAGCGGAATACCAACGCGTTGGGCCACCTTGATGACGGAGACTCGCCGAAGCACTTCGCGAGGATAGCGCCGCTGATTGCCGCTGCTGCGATGGCTCTCGATCAGGCCTTTCGCTTCATAGAAATGTAACGCCGATACAGCCACGCCGCTGCGTGCAGCCACCTCGCCGACCGTCAGCAGCTTCGGAAATTGAGCCGGATCGATTTTTCCCATTTTCGCTATTGACCTCAACTTTACTTGAGGTCTTATAACCCTGGCTCCGAACCGCGTAAAGCAGGAGCAAGACATGACAGAAAGAACCCGGCTGGCGATCATCTACGGCAGCACGCGTCCGGGTCGGCTATGCGACCGGGTGGTCAAATGGGTCGCCCGCGAATTGGCGCATTATCCGCTTATAGACATCGACCTGATCGATCCTCTCGAATTCGATCTGCCTTTCGCGCATAATCGTGAGCATCCCGGCGTCGGAGCTTTATCGGAGCGGCTTTCGGATGCCGATGCCTTCATTATCGTCACGCCCGAATACAATCACAGTTTCACCGCTTCGCTGAAATTCGTGCTCGATCTCGTCTATGAGCCCTGGCATGGCAAACCTGTCGCCTTCGTCTCCTATGGCGGCATCTCCGGCGGCCTGCGCGCGGTGGAACAGTTGCGGCTCGTCTTTGCCGAACTGCACACGGTCACGGTGCGCGATACGGTAAGCTTCGCCAATCCCTGGGGCAGATTTGCCGAGGATGGCGCGCTCGAAAACCCGCTCGATGCCAGAAAATCGCTTGTTCTCATGATTGCGCGGCTGACATGGTGGAGCAACGCCTTAAAGCCAGCTCGCGTCACGCGCCCCTACCGCTCCGTTGCCGCCTGATCCCTATCCCAATACAAGAATCCGATCTCTCGTTTCTGGCAGGTGCGGGAGATCGGTCCGACGCCCGGACCCGGCAACGATGGGTCCGGGCGTCCTGCCTTCAAGGATCACGCTTGCCGAAACCGCCGCAATGACCTAACGCAATAGAGGGAGATTTCGGGCGGATACGGGAATGGAGAACGCCAAGCGGCTGGGAGGAGCGGATTTCATGCGCGCCGTCGCATGTCTAATGGTGCTTGTTCACCATCTCGTGCTCCGAATGAATTTCTACAAGATCCCACCAGCCCTGGATGTAACCTTCATATTGGCGCGCTTCGGCAATCACGGCGTCTCGGTCTTCTTCGTCCTCAGCGGCTTCCTTCTTGCGCGCCCCTTCTGGTTGGCGCTGGATAGAGCCCAACCCCTACCTTCGCTGAAAATCTATGCCATGCGCCGGGCAGCGCGTATTCTGCCGGGCTTCTGGTTTGCCCTGACGGTTGGCTTCCTGATCAGCTTCACCATCTATGGCTTTCCGCTAGACGCGGAACTGGTCGGCCGCTACATCGCCGGTTTCTTCCTGATGAGCCAATGGCATTGGCGCACCTTTTTCCCGGTGCAGGGCGATGGACCGCTATGGTCGATCCCCTTCGAGACGACCTGCTATGTTCTCCTGCCGATTGGTTTCTTATTGTTGTTTCATTCAAAACTGAGATCGCGCTCCCTGCTCGTCAGCCGCCTGCTCTGGATCGGCATCATCGCAATATCATTGGTCGGCCATTGGCTTGTCGTCACCTATCTGCCGACTGACAATGTCGGGCAAGGATGGCGATATGGCTTCCAGGGCGGCGCCAAGGAATGGATGCCGCGCTACAACCCGATCGGCTTCTTTGCCATATTCGCGATCGGCGCGCTCGCCGCCGGCATCCAGACACTCCTCCCAGCCCGCCGCTCGGCGATCTATGATATCATCGGCGCGCTCGCGATCGTCATGGGTGCGTGGCAGCTGCCGCAGTCGATCGGCGGTGCGGCGGAAGGCTATGCCTGGCTCGGCATTCCCTATCAATTTCCGCTGCTGCCCCTGGCGGCCGCGATCGCGCTTTGCGCGCTTCCGCAATCGCTGCTGCTGGCAAAGCTGCTCGACAATCCCGTGAGCCGTTATGTCGCCACTGTCTCCTTCGGCGTCTATATCTGGCAGGATATCGTGCTGACCTTGATGCCGCAGCTCTTCCCCTCATCCTTCGGCGCCGGCTCGGACAACGTGCTGGGCGGCTGGATCGTCTCAAGTCTCATCGCAACTGCTATCATTTTTGCCATCGGCACGCTCAGCTATGTGCTGCTCGAGCGCCCTGTCATTCAGTGGGCGCGCTCGCGGGAAAGCAAAGTCATGCGACCCGCCACTGCGTAGTATAGGGCCGTCGCCTGTGAGACACATCGGCGCCGCGCTCCCCTTCTCCCCTCGGGGAGAAGGTGCCGTCAGGCGGATGAGGGGGCTGCCAAGAGCACAAAAATCCCCGCATTCAAATCGATTACCCCCTCATCCGACCCTTCGGGCCACCTTCTCCCCGAGGGGAGAAGGAACTTGCGGCACCTCAGCACCCCATATGCCACGGCCTTGCTGCCCAATTCCGCAGGCGCCTTTAGATACGCGTTGCCTTCAGTCGCTCCTCATCGAGGACGATGCCGAGCCCCGGTGCAAGGCCCAGATCCAGCCAGCCAGCATCGTGCTTGAGCGGCGAGGCCATCGGATAATCGCGGCGGGCTTCGCTCCATTCCGGATTGTCGTAGGGGTATTCGAGCCAGACAGCATCAGCGACGCCGGCGGTCAGATGCGCGTTGGCGAGAACCCCGATGCCGTTCGTCCAGGAATGCGGCGTGAACTGCACGCCCGCCTCGCGAGCCTGATAGGCCAGCCGCCGGCAACCGGTGATGCCGCCGACAAGGGCGACATCGGGTTGGATGACATCGAAGGCACGCTCTTCGATGATATCGCGAAATTCGTAGAGCTCACGCGTCATCTCGCCGCCGACGATGCGGACCGAGGTCGCCTGCTTCAGTTCCTTCATGCCCTTGCGATCCGAGCGGTGAAGCGGCTCTTCCATCCAGTAGACGCCGAGCCGCTCCAGCTCCCTGGCGACAGTAAGCGCATCCTTGAAGGTCCAGGGCAAGGTCGTATCCCAGGGCATGCGCCAACCCTGGTTGCAGTCGACCATCAGCTCCAGCCGATCACCGACGCGGGCGCGGATCGCTTCCAGAGCCTTGACGTCCTCGCGCCAGCCGCCGCGGCCGCCCGAAGAGGAGGAGAAGCGCACCTTCATGGCCGGAAAGCCTTCGTCGATATAGCGCTCGGCCTGATCGGCCATGGCAGAGGGTTCGCGCAGCACGCCGGAGGATGCATAGAGCCGCACGCGGCTGGCGCGGCCGCCGAGCATCCGCCAGACCGGCTCGCCAGTGATCTTGCCGGAGAGATCCCACAGCGCCAGGTCCATCGGCCAGCAGCGGCCGTAATGGAAATTGATGTGCGAGAGGACTTCATAATGCCGTTCGACATGCCGGGGATCCTGCCCGATGAACAGATCCTCATGCCCCTCGAAACCCTTCATCAGGTCGCCGGAGCCGATGCCCTCGCGCCCCTCATCGTCTCGGACGCGCACGATGGTCGCATCGAAATGCCGACGCGGGCGGCCGTCCCAGCTCGCCTTGAATGCCGGATCGAGCGGCAGACGGTGATGAGTGATTTCGATGGAAACGATCTTGCTCATTATGGCTCCCCTTTATCCTCCGGGCATGATCCTTTGAAAAGGATCATGCCGATATCGATCCCTCAGCCGAACTGCTGCCAGATCGTCTTGTAATCGCAATACTTGTTGATTGCATGCACCGAACGGTCACGGCCGAAACCGGACTGCTTGAAGCCGCCGAACGGCGTCGCGAAGTTCGACATGTCGTAGGTGTTGATCCACACCGTACCCGCATGGATAGCCTCGGAGAAGCGATGAGCGCGATCCATATCCTTGGTAAAGACGGCTCCGGCAAGCCCGTAGATCGTATCGTTGGCGATCTTCAGCGCCTCCTCCTCGGTATCGAAGGGAATGGCTGCCAGCACCGGGCCAAAGATTTCCTGCCGCGCCAGGCTCATGTCGTTGGTCATGTCGACGAAGACGCCCGGCGAGACATAGTAACCGCCGGTTTCGCTCATGACGCGCTCGGCACCGAAGGCACGGCGGGCGCCTTCCTTTTCGCCGGCCGCGATCATCGCCAGCACCTTGTTCATGTGCTCTTCCTCAATGAGCGCTCCGATCTGCGCCGAAGGATCGAGCGGATGCTTGAGCGCGATGTCGGAGCGGGTGACAGCCTCGATCTTCTCGATCAGCCTGTCCTGCACCGAACGCTGCACGATCAGACGGGTCGAGGCATGGCAGGTCTCGCCGGAATTGTAGAAGCAGCCCCAGGCGGCAGCAACCGCGGCGGCATCGAGATCGGCGTCTTCAAACACGACCAGCGGCGACTTGCCGCCAAGCTCCAGCGCCACGCGCTTGACGTTCGATTGCGCCGCATAGCCCATGATCAGCTTGCCGACCTCGGTCGAGCCGGTAAATGCGATCATATCGACATCCATATGCAGCGCCAACGGCTTGCCGGTCTCTTCGCCATAACCCGTGACGACGTTGAAGACGCCTGCCGGCAGGCCGGCTTCGATCGCGAGTTCGGCAAGCCGGATCGCCGAAAGCGAGGATTGTTCCGCCGGCTTCAGCACCACGGAATTGCCAGCCGCGATCGCAGGACCGAGTTTCCAGGCGTCGATGATCATCGGATAATTCCAGGGCGTGATCACCCCGATGACGCCAAGCGGCACCTTGCGCACCAGCGCGCGGGCATTCGGGCCGGTTGGCGCAATCTCGTCATACATCTTGTCGATCATTTCGCCGTAGAACTGGATGCCGTCAGCACATAGGCGCACATCGACACCGAGCGACGCCATGACCGGCTTGCCGACATCGATCGTCTCAAGCATAGCCAGCTCATCGCCATTGGCGCGGATGAGATCGGCCCATTTCAGCATGATCTTCTTCTTTTCGAGCGGCTCCTTCTTGCGCCAGACACCGCTTTCGAAGGCCGCGCGGGCGGAGGCGACGGCAGCATCGACATCGGCGGCATTGCCGCGCGCAAGCTGCGCACCCGGTTTGCCATCCATCGGCCGGATGCGGGTGAAGGTTTCGCTCGAGGCGGAGGCGCGATGGGCGCCGTTGATGAAGTGACGACCTTCGGGCTTGAGGCCGGAGAGGACGCTTTCCCAATAGTCGCGCGTGTAATTCTTGGTCATCTCAAATTCCTTTCGGCAGCGCCATGACGGCGGCAGCAAAGCGGTCGATGTCAGCATCCGTCACGTCGCGGATCGTCGATCGCCGCATGGGCTGGTTTTCGGTCGCCCGCATCTCGCGGGCGAGATCGGAGGCATCGAACGGTTTGAAGGCAGCCGGCAGCGCGCGAACGATACCGCAGCGGTCCATCCAGTCTGAAACGAAAGCGGGAAGTTCAGCGGCGCTCTCGACGCCACAAGCCTTGGCCGCCGCGTTCAAATCTGCGGTATTGGCTTCGACAAGCCATGGCAGCGTCACCTCGAAGCCGAGCGCGGTCGCAAGACCATGATGGACCGGGCCAAGGCCCGCCAGTGCATGGCTGATATTATGCGCGATCGCCGTACCACAATTATCGATGGCAATGCCGGCAAAGCAGGAGCCGAGCAATACGTCGCCGCGTGCGGCGATATCGTTGGGTTGCTTGACGGCCGTCTCCAGAGCGCCGGTGATCAGCCGCAGCGCTTGATGCGCATAAAATTGCGCGCCGCGATGCGAGTTGCGGTTCGTTGCCGCTTCGAAGGCATGAATGAAAGCATCGAAACCACACCAAGCGGTCAGGCTTGCTGGCAGGGTCTTCGTCAGTGCGGGATCGAGAATGACGAGATCGGCCTTTGTTTCCGGCCCCCAGATCCAGAGCTTCTTGCCCTCAGGCCCGGCAAAGATATTCGTGGCTGATGTTTCCGATCCCGTGCCGGCCGTGGTCGGGATCATGATCTTCTTCAACGGGCTTTTCGGCAGCGGGTTAGCGGCCAGCGCATAGTGCATCGGATCCTCGCCGGAAGCGATGCAGCAGGCGACGATCTTGCCTATATCGAGCGCCGAACCGCCGCCGATGCCGATCACCATATCCGCCCCTTGCCCAGCTTCGATCGCCGCATGCAGATGCGCAAGCTTTGGCTCGCCGGCAAAATCGGAATAGACCTGCGTGTTCACGCCTGCTTCCGCAAGCTCGGAGCTGACCCTGGCGGCAAGGCCGGACTGCGCCAGGAAGGCATCGATGACAAGCAGAACGGCGCCGACGCCATCGAAGGATTTGACCGCAGCGGGAAGGCCGGAGAGCGCACCCTCACCGAAACGAATGTCTGGGATGGCGGAAATGGAGAAGGACACGCAGAGACCCCTTGGAAAAGCGGCTGAAAATCATGTCATAATCCTGCATCACAATTTCAGATCTTCAAATCCGGCCAATTATCGGGAATATTGATGATCTCAAGTTATGGAGAGCCAATGCTAGAGAAAATACCGCTGGAGGCCTTCCGCGTGTTCGATGCGGCCGCGCGCGCCATGAATTTTTCGCGCGCCGGCCGCGAACTGAACATCACCCAGGCCGCCGTCAGCCGCCGCATCAAGGGGCTGGAAGATCACCTGGGCGCGACGCTCTTTACCCGCCGAGGCCGCAATCTGGCGCTGACGCCGGATGGCGAGCGGCTGTTTCAGCGCGTCCGCGCCACGCTGGAATATCTGGAGGAGAGCCTGGAACCCTTTCGCGCCGGCACGGGCGAAATCATCTCGATTGCTGCAAGCGGCTCGATCTCGCATCTGTGGCTCGGGCAGCGGCTCAGGGATTTCGGCAAGGAGAGCCCCGGCATCTCCGTGCGCCTGCTGACGACGGACGTGCATTCCGAACTCGCCTCGGAGAACCACGATCTCATCATCATCTATTCTACCGGCGAGCATCCGCGCTGGAGCCTGACGCCACTCTTGAACGAGGTGCTGGTCCCGGTTGCCTCGCCGGATTACCTGGCAGCCCGCGGCCTCGACCCGCAGGCGCTGACGGCGGTCGATATCGCCGGGCTCGATCTCATCGACTACGAACGCGCCAACGCCCATTGGATCAGCTTCCGCCAATGGTTCGGCCGCATCGGAGACCCCTTGAAGGGCAAGCCGCCGCGACCTCGCCTGTCCTTCTCCACCTATATCATGGCGGTGGAAGCAGCGCTCCGGGGCGAAGGCATAGCGCTCGGCAGCCTCGGCCTCATCGAGGAATACCTGCAATCCGGCGCGCTCGTCACCATCGGCAACGATCGCGTCGAGAGCGGCTTCGGATATTATCTGGGCGCCCCGCGCTTTCGCTCGCTCTCTCCCGAGGCGGCTCAGTTGCATCGGTTTCTGCTGCAGGGGCAATAGGTTTGATGCGGCTTCGGGGGAATTGCCTCAATGCCTTCGCTTCTAGAAATGACAGATGCGGTCGCTCACCATCCGTCCTCATGGTGAGGTGCAGCGCCGTTAAGCGGAGCGAAAACAGTGATGCCTCGAACCACGAGGTGGCCCAGATCCTCCAACAAAAAAGCGGCCCATAAGACCGCTTTCATCTCATTCATCACTACGCTGACCGCATCAATCCTGCGTGATCGAGCCACGCAGATGCGAGAGTTCCATGATGAAGTGCTCCAGACGCGACTTGTGCTCGTGATGCTCGGCATCTTCGAGCTCGGCCTTGGCGGCATTGATGCGGCGGTCCAGCTCGTCGCGGCTCATGTCCTCGACCGGAACGGCGGATTCGGCGAGCAGCGTGCAGCCGGTCGGCAGGATGTCGGCGAAGCCGCCGAAAACGACGTAGTCCTGCTTCTTGCCCGAAGCGGAATGCACCTTGACGACGCCCGGCTTGATGGTGGTCATGGTCGGCGCATGGTTCGCCATGACGGTTATCTCGCCTTCGCTCGCGGGGATGACGACATCGATGACTTGTTCCGACAGCAGCAGGCGCTCCGGAGAAACCAGTTCGAAATTGAAATTGTCAGCCATGACCCGTCACTTCTCGATTGTCTTATTCGCAAGGCAAGGGCGCGCGGGCAAAGCCGCGCGCCGATGGATTGGCCTGATTAGGCAGCCAGCTTCTTGGCCTTTTCGATCGCTTCTTCGATCGAGCCGACCATGTAGAAGGCAGCTTCCGGCAGGTGGTCGTATTCGCCGTTGACGAGGCCCTTGAAGCCCTTGATCGTGTCCTCGAGAGCGACGAGCTTGCCCGGCGAACCGGTGAAGACTTCGGCGACGAAGAACGGCTGCGACAGGAAGCGCTCGATCTTGCGAGCGCGGGCAACAGCCAGCTTGTCGTCTTCGGACAATTCGTCCATGCCCAGGATGGCGATGATGTCCTGCAGGGCCTTGTAGCGCTGCAGCGTCGACTGGACCTTACGGGCAACTTCGTAGTGCTCTTCGCCGACGACCATCGGGTCGAGCATGCGCGAGGTGGAGTCGAGCGGGTCGACGGCCGGATAGATGCCCTTTTCGGCGATCGAGCGCGACAGAACGGTCGTTGCGTCCAGGTGGGCGAACGAGGTTGCCGGTGCCGGGTCGGTCAAGTCGTCGGCCGGAACGTAAATGGCCTGAACCGAGGTGATCGAGCCGGTCGTCGTCGTGGTGATGCGTTCCTGCATCTGGCCCATGTCGGTGGCGAGCGTCGGCTGATAACCCACGGCCGAAGGAATACGGCCGAGCAGAGCCGACACTTCCGAACCAGCCTGCGTGAAGCGGAAGATGTTGTCGACGAAGAACAGAACGTCCTGGCCTTCATCGCGGAAGTTTTCAGCAACGGTCAGACCGGTCAGAGCGACGCGAGCGCGCGCGCCCGGCGGTTCGTTCATCTGGCCGTACACGAGCGCTGCCTTAGAGCCTTCGCCGCCGCCATGCTTGTTGACGCCCGATTCGATCATTTCGTGGTAGAGGTCGTTGCCTTCGCGGGTGCGTTCACCCACGCCTGCGAATACCGAGTAACCACCGTGCGCCTTGGCGACGTTGTTGATCAGCTCCATGATGAGAACGGTCTTGCCGACGCCAGCGCCGCCGAACAGGCCGATCTTACCGCCCTTTGCGTAAGGAGCGAGGAGATCGACGACCTTGATGCCGGTGACGAGGATCTGAGATTCCGTGGACTGCTCGACGTAGGACGGAGCATCCTGGTGGATGGCGCGCTTCTTGGAGGTGTTCAGCGGACCTGCTTCGTCGACCGGCTCGCCGATGACGTTCATGATACGGCCGAGCGTCTCATGTCCGACCGGAACCGAGATCGGTGCACCTGTGTCGTTGACACGCTGTCCACGAACCAGACCTTCGGTCGAGTCCATGGCGATGGTGCGGACGGAATTTTCGCCGAGGTGCTGTGCGACTTCGAGAACCAGACGATTACCGTTATTGTCGGTTTCAAGCGCGTTCAGGATCGCCGGGAGCTCGCCGTCGAAAGCAACGTCCACAACGGCGCCGATAACCTGAGTAACCTTACCGACAGAACCTGCGGGGGTAGCTGCGTCAGCCATTTTCTTACCCTCTTTCCCTAACCTCAGAGCGCTTCCGCGCCCGAAATGATTTCAATCAATTCCTTGGTGATCTGTGCCTGGCGCTGACGGTTGTAGTTCAGCGTCAGCTTGTTGATCATCTCACCAGCGTTGCGCGTCGCATTGTCCATCGCGCTCATCTTAGCGCCCATCTCGCCGGCGACGTTTTCGAGCAACGCGCGGAATATCTGGACGGAGATGTTGCGCGGGATCAGGTCCGCGAGGATCGAAGCCGCATCCGGCTCGTATTCGTAGACGGCACCCTTGTGGGCTGCGTCTTGTTCGACGACGGCTGGAGCCGAAGCCGGGATGAGCTGCTGTGCCGTCGGCACCTGGCTGATCACCGACTTGAATTCGGAGTAGAACAGCGTGCAAACGTCGAATTCGCCGGCTTCGAACATATCGATGATACGCTTGCCGATGGCGTCGGCATTGTCGAAGCCAATGCGCTTGACGTCGCGCAATTCCTTGCGCTCGACGATCAGCGACGCATATTCGCGGCGAAGGACGTCATAGCCCTTCTTGCCGACGGTGAAGATCTTCACCGTCTTGCCTTCGGCCAGAAGCTTGCGGGCATGGTCACGCGCGAAGCGCGAAATCTGCGAATTGAAACCACCGCACAGGCCGCGTTCGGCCGTGCAGACGACGAGCAGATGCACATCGCTTTTGCCGGTTCCGGTCATCAGCAGCGGCGCGCCGTCGGCATCGCTGACGGCAGCCGAGATATTGGCCAGAACAGCGGCCATGCGCTGCGAATAAGGCCGGGCGGCCTCGGCCGCCTCCTGCGCACGCCGAAGCTTCGCCGCGGCGACCATTTTCATCGCCTTGGTGATCTTCTGCGTCGCCTTGACGGAGGCGATCCGGTTTTTCAGATCCTTGAGTGAAGGCATCCTTGGTCCGTCCTAGAGCTTGGCCCGATTACGCGAAAGACTTGGCGAAGCTGTCGAGAGCAGCGGTGAGCTTGCCCTTCGTCGCGTCGCTAATGGCCTTTTCGGTACGGATGGTGTCGAGGATTTCCTTGCCTTCCGAGCGGAGGTACGACAGCAGGCCCTGCTCGAACTTGCCGACCTGGGCAACAGGCAGCTTGTCGAGGTAGCCGTTGACGCCGGCGAAGATCACCGCAACCTGCTCTTCCGTCTTCAGCGGCGAGAATTGCGGCTGCTTCAGGAGTTCGGTCAGGCGAGCACCGCGGTTCAGCAGGCGCTGGGTTGCAGCATCGAGGTCGGAGCCGAACTGGGCGAAGGCGGCCATTTCACGATACTGGGCGAGTTCGCCCTTGATCGAGCCTGCAACCTGCTTCATCGCCTTGATCTGAGCGGACGAGCCGACGCGCGAAACCGACAGACCGACGTTAACGGCCGGACGGATACCCTGATAGAACAGGTCGGTTTCAAGGAAGATCTGGCCGTCGGTGATCGAGATCACGTTGGTCGGAATGAAGGCCGAAACGTCGTTACCCTGCGTTTCAATGACCGGGAGAGCGGTGAGCGAACCAGCGCCCTTCTCATCGTTCATCTTTGCAGCGCGCTCGAGGAGACGCGAGTGCAGGTAGAAAACGTCGCCCGGATAAGCTTCGCGGCCCGGCGGGCGGCGCAGCAGCAGCGACATCTGACGATAGGCAACGGCCTGCTTGGAGAGGTCGTCGTAGCCGATCAGGGCGTGCATGCCGTTGTCGCGGAAGTATTCGCCCATGGCGCAACCGGCGAACGGAGCGAGGAACTGCATCGGAGCCGGATCGGACGCCGTTGCGGCAACGATGATTGAGTACTTCAGCGCGCCGCGCTCTTCGAGCACCTTGACGAACTGGGCAACGGTCGAACGCTTCTGGCCAACGGCGACGTAGACGCAGTAAAGCTTTTCGCTGTCCGGGCCAGCATCGTGGATGGCCTTCTGGTTCAGGATCGTGTCGAGAATGATGGCGGTCTTGCCGGTCTGGCGGTCACCGATGACGAGCTCGCGCTGGCCGCGGCCAACCGGGATCAGGGCATCGATGGCCTTGAGGCCGGTCGACATCGGCTCATGAACCGACTTACGCGGAATGATGCCCGGAGCCTTGACGTCGACGCGCGAACGGCGGGTCGCATTGATCGGGCCTTTGCCGTCGATCGGGTTGCCGAGCGCGTCGACAACGCGGCCGAGCAGTTCCGGACCGACCGGAACGTCAACGATCGCGCCGGTACGCTTGACGGTGTCGCCTTCCTTGATATCTCGGTCGGAGCCGAAGATAACCACGCCGACATTGTCGGCTTCGAGGTTCAGGGCCATGCCGCGAATGCCGCCGGGGAATTCGACCATTTCGCCAGCCTGGACATTGTCCAGACCGTAGACGCGGGCGATACCGTCACCGACGGAGAGAACCTGGCCGACTTCGGAGACTTCAGCTTCCTTGCCGAAGTTTTTGATCTGATCTTTCAGAATTGCGGAAATTTCCGCGGCGCGGATATCCATCAGCCGACCTCTTTCAATGCAAGCTTAAGGGTGGAGAGTTTGGTGCGAAGGGACGTATCGATCTGACGCGAACCGACCTTGACGATCAGGCCGCCAAGGATCGACGGATCGACGGTGACGACAATCGTCACGTCCTTGCCGGTGACGCCCTTCAGCGCCGCCTTCAATTCATCTTCCTGCGCCGGAGTCAGCGCGTGGGCCGAGGTGACCTCGGCGGAAATCTCGCCGCGATGCTGGGCGGCGATGATGCGGAAAGCCTTGATCATGCCCGGCAGCGCAAAAAGGCGCCGATTGCTGGCCACAAGCTTCAGAAAATTGGTGACGTAAGCGCCGAAGCCGGCCTTCGTTGCCAGCGCCTGGATCGCGCCGACCTGCTCTTCAGCCGAAAAGACCGGGCTGAGGACGAAGCGCTTCAGATCTTCGCTTTCGTCGAGCATGGCTTGGAACCGATCGAGATCGGCGGTCACTGCCGGTACGGCACCCTCTTCAAGAGCCAATTCGAACAGCGACGAGGCATATCGTTCTGCGACACCAGAAACATGCTGGGATGTGTCTGCCACGGGCACAAAATTCCCTGATTTCAACCCAAGAACCAAACTTCCGAGTGACGGAAGCGATATGCCCTTGAATTCGTTTTGATTTCCCCCAGAAATCAGCAGGAGCGCGCTCCTGCCTCATCCGAAATTCGGGGTTCGTCTAACATAGGATATTGAGACTCGCAACACGCGTATTCGACGAATACGCCATTCGGGCGAATTTATGATGGCAAAATTCGAAAAGCATGGGGATAGCGCAGGCAAAAATGGCCGCGCCGGAGCCGTTTTCGGGTCAAATATAGCCAAGTCCATAGAGAAAAGGTAGCGCAGCAAGAATCGCCTGCACAACCAGAAGGAGAAGGCTCAAAAATACACTGCCCCGATCAGACATGAGCGAGAGGATGCGGCCGAACGCCGCGACGCCGAACGCGGCACCGAGCGCCAGATAGATCATCGGCTGCGCCAGCAGGATTGCCACCAAACCCAAACCCACCATAAAGCCGCCAGCCGAGCGAGCCTCGGCATAGGCTTCCGAACGGCCTTCCTTCACCTGCAGCTTGAGGAAGCGATAGGTGTAACCCGGCGCGAACATCAGGAAGAGGCCGATCAGCGCCGTAATGGCAGCCGAACAGTAGGCAAGCCGTTCGCCGAATTCGGTCGGAAAATAAAGCTCCATCGATCGTCCTCAAAATCAGCCGCGCACAAATCAGGTCAAGTGAGACGGCCGACTTATGGCATGATCCGCATTACAAGGGAAAGGTGCAGCCAGGATATCTGCCGCGCCAATCACAGAAAGCTTTGCGGATCGATATCGAGCTGCACCTGCACGGAGCCGCGCTCCCTAGGCGATTGCGCCAGCATGGCCCGCAGGAATCCCTGCATGTCGGAATTGCGCCGGCCATGCACCAGCAGGCGGAAGCGGTGTCGCCCCCGCACGAGCGCGATCGGCGCTTCGGCCGGACCCAGTACCGATATGCCCGAGACCTGCGGCGCCGCATTGCGCATGCCGCGGGCATGGGTTTCGGCATCCTGCCTGCTGTCGGCCGAGACGATGATCGACGCAAGTCTGCCGAAGGGCGGCAAGATGGCCCTCTCCCGCTCCGAAATCTCGCGCTCGTAAAAGGCGCTGGCATCGCCGGATACGATCGCCTGCATGACGGGATGCTGCGGCTGGTAGGTCTGAAGCAATCCATGGCTCTTGAGACCGGTTCGCCCGGCGCGCCCTGTCACTTGCGACAGGAGCTGGAATGTCCGCTCGGCAGCGCGCGGATCGCCATTCGCCAGGCCGAGATCCGCATCGACGATACCGACCAGCGTCATCAGCGGGAAGTTATGCCCCTTGGCGACGAGCTGCGTGCCGATGACGATGTCGGCCTCGCCCTTGGCGATGGCCTCCAGCTCCAGCCGCAAGCGCTTGACGCCGCCCATGATGTCCGAGGAGAGCACGATCGTCCGCGCCTCGGGGAAATGCCGCTCCACCTCTTCGGCGATGCGCTCGACGCCCGGCCCGCAGGCAACGAGATGATCCAGCGTGCCGCATTCGGGGCAGGCCTCCGGCGTGCGCTCGGCATATCCGCATTGATGACATTGGATCTGGTTGCGGAAACGGTGCTCGACCAGCCAGCTCGAACATTGAGGGCATTGAAACCGGTGGCCGCAGACCCGGCAGAGCGTCAGCGGCGCATAGCCACGCCTGTTGAGGAACAAGAGTGCCTGCTCGCCCTTGGCAATCGTCTTACCGATCGCGCGGATCATGACGGGCGAAAGAAAGCCGCCGCGCTCGGGCGCATGCCGGCGCATATCGATCAGGTGCAGATCCGGAAGCGCCGCATCGCCGAAGCGAGTCGGCAGATGGATTGTGGTATAGCGCCCACTCTGGCCGTTAACCTGGCTCTCGACCGAAGGCGTCGCCGACACCAGCACGACGGGAAAATCACCGATGCGGCCGCGCACCACGGCCATATCGCGCGCATTATAATAAACGCGATCCTCCTGCTTATAGGCAGGGTCATGCTCTTCATCGACGATGATCAGCCCGAGATCCTCGAAGGGCAGGAAGAGCGCCGAACGCGCCCCGGCCACGACCCGAACCTCGCCGGTCACAGCCTGACGCCAGACCTTTTCCCGCATCTTCGGCGCAAGATCGGAATGCCATTCGGCCGGCTTGGCGCCGAAGCGATCCTGAAAGCGTTCCAGGAAGCTGGCCGTCAGTGCGATCTCCGGCAGCAGGATCAACACTTGTTTGCCGCGCCGGAGTGTTTCAGCAATGGCCTCGAAATAGACCTCCGTCTTGCCGGAACCGGTGACACCGTCGATCAGCGAAACCGCGAACTCGCCCTTGCGCACGTCGGCCAGGATTTCGTCGGCCGCATCCTTTTGCGGCCCCTGCAGCCGCGACGCGGTGAATTCCGGATCAGGCTTGGCGACGACAGGCGGCGGCGGCAGAAAGATCGTCTCGAAAATGCCCTGCGAGATCAATCCGTCGACGACGCTGGTGGACACACCCGCCGCATGCGCGAGGCCAAGCCTCGTCCAGGAAAGCCCGTCGGCAGCGATCTCCATCACCTTGGCGCGAGCCGGCGTCATCCGTTCCGGCTGGCCGCCGATGAAGCGTAGGCCCTCGATCATCGGCTCGGGATCAAAGGCAGCCGGCGCTCGTAGCGCCATGCGCGCCACAAGCCCCGGCGGCGAGAGCGTATAGGCGGCAACCCAATCGATGAAGTCACGCATGTGCTTACCGAGCGGTGGGCAATCGAACACATGGCTGATCGGCCGAAGCTTCTTCGGATCGACGCCGCCGTCATCCTCGCCATCCCAGACGACGCCAATGACCTGGCGTGGCCCAAGCGGCACCTGCACGACCGAACCCGGCTCCACCGCCATGCCCTCAGGCACGGCATAGGAATAGGCCCGCGGCGCCGGCATCGGCACGAGAACGGGTACCGTACGGCTCATCATAGGCTTTGCGGGCGCCGCCTCGAAAAGCGCACCGAACAGATCGGAAGAATCTTTGCTCATTGCGGCAGACCATGCCCCGGACGGACAAAAAAGGAAACCCGGGAGTGGCGCATGACTATCCGCACAATGCGGATGGCTTGCGGCTACCAGAAATATTCGTCCTTTGCGACAGCGTCATCAATGATCGCTATCGGCCCAAGCGGCCCGGTGTGTCCTAACCGCAGATAATTATGGATAGCTGCCCATAGCAGCCTACGAGCTCGTTAAAAAGTCTGCCATGATGGTTTCGCATGCAGGCGGGAATCGTAGTCCTCACGCGATTTTCGAAACTGATCTGAATTTTCAACCACCCATGTCCAAAGCGGGATCATGCGGATCAGGAGCTCCATTCCCAACTCGGTAAGCTCGTATTCTACGCGTGGCGGCATCTCCACCAGATCGTAGCGTGTGACCAGCCCATCTCTCTCAAGTTCTCGGAGAGTGCGTGTCAGCATCCTCTGGGTAACACCATGCATTCGTCGTCCGATATCCGCGTGGCGTAGTCTGCCATAGACGCCTAAGGTGTGGATGACGCCCAACGACCATCTGTTCCCTGCATGGGTCAGAACTTCACGTCTTACCCCGTCATCATCTTCGCGAAGGCCGTCGCAGACGGCTTGAGAATAGTTCAGGATTTCGTCTCTCGTCATCTTTCTGCCCTACGGTATCACGCGTGTACCTTCTTACGATCCTTTCTGAGAGATGCCATTTACCCGTTCCCACGAACGGTGAGAGTAGAAAGGATTTCCAAAATGAACTCCACGCAAACAACAGAAGGACAGTCGATCCTGGTCATTGGTGCCGGAGAGCTTGGTATGCCTGTACTACGCAATCTGGCGCGTAAGGCCAAGGATCATTCGGGTACAGCCATCAGCGTCCTCTTGCGGGCGGCGACCGTTGAGTCGACGACCCGGTAAAACAGCGTGATGTCTTCGAGATACGTGAACTGGGGATCGAGATCGTCACTGGCGACATCCTTGCCGCAACGATAAGTGAGCTCGCAGCGATCTTCGCACGTTTTGATACGGTGATCGGTTGTGCGGGCTTTTCCGCTGGTCGAAACACGCCCATGAAACTTGCGAAAGCTGCACTTGAAGCGAACCTCAAGCGCTATTTCCCTTGGCAGTTTGGCGTGGACTTCGACGTCATCGGTCGCGGCAGCCCTCAGGACCTGTTCGACGCCCAGATCGACGTGCGTGACCTTCTGCGTGGGCAAGACAAAACCGACTGGGTGGTGATCTCTACGGGAATGTTCACGAGCTTCTTGTTCGAATCGATCTTCGAGGTCGTCGATCTCGAAAACAACGTAGTCAACGCACTTGGCAGCCTGGATACGGAAGTTACGCTGACGACTCCCGATGACATAGGTGCCTTGACCGCCGAGGTGGTCTTCGCTCAGCCGATGATCCGCAACGAGATCGTCTATCTCGCCGGCGACACCGTGACCTACGGTGAGGTTGCCGACAAGCTTCAAACCGTGCTTGAGCGACCGTTTAGGAAAGTGGAATGGACAGTTCCTCAGCTCAAGTCGGAACTTACACAGGACCCTGATAACCACATCAAGAAATATCGGGCGGTCTTCGCCGAGGGCAAAGGCGTGGCATGGCCAAAGCGCGGCAGCTTCAATGAGCGGAACGGCATAAAGGTTACAACCGCCGAAGAGTGGATCAGAGAAAACCTTCGCTCCTAAGAGCAATTCCAGGAAAATTTTACGGCGGTTTTCCGTCCAGAATTGCGTGAAAACAAAGAGATAGAGCGGTCCAGAGATTCCGTGAAAAAGTGAACCGCTCCAAGAGCGATGCGGCTCGGCGAGGTAAATGACCGCGCCGAGCCGTTCATGTGGATATGCCGTCGCCGCTTGCCGATATGATCTCTGCGGACGCATAAGTTTGGAAGGCAACGAAATCGGATTGCTATTCATCCTCGTCGATTTCGCCCGTCAGCCGCATGCCGTCGATCCAGGTGGAGCCATCTTCGCGGATCACGCGGCGCGGCCTCGCGCCACAGCGCTCGCGAACGGCCTCTGCCAGACGTTCGGAATGGGTGACGATCCAGATCTGGCTTGTCTTCGCCGCCTCAGCGATCATGTCGGCAAGCGGCACCAGCATGTCGGGATGCAGGCTTGCCTCCGGCTCGTTGAGCGCGATCAGCGGCGGCAGGCGGTAGGACATCAGGGCTGCAGCAAGACCGAGAAACCGGATTTGGCCGTCCGACAATTCGCGCGGCTGGAAGACGCGGTTGGGGAATTCTGGCAGCATCAGTCCGAAATCCGCAGTTTCCTGCGGTTCAGGCACAACAAGCCGCGCCCCTCCGAGCGCTGCGGCAAGAACCCGGTCTAGCTCGACGGTATCTTCGCGCGTATGAACGAGGGTCGCGAAAACGGCGGCGATATTGGCGCCGTCCTCGTCCAGCATGGGAGACGTCACGGCAAGGCAAGGCGCACGCAGCGGCGAGCCGCGATCGGTGCGGAAGCCGTGGTAGAATCGCCAGGCATCGACGGCTCGGCGGAAGGTGCCGACCTCCGGAAAATAGCCGGCATCGCCCAGCAATGCGATCGCAGTTTCGGATGTCAGAGCATGATCCCGATGCTGCTCCATGCGGCCGCTCTCGCCGCGCACGGAAATGCCAGGCCCCTCGCGCTTCATCATCGTCACCGCTCGCCGTCCTGTTTCGACGGAAAGTTCTTCGGCCTTGACCTGTGGCTCTAGCGAAAAACCCGCGGCGGGAAGCGGCGGCCGCATGCCCGCCTCGATCCAATAACGGAAGGTCGCCGCCCGCTCCATGTCGAGCAACTCGACATCGAAGCGGATGCGGGCAGACTCATGCGAACGCCGCTTGCCCGACCACATGGCCGAGAACATGCCACCCTCATTGGAAATCTCATGCGCCAGACGCCCGCGAACCGCGGCCTGCACTAGCTGCAACGAGCGATAAAGGTTTGACTTGCCCACCCCGTTCTCGCCAATGAACAGGTTCACATCGGCGAGATCCATTCGGATCGAGCGCAGGGAGCGATAATTCCGGGCAAACATGGAGCGAAGCTGCATGCCCGAGGGTTTAGCCGATTCCTATATTAAAGAGAATGCGAAAGCAGGGTCTCATCCTCGTTCGGAGGAACAAGCGGCGCGAAGGTTGCATTGCCATCAGCCGCAAGGTCGAAGACGGTGTGCCTCTCCAGTGCCTTCGTCACTTCGTTGACGTCGCCGTCCAGATGCTCGACCGGGATGAGATTGCCGACGAGGAAATCGAACCGGTCGCCGCGCTTGTTGAGCAGCTCGTGGAACACGGTCATGTCGCGCAGCTCGGTCGACCACTTGGCGAACCAGTAGAACAGGCCGGAATTGCGCGCCGTCAGATGCACCGGCAGGATCGGCAGATTGTATTTGCGCGCCAAGCCCACGGCCGAGGTCTTCCATGGACGCTCGTTCAGCTTGCCGTTCGCCCAGTAGGCGATGCGGCCGGACGGAAAGAGCACCGTCACCTTGCCATCGGCAACGGCGCGGTTGGTCAGCTGCAGCGTCTCGCGCGTCTTTAGCTTGCTCTTATATTCCTCGCGCCACTCCACCGGAATGATCATTTCGGCGAAGCGCGGGTTGACCCGCACCGCATCGCGATTGGCAAAGATCATCATATCCGGCCGGCGCGACTTCAGAAGATCGAAGACGGCGACGCCGTCGGCAATGCCTGTGGGATGATTGCTGACGAGAATGAAGCCGCCCTTAGCCGGAATGCGGTCGGCATGGGTCACGCCGATGTCGAGGCGCAGCAGATCGCTCATATATTCGAAGCACTGGAAGCCCGAAAGCTTGGCGACATCATCGGCGAATTCGATTGCCTTGTTGTAGCGCAGCAGCGTGTAGAGAAAGGGGCGCATGAGTGGCCAGAGCGGGTTTCGGACGATCTTCTGCCCGCGCTCTGCGATCAACGTATCGACGATATGTCCTGGCTGTCCCTGGGACACCAAAGCGATTGCTTCCGCAATCTGCCCGAGTGCAGTTATCGAACCGCGGCGTGCCATGAAGTATCCTGAATGGTTGGGATATATTCTATCGCAATCGAATATGATCGAAGCATGACAAGCGCCTCGCATATGGAAGGCGAACCATCCGAGATCCGGAACGAGCCATATGCAGTTTCATTGAAGTCCAGATGCGCCCCGCGGCACGAAGGGAAAACGCACCGGAAGCAGCGGGAAAATTAGCGATTCCATAACCTTCCTTCCTTCAAAGTGGCAGATGCGATCTGAATTTCAAGGGGTTTTCCACTGAACGAATTGCTTGTTATCGCCGACTCCAGGTTGATGGCGGAACGCAACCGCTGGCTCGAAGCGCTTGGCCAGGAGCGGCGGCTCGCCGCCCATACGCTGAATGCCTATGAACGCGATACGCGGCAATTCCTGACCTTCCTCACCGGCCATCTCGGCGGTCCGGCGACGATCGAGGATATTCATGCGCTCCGCCCCGCCGACTTTCGCGCATTCCTTGCCGCCCGCCGCAAGGACGGCGCGGGCGCGCGTTCGCTCGGGCGCAATCTTGCCGGGCTTCGCTCGCTCTTGCGCTATCTCGAAAAGAAGGGCCTGGTGAATGCCGCGGGTGCCGCTGCGGTGCGCTCGCCGAAACAGCCGAAATCGCTGCCGAAGCCGCTTTCCGACAAGCAGGCGATTACCGTCGTCAGTGACGAGGCGCAGCTGCACGAGGAACCCTGGATCGCCGCGCGCGATGCCGCCGTGCTGACCCTGCTCTATGGCTGCGGGCTACGCATCTCTGAAGCGCTGGATCTGAAGCCGCAGGATTTTCTGCCGGGCGCAACCTCGCTGCGCATTACCGGCAAGGGCAACAAGACACGGCTGGTGCCGCTGCTGCCGATCGTCACGCAAGCGGTCGATCAATATCGCAAGCTCTGTCCCTATCATCTCGAAGCCGATGACGCCCTCTTTCGCGGCGCGCGCGGCGGCAAGCTGCAGCCGGGCATCATCCAGCACGGCATGCAAAAACTGCGCAGCGCCTTCGGGCTGCCGGATACGGCAACACCGCACGCGCTTCGCCATTCCTTCGCCACCCATCTGCTGGCTGGCGGCGGTGATCTGCGCACCATCCAGGAACTGCTCGGCCATGCCAGCCTCTCGACGACGCAGGTCTATACCGGCGTCGATTCCTCACGCCTGCTCGAGGTCTACGACCGCGCCCACCCACGCGCATAAGAAAAGATTAACCTCTCGCGTTAAGGGAATTTCCGTCTCGCTCGCGTAAAGCAGAACCATGTCCCGGCATGCCCTCCGAAAGCCGCTTTCGGACCTTAACGGTCATGCTCTCTGCGAACGGAAGATTTTGATGATTTCTGCCCTCGGGTCCAAGACGATGCGGTCGATGAAGCCGACACTTGGCGATATGCTGCTCTGGCTTGCCACTGCCTTTCCGCTGATGCTTGCGGTGCTGCTGGTCGCGACGATGCTGACGCTGCGGCCGGCCCATGCCGAAGGCGCAGTCTCCGACAGCTGCGGCGGCAAGGATCTCATGGCCGAACTTCAAAAGAACGATCCGACAAAATACGCCTCCATCATCGCCGCCGGCGACAAGGTGGAGAACGGCAAGGGTATCTTCTGGAAGATCGAAAAGCCCGGCTTGAAGCCGTCATGGCTGCTCGGCACCATGCATGTCTCGGATACACGCGTGCTCATCATGCCCAAGGGCGCTGCAGACGCCGTTGCATCAGCCGATACGATCGTTGTCGAATCGGATGAGATCCTCGATGACAAGAAAGCCGCCGCTGCCCTCTTCGCCAATCCCTCACTCACCATGCTCACCGACGGCTCGACGATCAGCCAGCATCTCACACCCGAAGAAAATGCCCGGCTGGAAGCAGGCCTCAAGGAACGCGGCATTGCGCTTGCCGCCGTCTCCCGCATGCAGCCCTGGCTGATCTCGAGCTCCTTCGAGATGACGGGCTGCGAGGTTCGTCGCAAGACGGCCGGCGCGAAATTCCTTGACCAAAAATTGGCGAGCGACGCCGCCGCCGAGGGTAAGAAAGTCGTCGGTCTCGAAACGCTGGCCGAGCAAGCCAAGGCCATGAGTGATCTGCCGGTGGCGCTGCATCTGAAATCGCTGATGCAGACGCTCGAACTGGGCGACAAGATCAACGACGTCAACGAAACGATGACGGAGCTCTATATCGCCGGCAATATCGGCGCGATGATCCCGATGCTGAAGGTGATCGAACCGGATCAGAAGATCACGGATGCCGATACCGCCGCTTTCGAGCAGCGCATCATCCTCGACCGCAACAAGGTCATGGCCGAGCGTGCCGCGCCCGTTCTCAACAAGGGCAACGCTTTCATCGCCGTTGGCGCGCTTCACCTCGTCGGCGACCAGGGCCTTGTGGCGCTGCTGCGCAAGCAGGGCTTTACGGTGACGGCGGTAAACTGACCGTTTGCATCCGCTTGCCGAGATCGGCAAGCATCGTTGCGACGATCAGCCGGTGGAATGGCGTAATGATTGCGAGATAGATCCGGCCAAGCAATATGTTCCGCCGGACAAGCGTCGTCGCATCGACCAGCCGACGCCCCTGATCGTCGTTCCGAACGTCGATGACGACCCGAAAATCGAGATGCCGGTCGTCAAACCCGAGCACGACCTGATTGTCGGACTTGCTGACGACGGGAAAGAAGCCGATCTTCTCCCACTCCTCCGCCCGAAGGTCGCTGCTGGATCTCAAACCGAACAAGCCGGTTACCACATCGCGCACCCGTATCAGCAGCCGCACCCAAAATGGAAAGCGGCTGAGCATCGTTCGGGCGGCGGCAATCGCCGTCAGATCCGAGTTCGGAATCTTCAGTTGGTAGCAGTCAGCCCAATCGGCATCCGGCAACGCCGGATGCGGCATAAGGGGCTTCACCATTAAAGGCCTTGCAGACATGGTTTCATCCGTCTTTATTCGACGTCCGCAGGCTACCACACATTGCGATGCCACCCGATCGGCAAATGCCGGCTGCGGCAATTTGGCCGGCAGATAATGGACTAACGCACGGCCGATCCATCCGCCGGCAATATCTTCAGCCGCCAGGATGTGCCCGGCTTCAGATAGGTCGCGGCAATGGCGCGGACATCCTCGGCGTTCACCGCCTCGTAGCCGCTGATGCTCCTGCGAATACGGTCGAGGCGCCGGGGATCGGTCTGGGCATCGCGAAGGTTCTGGAGCCAATAGCCGTTGGTCTGCTGCGAGCGCTTCACCGCCTCGATGATCGGAACCTTGGCCCGCGTCAGTTCATCGGGCGAAACGTCTCCATTGCCGAGATCGGCGGCTATCTTGTCCACCAGCTCGAAGAAATGATCCACCTTGGCGGGCGTGGTCTCGACATAAAGATAGGCAAAACCATAGCCAGGGATCGATCTTGATAGGTCGACTTCGCCCTGAGGGCTGTAGGTAGCGCCCTCGGCGATGCGGAACTGGTCGACCACGCGATTCTGCAGGATCGCTCCGGCGACATTCGCGGCGGCCGCTCGCGACAGATCGGAAAGGAAATCGCCGATCGGGATGGCGACGGCGGCACCGGCGCTGTCGCTGCGCCCGTCATGAAGCCGAACGACCGGATCGATCGTCGGCGCCGGAAAATGCACACCGGAACCGTTGCTCAGTTTCTCTCCGTCGCTGCGAACCGGCAAGGCGCCGAAAGTTTGCGCCGTCAAGCGAATGGCATCATCGACCCCGACGTCGCCGGCGATGATAACTTCAATCTGCCCCTTCGAAAGAGCGGGCTGCAGGAGGCTTTCGAAATCTTCCGGCTTGGTATCCGTCAGTTGTGTCCGGTCCGGGAACGTCCAGCGCGGATCACCGGAATGCAAGAGGCCGGAAAGATCGCGCCCGACCACGCTGCCCGGCGTCGCCTGAAGCTGGGGAAGCATGTTCAGATAGGCTTGCTGGACCCGTTTGAAGACATCGGGGCGATAGGCCGGATCGGAGACATAGGCGGTCAGCAGCTGCAATTGCGTCTGCAGGTCGCGCGGCTGCGTGGCGCCTTCGAACTTGAAGGCGGCATCCTGAATGGCGAAATCGATGCTCACGACCTTCGCGGCAAAGGTCTTCTGGATATCGTCATAGCTGATGGCTTTCAGGCCGGATAGCGGCAGCGCCGGCGTCGCCCAGATCGGCAGCGCGCGATCATTGGGCAGATCCAGCCGACCGTGGCCGACTTCGGCGTGCACCAAAACCTCGTCGGCACGATACTTCGTCGGCTTGACAGTCAGGCGGACACCATTGGCGAAACGCACCATGGTCACGCCGAGATCATCGACCGTCCGGCGTTCGACGACATCGCCCGGCTTGCCGAAATCGGTGTAGGGCCATGCGACCGAAGCCATCTGTTCCGGCGCCTTTACCGCCACGGCGCGCGAATCGGCATAGGCCTTCTCGACAGCGGCATCGCCGCCCTCGGGCATTTGCGGGATCTGCAGCACCAGCTGCGGACCATTGCCGGCAAAGACGCGCTGAAGGGCCTGGTTGACCTCCTCTGCACGCAGGTCTTTCATCGCGGCATCAAATAGCGCCAGATCGTCCGCAGGCGAGGTGAAGACCATGTTTTCACCGACGCTCCAGCTGAGCGAACCGGCAATATCCGGGCTCGCGCGCGTCCCAGCTCCGTTCGCGGCAGCCTGGAGCGTGGAGCGATACTCGGCAATTTCGCGGTCGATCTCGCTTTGGTCGGCACCAAACTGCGCTATGCGGCGTTGTTCCTGATCGATGGCCGCCAGGGCGGCCTGCCACTTCGCAGGATCGCTATCGGCGGCAATCATCGCGACATGGGCTGATTTCAGCAGATCCTGCGCACCGGCCTGCGCGCTGACGAAGGGCGGATTGGGCTGCTGCGCCAGAACGGACAGGCGCCGGTTGAGAACGGCCAGGCCGATATCCTCGACCAGCTGCGCGCGGCGCTTGGCCACCAAGTCGGGCGAAGCGTCGTAAGTGCGCGTCCAGGCAAGCTGCACACGGGTTGCACCACCCTGCACAATGACCGTGCCGACGCGCTCGCCATGGCTTTTGAGAGTGCCGAGGTCAGGGTCTGATGGTGCAGGTGCGGCGGCGGTCCAATTACCGAAGCGCGTGCGGATATCGGCTTCGACGGCGGCCGCATCGATATCGCCGACGACGATCAGGCTGGCGCGATCGGGGCGATAATAGGTGCGATAGAAGTCCCGCAGCAGATCGACTGGAGCGTTGCTGATGATATCGGTCTTGCCGATCGGCGGGCGCTGCGGCACGCGCTGCCCTGGCAGCAGTTGAGCGAGGAGACCAGTCCCGCCACGATATTGCGGCGTGTCGCGCAGTTTCTCTTCCGAAAGGATGACGCCGCGCTCGCGGTCGAAGGCGCCGGCATCGAGCGTCAGCTCGCTCGCCGTCTCGCGCATCAGCATCAGGCCGGTCGAAACCGTCTCCGGTTTGGCTTCCGGCAAATCCAGCGCATAAACAGTTTCGCCGTAGCTCGTCGACGCATTGGTATCCGCGCCGAAAGCCAGGCCAAGACGCTGAAGGGTGCGCACCATCTCGCCTTCCGGCACATGGGTTGAGCCCTTGAAGGCCATGTGCTCGAGGAAATGCGCCAGACCTTGCTGGTCATCACGCTCCTGCAGCGAGCCGGCGCCGATGCGGAAGCGGATCGCCACCTGCCCGGCCGGCGTCGCATTGTGCATGACGGCATAGCGCATTCCGTTCGGCAGGGTCCCAAAGCGGATTCCCTGCTCCACCGGCAGATCGCTTGCCGCCTGAGGCCAGCTGACGACGGGCGTTTCCGCATGGGCGGGGGCCGCAACGGTAACGAGGAGTGCGAGCGTTGTCGCAACGAAAAGTTTCAGGGATAGACGACCGGCTGGGTTTTGACGTGACATGCTTGCTTTATTGGTGAAAACGATTGGACGATGCGATGCACGGGAGCCCCGTACATCGCATCATCAGGCAAGCATTGCAATCCCGGCGCTTGTCTCGCCGGGATGGTTCGATCTTACATATGGATCGGCTTGAAGAAGGTCGCGAGCGCGGCTTCCTTGACGGCTTCCGACATCGTCGGATGCGCATGGCAGGTGCGGCCGAGATCTTCCGACGAACCGCCGAATTCCATCAGCACGGCGATCTCGTGGATCATTTCGCCGGCGCCGAAGCCGACGATGTGCCCGCCGAGAACGCGGTCCGTTTCCTTGTCGGCAAGGATCTTGACGAAGCCGTCCGTCGCCAGCATGGCGCGGGCGCGGCCGTTGGCGGAGAACGGGAACTTGCCGACCTTATAGGCGATGCCTGCGGCCTTCAGCTCTTCCTCGGTCTTGCCGACGGAGGCGACTTCCGGCTGCGTATAGACGACGCTTGGAATGACATCGTAATTGACGTGACCAGCCTGGCCCGCAAGGATCTCGGCAAGCGCCACGCCCTCGTCTTCCGCCTTGTGTGCCAGCATCGGCCCTTTCACCACGTCACCGATGGCATAGATGCCGGCAACATTGGTCTTGAAGTGGCCATCGATTTCGACGCGGCCGCGATTGTCAAGCGTAACGCCAGCTTCTTCGAGGCCGAGGCCTGCCGTGTACGGCTTGCGGCCCGTGGCAACGAGAACGACATCGGCATCGAGCACGACCTTGTCGCCGCCCTTGACCGGCTCGAAGGTAACCTTCGCGCCATTGCCGGACTTTTCGACGCCGACAACCTTGGCGCCGAGATGGAATTCGATGCCCTGCTTGGCGAGCATACGCTGGAACTGCTTGGAGACTTCGCCGTCCATGCCGCCGAGGATGGTGTCGAGATATTCGACGACGGTGACCTTCGCGCCGAGGCGCGACCAGACCGAGCCGAGCTCGAGGCCGATCACGCCGCCGCCGACCACGATCATCTTGCCCGGCACCTTGTCGAGCGCGATGCCGCCGGTCGAGGAGATGATGACCTTCTCGTCGATCTCAAGCGGCACGCCCGGGATGCCGGCAACGTCGGAACCGGTGGCGATGACGATGTTCTTGCCTTCGATCTCGGTGACCTTGCCGTCATCGGCCGTGACGGAAACCTTGCCTGCGGCAACGATCTTGCCGGTGCCCTGGAAGGCATCGATCTTGTTCTTCTTGAAAAGGAAGGCGACGCCGTCGACGTTCGACTTCACGGTCGCGTCCTTGTGCGCCAGCATCTTTTCGAGATTGAGCTTCGGTGCTGCGACTTCAACGCCGAGCGCATCCATGCCATGGCCGGCATGATGGAACACTTCGGAAGCGTGCAGCAGCGCCTTGGACGGGATGCAGCCGACGTTGAGGCAGGTGCCGCCATAGGTCGCGCGCTTTTCGACGACCGCGACCTTCAGGCCGAGCTGCGCTGCCTTGACTGCGCAGACATAGCCGCCGGGGCCGGTTCCGATAATGATTACATCGTAGGACATGCCTTAATTTCCTTGTTTAGTATCTTTGTTAGTCGGTCGCCCGTGCCAAGGCGAGGCGGATGCCGAAGCCGACGAGCGCCGCTCCGGTGATGCGGTTGAACCATTTGCCTGATGCGATGAAACGATCGCGCACCGGCTTGACGGTGAAGAAGGTGGAAACGCCGGCAAACCAGGCGACAAGCGCCGCCGCCATGCCGATGCCGTAGCTGAACTGGATGAGCGCCGGCGTATCGTGATGAACGAGCGTCGAAAATAGCGACAGGAAGAACAGCACCGGCTTCGGGTTGAGCGCATTGGTGACGAAGCCCGTCGCCAGGCAACGCCAGACGGAAACCGGCTTGCGGTCTTCCTCGGTGATCTCGACATCTTTCACCTGGAATCCCGGCTGGCGGAAGGACTTGAGGCCGAGATAGACGAGATAGGCTACGCCTGCCCATTTGATCAGGCTGAACAAGACAAGCGACTGCGAGACGATCAGCCCGAGGCCGAGAATGGTGTAGCTGATGTGAAAGAGCAGCGAGAAGCCCATGCCGAGCCCGGTCATCATGGCGGCGCAGCGGCCATGCACGATGCTCTGGCGCAGGATCACGGCGAAATCGGCGCCGGGCACGACGATAAAGATCGAGAACACCGCCATCAGGCCGAGGAATTCGAGAATATATTGCATCTATCGACCCTTTCCGATCAGCGACCGCCGCTCACGTCGAGCACGGCACCCGTTATATAGGATGCGTGCGGGCTCAAAAGGTAGAGGATGGCATCAGCGACCTCGTCGGCCGTTCCCGCTCGTTTCATCGGCAGCTGCGGTGCGATATCACGAGCTCGGTCCGGTAGCCCGGCGGCAGCGTGGATATCGGTATCGATGATTCCCGGTCGGACGGCATTGACTCGAATGCCTTCCGCCGCCACCTCGCGTGCAAGCCCCACAGTGAACGTATCGATCGCGCCCTTGGAGGCGGCATAATCGACATATTGTCCGCCGCCGCCGAGCATGGCGGCCATGGAGGAGACGTTGACGATCACCCCGCCCTTGCCGCCATGCCGGGTCGACATGCGGCGCACGGCTTCAGCCGCCGCCAGCATCGAACCCGTGACGTTGATGCGGAACATACGATCGATCCGCTCCGGCGTCATTTCATCCAGGCGCTGGATGATGTCGACGATGCCGGCATTGTTGACGAGCCCGTCGATGCGGCCGAAATGCGCGTCGACCTTGGCGAAAATGGCTTTGATATCCTTGGGGTTGCCGACGTCTCCAGGGATCGCGATCGCCACGCCGCCGGCGTCAACGATCGTCCCGACCACCGCTTCGGCCGCATCCTTGTTGGACGCGTAATTGACCGCCACGGCCCAGCCATGCTGAACGGCTGCCAGGCAAATCGCGGCGCCGATGCCACGGCTGCCGCCGGTCACGAGAAGAACAGGTGCGTCGTCGGTCATTGATTGCATCCTTTCAGACTAAGGACATCCCAGGGCGCGACTGTCGCCTTGCCCTTGCCCCAGAGGGACGATTTCTGGATCGAGGGACCGAGCGCCGGCAGGAAAAGCCGATCCGCCGCACTCTCGCCTTCCGCCGGCAGCGCACGGATATGGCCCTTCAGATCCGAGGCATAGACCATGCCCTGCCACACTGTGCAGGCTCTGAGATCGGCCCCAGTTACATCCCCTTCAGGGCATTCGAACATGATCCGTCCATCGGCGCGCAGATGGTCGTCCGTGCGCATCACGATCCCATCGGCCACGATATTGGTGTTGCGCACTGCCAGCTTGAATCTGTTGCTGACGGATGATTCCGAGCCCATGGGTTCGAAGCGCAGCTCATAGGCATTGTCCATATCGACATAGACAGCCTTTTCCTGTGCGCACTCTTCCGCCTGCACAGCGACGGGAGCCACCGCCCAAGCCAACGTTACCAAGGGCGTCGAAGCCAGTTTTGTCATCATGGTCCGAGCCGGCATCATCATTGCCCTCCCGGCTCGCGCCGGCCGTCGGCATTCTCGATCACGCCGAAATCGGTGAACAGAACCAGCGGCTTGCCGGCGGCATCCAGCCCCCAGAACACCGGATAGAAGCCATCGCCCCAGCCGCTCGCGAAAACGGCTACGTTGCCCCGTTTGCCTGATACGGGTCGATGCAGGGCATAGTCGTCCTTATTCGGCTGCAACTCGGATGCCAGAACATCGTCGTAGTAGTCGATATCTGACGACGCCTTCTCCGCCTGGACCTGTTTTTCGCGCTCCTGGATCAGCGCGCAGGTCTCGGCATCCATGTAGCAGCCAAGACCGGCATCGACCGGATAGCCGAAGAACTCATCATTCTTCAGCGAGCTGATATCCTGGCCGGGGACCACGGCCAGTTCCCAGCGCACCGGCTTGCCCTCGGCAAAACGCATGCTGGCCGCAGCGATGCGGCCGAAGGCCTGATACAAGGTGACGGGATAATCGCCAGGGGAGACGGAGCGGGTAAATGCCGCGCGGTCAGGCCCGACGAGCGGGTCGCTTGCGACGATGCGCCCGGAGGTCAGTTCCACCTTGCCGATGTGCAGGACCTTGATCGAGCGGGTCGCAAGATCGGCGTCGCCAAGCGACGCCAGATCGAGATTGCTGCTGAACTTGGAAATGTCGAGTTCGCCCGCGCCGGCGGAGGATGGCACCCATGCGGCGACGGCGCACAACAATCCGCGCAGCGTCCGCATGGGCCATGTCGACATGATCCAACGCTCCCCTTAGAGATCGAGAACGAGACGTTCCGGATCTTCCAGGCTTTCCTTGACGCGCACTAGGAAAGTCACGGCTTCCTTGCCGTCGACGATGCGGTGATCGTAGGAGAGCGCCAGATACATCATCGGACGGATGACGACCTGACCGCCGATGGCAACCGGACGCTCCTGGATCTTGTGCATGCCGAGGATGCCCGACTGCGGCGCATTTAGGATCGGCGAGGACATCAGCGAACCGTAGACGCCGCCATTGGTAATGGTGAAGGTACCGCCCTGCATATCGGCCATCGCCAATGTGCCGTCGCGAGCAGCCTTCGCCAGACGGCCAAGCTCCTTCTCAACTTCCGCGATCGACATCTGGTCGGCATCGCGGATCACAGGAACGACAAGACCCTTGTCGGTGCCGACAGCCATGCCGACGTGGCAGTAGTTCTTGTAGATGATGTCGGTGCCGTCGATCTCGGCGTTGACAGCCGGCAGTTCCTTCAGCGCGTGGGTGACGGCCTTGGTGAAGAAGCCCATGAAGCCGAGCTTCACGCCATGCTTCTTCTCGAAGATATCCTTGTACTTGTTGCGCAGGTCCATGACGGCCTTCATGTCCACCTCATTGTAGGTGGTGAGCATGGCGGCGGTGTTCTGCGCATCCTTGAGGCGCTTGGCGATCGTCTGGCGCAGGCGTGTCATCTTGACGCGCTCTTCGCGGCTGACGTCCTCGACGGCGGTCGGGGCGCGAGCGGCAACGGGTGCTGCCGGTGCAGCGGCAGGAGCCGAAGCAGCCTTGGCGACAGCAGCGATGACGTCGCCCTTCAGGACCTGGCCGCGCTTGCCGCTGCCTTCGACCTGATCGGCAGAGAGATTGTTTTCAGCAAGCAGCTTACCGGCAGCCGGTGCCGGCGGCATGGAAGAGGCTGGAGCGGAAACGGCGGAGGCGGCAACCGGTGCAGCAGATGCAGGGGCCGGAGCAGCGGCGGCGGGTGCAGCAGCCTGTGCCGGAGCGGCTGCAGCGCCGTTGCCGGCGGAGATCTGGCCGAGCAGCGCGCCGAGACCTACGGTTTCGCCCGCCTGGGCAACGATTTCGGAAAGCGTACCGGCGGAGGGCGCCGGAACTTCGATTGTCACCTTGTCGGTTTCGAGTTCGAGAAGCGGCTCATCGGCCTTGATGGCATCGCCGACCTTCTTGAACCAAGTACCGACGGTCGCCTCGCTGACGGATTCGCCGAGGGTAGGAACGCGGATTTCAGTGGCCATTGTTCAAATCCTGATTTTTCGTCTTTATGAGTTGGATGGAATTCCGGCGACAGAGGACCGGAGAATGAGTGAGGGCATCGGCGAGATTTCGATACGGAAACCGAGCCCGGCGCGAAGAACGGGATCGGCATCACCAAGCGACTTGGCCGCATCGGCATGCTCGACGTCGACGATAGCCACGCCGAAAGCACCACCGGGCGCGAAGACCGGGCCGACGACAATTGCCGTCCCGGCATTCGCATGTTCTCGCCAATAGGCGGCGTGCTGCTGCATGGCGGCCATCTCCTCCTCCGTGGCGTCATGCGGGAAGCTGGGGCGCGGCGGCACAAGTTTCAGATGAAAATAGGCCATCGCGCAACCCCTCAACCGCCGAGCGCGTCCTCGAGGAACGCCGCAAGCTGCGACAGATGCTTGGACATCAGGCCCGTCGCCGGGGAGGCGGCGGCCGGACGGCCGGTGTAGCGAACGCGCTGGTACTTGGCATCGATATGGGCAAGCACCCATTCCAGATACGGATCGATGAAGGACCATGCGCCCATGTTCTTCGGCTCTTCCTGGCACCAGACCATCTCCGCATTGCGGAAGCGGCTGAGCTCGTTGATGAGCGCCTTGGCCGGGAACGGATAGAGCTGTTCGATACGCAGGAGGTAGATATCGTCGATGCCGCGCTTCTCGCGCTCTTCCAGCAGATCGTAGTAGACCTTGCCCGAGCAGATGACGACGCGACGGATCTTGTTGTCCTTCTGCAGCTTGATCGGGCCATCCTTGATCACTTCCGCATCGTCCCACAGCAGGCGGTGGAAGGAGCTTTCGCCCGCCATTTCCGCAAGCGTCGACACGGCACGCTTGTGGCGCAGCAGCGACTTCGGCGTCATCAGGATCAGCGGCTTGCGGAAGTCGCGCTTCAACTGCCGGCGCAGGATATGGAAGTAGTTCGCCGGCGTCGTGACGTTGGCGACCTGCATGTTGTCTTCGGCGCAGAGCTGCAGATAGCGTTCCAAGCGAGCCGAAGAGTGTTCCGGACCCTGGCCTTCATAGCCATGCGGCAGCAGGCAGACGAGACCGGACATGCGCAGCCACTTGCGTTCGCCCGACGAGATGAACTGATCGAAGATGACCTGCGCGCCGTTGGCGAAATCGCCGAACTGGGCTTCCCAGAGGGTCAGCGCGTTCGGACGGGCAAGCGAGTAGCCATATTCGAAGCCGAGAACCGCTTCTTCCGAGAGCATCGAGTTGATGACTTCGTAGCGGGCCTGCGTCGGCGAGAGATTGGCGAGCGGAATGTAGCGCTCTTCGGTCTCCTGATCGTAGAGAACCGAATGGCGCTGCGAGAAGGTGCCGCGTTCGCAATCCTGACCGGACAGACGGATCTTGTGGCCTTCGACGACGAGCGAACCGAATGCCAGGGCTTCCGCCATGGCCCAGTCGATGCCCTCGCCCGTCTGCACCATATTGGCGCGGTTTTCCATGAAGCGCTGGATGGTGCGGTGCGCGTGGAAGCCGGCCGGGATTTCCGACAGCTTGCGGCCGATTTCCTTCAACGACTTCATCGGCACGGCGGTCTTGCCGCGGCGCTGCTCGTCGGCATTGTCGGCCGTGTGCAGGCCGGACCACTCGCCGTCAAGCCAGTCGGCCTTGTTCGGCTTGTAGGACTGGCCGGCCTCGAATTCCTGCTCGAGATGGGCACGCCAGTCGGCCTTCATCTTTTCGACTTCGCCTTCGGTCAGCACGCCTTCGTTGATGAGCCGCTGCGAGTAGAGCTGCAGCACCGTCTTATGGGCGCGGATGACCTTGTACATGTTCGGCTGCGTGAAGGACGGCTCATCGCCTTCATTGTGGCCGTAACGGCGATAGCAGAACATGTCGACCACAACAGGCTTGTGGAACTTCATGCGGAATTCAGTCGCGATCTTCGCGGCATAGACAACCGCTTCCGGATCGTCGCCGTTGACGTGGAAGATCGGCGCTTCGATCATCTTGGCGACGTCGGACGGATAGGGCGACGAGCGCGAGAAGGCCGGATTGGTGGTGAAACCGATCTGGTTGTTGATGATGACGTGCATCGTGCCGGCAACGCGATGGCCGCGCAGACCGGAGAGACCAAGGATTTCAGCAACGACGCCCTGCCCGGCGAAAGCCGCGTCACCATGGATGAGCAGCGGCACGACCTTGGCACGCTCGGATAGCGGGATGATGTCGCCATCCCACTGGGTGGCGCCCATATCCTGCTTGGCGCGAGCCTTGCCCATGACGACCGGGTTGACGATTTCAAGGTGCGACGGGTTTGCCGTCAGCGACACGTGTACCTTGGCACCATCGAAATCGCGGTCCGAGGACGCGCCGAGATGGTACTTCACGTCGCCTGAACCTTCGACTTCGTCCGGCGCATAGGAGCCGCCCTTGAACTCGTGGAATATGGCGCGATGCGGCTTGCCCATGACCTGGGACAGCACGTTCAGACGGCCGCGGTGAGCCATGCCGAAGACGGCTTCGCGAAGACCGAGCTGGCTACCGCTCTTGAGGATCTGCTCGAGCGCCGGGATCAGCGACTCACCGCCGTCGAGGCCGAAACGCTTGGTGCCCTTGAACTTGACGTCGAGGAACTGCTCGTAGCCTTCGGCTTCGATGATCTTCTGCAGGATGGCCTTCTTGCGCTCGGGATTGAACGCGATGCCCTTGTCCGGCCCTTCGATGCGCTCCTGAATCCATGCTTTTTCCTCCGGATTGGAGATGTGCATGAACTCGACGCCGAGCGTTGAGCAATAGGTGCGCTCGAGGATCTCGATCATCTCGCGAATGGTTGCGAATTCGAGGCCGAGCACGTTGTCGATAAAGATCTTGCGGTCGAAGTCGGCCTCCGTGAAGCCATAGGCTTCCGGCGACAGCTCCTTGTAATCTTCGACCGGAGCGGCGATGCCGAGCGGATCCAGCTTGGCGTGCAGATGGCCGCGCATGCGATAGGCGCGGATCATCATGATGGCGCGAACGCTATCGCGCGTCGCCTGCAGCACGTCGGTTGCGCTCGCCGGCGTACCGGCGGTTTCCGCCTTTGCCTTCAGCTTGGTTTCGATGACCTTTTCAACAACGCCCCAGTCGCCATCGAGCGCGGAGACCAGATCGCCCTTTGCCGGGATCGGCCAGTTCTTGCGCTGCCAGGAGGCGCCCTTGGCCGCCTTCTTCACATCGTCGGGGCTATCCTCGAGCGCCTTGAAGAACGACCGCCACTCGTCGGATACCGATGAAGGATCGTCCTCGTAGCGCGCGTAGAGCTGCTCGATATAGGCAGCATTGGCGCCATCCAGGAACGAGGTGATCTGAAATTGCTCGTTGGCTTCTTGCCTTGCCATGGTGAATCTGCGGGCGCTCTCGCCCGTCTCCCAACTTGTTTGCATTGCCGGTTTTCGGGTCCCCGGCGACCGTATTTCATTCGCGGCCATCAAGGCCGTCGGTATGCACTTGCGAATATCTAAACCGGACGGGACAAGGCGACTGCCGCCCCGTCCGGCCTTGCTATAGGTAGGCTCAGCCCTTCAGGACTTCCACCAGTGTCTTGCCGAGACGCGCCGGCGACGGCGACACGCGGATGCCTGCCGCTTCCATCGCTGCAATCTTGTCTTCCGCGCCGCCCTTGCCGCCGGAAATCACGGCGCCGGCATGGCCCATCGTGCGGCCGGGAGGTGCCGTGCGGCCGGCGATGAAACCGACCATCGGCTTCTTGCGGCCCTTTTTGGCTTCGTCCTTTAGGAACTGCGCGGCTTCTTCTTCAGCCGAACCGCCGATTTCGCCGATCATGATGATCGACTTGGTTTCGTCGTCGGCGAGGAACATTTCCAGGATGTCGATGAATTCGGTGCCCTTGACCGGGTCGCCGCCGATGCCGACAGCCGTCGTCTGACCGAGACCTTCATTGGTAGTCTGGAACACGGCCTCGTAGGTCAGCGTGCCGGAGCGCGAGAGAACACCGACGGAGCCCTTCTTGAAGATGGAGCCCGGCATGATGCCGATCTTGCATTCGTTCGGGGTGAGAACGCCCGGGCAGTTCGGTCCGATCAGACGCGACTTCGACTTGATCAGGCGGTCCTTGACCTTGACCATGTCGGCAACCGGAATGCCTTCCGTGATGCAGACGATCAGCGGGATCTCGGCTTCGATCGCTTCGAGGATCGCAGCCGCAGCGCCTGCCGGCGGTACGTAGATGACCGAGGCGTTGGCGCCGGTCGCGTCCTTGCCTTCGGCGACGGACTTGAAGATCGGCAGCTTTTCGCCGTCCTTGCCGGTCCAGGTTTCACCGCCCTTGGAAGGGTGGATACCGCCGACCATCTTCGTGCCGTGATAGGCAAGCGCCTGTTCGGTGTGGAAGGTACCGGTCTTGCCGGTCAGGCCCTGAACCAGAACCTTGGTGTCTTTGTTGATGAGAATAGACATGCGAGGCCTTTGTTACGAGAGGTTGGAAGACGCGGAGGCAACGCGGCGATATAAGCCGCTGACGACCTCCTGCCATGTATCGCTGCCGGCGGGCGAGAACGTGACGCCCATGCGGTAGCAGTCTTCATTTTCGAACTGGAAGAGAGTGCGTTGCTGACCGCGCGGCGAGACTTTGGTCAAGACAAGCTTGTCGTCGATCCATTCGCCGGAGGCCGGCGCGGCGGGCGTAAAGCCCACCGTATCGAACTGATAGAGCTTGTAGGCCTGATCCGCAGCGTCGAAGCCGAGAATGTTCCGGGCTTCGAACGACGTGCAGCCGTCCCGCGTCTGCACGTAGCGCTGTTCGACGAAAAATCCGCCGAACAGACACTCAGCCGTGAGGCGCGCGGTTGCCGTACCTTCCTTCGTCCAGGCCGAAGCCGCGACATGCTCTTCCCCTTCCCAGGTGCCGGCAAAGGCACCGAGGCGAAGGTGAGCAGCCGTTGGAGCGAAGGAAGCAGCCATCCCGATCAGCCCTTGACTGCCTTCACGATCTTCTGGGCGGCATCGTCCAGGTCATCTGCTGAGATGACGTTGAGACCGGATTCGTTGATGATCTTCTTGCCGAGCTCGACATTCGTGCCTTCGAGGCGAACGACGAGCGGAACCTTCAGACCGACTTCCTTGACGGCGGCGAGCACGCCTTCGGCAATGACGTCGCACTTCATGATGCCGCCGAAGATGTTGACCAGAATGCCCTGGACAGCCGGATCGGCAGTGATGATCTTGAAGGCGGCCGTGACCTTTTCCTTGGTGGCGCCACCGCCGACATCGAGGAAGTTCGCCGGCTCAGCGCCGTAAAGCTTGATGATGTCCATGGTTGCCATGGCAAGACCGGCGCCGTTGACCATGCAGCCGATGTTACCGTCGAGGGCGACATAGGCGAGGTCGTATTCATGCGCCTGGATTTCCTTCTCGTCTTCTTCGGACGTGTCGCGCAGCGCACGGACGTCTTCGTGACGGAAGAGAGCATTGCCATCGAAGGAAACTTTTGCGTCGAGAACGCGCAGGCGGCCGTTGGTCATAACGATCAGCGGGTTGACTTCGAGGAGCGCCATATCCTTCTCGACGAAGGCCTTGTAGAGGATCGGGAAGAGCTTGGCGGCATCTTCGCGGGCTGCACCCTCAAGCTTCAGCGCGTCGGAAAGAGCAGCCGTATTGGCAGCCGTCACGCCCGTCGACGGGTCGATGGCGACGGTGATGATCTTTTCCGGCGTGTCGTGCGCAACGGTCTCGATGTCCATGCCGCCTTCGGTCGAAACGACGAAAGCGACCTGACCGACGGAGCGGTCGACCAGGATCGAGAGGTAGAGTTCGCGGTCGATGTCCGCGCCGTCTTCGATGTAGAGGCGGTTGACCTGCTTGCCGGCCGGGCCGGTCTGCTTGGTCACCAGCGTGTTGCCGAGCATGTCCTTGGCGTTGGCGACGACGTCGTCAACGGACTTGGCGAGACGAACGCCGCCCTTGGCGTCGGGGCCGAGTTCCTTGAACTTGCCCTTGCCGCGGCCGCCAGCATGGATCTGGCTCTTGACGACGTAGAGCGGGCCTGGGAGCTGCTTGGCAGCGGCGGCGGCTTCGTCGGCGGAGAAGATGGCAACGCCGTCCGCGACGGGTGCACCATAGCTCTTCAACAGCGCCTTGGCCTGGTATTCATGAATGTTCATGGGTCTATCCCTGTTGGAACGGCTAGATTATTTCAGCGACGGCGCGATCGTGGCGCAGGCTTCGCAAAGACCCGCAACAGCTGCGACCGACTTGTCGAAGGCTTCCTTTTCGGCCTTGTTCAGGTCGATCTCGATCACGCGCTCGATGCCGCCGGCACCGATGACGGTGGGAACGCCGACATACATGTCCTTGACGCCGTACTGGCCGTCGAGATGAGCGGCGCAGGGCAGGACGCGCTTCTTGTCCTTGAGGTAGGATTCGGCCATCGCGATGGCGGAAGCAGCCGGGGCGTAATAGGCAGAGCCGGTCTTGAGCAGGCCGACGATCTCGGCGCCGCCGTCACGGGTGCGCTGGATGATTTCCTCGAGGCGCTCGGCAGTGAGCCAGCCCATGGTGACGAGGTCCGTCAGCGGGATGCCGGCAACGGTGGAGTAGCGGGCGAGCGGCACCATCGAATCGCCGTGGCCGCCGAGAACGAAAGCCGTGACGTCTTCGACCGATACGTTGAATTCCTTGGCGAGGAAGAGGCGGAAGCGCGAGCTATCGAGCACGCCGGCCATGCCGACTACCTTGTTGGTCGGCAGACCCGAGAACTTCTGCAGCGCCCAGACCATGGCGTCGAGCGGATTGGTGATGCAGATCACGAAAGCGTTCGGAGCATACTTCTTGATGCCGGCGCCGACCTGTTCCATGACCTTGAGGTTGATGCCGAGAAGATCGTCGCGGCTCATGCCCGGCTTGCGGGGAACGCCAGCGGTGACGATACAGACGTCAGCGCCTTCGATCGCAGAATAGTCGCTGGCGCCGGTGAGGTTGGCGTCGAAGCCTTCGACGGGAGAGGACTGGGCGATATCGAGGCCCTTGCCCTGAGGAATGCCATCCGCGATGTCGAACAGGACGATGTCGCCCAGTTCCTTCAGGCCGGCGAGATGCGCCAGCGTGCCACCAATCATGCCAGAACCAATAAGTGCGATCTTGTTGCGCGCCATTTCGGTGTATCCTTTGCGATCAAAATCCGTGGCGGGACACCTGCAAGGCATCCACCCATGCCGCCACTCGCATAGACCCAAAGGCCGAAATTGGCAATTGATTATTTTGAGATCAGGGATTTCAATCGGTTAGATCGAAAAATTCTTACGTAAACGTAAGTCAATCCGTCACCGATTTGTTACTCGGCGGCCCGTCTTGCCGGAGTCTGGGCGAGATATTCGGCGCTGCGCATTTCGAAAAGCCGCGATGCGGTCCGGTCGAATTCGAAGCCTTCGGTGCCTCGGCGCTCCTCAAGCAACTCTTCCGGCATCGCGGCTGCGGAGACGTAAAGCCGGATATTATGATCGTAGAGCGTATCGATCAAAATGATGAAACGCTTCGTTTGGTTCCGCTTGTCCGGACCAAGCTTCGGCACGTGATCGAGAAAGATCGTATCGAAACGCTCGGCGATGGCGAGGAAATCGGCAGGCCCGAGCGGCGCGTCGCAAAGATCGGCGAAGGAAAAACGCGCCATGCGATCGACGGCGAGCGGGACATGGATGGAGCGCCCCTTCATCGGGATCTCAGTCGGCTGTGCCTTGCGCCCATGCAGCCCCTGCATCCAGGAGGCGTCCATCGCCATGTCGGTGCGCTGGTCAAGCGGAGTGAGATAGACCGGCTGGCTGTTCAGCTTCTCCATGCGGTAATCGGTCGGCGAATCCAGAGTCACGATATCGACATGCTTCTTCAGGAGATCGATGAAGGGCAGGAAAAGGCCACGATTGAGCCCGTCACGATAGAGATTGTCCGGCTCGACATTCGAGGTGGCGATCAGCACGCAGCCGAGCGAAAACAGCTCGGAAAACAGCCGCGAGAGGATCATCGCGTCGGCAATGTCGGTGACCGTGAATTCATCGAAGCACAGTAGTTCGGCTTCGGCGTAGAGATCGGCGGCAACTGGCGGCATGGGGTCGGTCTGCTTTGTCTCGCCGTTCTTGAATTTCAGCCGCTGCGCCGCAATCCGGTTGTGCACATCGTTCATGAACTCGAAAAAATGCGCCCGGCGCTTTTTCGGGCAGGGCGCCATTGCGAAGAACATGTCCATCAACATGGTCTTGCCGCGGCCGACGCTGCCGTGAATATAGAGGCCCTTGATGGTCTCGGCCGATTTCTTGCGCGCGGCGAACATCCACCCCAGCGCGCTGGACTTTGCCGCGGGCCGTTTCCGCTTGAAATCGGCAAGCACGCGGTCCAGCTTTTTCGCCACATCCATCTGCGCCGAATCCACCTGAAGGGATCCGGACGCCGTCAGCGCCTTCAGCTGTTCGCAGACGCTGATCGAGTAATCTGGCATCGGCTGCATGGGGAAATATCCGCCTGTGCAAATGGGGCGCATCCAGAGGATGCCACCCCTTTCAAATAAGCTTATCGGCTGAGGCTGAGCGGTTGACCGGAGGCGGTCGAACCGTCAAAGCGCGAAGCGGCCGTCTTGTAGACCGTACCGATCGTCGAGCCGTCACGATTCTTCAACAGGACCTGCTTGCCGGAAACCTCCCACGACCCCATCGAGGTCAGCTCGCCAGCGCAACCACGCGTGCCACCGCGCGAGCCACTGCCGAGGTTCGTCAGCGTCAGGAACATGTCGCAGCTCGATCCGCCGTTGCTGACCTTCCAGCTGCCGACCATCGATTCCTTCGTGACATCCATGGCGGACGCCGCCATCGCCTGCTGCTGTGCTGGATTGGCTGCATTCGGCGCGCTCGCAGGAGCGGCCGGGAACTGCGAACCGTTGCCGGCGCCCGCGGGCGGAAGCTGGCTGGATTGTACGGAAGGAACAGGCTGAGCCTGCAGTGGCGGCGGAGAAGAATAACTGTCGTTGTTGTATGCCGTGCGCTGGCAACCGGCAAGCGACAGGCCAATCGCCGCAGCCGTCACTGCATATCTAAACTGCATCATCACACTCCTAAATGATTGTCCACCGCTGACATCGGCAAAGTGATATTTAATGATGTCCGAATTATCGTATTTCACTTTGGTTAATCAAGTCGATACCGCCACAAATTGCCGAAGGCCATAGCTGGACAAGAATCGGGTGGTTTCAAGGCTTAGTCCGCGGCAACTCATCCAAAATGACTGCGAGCGGTCAATTCGGTTGCCTCTCCGAGGCCCGCCTGTACTCGAAAGCGGTTCGCGACAGCAGCATATCGCGTGCCACCTAGAGGACATGCAGGCGCTTCGGCGAACCTGCCGGAGCACCTTGATTTTGCAATTAAATGGCCGGAAACGGCGGGTCAGACCCGCCGCTCGACCATCATCTTCTTGATCTCGGCGATCGCCTTGGCCGGGTTCAGACCCTTCGGGCAGGTCTGGGCGCAGTTCATGATCGTATGGCAGCGATAGAGGCGGAACGGATCCTCGAGATTGTCGAGACGCTCGCCCTTGGCTTCGTCTCTGGAATCGATCAGCCAGCGGTAGGCCTGCAGCAGAACGGCCGGACCGAGGTAACGGTCGCCGTTCCACCAGTAGCTCGGACAGGAGGTCGAGCAGCAGGCGCACAGGATGCATTCGTAAAGGCCGTCGAGCTTCAGGCGGTCCTCATGGCTCTGCTTCCATTCCTTGGCCGGCGGCGGTGATACCGTCTTCAGCCAGGGTTCGATCGAGCGATGCTGCGCGTAAAAGTTCGTCAGATCCGGCACGAGGTCCTTGACGACGGGCATGTGCGGCAGTGGGTAGACCTTCACCGTGCCCTTGATCTCGTCCAGACCCTTGGTGCAGGCGAGCGTGTTGGTGCCGTCGATGTTCATCGCGCAGGAGCCGCAAATGCCTTCGCGGCAGGAGCGGCGCAATGTCAGCGTCGGGTCGATGTTGTTCTTGATGTAGAGCAGACCATCGAGCACCATCGGGCCGCAATCATCGATATCGATATAGTAGGTATCGATGCTCGGGTTCTGGCCGTCATCCGGGCTCCAGCGATAGACGCGGAATTCGCGCGTGTTCTTGGCACCGACCGGCTTCGGCCAGACCTTGCCTTCGCGCATCTGAGAGTTCTTGGGAAGAGCGAGTTCAACCATGGTCAGTTCCTCTCAGATCAGTACACGCGTGCCTTCGGCTCGATCTTGTGCGGATCGATGCCTTCGGCGATCAGGTCGGTGTGAACCGGACGATAGTCGAGCTTCACGTCGCCTGCCTCGTTAACCCAGGCAAGCGTATGCTTGCGCCAGTTTTCGTCGTCGCGGCCGGCGAACTTACCCTCGGTATAGTCTTCGCGAGCATGCGAGCCGCGGCTTTCCTTGCGGGCCTCGGCGCCGTAGATCGTCGTGATGGCGTTGGCCATCAGATTGTGGAGTTCCAGCGTTTCGACGAGATCGGAATTCCAGATCAGCGAACGGTCGGTGACCTTGATGTCGGACATTTCACCCCAGATTTCCGAAAGACGGCGGCAGCCGGATTCCAGCGATTCCTGGGTGCGGAACACGGCCGCATCTTCCTGCATGGCGCGCTGCATTTTTTCGCGCAGCGCTGCCGTCGGCGTCGAGCCGCTGGCATGGCGCAGGCGATCGAAGCGCTCCATGATCTTATCGCAGGCCGCGACATTGACCGGAGGAACCGGGCCGACGCGGTCGATGACCTGGCCGGCGCGGATGGCGGCGGCGCGGCCGAAGACCACAAGGTCGATCAGCGAATTCGAGCCGAGGCGGTTGGCGCCATGCACCGAAGCGCAGCCGGCTTCGCCGACGGCCATCAGGCCCGGCAGCACGCGCTCGGGATTGTTGCTGTCGGCATTCAGCACTTCGCCCCAATAGTTCGTGGGAATCCCGCCCATGTTGTAGTGAACGGTCGGCAGGACGGGGATCGGGTCACGGGTCACGTCGACGCCGGCGAAGATGCGGGCACTTTCGGAAATGCCCGGGAGGCGCTCATGCAGCACGGCCGGATCGAGATGGTCGAGATGCAGGAAGATGTGATCCTTGTTCTTGCCAACGCCGCGACCCTCACGGATCTCAAGCGTCATGCAGCGCGAGACGACGTCACGCGAAGCAAGGTCCTTCGCCGAAGGAGCATAGCGCTCCATGAAACGCTCGCCCTCGGAATTGACAAGATAGCCGCCTTCGCCTCGCGCACCTTCGGTGATGAGACATCCCGAACCGTAGATGCCGGTCGGATGGAACTGCACGAATTCCATGTCCTGCAACGGCAGGCCGGCGCGGGCTACCATGCCGCCGCCGTCGCCGGTGCAGGTATGGGCAGACGTCGCCGAGAAATAGGCGCGGCCGTAGCCACCGGTCGCCAGCACCACCATCTTGGCGGCGAAGCGATGGATCGTGCCGTCATCCAGGCACCAGGCGACAACGCCGGTGCAGCGGCTGCCATCGTCGGACATGATAAGGTCGAGCGCGAAATACTCGATGAAGAATTCAGCGTTATTGCGCAGCGACTGACCATAGAGCGTGTGTAGGATGGCATGGCCCGTACGGTCGGCGGCAGCGCAGGTGCGCTGCACCGGCGGCCCCTCGCCGAAATTCTGCATGTGGCCGCCGAATGGGCGCTGGTAGATCTTGCCTTCCTCGTTGCGCGAAAAGGGCACGCCGTAATGCTCAAGCTCGTAAACGGCCTTCGGCGCTTCCATGACCATGTACTGCATGGCGTCGACGTCGCCGAGCCAGTCGGAGCCCTTGACGGTGTCGTAAAGGTGCCACTGCCAGCTGTCCGGCGTCATGTTCTGCAGCGAGGCGGCAATACCGCCCTGCGCCGCGACGGTGTGCGAGCGCGTCGGGAAGACCTTGGTGATGCAGGCGGTGCGGAAGCCCTGCTCGGCCATGCCGAGCGTGGCGCGCAGGCCGGCGCCGCCGGCGCCGACGACGATCACATCATAGGAGTGATCGATGTATTTATAGGCTTTCCCGTTCTGGGCAGCCCCATTCTGAGCGGATGAATTCGGTGCCATGATGCAATTATCCTACGAACGCGATCTTCAGAATGGCGAAGAGACAGAGCCCCGCCACGACGACCGCGAAGAACGTGTTGAGCATGAGAAGAACGATCTTGCCGAATTCGCCGTGGACATAGTCCTCGATGATGACCTGCATGCCGAGCTTCATGTGAATGACGCCGGAGATCACCATCAGGCCGAAGATCACGGCAACGATCGGGTTCGAGATCGCGTGCACGACTTCCGCATAGGGCGCGCCGGCATGGATGATCAGGAAAATGACGAAGAAGAGAAAGAGGGGAACATTGGCAACGGCGGTCAGGCGCTGGCGCCAGAAATGATCGGTGCCTTCCTTGGCGGAACCGAGACCGCGGACTTTGCCCAGAGGAGTGCGCATATCCATGAGAAATATCCTTTAAAGCATGATCCCGAAAGGCGCCTGAGCGCGCCTCCGGGAGCGATCATGCCAATCAACCCAGGCGGATGGCGATGCCGATGATCCAGACCAGCGCGGTCAGACAGATCGAGGCGATGAGCGTGAACTTGGCCATCTTCGTCGAGACGGCGGGATCGAAACCATGTCCGAGATCCCACACGAAGTGGCGCAGGCCGCCGATCAAATGGTGCAGCAGAGCCCACGTGTAGCCGAGCAGGATGATGCGGCCGATGATCGTGCCCATGATCCAGTTGACCAGATCGAAATAGCCCTGACCGGTCGCCGCGGCGATCAGCCACCAGGCGACCAGCAGCGTGCCGAAATAGAGCGCGCCCCCGGTGATGCGGTGGAGGATCGACATGACCATGGTGGGAATGGGTTTGTAGATTTGCAGATGCGGCGACAAAGGCCGGTTTTGTGTGACGTTCGCCATCAGAACCTCGCGGCGTTACGATACGCTTAGAACCCGGTTATCCGGGGCAACGCGCGCGCAGAGACGTGCAGTGTGCGTTGCATCATTGCGACCAATAATCACAGAGACGCCCATCCACAAGCACAATTGATGCCTGCATCGAATTTAATCGATTCGGATCGAGCTGCACTTTAGCGAGCATGCAATGACGGGCTTCCCATTCCGGGCCGTTTACCATTTCGGCAACCCTGACGTGGACTTCGCGCAGCTCTTGAGGCAATCTGCCGTTAAGATTTCATTAACCGATCGAAGCGAGTCGAATCATGAAGCCGCATCTTTTCAAGGCAGCAGCGCTCATCGTGGCGGCGGCAACATTTTCCTTCGCACCGGCATCGGCGGGCGACTACCGCCACTGGCATCATCACGATCGCTCCGGCCTTGTGCGCCTTAACCAGATATCGAAGCCCCAGGGTCGCGAGCAGCAACCTGCCCGGATCGTCATCATGGAACGGCACGACGCCGCAAACGCCGGCAGCTATGCCGGCTCAGCCGATGTCTATCGGGCCGATGGCGGCACCTATGTTATCGGCTATGGCGGCTACAATCCCTATGCTCCGCCTGCGACAGTGCAGCTGAGGCCGAAGGCGAAAGTCATCGATGTCCGCTATGCCGGCAATCCCTGCTCGTATGAAGCAGGCGTCTGCGTCATCAGGCACTGACGTTTCTCAATCGGCGAGAAATCGCCAGACCGTCGTCTTCTTAATCTCGCTGTCCTCGAGCGCCCGCGTCACCGGCACTTGATAGGTGGCCTGCACTTCCAGACGATCCTTGGGAAGATAGGCCCTGCCGGGATCGCCGACGAGAACCGTCCTCCCCTCGCCCGCCATACGTCTTAGCCAGGGAACGAGGCTCGCCGCGAAATCACGATCGTAGAAAACGTCGCCGGCAAGAATAACATCCGCATCCACGGCGCAACCGACGATATCGTCACCGGCGAAGTCCAGATCGACGCCATTTTCAACGGCATTGAGCCGGATCGCCGTGCCCGCCCATGGATCGATATCGACGGCAAGCACAAGAGCCGCGCCCGCACGCTTCGCCGCAATCGCGACGAGCCCGGAGCCGGTGGCAAAATCCAGCACGGTTTTGCCGGCAACGATCTCCGGATGATCGAGGATATAGCGCGCGAGACCCTGCCCACCCGCCCAGGCAAAGGCCCAGAAGGGCGGCGGCAGGCCGATCTGTTCCAGCTCTTCTTCCGTCTTCAGCCACAATTCATGCGCCTCGCTTGCCAGGTGCAGCCGGATTTCCGGCACATGCGGCGACGCCATGAGGCTGGTATTGGCACGGATGAAGCTTTCCGGATCGGTTTTCAATGAATCTCCCACCCACCGAACAAGGCCGGATCAGACCGGCGGATTGTCCAGACCGCCCATGCGGCAGACTTCGAGCCATTCATCATCCGTCACCGGCTGCACCGAAAGCCGCATGGAGGTGACGAGCGCCATCTGCGAAAGCTTCGGATTGGCCTTGATGTCCTTGAGGGTCACCGGATTCGGCATATCGCGAACGGCGCGGATGTCGACACATTCCCAGCGCGGATCGTCCTTGGCGGTCGAATCCGGATGCGCCAGCGCGCAGACCTCGACGATGCCGATGACCTCCAACCCGTCATTGGAGTGATAGAAGAAACCCTTGTCGCCGATCTGCATGGCCCGCATGTTGTTGCGGGCGAGATAGTTGCGCACGCCGGTCCATTCGGTGCCTTTTGCGCCGGCATCCTTCTGCTGCTGCCAGGACCAGGAGGACGGCTCGGATTTATAAAGCCAGTGCGCCATCTCTCATGCCTCCGGATTGTTGAAGACCCAGTTGAACGGCTTGATCTCGACGCTCTCGAACAGACCGGCCTTCGTATAGGGATCGGCATCGGCAATCGCCTTGGCGGCCTCGGCGCTCTCGGCCTTAACGACAACAAGACTACCGTTCGGCTTGCCGTCCGCATCCAGGAACGGACCGGCCATCTTCAACGTGCCCTCGGCATTGAGCTTGTTCAGATGCTCCAGATGCGCCGGGCGCGTTTCCATGCGGACATTCAGGTGACCGGGCTTGTCCTTGCAGACAAAGGCGAAAAGCATGGTTTAATTCTCCCAAGAAAATCAAAAACGATTGATGATGACGGATAAAGCTTCAATCACGAGAGGTCATCATATTTCTGCGCGAAGGGGATTGATGATATCAAGACCCCAGAAATCGGCTTCGTTATGTGTGGCGATGACGCATTCATTCGCAACTGCGACGGAAGCGATCAACATGTCCATCGGGTCACGCTGTCGTCCCATCGTCCGGCCATCGGCCATGAGTTGCGCCCATATCAGAGCAGCATTCTCGTCAAAGGAAAGAATGCGACCCGCAAAATATGTCAGAGGTCCCTGACCGCCGAGAAACCATGCTTCGAGATCATCACGCTTGCGTCCCGTCGGCATGATTAGGATGCCACGCTGAATTTCAGCGATTGTGGACGCTGCGATAAAGAGATCACCATCCACCTGATCGCCCAACCAGCGTGCAAGATGGGGCGACGGCTCAGGTTTGATTGTATTGCTGATGATGTTCGTGTCGAGCAAATAGCGAGTCACAGATCAATCTCGCGCACTTCGCCCTTCACCCTTTCAAGATCGAGGTCCGCACCGACGAGAGGAGAATTCCGCAACCAGGCGTAAACCCCACCTTTTTTGGGCGACTCTCTCGAAATGGTCTTGGTGACAACATCGCGAATGCGGGCAGATTCGGGACCATTCTCCGCCAAACGCCGCGCCACCTCTCTGATGAGAGCCTTGTCGCCATTGAGCCCCAGCACTTCGAAACGAGCTAGACCACGCTCGCCAAGGCGGGAACGATAGTTCTTAATTGCGCGTTTCTGCGAGCTGCTCATCGTGGTCTCCCGCTATATCCAGTAATATATCCAGAGCAGGACCACTATTCAAGTTATTCCGTGGTGATCGGCCGCGTCATCAATTGCCCGATGGCTGTAGCTATGTCGAGTTTGCCGTCGATGATGGCTGACACCGCGTCGGTGATCGGCATGTCGACGCCGAGTTTGTGGGCGAGCCGCGCGGCGATGGAAGCGGCATAGGCGCCCTCGACCAGCGTGCCATGCGTTGGATCAACGGTCTCTCCCTGCCCGAGCGCGATACCGAACCTGAGATTACGGGATTGATGGCTGGTCGCCGTCAGCACGAGGTCGCCAAGACCCGAGAGGCCGCGCACGGTTTCAGCCTTGCCTCCCTCGGCTGCAACGAAGCGCGACATCTCGGCAAGACCACGGCTGATCAGCGCCGCACGTGCGGAATCGCCGATACCCCGCCCCTCGACGATGCCGCAGGCAATCGCGAGGACATTCTTCAAGGCGCCGCCGAGCTGCACGCCGATGCGGTCATCCGAGGCGTAGAGGCGAAACGTCGGGCCGGAAATCGCCTGGGCTAGCCTTTCAGCGACAGTCATGTCGGCGGCGGCGATCGCCATGGCCGTCGGCAGTCCCTTGGCAATGTCGGCGGCAAAGCCCGGGCCTGAGAGCACAGCGATCGCATGCTGCGGCAACTCCCGCTCCAGCATATCGGTCAGCAGATCGCCGGAGACCTTGTCGATACCTTTCGCGCACGTAACGACGACCGCATCCTTGGCGAGATAAGGGCCATAATGACGGGCAGCATCGGCCTGCGCCTGTGAGGGCATGGCAAAAAGAACGATGCCGGCATTGGAAATTGCATCCGGCACGGCCGAAAACTGCAGCGAATCCGGAAGGTCGATGCCGGGCAGGACGGCATCATGCATGCGGTCGACGGCAAGGTCAGTCATCAGCCCTGCGTTGCGTCCGACGAGCACCACATCGGCACGACCGGTTAGCGCGATGACGGCGGCAAGCGCCGTGCCGAAAGCACCGGCTCCGATGACTGCGATCTGCTCCTTGTCGCTCATGCCTTCGCTCCTCGCTTGCCGTGCCCGAGCAGAGTTTCCGCCTTCTGATCCAACGGCCAGCGCGAGCGCGGCTGCACATCGAGATCGTCAGGTGCGGCCCCCGTCGCCATGCGTTCCAGTCCAGCCCAGGCGATCATGACGGCATTATCCGTACACAATCTCAATGGCGGCGCGATGAAGCGGAAACCATTGGCGTCGCAAAGCTCCTGCAGCGTGCGGCGCAGCTCGAGATTGGCGGCAACGCCCCCGGCCACCACAAGCGACGGCTTCTCCTCAGTCTTCGGAAACTCCGTCTTGAAGCGCTGCAGGCCGCGGCCGATACGATCCTTCAGCGTGCGCGAGATCGCCTTTTGGAAGGAGGCGCAGATATCGGCGATATCCTGCTCGGTGACAGGCGCAATCGCCGTCGCCGCCTGTCGTACCGCCGTCTTCAGGCCGGAAAAGGAAAAATCGAGGCGCGTTTCGCCGACCAGCGGTCGCGGCAGATCGAAGCGGTCCGGATCGCCGTTTTTGGCGGCTGCCTCCACAGCAGGGCCGCCGGGATAGGGCAGTCCTAGAAGCTTGGCCGTCTTGTCGAAGGCCTCACCGAGCGCATCGTCGATGGTGGTGCCCCAGCGCTCATATTGGCCGACGCCTCGCACCAGAATAAGCTGTGTGTGGCCGCCGGAAACGAGCAGCATGAGGTAAGGAAAGGCAAGACCGTCCGTCAGCCGCGCCGTCAGGGCATGGCCTTCCAGATGGTTGATGGCGTATAGTGGTTTGCCGGTGGCACGCGAAATTGCCTTGCCTGTCATCAGGCCGACGAGCAACCCGCCGATAAGGCCCGGTCCGGATGTAGCGGCAATGGCATCGACGTCCGAGAGTGACACATTGGCGCGTTTCAATGCCTCGTCGATCAGCGTATCGAGCGCTTCGACGTGTGCCCGCGCAGCAATTTCCGGCACGACGCCGCCATAGGCGCTATGCTCGTCCAGCTGGCTGAGGACGACATCGGAACAGACAGTGGGCGTGCCGTCATCCCGGCGCTCGACAATGGCTGCAGCGGTTTCGTCGCAGCTTGTTTCGATGCCGAGAATACGAAGAACGGATGTCATGGAGAAAGTTCGTTGCCTACAGGTCGATTGCGATAAAGCGGAAATATGGTTACGGGAACTGTCGGTAACAACGGATCAAAGCGGATGCAAACAAAACCTTTCCGGATCGGCACGCGCGGCAGCCCGCTGGCGCTCGCCCAGGCGCGAGAAGCACGCGACCGCCTGATGGCGGCCCATGGCCTTCCGGAGGAGATGTTCGAAATCGTCGTTCTCACCACCAAGGGCGACCGCATCACCGACCGCTCGCTCGCGGCAATCGGCGGCAAGGGCCTGTTCACGGAAGAGCTGGAAGAGAAGCTGACCTCAGGCGAACTCGACTTCGCCGTGCATTCGGCCAAGGATATGGCGACGAAGCTGCCCCAGGGCCTGGCGCTCACAGCTTATCTGCCGCGCGAGGACATTCGCGATTCGGTCATCGGCCGCACCGCGCCGAAACTGATCGAGCTGCCGCATGGCGCCACCGTCGGCTCGGCGTCGCTCCGCCGCCAGGCGCTGATCCGGCGCCTGCGCCCTGATATCAACGTCATTACCTTCCGCGGTTCGGTTCAGACCCGCCTGCGCAAGCTGGAAGAGGGGCAAGCCGACGCCACCTTGCTGGCGCTTGCAGGCCTGAAGCGGCTTGGCATGGTCGAGGTCATCACCGATATTCTCGACCCTGATGAATTCCCTCCAGCGCCGGCACAAGGCGCCATAGCAATCGAAAGCCGCATCGATGACGCGCGGATGAACGAGCTGCTCGCCGCCGTCAATGATGCGCCGACTTTCGACGCGGTATCCTGCGAACGCGCTTTCCTGGCAGCACTCGACGGGTCCTGTCGCACGCCGATAGCCGGCTACGCAATTTGCGAAGGCGATCATCTGCGTTTCTTCGGCATGATCCTCACCCCGGATGGCCGCCAAGTGCACACGACGACCATCGAAGGCCACCGGCGCGATGCCGAGGCGCTGGGGATCAATGCCGGTCAGGCGATCCGCGCCGAGGCCGGCAGCACCTTCTTCGAAGACTGGACCTGACAAAGGATGCGCGTCGTCGTCACCCGCCCTCGGCATTCGGGTGAACGCACCATGCGGCGACTGACGCAAGTGGGGCACGAACCCCTGCTGCTGCCGCTGGCCGAACCCGTCCATCATGTCGAGGAGGCAAGACGAGCGCTCCTGACCACGCAGGGCGCCGTCGCCGTCACCAGCGCCGAGGCGATCCGGGCGCTTTCGCTACTAGGTTCCGATCTTACCCTTCATCTTGGTCGTCGCCTCTTTGCCGTCGGAAAGGCGACCGCCAAAGAAGCGGCGGATCTCGGATTCAGCAATATCGCCATATCGGAAGGCGGCGGCACAGAGCTTGCCGCCATGATCGCCAGCCATCCTTCAGGCCTGAACGACGGCGCGCTCCTCTATCTCGCAGGCTTTCCGCGCGCGGCCGGTTTCGAAGCCGGGTTGGCAGAACGGCACGTGCCTTTCCTGACCGTTGAATGCTACCGAATGCAGGATATCATCCCCGACGACGTCACTCTTCGCCGGCTTTTCGCCGACGCTCGCGCGAATGCTGTGCTGCTTTATTCCCACGAAACCGCCAGGCGCTTTTTTAGCCTTTCATTCGTCGGCCGCAACATGGAGCTTTTTGCCGAAACGCGGTTTCTTTGTTTGAGCGAAGCCGTGGCGGGCGCGGTTCCGGAAACGCTGCAATCCCATGTCGATATCGCCGACATGCCGAATGAAGACCGACTTCTGGCGCTTCTGATCCCGGCGTGAGGCCGCAATTTTGATGTAAGGCCTTTTCATAATCGCCTTGTCTGTCTAACTTCGTTGCAGCGCATGAAAAGAGGACCTCATGGTATCGCGAAAAACGCCTAACCATTCGAAGCCCAACGACGAACCGGTCACGATCGACCTGGAAGCCGAAAAGACTGCGCAGGACGCAGCTCCCGAAGATTTGACCGAGCGCAGCCATGGCGAGCTTGGCGCCTCCTCGGCAGATAAAGTGGAAATGCCGCTGGAAGCGGAGAAGGAGCCGGTTCGCGAGGACCCCCACGAGCCGGCCGCAACGGCTGCGGTCGAAGAGCCGCAGGCAGCGGAACACCAGGCCGAGCCGGCGCCCTCTCGCGCCGAAACCCCGCCTTATGTCGAACGCCCGCAGCCGCGCGAGGGATCGACCTCCGGCCTTATCGCGGCGGGCATCGTCGGCGGCTTGATTGCGCTCGTCGGCGCCGGCGCCTTGCAATATGCGGGCGTACTGCCCGGCGGCCGTGCCGGCAAGGACAATTCCGCTGCTATTACCGCCTTGAATGCCGAGATCGACGGCCTCAAGCAGAGCGTCGCCAAGCTAGCCGTGGCGCCCGCAGCCAAGCCGGACGAGACGCTTGCGGCCCGCGTCGCCGCACTCGAGACGAATGCAGCCAATGGCGCCTCGGCCGGAGGATCGAGCGCGACAAATGCCGCGTCCGACCAGAAGATCGCTTCGCTCACCAGCGAAGTCGAGCAACTGAAGGCAGAGCTCAGCAAGGCGACCCAGACGCAGGCTACCTCCGATGCCGAGGTCAGCAAGCGCCTTGACGATGCCGAAAAGAAGCTGAGCGGACCGAGCCAGGAGAGCGCTGTCGCCCGCGCCATCGCGGCGGCGGCGTTGAAGGCGGCCATCGACCGCGGCGGCCCCTTCCAGCCTGAGCTCGACACCTTCGCCAATGTCGCGCCGGACGATCCGGCCGTCGCCGATCTCAAGAACTTCGCCCAAACAGGCGTTCCCTCCCGCGCCGACCTGATCCGCCAGGTTTCGAATGTCGCAACGGCAATCGTCGCAACGGCGCAGACCGATGATCCGAACCAGAGCTGGAGCAGCCGCCTGGTATCCGGCGCCAAGTCGCTGGTGCAGGTCCGCCCCGTCGGCAATGTCCCTGGCGACAGCATCGATGCCATCGCCGCCCGCTTCGAGGACAAGGTCCGGAATGGCGACCTGCCGGGCGCCGTGACCGAGTGGAACAGCCTGCCCGATGCCGCGAAATCCGCATCGGCCGCCTTCAAGCAATCGCTCGAGGCCCGCATCCGCGTCGAGGATCTGGTAAGCGACGCCTTGTCGAAGGCGATCGCCAATACCGGGAAACAGAATTAAGGACGGAGTATAGCAATGATCAGACTGCTTATCTTCGCCATTCTCGTCCTGGCTCTCGGCTATGGTTTTTCCTGGCTCGCGGATCGTCCCGGCGATCTCTCGCTGGTCTGGGAAGGCCAGCTTTACCAGACGAGGCTGATCGTCGCCGCCGCGATCCTCATTGCGATCGTGGCCGCCATGATGATCGTCTGGTGGTTCGTGCGGCTGATCTGGACGTCGCCGCACTCCGTCACCCGCTATTTCCGCGCCCGCAAGCGTGACCGCGGCTATCAAGCGCTCTCAACAGGCCTCATCGCCGCCGGCGCGGGCAATGCGCTGCTCGCCCGCAAGATGGCGGCCCGCACCCGTGGCCTCATCCGCGCCGATCAGGAGCCGCTCATCAACCTGCTTGAAGCTCAGGCCGCCTTGATCGAAGGCAAGCATGACGAGGCCCGTCAGAAGTTCGAACAGATGGCCAACGATCCCGAAACGCGCGAGCTCGGGCTGCGCGGCCTCTATCTCGAAGCCAAGCGCCTCGGGGCGCATGAAGCGGCGCGGCAATATGCCGAGAAGGCGGCCGACCAGGCGCCCTACCTGCCCTGGGCGGCACAGGCGACGCTGGAATATCGCAGCCAGGCCGGCCGCTGGGACGATGCTATCAAGCTGCTCGACCAGCAGAAGGTTGCCCATGTCGTCGATAAGGCAACCGCCAACCGTCAACGCGCCGTCCTGCTGACGGCGCGCGCCGACGAGAAATTGGAAAGCGATCCCGTCGGCGCACGTGACGATGCGCTGGCGGCACTGAAGCTCGTGGATGATTTCGTTCCCGCAGCGCTGATCGCCGCCAAGGCCTTGTTCCGTGAAGACAAGGTGCGCAAGGCTGCCTCCATCCTCGAGCGGGTCTGGAAAGCCCGGCCGCATCCCGAAATCGGCAGAGCCTATGTGCGGGCTCGCAGCGGCGATTCCGTTCTCGATCGCCTGAAGCGCGCCGAACGGCTGGAGGCGATCCGCCCGAACAATGTCGAAGCCCTGCTGTTGACTGCGAAGGCGGCGATGGATGCGGGTGATTTTGGCAAGGCTCGCGCCAAGGCTGAAGCCGCCGCACGGATCGACGCACGCGAAGGTGCCTTCCTGCTTCTCGCCGATATCGAAGAGGCCGAAACCGGCGATCAGGGCCGCATTCGCCATTGGATGGCGCAGGCTCTGCGCGCCCCGCGCGATCCGGCCTGGGTCGCCGATGGTTTCGTCTCGGAAAAATGGCTGCCGCTGTCGCCGGTCACCGGCCGCCTCGACGCCTTCGAATGGAAGGCGCCGTTCGGCCAGATCGAAGGTCCGGTCGAAGAGGGTTCGACGGTCTCCGTCGATGCGGCACTGAAGTCGTTGCCGCCGGTGCGCGAGACGGCTCGCGCAACCCCAGCGGAGATGCCGAATTCACCAAAAGTTGCATCGTCAGCCAGCGATGCCTATGTCATGGAGTTGGAACCCGCCGTTGAAAAGTCGGCGCCGAACGCACCCGACGCAGCACCAAAACCGGTGCAGCAGGATGCGGAGCCCCGGCCCTTCTTCGGTGGCGCGCCTGATGATCCGGGCGTGAAAGATCGTAAACTTGAACCGGAACCCAAGACACGGCTCAAATTGTTTTAAAGCAATTCCGGCAAAAGCGCGCAGCGGATTTGCGTCTGGAATTCGGGAAGACAAAAAGATGGAGCATGGTGCCCCAAGAACCCTGCACGGCCCGTTTTGAGAATGGAGACGCATGTTCGAACGCTTTCAGGAATTCCTTCATAACCTGACCCAAGACCATCCCAGATCCGGCTTCGCCCCCGACGACCCGCGTGTCGCGGTGGCGGCTCTCTGCATCCAGGTGATGGAGGCGGACGGCAAGATCGAGAACAGCGAGAAGAAGCGGCTGCGCAAGCTGTTGAAGGAACAGTATGGGCTTGATGGCCGCAAGCTCGATCAGCTGATCGCGGCCGGCGAGGAGGCGGAAAGCGAAGCGGTCGACTATTATCGCTTCACCTCGGACCTGAAGCGCCATCTTGACAGCTCGCAGCGGCTCGAACTGCTCGGCATCCTCTGGGATATCGTCTATGCCGACGGCGAGCGCAGCGAGATGGAAGATCATGCCATCTGGCGGATCGCCGACCTCATGGGCATCTCCGATCGCGAGCGCATCATGAAACGCCAGGAAGCTGCCGCACGCGCGCCCGGTTTCAGGGTGGAGACGGGCAATGACGATTGAAGCGCCGAAGAGCGCCGGCCGCCCGATATTGATCGTCCTGCATCAGGAGCGCTCCAGCCCCGGACGCGTGGGCCAGATGCTGCTGGAGAAGGGCTTCGATCTCGATATCCGCCGCCCGGTCCTCGGCGACCCCCTGCCCTCGACACTGGAGGCTCATGCCGGCGCCGTGGTCTTCGGCGGCCCGATGAGCGCCAACGACCCCGACGACTTCATCAAGGCCGAGACAGACTGGCTGAAGGTGCCGCTTAAGGAAAACCGCCCCTATCTCGGCATCTGCCTCGGCGCGCAGCTACTCGCCCGCCATCTCGGCGCCAAGGTGAAGGCGCGCGATGACGGCAAGACCGAGATCGGCTGGTATCCGTTGCAGCCGACGGAAAAGGGGCGCCTGCTGATGCGCTGGCCGCAGATGGTCTACCATTTCCATCGCGAGGGCTTCGAGCTGCCGCACGGCGCCGATCTTCTGGCAACAGCGGAGACCTACCCCAATCAGGCATATCGCTACGGCGCCAATGCCTGGGGCTTGCAATTCCATGCCGAGCTCACCCGCGCCATGATGCAGCGCTGGGTCGTGCATGGCGAACATCGCTTCTGCATGCCAAACGCCCAGCAGGGCCGCGAGCATCTCGAAGGCCGTATGATCTTCGACGCGGCGCTGAAGGCCTGGCTGTCAGAATTCCTCAATCTCGTTTTCGAGGGCAAGCAGGCGATGGCGGCCTAAAGGTCTTCGCCTGACGAAAGCACGCGGCCGAATTCATCGATCGCCCCACGGATGGCAGACGCATATTGCTTGAGCTTCTCCGCATCGGCCATAAGGGCATCCCTGACGCCTCTCGGAATCTCAAGCTGCACCCCAACCTGCCGCTGGCCGCGATTGCAGATATTGCCGGCCGAAGCTCCCGCGAGCGCCTCTCCCTTCTTTCTCGCAACGGCAGCAAATCCATCGCGACGAAGTGCCTCTACGATCAGGTTACGCAGCGATGTGTCGAGCCCGCCGATCCAGCTTGACTCCGGATCCTCCCGGTCCGCTCGACCATGAATGGCGATGACGATCGCTGAATTGGCAACCAGATCGTTTGCAATCGGCTCATCGAAATTTTCGGAAGTGACATGCAACTCATGATGGAGCCGCGCCGGATCGAGCCCTTCGAAGCGGTAAAGCGAGAACCTCCCATTCGCGATCGTCAGCGCTATCTCGGATGTGGCAGGTTCGATGAAGCCGGCATGCGGAGCGATAATCGCGACGGGTGATGATCGGCTCTCCACGCGGATGCGATAATCGACGCCTTCGGTCTCACGTTCGCGAAGCGCCGAAAACGAATTGTATCGATCCGGCAACCTCGCCATTACGCACTCCTCAAACCGCCTGCGGCTCGCCGTTGCGATCCGGCGCATTGAGGCTGTCGATCCTGCGAAGCTGCGGGAAACCCGTCGCCCAGAGGAGGGCGACCGTCAGCGTGCCCAAACCTCCGATGACGACGGCGGGGATCGCGCCGAAATAATGCGCCATGGTGCCGGCGCGGAATTCGCCAAGCTCGTTCGACGCGCCGACGAAGACCATGTTGACGGCATTGACGCGGCCACGGACATGATCCGGCGTCCAAAGCGTGATGAGGGTTTCGCGCACATAGACGGAAATCAGGTCGGAAGCGCCCATGACGGCGAGAGCCATTATCGACAGCCACGGCGTCTGCGAGATGCCGAAGACCAGCGTGCCAATGCCGAACATGGCAACCCCGGCAAACATGCAGATACCGGCGCGGTTCCGGATAGGATAAGTTGCCAGAAACAGGCCCATGGCGATTGCGCCGAAGCTTGGCGCAGCGCGCAGCATGCCGAGGCCCCAGGGCCCGAGCGTCAGGATATCGCGCGCATAGATGGGCATCAGCGCGACCGCGCCGCCGAGCAGCACGGCGAAAAGATCGAGCGAGACGGCACCCAGCACCACTTTTTCCGACCAGATAAAACGGAAGCCGGCAAGCATCTCGTTAAGGCTACGCCGCTCATGCGCGGTGCGCTGCTGTGGCTTGGGGATCAGGAAAGTCAGCACCGAACCGGCCGCGAAGAAAAACACAGCCACGGAATAGGCGACGTTGGCACCGATGCCGTAAAGCAGGCCACCGGCCACGGGACCGAGGATGGCGGCCGCATCCCATGACATCGAGTTCCAGGTGATGGCATTCGTCAGATCTTCGGGCGGGATCAGGTTGGGCGCCAGCGATTGCATGGCCGGCGTCATGAAAGCGCGCTCGATGCCGAAGACAGTGAGGATCAGAAATACCGGCAGCGGCGCGAAGGTGCCCGATATGGTCAGAAACAGCAGCGCAGCCGTGCAGAGAGTGCCGACGAAAATGCAGATCGCGGAAATCAGGCGCCTGTTGTAGCGGTCCGCAGCCGTGCCCGTCACCAGGATCAGCAGCAGCGATGGCAGGAACTGCACGAGGCCGATCAGACCGAGATAGATCGGCTGGCCGGTGTGCTCATACATCTGCCAGCCGACGGAGACGCTGACGACCTGCGTGGCAAAGGCCGTCAAAAACCGCGCGAAGAAGAAATAGGCATAGGCAATGTGCCTGAAGGCGGCAAACCGGTCTCCGCTGGCAGAGAACGACATGGGACGAGACTTTCCGATGGGGCCGCTGGCGCAAAGGCTGGCCTTTTAGACATGATTCAACATGCTTCGGAGCATGGGACTTGCCCGTTTAGTCGCCAATGTCTACATGTCTGTCAACCGCGAATTGGAGACGGACATGCTCGCCTTATTTCAAACCATTGATCTGGCTTTGAATCTTTATACCTGGATATTGATCGCCAGCGCCATCTTTTCGTGGCTGTATGCTTTCAACGTCATCAATTCGAGCAATCAATTCGTCAGCTCCGTCGGCAACTTCCTTTATGCGGTTACGGAACCTGCCCTGCGGCCGATCCGCCGCATCCTGCCGGATCTCGGCGGCATCGACATTTCGCCGGTCATCCTGCTCTTGATCATCTTCTTCATCCGCTCGCTGATGTGGAATTCGATCGTCCCCATGTTCCTGCGGTGAACAAGGCCTGGCAGGCCTTTCCGGATCACGTCAGGCTTTCCGTACGGCTCACGCCCAATGGCGGGCGTGACGCGATCGACGGGCTCGAAACCGTAAGCGACGGCGAATGCTATCTGAAGGCGCGTGTTTCAGTGGCGCCGGAAAAGGGCAAGGCCAACAAGGCCCTGATCGCCCTGCTTTCAAAAAGCCTCGGCCTTCCCAAATCCACGCTTAGCATCATCAGCGGCGACACGGCGCGCAAAAAAATCCTCCGGATCGAGGGCGAGCCGGAGGATTTGATGGAGAAATTAAACCTTATTACGAAGGGCTGATCAGGCCTTTTCCTTCTTGGCGCGGGCGATGGCTTCGATGATCAGTTCGCCGGCTTCCTTGGAGCCGCCCCAGCCAAAGATCTTCACCCACTTGCCGGGCTCGAGATCCTTGTAGTGCTCGAAGAAGTGCTCGATCTGCTTCAGCGTGATCTCCGGCAGGTCGGTATATTCCTTGACCTTTTCGTAGCGCAGCGTCAGCTTCGGCGAGGGAACGGCAATGATCTTCTCGTCCTTGCCGGAATTGTCTTCCATCTTCAGCACGCCGATAGGGCGAACATTGATGACGCAGCCCGGGACCAGCGGACGGGTGCTGGCGATCAGAACGTCGATCGGGTCGCCGTCTTCGGAGAGCGTGTGCGGGACAAAGCCGTAATTGCCCGGATAGGTCATCGGCGTGTAGAGGAAACGGTCGACGACCAGCGTGCCGGCCTCCTTGTCCATTTCGTACTTGATCGGATGACCGCCGACCGGCACTTCAACGATGACGTTGACGTCTTCGGGCGGGTTCTTGCCAATGGAAATCGCGTCGATACGCATGCTTGTCCCCTAGATAAGGATGGTTGCCGCCAGCCAAATAATAGGATTCATCCCGCAACGCAACAACGCATCGGGAAACAGGCGGATTTACTGCATGATTCCCGAAATCGGAATCGATTTAGGGATGGAATCATACAGCAGATTTAGAACGCGACAGGGCCGTTCAGGGCCAGACGAAGCCGATCTTGCGCAGCTGCCTGTGATCGAAGGTTTCGATGCCCTCGCAGAAATCCGCGCCGCCCTGCCCGCGATAGAAGCGGTAGGCATTCTCGTTTTCCTCAAGGCACCAGACGACAAGTCCCTTGCAGCCGAGCGACTTCAACAGCCGGCGTGCCTCGCCGAACAGCATACGCCCGAGGCCGAGGCCTTGATATTGCGGGCGAAGATAGAGTTCGTAGATCTCGCCTTCCTGCGGCAGCGCGCGGGCACGATTGAGGCCGAGCGTGGCATAGCCCGCGATCTCGCCTGCAACATCCAGAACCAGCAGCGTTGCCGGACCACTGGTTGCCTTGCGCCACCAGGCTTCGCCGCGACGCTCGATCATCTGGCCGAGGGCACGATGGGGAATGATGCCGGCATAGGTGTACTGCCAGGATTGGCGGTGCACCTCCGAAATGGCCCGGGCATCATCGGGTTCTGCCCGCCGAACATCAATCGACAACGTCTTCATAACGTCTACTCTGATCTTACCAGCGCGAATTAACCATCCTCATTCATAAAGATGGCGGACTTGCCCACAGGCTTTATCCGTGGATCATTAACAAAAATTAACGACTTTTTAACCTTTTGGACAAGGGCTCAAAAACCGAACATGCAATTAAAAACCCCGGCACGAAGGCCGGGGTCGGATGCATCGCTCGGTTAGGATGATCAGGCCAGACGGGCCTTCTCGTAACGCTTGCGCTCGTTCGGATCGAGATACATCTTGCGGAGGCGGATCGATTTCGGCGTCACTTCCACCAGCTCGTCGTCCTGAATCCAGGAAAGCGCACGGTCGAGCGTCATGCGGATCGGCGGGGTCAGCTTCACGGCTTCATCCTTGCCTGCGGCGCGGATGTTGGTGAGCTTCTTGCCCTTCAGCACGTTGACTTCGAGGTCGTTGTCGCGCGAGTGGATGCCGATGATCATGCCGGCATAGACCTTCTCGCCGGCATCGATGATCATCGGGCCGCGGTCTTCGAGGTTGAACAGGGCGTAAGCTACGGCTTCGCCGGCTTCGTTGGCGAGCAGCACGCCATTCACACGGCCGCCGATCTCGCCCTTGTACGGCTGGTAGTCATGGAACAGACGGTTCATGACGGCCGTGCCGCGCGTGTCGGTCAGAAGTTCCGACTGATAGCCGATGAGGCCGCGCGTCGGGGCCAGGAAGACGAGACGAACGCGGTTGCCGCCCGAAGGACGCAGCTCGGACATTTCAGCCTTACGCTCGGACATCTTCTGCACGACGATACCGGAATGCTCTTCATCGACGTCGATGACGACTTCTTCGATCGGCTCGAGCAGCTGGCCGCTCTCATCCTTGTGCATGACGACGCGCGGACGCGACACGGCAAGCTCGAAGCCTTCGCGGCGCATGGTTTCGATGAGAACTGCGAGCTGCAATTCGCCGCGGCCGGACACGTAGAACGAATCCTTGCCTTCAGCTTCTTCGATCTTCAGCGCAACGTTGCCTTCGGCTTCCTTGAAGAGGCGATCGCGGATGACGCGCGAGGTGACCTTGTCGCCTTCGGTGCCTGCATAGGGGCTATCGTTGACGATGAAGGACATGGTGACGGTCGGCGGGTCGATCGGCTGCGCGACCAGCGGCTCGCTGACCTGCGGATCGCAGAAGGTATCGGCGACCGTGCCCTTGGAAAGGCCGGCGATGGCGACGATGTCACCTGCCTGCGCTTCTTCGATCGGCTGGCGCTCGATGCCACGGAAGGCGAGGATCTTGGAGATACGGCCGGTTTCGATGAGGTTGCCGTCGGCACCCAGAACCTTGACGGCCTGGTTCGGCTTGATCGAGCCGGAATGGATGCGGCCAGTGATGATGCGGCCGAGGAAAGGATTGGCTTCCAGGATCGTGCCGATCATGCGGAACGGGCCTTCGCCGACGGTCGGCTCGGGAACATGCTTCACGACGAGATCGAGAAGCGGGCCGAGGCCTTCTTCCTTCGGACCCTCAGGCGAATAGTTCATCCAGCCGTTACGGCCGGAACCGTAGAGGATCGGGAAGTCGAGCTGCTCGTCGGTGGCGTCGAGATTGGCGAAGAGGTCGAAGACTTCGTTGATGACTTCGTCTGCACGGGCGTCCGGGCGGTCGATCTTGTTGATCGCAACGATCGGACGCAGGCCGACCTTCAGCGCCTTGCCCACGACGAACTTCGTCTGCGGCATCGGGCCTTCGGCAGCGTCGACGAGAACGATCGCGCCATCCACCATCGAGAGAATACGCTCGACTTCACCGCCGAAGTCGGCGTGGCCGGGGGTGTCGACGATGTTGATGCGCGTATCCTTCCAGACGACCGAGGTCGCCTTGGCGAGAATGGTGATGCCGCGCTCCTTTTCCAGATCGTTGGAGTCCATGACGCGTTCGGCAACGCGCTGGTTCTCGCGGAACGAGCCGGACTGCTTCAGGAGCTCGTCGACGAGGGTGGTTTTCCCATGGTCAACGTGCGCGATGATCGCGATGTTGCGAAGTGCCATATGTTTTAATCTCTGAGGCTGGGGCGCAGTGTTTTGTAAACACGCCAATTGCATTTGGCGCGCTCATACCCTTTTTTTCGCGAATGCGAAAGGGGGGAGGCAAGAAAGGAGCTGAATGCCGGCTTTTCGTGCCTCACGCCTCAGTCTTCCACGCCTGGACAGCCGAGCTCTCTTCTGGCGCGTCGCCAATTCAGATGCACACGATCGCCTCGATCGGAATTTGCACAGCTCCGTCAAGCAGCATACTTCAGTAAGAACGCGTCGTGATTGACCAGGAAAGCTTTGAGGCGCTCGGCATAGTCATGCGTCACCGCGTCTCGCACGCTTTGCCGCGACGCCAACTCCGTGCGCCATGCCTTGACACGCGGGAGCCCGTCAAAAACGCCCGTCGATGTGATGGTGTCGAACACATCGAAGTAACGGAAGATCGGCGCAAAAACTGCATCGACCAGGCTGAATGCCTCTCCGGCAAAAAAGGGACCATTTCTCAATTCCGCCTCGACGCGGGTAAATTTCTCGATCAGCGCTTTGCGCTTGGCCTTATAGGTTTCTTTGTCCTTGGCGGTCTCGAATCCCCATAAGTCTGAAAGGATGGAAGAACCGAACTCCATCCAGCCGCGATGCCGGGCACGCGCCAGCGGATCGGCCGGATGGAGCCGAGCACCGGATTGGGTTTCCTCGAGATATTCGCAGATTGCGGCGCTCTCGAACAAAACTGTTTCCACTCCATCGTTATGCCGCACGATCAGCAAAGGCACTTTGCCAAGCGGAGAAATGGCAAGAAACCAATCGGGCTTTGCCGATAGATCGACATAGCGGACCTCAAATGGCACGGCCTTTTCAGCAAGCGTGATGGCGGCTCGCTGGACGTAGGGGCAAAGGTAATGGCTGACAAGCATCAGTTTTGCGTCGGACATGATCAAATCTCCCGGGTCTTCGTTCAAGATAGATGTAATTGCATCTATATCCAGGCTTGCAAGCTCGGTCAACATAGATGTAATTGCATCCATGTCCGATTGTTCAGATGCCGCCGCTTCAAAGCCCTCTGCCGCCATCACGCGAGCATGGGTGCGCCTCATGCGCGCGCAGCAAATCACCCTCGCGGCAATCGAGCAGGACTTGAAGGCGGCCGGCCTGCCGCCACTCAGCTGGTACGACGTACTATGGGAGCTGACGCAGGCCACAGAAGGGAAGTTGCGGCCCTATGAGATCGAGGAGCGCACGCTTCTCGCCCAGCATAACCTATCGCGCCTACTCGACCGAATGGAAAAGGCCGGTCTTGTTCATCGTGAGATATTTTCCGAGGACGGCCGAGGCCGCTGGGTCGTTATCACCGAGGCAGGAAGTGCCATGCGCAGCCGCATGTGGGCAGCCTATGCCCCGGCACTTCAACGCCATGTGGGTGATAAGCTGGACGATGCACAGGCCGGCCAACTGGCTGAGCTGTTGGCTTTGCTTTCGCGCAAATCCTGATTGCCCGACAAAGATCGGCTCAGTCGCCAAAGCTTACTTTTGGCGACTGACTTTTGTTACGTACCAACGCAAAGATCAGGCTGCAAGCCCCTTCTTCTTCAACATCGCATCCGGGCTCGGCAATTTGCCACGGAAAGCCTTGTAGGCATCTTCCGGGTCGATCGAACCGCCAACGGAATAGATGTTGGCCTTCAATTTTCCGGCCATACCCGGATTGAAGGCATCGCCGGTTTCCTCGAAGGCGGCGAAGGCATCGGCGTCGAGCACTTCCGACCACATGTAGGAATAGTAGCCGGCCGAATAGCCGTCGCCGGAAAACACGTGCTGGAAGTGCGGCGTCGCATGGCGCATGACGATCGATTTCGGCATGCCGATCTCGGCCAGAACCTCCGCCTGCAGGCCCATCGGATCCTCAACCGCACCGCGGGTATGGAAGGCCATGTCGACCAGAGCCGAGGAGGTGAATTCGACCGTATTGAAGCCGGCATTGAAGGTGCGCGCCGCCAGAACCTTGTCGAGCAGTGCCTGCGGGATCGGAGCGCCGGTCTCATAATGCACGGCATATTCCTTGAGGATGGCAGGCACGGTGAGCCAATGCTCGTAGAGCTGCGACGGCAGTTCGACGAAATCGCGGGAAACGCCGGTGCCCGAAACCGAGGGATAGGTGACGTTCGAAAGCATGCCGTGCAGCGCATGGCCAAATTCGTGGAACAGCGTGCGAGCATCGTCGAGCGACAGCAGCGCCGGCCGACCTTCCGCCGGCTTGGCGAAGTTGCAGACGTTATAGATGATCGGCAGCTCGCCGACCTTGTCGTTCTTCAGCGGCAGCTTGTGCTGCGACTGGAACGAGCTCATCCAGGCGCCAGAGCGCTTCGAACTGCGGGCGAAGTAATCCCCGAGAAACAGCGCGACGAGTTTGTCCGAACGGTCACGGATCTCGAAGACGCGCACGTCGGGATGATAGGCAGGAATGCCTTTCTGCTCGACAGCCTTGATGCCGAAGAGGCGGCCGGCAACATCGAAGCAGGCAGCGATGATCTTTTCGAGCTGCAGATAGGGCTTCAATTCGGTTTCGGAGAAATCGAACTTCCGCGTCCGGATCTTCTCGGCATAGTGTCGCCAGTCCCAGGGCATGACCTCGTGGTTGCGGCCCTCCTCGGCGATCAACGCTGCGATATCCCTTTCTTCTTCTGCCGCGCGTGCTGCCGCCTTGCCCCACACGGTCATCAGGAGATCGTTCACCGCATCAGGCGTCTTCGCCATGGTATTATCAAGCTTGAGTTCGGCGAAATTGGCATAGCCAAGCAGCTTCGCCTTCTCTGCTCTCAGTGCCAGAGTCTCGCGAATGATCTCACGATTGTCGGTCTTGCCACCATTGGCGCCACGCGCCACCCAGGCGTTGAAAGCCTGCTCACGCAAATCGCGGCGCTCGGAAGAGGTGAGGAACGGTTCGATGATCGAGCGCGACAGGGTGACGGCATATTTGCCCTCCTCGCCGCGTTCGCGCGCAGCCGCCGCCATCGCCTCGCGCAGATAGTCGGGAAGGCCGGCAAGATCGGCCTCCTCCGACAAGAGCAGCGCCCAGCTCTTTTCATCCGCCAATACGTTCTGTCCGAATTGCGCCCCGAGGCCGGCAAGCTTCTCGTTGATGGCAGAAAGCCGCTCCTGCTCTGCCTTCGGCAGCTTGGCGCCCGACTTGACGAAGCCCTTCCAGTGCCGTTCCAGCACGCGGGTTTCCTCGAGCGTCAGCCCAAGGGCGTCGCGGCCCTCCCAAAGCGCATCGAGGCGGGCAAAGAGTGCCGCATTGGTGCCGATCTTCGAATAATGCCGCGCCATCTTTGGTGCGATCTCGCGCTCCAGCGCCTGGATGGTCTCGTTGGTATGAGCGCCGGCCTTGTTCCAGAACAGCGCCGAAATGCGCGAGAGTTCATCGCCGGCGATTTCGAGCGCCGTCACCGTGTTGGCGAAGGTCGGCGCTTCGCTGTTGCCGGCGATCGCATCGATCTCGGCTTCATGCGATGCAAGCGCCACATCGAAGGCAGGTGCAAAATCCGTATCCTTCACCGCATCGAAACGCGGCAGCCCTTGATGTCCGGTCCATTCGGTGAGCGCAGGATTGACGGCGGTTTGGGAAGACATGCGGGGCATCCTTTCGACAGACATCTGATCGAAGCACGATATAAGGCTGCTCCCGCCGAATTGGTATGGCGGGGGAGCGAACAAATTGAACGAGGACGGTCAGGCTTTGCGCCAACCGAGTAGACCGGGCGTGGCATGCCAGAGCGCCTGCGCCGCAAAGCCCATGAAGAGGACGCCGGAGCAGCGCACGATCAACCGTTCATGCGCGCGATAAAAGCGCCGAACAGCGCCTGCTCCGATGATGCTGATAAGAATAATGTCGGCCGTTATGAAACCTGCAAAGGAAACGGTCAGCAGCAGCGGTAGGGCGCTGAAGGTCAGCGCGCCGGCAGAGCCCGCGACAAGCGCCGTGAAGGTCGCCAGTGCAACGGGATATCCCTTCGGATTGGTGACGCCGAAAATCAGTCCACGACGGAAGGGCCGCTCGACGTTGACGAGCGATTTGCCGTCGTCCTTCGGCTTGGCGGTCACCGCGCTCCAGCCGATCCAGGCAAGGTAGAAACCGCATAGCAATCCCAGCAGATCGAAGACGAAGGTGCCGATGGTCTTTGCGCCGACGATGGCGACCAATGCAAGCGTGGACCAGACGAGATCACCAAACAGATGGCCGCTGACGAAGAATGCACCCGCCTTGCGCCCCTGTCCTGCACCGATGCCGAGCAGCGCCAGGAATGCAGGACCGGGAATGAGCACATAGAAAAGCGCGGCCAGAAAAGCGCCGACAACAAGCGATTGCGTCATGATGGATGGTTCCCGCTGTTAATCGCGCGAGAGTAGCAATCTGCTGAACCCGGTCAAGCAGCAGCGCGTTTTCGGACAGAAGTCGTTGTGTTCACAGGACGAAGTCAATAAGAACGTTGTGGGGCCTAAAAATTAAAGAGCGTAGGTAGGGAAGCGCTTATGAGCAGCAGGATTAATACGGATTCACTTGCCTTTCTTGTGACCGACTGCGCCCGACTGATCAGGGCGGCCTTCGAGCGACGTATTCTTGTCGCCGGGCTCGGACTGACGGCGGGCGAAGCGCGGACGCTGATGCAGGTGGCTGCCATCAATGGTAGTCGCCAGCTTGACATCGCCTCCCGGATGGGGCTGGAGCCGATGACGGTCAGCGCCTTTCTGGACAAGCTGCAGGCGCGCGGCTTGATCGAACGCCAACCTGACCCGCTCGATCGTCGTGCCAAGCGGATCGTGCTTTCGGAATCCGCCGACGCCAAGCTGAAGCAGATCGACAGGGAAATCTGCGAAGTCGAGCGTAACGCGACGCAAGGCTTCGACAATGACCTTCAAGTTCAGCTGCATGACGCACTCTGCGCCTTTCGCGGCAATCTGCAGAAGGCCGAAGCACCTGCCGAAGTCGAACGTGAATTGAGGCCGGTCGATTAATTTCGGCCGCCACTTTCCTGATAAGAAAGCCCGCCTCCGGCGACCGGAAGCGGGCCTTTCAGCATCTGGAAATGTCGATTATTTCGACAGGTTGCGCTTGGCGAGCGTGCGCAGGCGCAGCGCGTTCAACTTGATGAAGCCAGCCGCATCCTTCTGGTCATAGGCGCCCTGGTCGTCCTCGAAAGTCACGAGCTTGTCGGAATAGAGCGACTTCGGGCTCTCTCGGCCGATAACCATGACATTGCCCTTGTAGAGCTTCAGTGTCACTTCGCCTTCGACGTGCTCCTGGCTCTTGTCGATGAGAGCCTGCAGCATTTCGCGCTCCGGCGAGAACCAGAAGCCGTAATAGATCAGCTCGGCATAGCGGGGCATCAGCTCGTCCTTGAGGTGCGCAGCACCGCGGTCGAGCGTGATGGATTCGATGGCGCGGTGGGCTGCGAGCAGGATCGTGCCGCCGGGGGTCTCGTAGACGCCGCGCGACTTCATGCCAACGAAACGGTTCTCGACCAGATCGAGACGCCCGATGCCGTTGTCGCGGCCATACTCGTTAAGCTTCGCAAGCAAGCTCGCCGGGCTCAGGCGTTCGCCATTGATCGAAATAGCATCGCCTTTTTCGAAGCCCACCCTGATGATCGTCGCCTTGTCGGGAGCGGCTTCCGGCGAGATCGTGCGCATGTGCACATATTCAGGCGCTTCCTGGGCCGGATCTTCCAGAACCTTGCCTTCGGAAGAGGAGTGCAGCAGGTTGGCATCGACGGAGAAAGGCGCCTCGCCCTTCTTGTCCTTGGCGACCGGGATCTGGTGCTTCTCGGCGAATTCGAGGAGGTCGGTGCGGCTCTTGAACGACCAGTCGCGCCAGGGAGCAATGATCTTGATGTCCGGGTTCAGCGCATAGGCCGAAAGCTCGAAACGAACCTGGTCGTTGCCCTTGCCGGTCGCGCCATGCGCGATGGCATCGGCGCCGGTCTTCCTGGCGATCTCGATCAGATGCTTGGAGATCAGCGGACGGGCGATCGAGGTGCCGAGCAGGTAGACGCCTTCATAGACGGCATTGGCGCGGAACATCGGGAAGACGAAATCGCGCACGAATTCCTCGCGCACGTCCTCGATATAGATTTCCTTGATGCCGAGCATTTCGGCCTTCTTGCGCGCCGGCTCCAGCTCTTCGCCCTGACCGAGATCGGCGGTGAAGGTGACGACTTCGGCGCCAAGCTCCGTCTGCAGCCACTTCAGGATAATCGAGGTGTCGAGACCGCCGGAATAGGCGAGAACGACTTTCTTCACGTCTTTATGTGATGCCATGATGAGTTCCGTTTCAAGGCGGACCAGGGGAAAGGCCCGCAAAGCTGTATCGCCGAACTTTTAGCGAGATTATCGTGAGGCGCAAGGGGAAGCGCTGCAACGGCGGCTTAAGCGGTTTGACTTGCCTCCCGAAAGTACCATATTCGGCGGCGACCGAACAATGCCTGAGGAGGGCGCCGCTCGTGACCGATATTCAAGACATTTTCAAGAAATCCAATGTTGCCGTTATCACCGGAGGCGCTTCCGGCATCGGCTTCGCCGCAGCAAAACACTTCGCCTCGCTTGGCATGAGCGTCGTCATCGCCGATCTCGGCGGCGATCGCCTGGCCGAAGCGAGTGCTGAACTCAAGACGATCACAGGCGAAGAGCATGTCATGGCTATCGAGACCGATGTCGCCAGCAAAGACTCGCTGGAAGCGCTGGAACGCGCAGTCCTGCAGCGTTTCGGCCGCGTGCATGTCTTGATGAACAATGCCGGCATCGGCCCGGAGACCTCGATCTTCAGCGCCCAGGCCGGCTGGGATGCCATCCTTGGCGTCAACCTGCTCGGCGTCATCAACGGCACGCGCACCTTCGGACCCGGCATGCTGGCCCATGGTGAACCCGGCCTCATCATCAACACCGGCTCGAAGCAGGGCATCACCACGCCTCCCGGCAACCCAGCCTACAATGTCTCGAAGGCCGGCGTCAAAGTCTTCACCGAGGCGCTGCAGCACGAGCTGCGCAATACGGAAGGCGCGAAGATATCGGCTCACCTCCTCATTCCGGGCTTCGTCTTCACCGGCCTTACCAAGGGCGAGCGCAGGGAAAAACCCGCCGGCGCTTGGACGCCGGAGCAGACTATCGATTTCATGGTGGAAAGCCTGAAACGCGGCGATTTTTATATTCTTTGCCCCGATAATGACGTGGCTCGGCCGGTCGACGAACGCCGCATGCTCTGGGCCGCCGGCGATATCGTCGAGAACCGGCCGCCGCTGTCACGCTGGCACCCGGACTATGCCGATCAATTCAAGGCCTTCCTGGAAAAGAAGGATTGATTTGCAAGTCGCAAAAAGCCGGATAAGAGAAAACGCACCCCCATCCGGCTTTGGAGCATCCCATGGACTTCATACCCAGCCTGCCGACCCTCCTTGCCTTTTCGGCGGCAAGCCTTCTGCTGGCGATGACGCCCGGCCCCGACATGACGCTGTCGATCAGCCGCGCGCTGGCGCAGGGCAAGAAGGCGGCGCTTTTCGTCGTGCTTGGCACCACGCTCGGTGTTGTCGTCCACACCTGCCTCGTAGCCTTCGGCATCTCCGCGCTGATCACCGCCTCGCCTGTCGCCTTTACCGTCCTGAAGGCCGGCGGTGCCGCCTATCTGCTCTGGCTCGCCATCCAGGCGATCCGCTTCGGCTCCAGCCTGTCGGTGAAGAAGGTCGATACCGCCGGCGGAACACCGCTTGCAAACATCTCCAACGGTTTCTGGGTCAACCTGCTGAATCCGAAGGTTATCATCTTTTTCATGACCTTTCTTCCGCAATTCGTCACCGCCGGCGATCCTGCCGTCACACACAAGCTGCTCTTCCTGGGCCTCTTCTTCATCGTCATCGGCATGCCGGTGAACGCACTCGTCGTTCTCGCCGCCGATGGCCTGTCGTCCTGGCTGCAAAGGAACCGTGGCGTAATGCGCGGCCTCGACTACGCCTTTGCCGGCGTCTTCTCGATCTTCGCGGTGAAGATCTTCTTCACTCAGGCTCGTTGAAAGTGGACCATTGGCCGGCAAACCGGCCGGCGATCCACCAATAGACGGTGGCGCTTGCAGCGCCTAGGAAGGCAAAGCAGACGGCGATAGTGATCAGATTGAGCGTCTGCGGCCGCTCCATACCGCCCGAAATCAGGACGGACGCGACCGCCGACAAGGTCGCGCCGAAAATTGCATAGCCATACCACCGACGCATGCCGCGCCATTCGAGAATGGGAATGACCACCAAGGACGGCAGGATACTGACGATCATCGCGACCTTGGTCAGAGCAATGGTCAGGACGAAAAGCTCCGGCGCGGCAGTCTCCGGCACGGTCCATGCAGCAACGCAGGCCAGCACGAAGCCCATCAGAGCACAAGCGGCGACATAGCCCCAAAGGAGGCGTATCGGCTTGCGCAGTCCGAGAAGCATCGATCTCAATCCTCGCCGTGATTGGCGATCATCATAGCTTCGAAAGCCAGTCGCTCCGTCTTGCGCATGCGCTCGGATTCCGACTTCAGCTGGCCACAGGCGGCGAGAATGTCCCGGCCCCGCGGCGTGCGGATCGGCGAGGCGTAGCCGGCCGAATTGATGAAATCGGCGAACTTCTCGATCTGCTCCCAGTCGGAACACTGATAGTTCGTGCCCGGCCAGGGGTTGAACGGGATCAAATTGATCTTGGCCGGAATGCCCTTCAGAAGCTGGATCAGCCCCTTCGCATCCTCGAGGCTGTCGTTGACGCCCTTCAGCATCACATATTCGAAGGTGATGCGCCGGGCGTTCGAAAGGCCGGGATAGGCACGGCAGGCGTCCATCAGCTCTTTCAGCGGATATTTTTTGTTGATCGGCACCAGCATGTCGCGCAGGTCATCGCGTACGGCATGCAGCGAGATTGCCAGCATGACGCCGATCTCGTCGCCGGTGCGATAGATTTCCGGCACGACACCCGAGGTCGAAAGCGTGATGCGGCGTTTGGAGAGCGACAGGCCATCGCCGTCGGAGGCAATCAGCAGCGCCGTTTTGACGCTGTCAAAATTATAGAGCGGCTCGCCCATGCCCATCATGACGATATTGCTGACCTTACGGCCCTCGGCCGGCATGATCGTGCCTTGCGGCGCTTCGCGGTCCGGGAAATCGCCGAGACGATCGCGCGCCAGAAGCAGCTGCGACAGGATCTCTTCCGCCGTCAGGTTGCGCACCAGGCGCTGCGTTCCGGTATGACAGAAGGAACAGGTGAGCGAACAGCCGACCTGGCTGGAAATGCAGAGCGTGCCGCGACCTTCCTCCGGAATATAGACGGCCTCGATCTCGACGGGACGCCCTGCCCCGCGCGGCGGAAAGCGCAGCAGCCACTTGCGGGTGCCGTCATTGGAGACCTGCTCCTCGACGATTTCGGGACGGGCGATGGTGAAATGCGTCTTCAGCATTTCGCGCATGTCCTTCGACACATTGGCCATAGCATCGAAATCGGAGACGCCGCGCACGTAGATCCAGTTCCAGAGCTGGCTGACGCGCATCTTGATCTGCTTGTCGGCGACACCCTTTTCCTTGAGCGCCGCACCCATTTCTTCGCGCGTCATGCCGATGAGCGATGGCTTCGGCGCAAGCTCCACGGGCTGCGATACGGGCATCGGCTTGAGCCTGGAGGGGGTTATGACATCGGTTGCGGACATAGGATCGTTCCAAAGGTTCACATCGGCGATGCCGCAAAAGCTGACGCAAGCTGCGGATGCGGGCAAGGCACGGAAATCTGAAGATTCATGCGGCGGCGGGGCAATCTATCTGCCGCACACCTATCGTTGGCGCGGCCTTTAGCATTAATTTCCGCCCGCGTCATCCCTTTACCTCGAAAGCATGAGACCAGCCTTCAAAAGCAAAAGGCCGGTCAGTAACGGCCGGCCTCATCCTTACGGTCACGGCGACGGGAAGATCACATTCGCGTGATCTCTCGGTCTTCGAACTATTTGCAGTTTTCGATCTGCTTCAGCGCAGCGCTGACACCCTTCAGCGAATAGGTGTAGGAAGTCGCGGTGCCCTTCTTCGAGGTCGCGGAAACCTTCAGCGAATGTCCGGACTTCAGTGCGGCAACCAATGCCGGCTCCTGCGCGGCGTTTTCAACCCACGCGGCCTTCTCCTTGGTGAACATGACGAAGGTCTTATTGTCGATGGTGACATTGACCTTGGAGTTGTCCTTGAGGGGGTACCCCATCATCGCTTGCGGCTCATACGAGATGTTCTGGCCCGGGCGCTGCGACACGATGAAGAAATTGTCGCCATGATCGATGCCGGTTGCCGGCGCCTTGGCCGTCGGCACGGAAAGAACGTAGCAAACCTTGCCGCCGGCGGACTGGTAAGAGTAAGCGCCCCAGGCGTCGAACTGCTGAATGCGCGTCGGAGCTGCCGGCGATGCCGCCGCTGCCGCTGGTGCCTGCTGCGTCTGCTTCTGCTTCTTGGTCTGCGCGGACGCGATGCCGGTTCCGGCCAGAACGAGCGAGAGGGCGATTGCGAAGCTTTTTACAAACATGGTTTCCTGCCGATTTCTTGCGGTCCAGAGCTCATGGCGAATCGTTTGACGCACGCCTATGCTCGTGAGCTGCCTTATTTTGACTTTATTCAGGTTACCAAACCGTCAACGGAGAGCCACCCGCCACTGGCTCCGTGTCATTTCAACCCAGGTATCGCACGAAGCTTGAAAGGCACAAGAAGGAATTGGAAAACCCGGATGGTGGAGTACCACCCAACAGATTCGATTTAAGACAGAAAGATTCAGGCAAGAATTTGACCTCGCTAAAATCAGGTCCCCCTCATAAAGCTCTGGAAAGCTGAGAAGATTCGAACCGGTCAGGAAAAGCGGCCATTATGCCGTCTTCATGGCCTCGGGCTCGTTCTGCAGAGCCCGGTCAGCGGCATCATAATGCTCCTGGCGGATATGCCCCCTGATCATGCTGAACGCGAGCGTCAGCACCGCAACGTCGTCGGAATAGCCAATGACGGCAAAGAAATCGGGAATGATATCGACGGGCATGACGAAATAGCCGAGCGCCCCCAGCAATATGCCACGAACACGGGTCGGCGTCTGCGGGTCGAGCGCGCAATAGAATGCGGCCACGACATCGCGTGAAAACGGGATATGGCGAGCCGCCTTCCGCAAGGTCGGCCAGAATTTTCTGCGCACCGATTTCTCCTGCTCTTTTTGGGTCTCTTCGTCACCAGGCATCAGGATTTCCCCGTACTTGATGTCATCCATTCCATTCACCTCAATCGAGGCCCGTCGGCCGGACCGTGTAAACATATGGTGATCGCCTGGCGCGATTCAATCGATCCGGCGCGCGGCTGCCTTCTCCATCGCCTTCGCCAGCTTGACGTCATGATCGGTCAGGCCGCCGACGTCATGCGTCGTCAGTCTCACCTCGACCCGGGAATAGACGTTGAACCATTCCGGATGATGGTTGAATTTTTCCGCAGCAAGGGCTGCTTCCGTCATGAAGCCGAAGGCTTCGACGAAATTGCGAAACTTGAAGGTCTTCGAAATCGAAAGCCCATCGGCCGCAAGCGCCCAGCCGGAGAGCTCCGCAAGATTTTCATCGATTGCCGCCCGGTCCAGCTTGTCGTATTTCATGGCAAGTCACTCCTCTCTAAAGCAATTCCAGGAATTGTGCGTAGCGGTTTTCATGGAATTGCGTAAAAGCTCTAGCGGTTGAACGATAACATGGATCGTTACAGGGTTCTTTTCGTCTGCGCGGGCAATATCTGCCGCTCGCCCCTCGCTGAAGGCATATTCAGGCATCTGGCTGATGAGGCCGGGCGTGGTGGCGAGTTCGAGATTGATTCGGCCGGTACTGGCGGCTGGCATCAGGGAGAACGCCCGGATCGCCGCTCGGTTGCGGTCGCCGCCGGCCACGGAATCGATATTTCAGCCCAGCGCGCCCGCCGCATTGAGCCGACCGATTTCAGCCGGTTCGATCTTATCCTGGCAATGGATCAAGACAATTTGAAGAACTTGCGCAAGACAGCGCCCGCCGATTCCCTCGGCAAACTGCATCTCTTCAACGTCCTTACGCTTGGCAGCAACAAGGACATCCCTGATCCCTACTACGGCGACCGCGAAGATTTCGAAGTCGTCTACACCATGCTCTTGGCAGGCTGCAGCGCGCTGTTGCCCAAAGTTGGGAACGCGCTGCGGGGCTCGTGAAGCGGGAATATCTCTTCGGTGAGATAGGGACCGCCGCCGACAGATTCGCGCGAGGACAGAAGCACGAAGCGCCCGACCGTGAAGGGCTGTGTGTAGAAATTGCCGCGGCCGGAGAGATAGTGCACAACATCGTCGACCCGCGAGGACTTCAGCCTGGCGAGCGTCACATGCGGCGTGAACTTGCGTGGATCCGGCTGCAGGCCGATCCGCTGGCAGATGCGCTCGATCTCGCCTTGCAGCGCGAACATATCCGGTGTCTGCGAGACCCCGGCCCAAACCGAATGCGGTTTTTTGGAGCCGAAGGAACCGATGCCCTCCAGCCGAAGCTGGAATTCAGGTCGATCTATCCGGTCCAGCCGGTCGACGATCTCATCCGCCGTGCGGCCATCGACATCGCCGATGAAGCGCAAGGTGATATGATAATTTTCAACGTCGATCCACCTGGCTCCCGGGAGTCCACCGCGCAACAATGACAGGCTCATGGCCGCATTGCGCGGAATTTCGAGGGCGGTAAAAAGTCTCGGCATGACGAGCACTCCCCGAATCTCTTGCAGGTACAGGTAGGGAATCACGCATTTGCAGTCGGTGCAAGCATCTATTTCGCACCTGCGTCAATCATCCCTACAAAACTCATAATATCAGGCAACATATGCTCGACCATCACATCGACCCCCTTGGGGTTCGGATGCATCCCGTCCGAAAGCTGCAAATCCGCATGGGTGGCAACGCCATCGAGGAAGAACGGATAGAGCGAAAGCTGGTATTTGTCGGCCAGCCGCTTGTAGATCGGGTTGAATTTATCGGCGTAGTCGCCACCCATGTTCGGCGGCGCCAGCATGCCGATGAGAAGGATCGGGATCTTCCTGACCTTCAATCGCTCGATCATCGTCTCGAGGTTCTTTTCCGTCTGTTCCGGCGGAATGCCGCGCAGTGCGTCGTTGGCGCCAAGCTCCAGGATCACACCATCAGTGCCATCAGGCACCGACCAGTCGATGCGCGAGAGGCCGCCTGAGGTCGTATCGCCCGAAACGCCGGCATCGGCGACGGCGATATCGAGCCCTTTGGCCTTCAGCGCCGCCTCAAGCTTCGCGGGAAATCCGTCGCCCGGCGGCAGCTGATAGCCCGCCATCAGGCTGTCACCGAAGCCGACCAGCTGGATCGTCCGTGCATTGGCAGAATGAACCGCGCCAAACAAAAGACCGAAAGTGATGACAGCGAAGTGAAGCGCGGCAACTTTAAAACCCATGATTCATTCCCTAAATTCGCTGCTCGGGCCAAATCGCGCCCGCCATTGTCTCTGATGTTCTCTGATATATAGGGCGTTCGCATTGGCAAAAACCATCATCGAGCTGAAGAAGGCGGATTTGACGCTCGGCAATGCCGCCGCATCAGTCCATGTGCTGAAGGGCGTTGACCTCACCATCATGGAGGGTGAATCGGTGGGCATCGTCGGCCCCTCCGGTTCCGGCAAGTCCACTCTGCTGATGGTGCTGGCCGGCCTCGAAAAGCTCGACAGCGGCGAACTTCTGATCCGCGACACGCCACTGCATAGCCTGAGCGAAGATCGGATCGCAGATTTCCGCGGCCGCAACATCGGCATCGTTTTCCAATCCTTCCACCTCATCGCCAACATGACAGCGCTCGAAAATGTCGCCGTGCCGCTGGAACTTGCGAACGTCCGCGATGCCTTCGATATCGCCAGGCGGGAGCTGGAAGCGGTGGGTTTGGGCGAGAGGCTCACGCACTATCCCGGCCAGCTCTCCGGCGGCGAGCAGCAGCGTGTCGCCATCGCCCGCGCGCTGGCGCCTTCACCAGCCGTCCTGATCGCCGACGAACCGACGGGCAATCTCGATACCGATACCGGCCGGCAGATCGCCGACCTGCTCTTCGCCCAGCAGGCCGAGCGCGGCACGACCATGCTGCTCGTCACCCATGATCCCGCCCTTGCCGCGCGCTGCTCGCGGCAGATCCGCGTCCGTTCCGGCGAAATCGAGAACGACAGCATGCGCACGCGCACCAACCAGGCAGCCATTGCATGAGCGCGGCGGCGGGACTGCGCCTGCCCCTCGCCTTCCGCCTTGCCATGCGCGAACTGCGCGGCGGCCTTGGCGGCTTCTATATCTTCCTCGCCTGCATCGCGCTCGGCACTGGCGCGATCGCTGCGGTCAATTCCGTTTCCCGTTCGATCACCGACGCGATTTCGACGCAGGGACAATCGCTGCTATCAGGCGACGCCCGTTTCGAACTGCGCAATCGGGAGGCGACGCCGGAAGAATTCACCTACCTTCAAAGCTTAGGCAAAGTTTCGCGCTCCACCGGCCTGCGCTCCATGGCGAGGCTGCCCGATGGCTCCGACCAGGCGCTGGTCGAGGTGAAGGCGGTCGACGATGCCTATCCGCTCTACGGCACCTTCCAGGCCGATCCCGATCAGCCCTTGTCGACGCTGCTTGCCGCCAAGGACGGTGCCTATGGCGCCGTCGTGGCACCGCTGCTGCTTGAACGGCTGAACCTCAAGGTCGGCGGCGATCTGCTGCTCGGTAACACCAGGCTGCGCATCACCGGCACCATCGCCAATGAACCGGACGCCGTCTCCGAAGGCTTCGGCTTTGCGCCACGTCTGCTCACCAGCCGCGACGCCCTGATTGCTTCCGGCCTGATCACCACGGGCAGTCTGGTCGAGCAATCCTACAAGATCCGCATGGACAACCCCGCAGCCGGCATCCGCAATCTCACTGACCGCGCCAATGCAGCCTTCCCGCAAGCCGGCTGGTCGATCCGCAGCAGTGATCGCGCTGCTCCCCAGCTCGCCGATAATGTCACGCGTTTCTCGCAATTCCTGACGCTGGTCGGCTTGGCCGCCTTGATCGTCGGCGGCGTCGGCGTTGCCAATGCCGTACGCGCCTTCCTCGATTCGAAGCGCACGACCATCGCCACCTTCAAATGCCTGGGCGCGCCGGCCTTCGTCGTTGTGCTGATCTATCTCATCCAGATCGCCGTCATTGCGCTTGCCGGCATAGCAATTGGCCTCGTCCTCGGCGCCATCGCGCCGATGATTGCGTCGCAATTCATGGCCGAATTCCTGCCGATTTCCACCGCCCCGCGGCTTTATCCCGGCGCGCTGACGCTCGCTGCCGTCTTCGGCCTGCTGACGACGTTGGCCTTCGCCATTCCACCGCTCGGCCATGCCCGCGAGGTACCGGCAACCGCACTGTTTCGCGAGCAGGGATTCGAAGCGCGCCGCCTGCCCGGCTGGCCCTATCTGCTCGCCGCCGGTGTGCTGATGGCAGCACTTGCTACGTTGGCGATCGTCACCGCCTATGATCGCTTCATCGCGATCGTCTTCGTCGTTTCGATTGCCGCCGCCTTCGTAGTGCTGCGCGCCGTTGCCGCCGTGCTTTCCTGGCTTGCCCGCCGCAGCCCGCGCGTGCGTTCGCCCGCCCTGCGCCTGGCGATCGGCAACATTCATCGGCCCGGCGCGCTCACCTCCTCCGTCGTGCTCTCACTCGGCCTCGGGCTGGCGCTGTTGGTGACCCTGACGCTGATCGACGGCAATATGCGCCGTGAGCTCATGGGCCGCATGAGCGAGCAGGCGCCGAATTTCTTCTTCGTCGACATTCAGGGGCCGGAGCTGGAAGGCTTTCGCAAGATCGTGCTCGACATCGACCCCAAGGGCAAGCTCGTCGAGGCGCCGATGCTGCGCGGCCGGATCGTCGCCTTCAACGGCGAGGATGTCACCAAGATGAAGGTGCCGGCAGCAGGCCAATGGGTCCTGCGCGGCGACCGCGGCATCACCTATGCCGATACGGTGCCGGAAAATGCCTCGGTCACGGAAGGCAAATGGTGGGACAAGGACTATGGCGGCGAGCCGTTGGTTTCCTTCTCCGAAGAGGAAGGTAAGGCGCTTGGCCTGAAGCTCGGCGACAAGGTCACCGTCAACGTACTCGGCCGCAACATCACCGCCAAGATCGCCAGTTTCCGCAAGGTTCAATGGCAGTCGCTGTCGATCAATTTCGTGATGATCTTCTCGCCCAATACCTTCAAGGGCGCCCCGCATGCCTGGCTCGCCACCCTGACAGACATATCAGCCACTTCGGAACAGGAAGCAGCTATCCTGAGGAAAGTCACGAATACCTACCCGACCATAACAAGCGTCCGGGTCAAGGATGCACTCGATGTCGTCAATACGCTCGTGGGACAACTCGCGACGGCTATTCGTTCCGCCGCATCTGTCGCGCTCATCGCGTCCGTGCTGGTGCTGGCCGGTGCGCTCGCTGCCGGCAACCGCGCCCGCACGCACGATGCCGTCATCCTCAAGACGCTCGGCGCAACGCGCGCAACATTGATCCGTGCCTTCAGCTACGAATACCTGATCCTGGGCGCGGCAACCGCCGTCTTCGCCTTGATCGCGGGGGCTGCCTCCGCCTGGTATATCGTCAGCCGCATCATGCACCTGCCCTCGGCCTTCCTGCCCGACGTTGCCCTCTCGACGCTGATTATCGCCCTGATTTTGACGGTCGGTATCGGCCTGATCGGTACTTGGCGGATTCTCGGGCAGAAAGCAGCGCCCGTTCTGCGCGAACTCTGAATTCGTCTTTGCGCATTAACCGAACGCGATGAATCGGTGCGATATTACGCCGATTTAACATGGGGCCGACCGCTAGACCCTTGTCTACAAGGCCCGAAAGCCTCATATTCTGTGCAGGCATGCTGAGCTCCGCAGCGGCGCCTGGGCCTTGAAGGACCCGACACCGTAATCAAATCGGAGCTTGAAAGAGGAAAACATGGCTGACTTTCGCAATTACCAAAACCGGGCGCAGAGCGGTGCGCAATCCGGTGCGATGATAGACGAGGGCCTTCGAGCCTATATGCTCAAGGTCTATAACCTGATGGCGCTGGGTCTGGCGATCACGGGTGTTGCCGCCTATCTCTCCTTCTCGCTCGCTTTCGCAAACGGACAGATCACGGCTTTCGGCCAGGCGATCTATCTGAGCCCGCTGAAGTGGGTGGTCATTCTCGCCCCGCTGGCAATGGTCTTCTTCCTGAGCTTCAGGATCAACCGCATGAGTGTGGCCGCCGCGACGACGACCTTCTGGGTCTACGCCGCGCTGGTGGGCCTGTCGCTGTCGTCGATCTTCATCATCTACACCGGCCAGAGCGTCGTGCAGACCTTCTTCGTGACCGCCGCCTCCTTCGGCGCGCTGTCGCTCTACGGCTACACGACCAAGCGTGACCTGTCGGCGATGGGCTCGTTCCTGATGATGGGCCTCTTCGGCCTGATCATCGCGACGCTCGTCAACATCTTCCTGGCTTCGTCAGCCCTGCAGTTCGCCATCTCCGTGATCGGCGTCCTGATCTTCGCAGGCCTCACCGCTTACGATACGCAGCGGATCAAGGAAATGTACTACACCGCCGACGATGCGACGGTGGCTGGCCGCAAGGCGATCATGGGCGCCCTGTCGCTCTACCTCGACTTCATCAACCTGTTCATGTTCCTGCTGCAATTTATGGGCAACCGCCGTTAATCGCAGAGTGAAATGAGATACGAAAAGGCGGCTTCGGCCGCCTTTTTTGTTTGCTTGGGCGCACGCCCTGCGATTTGATAACTGCCGTCACAAATCCGCAGATCAGGCAATAGAAGCAATGTCCGTCAGCCTCCGCAGTGCAACCTCAGACGACCTTCCCCATATCACCGCCATCTACAGAGATTCCGTCCTGAACGGCACGGCAAGCTACGAAATCACGCCGCCGGGCCAGGAGGAAATGACGGCGAGATTCGAGGCGATCCGCCACAAGGGTTATCCCTATCTCGTCGCGGAAGACGATGCCGGCGCGTTCCTCGGCTATGCCTACGCCTCATCCTTCCGCACGCGGCCGGCCTATCGTTGGATGGTGGAGGACTCGATCTATCTGGCGCCGGAGGCTCGAGGGCGCGGCATCGGCCGGTTGCTGCTCGATGCGCTCGTCGAAAGCTGCCAGACGCTTGGCTTCCGCCAGATGATCGCCGTCATCGGCGGCGCCCATCCCGCCTCCGTTGCCGTACACCGCGCCGCAGGCTTCACCGAAACCGGCCTGTTGAAAGGCACCGGCTACAAGCATGGCCGGTGGCTGGATACGATGCTGATGCAGAAGGCGCTCGGACACGGCGCGGAAACCGATCCGGATCCTTCGGTTTATCCGGGGACATTGTTTGGGGGATAGTATCTGACCCGCCAGTCTGCAGAGCCGCCTAGCCCGCTGCGGAAACGCGCAGAAACTACTTCTCCACCAGCTTCAGCTGCTTGTCGAAAACCTTCAGCACTTGATTCAGGTCATGACCACGTTTCAGGATCATGCCGCTGGTATTGACGACGGAAAAGGCACCCTGCTTGGCCGATAGCTTCGGATTCTTTTCGATGCGGAAAAGTGGCATCTCGCCGGAGCGCTTGAAGACGGAGAAAACCGCTTTGTCCTTCAAATGGTCGATGGCGTAGTCGCGCCACTCGCCCTCGCCGACCATGCGGCCATAGATCCAGAGAATCGCATCCAGCTCCCGGCGATGAAACGTCACCGGCAGCGGGTCCTTGCTCTGTTTGTATTCTCTGAGATCAACGACGACGGATGAATTGGTATCGACGGAACGGCTTTCACCGTGTCTCAAATCCGGCTGATCAGTCATCAATCCCCCAGGGGCTATCTCATGACAGGAGAATGACAGTTTGCCTCAGCCACATCAAATTGCAAGACGGGTGGCGGCTCACAATTTCTTTCCCAGCTGTGAAAGCACCTCGTCAGCGCCGCATTTCAGCCAAAACGACGCCCAATTTACAGGAAGTATAGGGAACCGTTTGGCGCCGCCGCGTCAAACGGCCCGGCCGGGGCGCATCGATTAAACCCCAGCCCCGAATGCGTCCTCGCCGGGCACCTCCCCTTTTCGACGCTAGCCGATATAGGGTCCCCTTCTTGGCGCCAGCCAAAATAGGGACCCTTTTGGGCGTCACGCAAAATAGGGATCTTTCGGCCGTCAGCCTAAATATGGAGCCTTTTCGGCCCAAGCCGAATGAAGGGCTCCAGAAAAAACCGCTCAGCCGTCCGAGCCCACAGTCAAGACAGTCGCCCCCAGGATGGCGGCCGGATCGCCCGCAGGCGTCGATGCCTGCAGCAGAATCGCGAGGCCTCGCCGGCCGGCTTTATCGAGCACGGTAGAGGGCAGCACTAGGCTCATAGCCTTGCCGTCCCACATGCCCACCGTTTCGACATCGGAGACGGCATGCATATAGGCAATCTGCTGGCCGGTATTTTCGCCGCCCTTAGGTGCCACCATCTGCTCCTTGTCGAAATAGACGGCAACCACATTGGCCTTGCCCTGCCCGGCTCCGATCTTGATCTCCAGCTCGTCGCCCTTCATGGCGGCACTGACCGGAACCATCAGGCCCTCGCCAAGGCGCTCAAACTCGTCGAGCTTGACGTTGATGCCACTGAGATCGGCACCGTTCATATGGTCCCTGCCATTGACGATCGCCTGTGGCGTATAAACCCCGCTGCGGCCCATCGTCCGGGCATAAGCATACTGGCGCGCCGTATTGTCCTTGGACGCCATGGTGTCGTTCCAGCCGAGGTAATTCCAATAGTCGACATGGTAAGCAAGCGCCACGACATTGCCTTGGCGGATCAACTTGCGAAAGGCCGCGTCGGCGGGGGGACAGGACGCGCAGCCCTGCGAAGTGAAGAGTTCGACGACGCCCTTGATCTTCGGAGCCTCCTGCGCATGCAGCGAACTTGCCAGCGCGATGCCTGCCAGAAGTGGAACCAAAAATCGAAGGCGCATTCTATCTCTACCTCTGCATCCAATCTCGAGCGCCGTCTGCCTATACGGGCTCTGCAAAACTCGCGCTTCTTGGGGCGACCAGGCCACATCAAGCCCGAAAAATCTGAAACAAGAGATAATAGTTTAACGCGATGACGCAAAGTCACGATGGGGTGAGGCCGGAGTGAGCGGAAGTCTCGCCGTACACATCACCGTGAAAAACAAGAGGCCGCCGGAAGAGTTTTCCGGCGGCCTCCCATAACAGTGTTGAATGCCTATCAGGCGGCGAGATCGCGCAGAACCGTCTGCAGGATGCCGCCATTGTTGACGTAGACGACCTCATCCAGCGTATCGATGCGGCAGATGATCGGAACATCCTTCACGGAGCCGTCGCCATAGGTGATCTTGGCGATCTTGCGCTCGCGCGGCTTGATGTTTTCCAGGCCTTCGATCGTGACCAGTTCATCGCCCTTCAGGCCGAGGCTTGCCCAGGTGGTGCCTTCCTCGAAGACGAAGGGGATGACGCCCATGCCGACGAGGTTCGAGCGGTGGATGCGCTCGAAGGACTGTGCGATCACGGCGCGCACGCCGAGCAGGTTCGTGCCCTTGGCAGCCCAGTCGCGCGACGAGCCGTTGCCGTATTCGACACCTGCGAAGATGACGAGCGGAACGCCCTCGGCCTTGTACTGCATGGCCGCATCGTAGATCGACGTCTCTTCCTTGGACGGATAATGGATGGTGTAGCCACCTTCCTTGCCGTTCGGGCCGAGCATGTGATTGCGGATGCGGATGTTGGCGAAGGTGCCGCGCATCATGACTTCATGATTGCCGCGGCGCGTGCCGTACTGGTTGAAGTCGGCGACGCCGACGCCATGGCCGATGAGGTAGGAGCCGGCCGGCGAGGCAGCCTTGATCGAACCGGCCGGCGAAATGTGGTCGGTGGTGATCTTGTCGCCGAAAAGGCCGAGAACGCGAGCGCCCTTGATGTCGGAAATGCCGGCGCCCTTCTTGCCCATGCCTACGAAGTAGGGTGGGTTCTGCACATAGGTCGAGTTGTCGTCCCAGGCATAGGTCTGGCCCGGAGGAACCTGCACGGCCTGCCAGTTAGCATCGCCCTTGAAGACGTCCGCATACTTGGTCTCGTAGAGCTCGCGGGTGACGTATTTCAGGATGAATTCCTGTACTTCCTGCGAGGTCGGCCAGATGTCCTTGAGGAACACCGGCTTGCCGTTCTGGTCTTCGCCGATCGGCTCCTTCGTCAGGTCGAGCTGCACCGAGCCGGCGAGCGCGTAGGCGACGACGAGCGGCGGCGAAGCGAGATAGTTCGCCTGGACGTCGGGTGAGATGCGGCCTTCGAAGTTGCGGTTGCCGGAGAGGACGCCGGATACGATCAGGCCCTTGTCATTGATCGTCTTCGAGATCGGTGCCGGCAGCGGGCCGGAATTGCCGATGCAGGTGGTGCAGCCAAAGCCGACCAGGTTGAAGCCGAGCTTGTCGAGATCGGCCTGCAGGCCGGACTTGGCAAGATATTCGCCGACGACCTGAGATCCCGGTGCGAGCGAGGTCTTGACCCACGGCTTGGTCTTCAGACCCTTAGCAACGGCGTTGCGGGCGAGAAGGCCGGCGGCGATCAGCACCGACGGGTTGGAGGTGTTGGTGCAGGAGGTGATGGCGGCAATTGCAACGTCGCCATGGCCGATGTCGAAATCCGTGCCTTCGACCGCATAGCGGTTGGAGAGCTGGCCGGGCTTCTTGTATTCGGTTTCGAGCGAGGTCGCGAAGCCGGAAGCGATGTTTTCCAGCGCGATACGGCCTTCCGGACGCTTCGGGCCGGCCATCGACGGAACGACGTCGTTAAGGTCGAGTTCCAGCGTGTCGGTGAAGACGAGGTCGGCGCCGTCATTGTCGCGCCACATGCCTTGAGCCTTGGAATAGGCTTCGACGAGAGCGATACGGTCCTTGGCGCGGCCGGACATGTTGAGATAGTTCAGCGTTTCCTTGTCGACCGGGAAGAAGCCGCAGGTCGCGCCGTATTCCGGACCCATGTTGCCGATGGTGGCACGGTCGGCGAGCGGCATGTTGTCGAGGCCGGGGCCGAAGAATTCGACGAACTTGGAAACGACGCCCTTCTTGCGCAGCATCTGCACGACGGTCAGAACGAGGTCGGTCGCGGTGACGCCTTCCTTGAGCTTGCCGGTCAGCCTGAAGCCGATGACCTCAGGAAGCAGCATGGAGACCGGCTGGCCAAGCATGGCAGCTTCAGCTTCGATACCGCCGACACCCCAGCCGAGAACGCCGAGGCCGTTGATCATGGTCGTGTGCGAATCGGTGCCGACGCAGGTGTCGGGATAGGCGATGGTTTCGCCGTCCTCTTCCTTCGTCCAGACGGTCTGGCCGAGATATTCGAGGTTCACCTGGTGACAGATGCCGGTGCCGGGGGGAACGACGCGGAAATTCTTGAATGCCTGCTGGCCCCACTTCAGGAAGCGGTAGCGTTCGCCGTTGCGCTGGTATTCCAGCTCGACGTTCTTGGCAAAAGCCTGCGGCGTGCCGAATTCGTCGACGATGACGGAGTGGTCGATGACGAGGTCGACGGGCACGAGCGGATTGATCTTTTCCGGATCGCCGCCGAGGGAGACCATGGCGTCGCGCATGGCAGCAAGGTCGACGACGGCCGGAACGCCGGTGAAGTCCTGCATCAGCACGCGCGCCGGGCGATAGGCGATTTCGTTCTCGACGGTGCCCTTGTTGGTCAGCCATTCGGCGACGGCAAGGATATGTTCCTTCGTGACTGACTGCCCGTCTTCAAAACGCAGCAGGTTTTCCAGAAGCACCTTCATGGAGTAAGGCAACTTGGAAACGCCGGGCAGACCATTTGCCTCAGCCTTGGGCAGGCTGAAATAGACATAGTCTTTCCCGCCCACGGTCAGCGTGGAACGACAATTGAAACTGTCAAGAGATTTAGACACGAGATACCCCGTTTCTGATAGCCAACACAGTCGTGCGAACGCCTATGCACTTTATGCACATCAGGATGCGGGTACGGCCATTTCCGCTGTCCGCACGTAAGGCAGAAAACCTTATGTTCGGCGCAAGGATGAAATTCACGCCGACCGCTGGCGTGGTTGCAGGTCTTATAGATAATTTCGTAAAGACTTGCCAGAGTGACAAAGCGCAAATTTCGACAATTTTTTGCGCGTTGCGGTAAAGAAAATAGGGAAAGCCCGAGCGAATGCATCTAAGCGCTGAAAATCTGGCTACGAGGCGGGGTGAAGACCTCATTTTCTTGAATGTTTCCTTCAACTTGGCGAGTGGAGACGCACTCGTTTTGACCGGCCGCAACGGGTCGGGAAAATCGACGCTGCTGCGCGTTGTGGCGGGCCTTCTCAGACCGGAAAAAGGCACTGTCACATTCTCCGGAAATGACGGCAAATCGGGCCGTCCGGCCGGTGAAGCCAGCCACTATCTCGGCCACCGCAATGCAATGAAATCCGAGCTGACCGTGGCCGAAAATCTGATCTTCTGGAAAACCTTCCTCGCCGATATGCCGGGCGGCTCCAGTCTGAATGTCGATCAAGCGGCCGATGCCGTCGGGCTTGCCGACATCACGCATCTGCCCTTCGGCTATCTCTCCGCCGGCCAGCAGCGGCGAATCGCTTTCGCCAAACTTCTGGTCGCCTACCGCCCTATCTGGATCCTCGACGAACCGACGGCAGCGCTCGACAGCTCCGCCGACCGGCTCTTTGCTGATCTGATCACCACGCATCAAAAAAGCGGCGGCATCGTTCTTGCAGCAACGCACCAGCCGCTGGGCTTGGAGAACGTACAGGAGATGCGGATGACGGGGTTTGCCGGGGCAAGTGAGGGGGTGTGGGGGTGATGCAGATACTCCTTCCCCTGCTGAGATTGCGACACCCCCCTCTGTCACTTCGTGACATCTCCCCCACAAGGGGGGAGATTGTTGGGAGTTCGCCTCACCTGCTTGCAAGGCCGTTGAGCTCTGTCTCTACGGATTCGATGTTTGATGGGGGCTTACGCGCGCCGCCAGTTACCAATCTCCCCCCCTGTGGGGGAGATGTCACGATAGTGACAGAGGGGGGTATCTCTCGTTACGGCAGGATCTCCCCATGACAGCCCTCTTCTTCCGCGACCTCAGACTTTCGGTGCGCGCCGGCGGCGGGGCGTTGATCGGTATCCTGTTCTTCCTGACCGTCGTCGCCATCATCCCCTTCGCCGTCGGGCCTGACCTCAAACTTCTCTCGCGCATCGGCCCCGCCATCGTCTGGATCGGCGCGTTGCTCGCAAGCCTCCTCGGCCTCGACCGACTGTTCCAGGCCGAACGCGATGATGGCTCGCTCGATCTGCTCGTCATGCAGGAAACCCCTCTGGTGCTCACGGTCTTCATCAAATGCGCGGCCCATTGGGTGGCGACCGGCCTGCCGCTTGTCATCGCCTCGCCGCTGCTCGGCCTCTTTATGAATATGAACGAGACCGCGATCGCGACGACGGCCCTGACGTTGCTCGTTGGCTCGCCGGCGCTCACCTTCATCGGCGCGGTCGGTGCCGCCGTCGCCGTGGCGCTGCCGCGCGGTGGGTTGCTGGTCTCCATTCTGGTGCTACCGCTCACCATTCCCGTGCTGATCTTCGGCGTCAGCGCCACCTATGCCGCCGTCGAGGGACCGCAGCCCTTCCTGCCGCCGTTTCTGATCCTGATCGCGCTGACCCTGTTCTTCGCAGTCCTCGGGCCGGCCGCTGCCGCCCTTGCCTTGCGGAACACGACGGATTGATCAGAGCAATTCCAGGAAAAGTGTGAAGCGGTTTTCCGTCCGGAATTGCGTAAATACAAAAGGATAGAGCGCTTTCGCGTTTCGAAGAAAAGCGGAAAGGCTCTGATGGAGATACTGTTTCGCCCATCTGAGGCAATGCGGTCGATTGCCGGAAAAGCCATATCGGGTTAAACAAGCCGCATGAGCGATATCACTGCGATCAGCCGATTTTCTGACCTCGCCAACCCCACGCGGTTTTTGGCTTTTTCGGCGCGTATCATTCCCTGGCTGGCGGCGATTACAGCCATACTCCTAGCGATCGGCCTCTATCTGTCCTTTACGACCGAGGGCGACTACCAGCAGGGCGATACCGTCCGCATCATGTACATCCACGTTCCGGCCGCCTGGCTGTCGATGATGTGCTACACGATCATGAGCATGTCGGCGATCGGCACGCTGGTCTGGCGCCATCCGCTGGCCGATGTCGCCGGCAAGACGGCCGCCCCGCTCGGCGCCGCCTTCACCCTGATCGCGCTGGTCACCGGCTCGCTCTGGGGCAAGCCGATGTGGGGCACCTATTGGGTCTGGGATGCGCGTCTGACCTCGGTCTTCATCCTTTTCCTCATGTATCTCGGCTTGATTGCGCTCAACCGCGCAATGGACGATCCGTCGAAGGCCGCTCGCGTCGCCTCGATCCTGACGCTGGTCGGCTTCATCAATATCCCGATCATCAAGTTCTCCGTGGACTGGTGGAATACGCTGCATCAGTCGGAAAGCATCATGCGCATAGATGGCCCGGCCATCGATGCGGAATTCCTCTGGCCGCTCTTCACCATGGCGCTCGCCTTCACGCTGCTGTTCTTCACACTGCACCTGATGGCGATCCGCAACGAGATCTGGCGCCGCCGCATCGCCACGCAGCGCCGTATGGCCGCGCGTATGGCGAGCCGGGAGGACTAGAATGTCGCACCCCTTCTATGTCTTCGGCTCCTATGGCTTTGCCGCCTTCATGATCCTCGCCATCATCGCCTGGATCTGGATCGACGGACGCCTGCGCCGCCGCGAACTTGCCGTATTGGAAGCCTCCGGCATCCGCCGCCGCTCGCAGCGCCCATCGGAAAACGAGACGAAATGACCACGGATGCCGATAACAAGGATCAGCCGAAATCCAGCGGCACCGCACGCTATCTGCTGGCGCTCATTCCGCTGATCGTCTTTGCCTGCATCGCATTTGCCGTCGGCAAGGCCATGTATGACCAGGAAGTGCACGGCACCGATATATCGGCCATTCCCTCGGCCCTGATCGGCACCAAGGCACCGAAATTAGCGCTGGCGCCGCTCGACGGCTCCAACCTGCCGGCACTGACCGATGACGCCATCAAGGGCAAGCTGACCCTCGTCAACGTCTTCGCCTCGTGGTGCATTCCCTGTCGTGACGAGCATCCTGTGCTGAAGGAACTCGCCAAGGACGGCCGGCTCAATATCGTTGCGATCAATTATAAGGATACGAGCGAGAATGCGCTGCGCTTCCTCGGCGAGCTCGGCAATCCCTACAACGCCATCGGCATCGACCCGAACGGCTCGGCCGCCATCGACTGGGGCGTCTACGGCATTCCGGAATCCTACCTCGTCTCGCCCGACGGCACGATCCTCTACAAGCAGGTCGGCCCCTTCACGCCAACCAGCCTGAAGGAAGGGCTTTATCCGGCGATAGCGAAGGCAACTGGCAAATCCTGATTGCTTAAAGCGCACTCTGCCACGTCTTGACCGCCTCGACCGGCCACACCAGCATCAGCACGTTCAGCGTGAGATTATCGCGAATCAGATAGCCGGTAAGCAGTTCAAAGAAGATGGCAATGACGACTGTCACCAAGACCGGCGCACGCCAGGCAAACAGGAAGCCGACGACCATGAAAACGGCATCCATCGACGAATTGAGAATGCTGTCGCCGACATAATCGAGCGAGATCGTCGCAGCGCGGTATCGGTTGATGATGATCGGGGAATTCTCCAGGATTTCCCAGCCGGATTCGATCAGCATGGCAACGAAGAGCCGCATCGACAGCGGTTTGCCACGCATGATCAGATGCGTGAGCCCGAAGAAAAGGAAGCCGTGGATGATGTGCGACGGCGTGTACCAGTCGGCGATGTGCTGTGAATTGCCGCTGGATTTCACCACCGGCTCGAAAAGCTTGACGTAGCCGCAGGTGCAGATCGGCACGCGGCCCATCATATATTCGGTGACGATCTGCACGAGCAGAACGACGGCGCAGGCGATGAACCAGAAGCTCTGTTGCCGATAGCGGCTTTGGGCGTCGATGGCTTCGCTCATTTACCGTTTTCCACCGGCGGCTCGACCGTGTGCTTCATGATGAGCGGCATCTGCGACAGAGTGAAGAGGATGGTGATCGGCATCGTTCCCCAGACCTTGAAGTTCACCCAGAGATTATCCGCCGCCTTGGTGTCGGGCAGGTAGAGCCAGTTCGAGCCGCGCCAGACGACTTCGTTAAGCACGGCGAGAACGAAGAAGAAAATGCCCCAGCGCAGCGTCAGCTTACGCCAGCCTTCAGCATCCAGCTGAAAGGCGGCGTTGAAGACATAGCCTAGCAGCGATTTACCGAAGGCAAGGCCGCCGAGCAGCACGATGCCAAACAGCGCATTGACGATGGTCGGTTTCATCTTGATGAAGGTTTCGTTCTGAAGATAGATGCCGAGCGCGCCGAAAATCAGCACCACGATGCCAGAGACGAAGGGCATCAGCGGCAGGTGGCCGAGCACGACCTTCGAAACGATGAGCGAGATCAACGTTGCCGCCATGAACAGGCCGGTGGCGACGAAAAGCGGGCCACCGAGCGCTGCCAGCTGCGGGAAATGCTGCACCAGCCAGTCGCCACGCAGATTGCCGAAGAAGAACACCAGCAAAGGCCCGAGTTCCAGCACCAGCTTCAGCATGGGGTGGTGTTTGTCGGCAGAACTTGGGGTGAGATCGCTGTCGCTGGTCGTCATTGCGGCACTTTCCCTGTCATCAAACTTGTCATCGAATTTGTTCTTGTCATTCATTGGCTGTTTACAGCCCCCGTACCGGCAATGGCATGGGCAAAATCCTCGGCCTCGAACGGCTCGAGATCGTCTACACCCTCGCCGACGCCGATGAAATAGACCGGCAGCTTGTGCTTGGCCGAGATGGCGACGAGGATACCGCCCCGTGCCGTGCCGTCGAGCTTGGTCATGATCAGGCCATTGACGCCGGCAACATTGCGGAAGATTTCCACCTGATTCAAGGCGTTCTGGCCGGTCGTCGCATCCAGCGTCTGCAGCACGGTATGCGGCGCATCCGGATCGAGCTTGCCGAGCACGCGCACAATCTTTTCCAGCTCCGCCATCAGCTCCGCCTTGTTCTGCAGACGGCCGGCCGTGTCGATGATCAAAACGTCGCTCTTATTGGCCTTGGCCTGCTGGAAAGCATCGAAGGCAAGGCCGGCGGCATCTGCCCCGATCTTGGTACCGATGAAATCCGACTTGGTGCGATCGGCCCAGATCTTCAATTGCTCGATGGCAGCGGCGCGGAAAGTATCGCCGGCGGCCAGCGTAACCTTCAGCCCGGCGCCGGAGAGCTTTGCGGCCAATTTGCCGATCGTCGTCGTCTTGCCTGTACCGTTAACACCGACGACGAGAATGACATGCGGCTTGTGGCTGAGATCGAGCTGCAAGGGCTTGGCAACCGGCTTCAGCACCTTGGCAATTTCCTGCGCCATGATCCGGCCTACGTCCTCGCTCGTCACATCCTTGCCGTAGCGCTCGGAGGCCAGCGTATCGGTGACGCGCATCGCCGTCTCGACGCCGAGATCGGCCTGGATCAGCAAATCCTCCAGATCCTGCAGCGTCTGATCGTCAAGCTTACGCTTGGTGAAAAGCGCCGCGATCTGGCCGCTCAGCTGCGACGAGGTGCGCGCCAGCCCAGCTCGCAGGCGCTGGAACCAGGAGAGTTTCTGTTTTGGCGCTTCGGGGACGGGCTCGGGGGCCGAGGCGGCAGTGGAGAAGCCCTTGGGGAGATTGGGGGCTTCGACCGAGGGTTCGCTGGTTTCGAATGAGGGTTCCGGGGCTGTCGGCGTTTCTGCGTTCTTCGACGAAAGGTCAGAGTTTGCCGAAACTTCTTCACCCCCCTCTGTCCTATCGGACATCTCCCCCACAAGGGAGGAGATTGGTTCGATGGGGTGCTCTTCCGAAACTACATTGGCTTCAGGATCGGCAGGTTGCTCCGGTTCGATTGCCTGACGATCTTCGGGCTGCTCTTGCGACTCGACCTTAAGGGAACCGGAAGTCTCAGCGGCCTCGATCTCTTTCGCGCCGGAAGCATCTGCCTGGCTTTGAGCCTCTTGCTCAACCGGCGCTTCACCCTCCAACCGATCTCCCCCCTCGTCGGGGAGATGTCCCGAAGGGACAGAGGGGTGTGATGCAGGCTCGGCAGGTTCTGACGCCGGCGAAACATCAACGACAGGCGCGTCAACCCCAGTCAAATCCTCCGCAGGCGCCTGCTCCTCAGCCGGCTTTTCGCGGCCGAAGGTGAAGACTTTTTTGATGAAACCGAGCGCCATGAAGTGTCCGTTGAAGCATTAGGCCGCGTCGGCGGCCAGAAGTTGCATGTCGAGGTGCTTGCCATTGTGGCCGGTGATTGCGACCTGCACAAGGTCGCGCGGGCGAAGGCCGGGGGCGGCAACAAGCGTGAAGTTTTCCGTATGCGCCAGCCCGCCATTCTCCACAAGCAGCCATTGTCGCGTGCCGACCATCTTGTCGAGATGGGCCTGGTGCAATCTCTGTCCAGCCTCGCGCAGGCGGGCGGCGCGTTCCTTGATCAGGCCGCGATCGAGCTGCGGCATGCGGGCGGCGGGCGTGCCGGGCCGAGGGCTGTAAGGGAACACATGCAGATGCGCGATGCCGGCCTCTTCAGCCAGGCCGACGGCATTGGCGAACATCTCTTCCGTTTCCGTCGGGAAACCGGCGATCATATCGGCGCCGAAGCTCGTCTCGGGGCGCAGGCGGCGCACGTCCTCGATGAAACGCACGGCATCGGCGCGCGAGTGCCGCCGCTTCATCCGCTTGAGGATCATGTCATCGCCATGCTGCAGCGAGAGATGCAGATGCGGCATGAAGCGCGGCTCGTCGGCGATAAGGTCCATCAGATGCTGATCGGCCTCGATGCTGTCGATGGAGGAGAGCCGCAGCCGGCGGATCTCCGGGATTTGCTTCAGCAGCGTCTTCGCAAGCAGGCCGAGCGTCGGCGCTCCCGGCAGGTCGGCGCCATAGCTCGTGGCATCGACGCCTGTCAGCACGATCTCGCGATAACCGCTTTCGACCAGATTGCGGGCTTGGTCGACAACGGCACCCATGGGCACGGAGCGCGAATTGCCACGGCCATAGGGGATGATGCAGAAGGTGCAGCGATGGTCGCAGCCATTCTGCACCTGGATGAAGGCTCGGACGTGACCGTCGATGTGGCGGATCATCTGCGGCGCGGTGGCCCGCACGCTCATGATGTCGTTAACGCGCAGCTTCTCTTCCGCCGAAACGCCGAAATCCGGCAGGAAGCGGTAGGAGGTGCTCTTCAGCTTCTCCTCATTGCCCAGCACGGCATCGACTTCTGCCATTTCTGCAAAGGTCTGTTTCTCGGTCTGCGCCGCGCAACCTGTCACGATGATGCGGGCATGCGGATTGTCACGCCGCGCGCGGCGGATCGCCTGCCGCGCCTGGCGCACGGCTTCGCCTGTTACGGCGCAGGTATTGACCAGAATGGCATTGTTGAGCCCGGCTTTCTCCGCCTCGGCCCTCATCACTTCGGATTCATAGGTATTGAGACGACAGCCGAAGGTAATGACCTCGACCCCGCTCACCGCGCCTGAGCCCCCTGCTCCGGATCGCGCGAGAAGCTGCCCGTGACCGGATCGACCGTGCCGGACCATTCCCATTCGGCAGGCCCAGTCATGACGACATGGTCGTTACTGTCTAGCCATTCGACGGTGAGCTTGCCTGGCGCAGGCGCGGAGGCGACGTCGATCGTCACCTTGCGGCCGGTGCGGCCGGTACGCGCGGCGCTGACGGCGGCAGCACAGGCCGCCGAGCCGCAGGCAAGCGTCAGGCCGGCGCCACGCTCCCAGGTGCGAGTGCGTAGAAGCGTTGGCGAAAGCACCTGTGCCAGCGTGATATTGGCGCGCTCGGGAAACATCGGGTGGTTCTCGAGCAGCGGGCCGAAGCGATCGAGATCGAAGGACATCGGGTCCCTGTCGACCCAGAAGATCGCGTGTGGATTGCCCATCGACATCACGGAAGGCGAATGCAGGACGGGATTGTCGATCGGCCCGATCTGCAGCTCGATGCGGCTGGTATCGGCAAATTCCTCGGCAAGCGGGATCTTGTCCCAGGCAAAAACGGGTGTGCCCATATCGACCGAAATCGTGCCGTCTTCATGCTCCCTAGCATTCAGGATGCCGGCGACGGTCTGGAAGGTGAACACCTTCTTGCCGGTTTCGGCCGCCAGCGCCTGCACGACGCAACGCGTGCCGTTACCGCAGGCCTGCGCCTTCGTGCCATCGCAGTTGAGGATGTCGATCCAGGCATCAGTTCCCTGCAGCTTCGGGTCATGGATCGCCATGATCTGGTCGAACTGGGTTGCTGGATCGGCATTGAGCGCGATCGCCGCCTCGGCCGTCACCACATCCTTGCGGCCGCGCATGTCGACGACCAGGATCTTGTTGCCAAGCCCGTTCATCCTCGCGAATTCGACCGTATTGCTCATGATGTCATGTCCGTCAGTGTTTTCGAGCTGTATATGGCGGAAATGCGGGGGAATTACCAGTGGGACGTGAAGGACGACAATTTTCAGATTTGGCCGCGGTCTCCGGGCCGCCCCGATCCTTCGACGGGCTCCGGATAAGGGCGGAGCGAGTTGCAATCCAAGTAAAGGACATAGTCCTCATAGTGAGGAGGCCTGCAAGGCCGTCTCGAACCACGAGGACGGGTGGCTCGTGCTTTGACCGCAACAAAAATCCCGCCAAGCAGCCTTGACGTTATTTATTTCCAGAAAAAATCATTCGCCATGTCGGATTGTCAAACATTGCCACGTCCTAGGCTCGTCCACTTCGTAAAACCATAGGGATTATGACCATGCCGAATACCATAAGCCTGCACCGCGTCCTGGCCACCAGCCCGGAAAAGGTCTATCGCGCATTCATCGAAGCGGATGCGCTGGCCAAGTGGCTGCCGCCGAATGGCTTTGCCTGCAGCGTGCACCACTTCGAAGGAAAAGTCGGCGGCGCGTTCAAGATGTCGTTCCGCAATTTTACCACCAGTGAAGTCCACGCTTTCGGCGGTGAATATGTCGAGCTCGTTCCCGGCGAACTGGTGCGTTACACAGACAGGTTCGACGACCCCAACCTGCCCGGCCAAATGGAAGTGACGGTGACGTTGAAAAAGGTGCTGGTGGGAACCGAGGTCAACATCACCCAGGCCGGCATCCCCGATGTCATTCCGCCGGAAGCCTGCTATCTCGGCTGGCAGGAATCGCTGATCAATTTGGCAAAGCTGGTTGAGCCTGAGATTACGCAGTAAGTCGAGATAGGCATAGGGCTTTCTGAAAACCCCTTCTCCCCTTGGGGAGAAGGTGCCGACAGGCGGATGAGGGGGTTGCCAGGGGCACAAAACCCGTTTGATCAGAAGCGATGGCCCCTCATCCGACCCTTCGGGCCACCTTCTCCCCAAGGGGAGAAGGAACTTTCGGCCCAAGCGCCAACGCTCACACAACCGGAACGTCAAAAACCTCGCCTGCCCGGAGCGGGCGAAAGCGATCGGGCTCCACACCCTCGGCTTTCAAGGCCGCATCCAGTGCCTGAACGGGCGCATCGATCCCCTCATTCGTCAGCTGGAAGGTCGCGAAGTGATGCCCGGCGACATATGCAGCGTTGCAGAGCTTCATGCCCCTGACCGCCTCTTCCGGATTCTGGTGCTGGCCCTTCATGAACCAGCGCGGCTCATAGGCACCAAACGGCAGGATCGCGAGGCGGAAGCCACCATGTTTTTGCCGGACGGCGTCATAGTTGATGCCGTCGTGAAAGCCGGTATCGCCGACATGATAGATCTTGCCTGCTGGCGTGGTCAGCACGAATGCCGCCCAGAGCGCCATGCGCCGGTCGCCCATGCCGCGCGCCGACCAATGATGGCAGGGCTCGGTATCGATCGTCACTCCGCCTCTGACCTCAACGCGATCGCCCCAGTCGACAACGGCGATATCGGCATCGGGAACGGTACGGCGGATAATCGTGTCGTTGCCGAGCGGCGTGACGATCTTTGGCCGATGCGCCTGCTGCAGGCGGGCAAGGGTGGCGAGATCCAGGTGATCGTAGTGATTATGCGTCACCAGCACGAGATCGATATGGGGCAGATCCTCGAAGCGGATGCCGGGCGGCACCACGCGCTTCGGCCCGACGGTGCGGAAGGGGCTGACCCGCTCCGACCAGACAGGATCGGTCAGGATATTCATCCCGGCGACCTGCACCAGCATCGACGCATGGCCGACCATGGTGACCCGCATCTGCTCGCCGAAAACATGCCGGTCCGGCTTGGCCGGCGGAAAGGCGCTGATGACGGGATTGGGCCAGCGCACCCGCCCGCCGCCGAGCTGCCAGCGCAAAAGATCGAGCGCATTACCCGGCGCTACGCCGCCCGGGTTGAAGAAGCGCTGGCCGTCGAAATGATAGGAAACCGGACCTTGATAATAGGGATTCTTCCTGGCAGAGCCGGAGGAGCTTGTCATGGCTTGTCCGCTCCTTGGGTACCTGCCGCCTCGGCGGTGGGAAAGCCGGCTTTGGCAAACCATTCTTCGGCCTCGGAAGGCGTCAGCGTCTCCTCAAGCACGACATTCGCCGGCATGGCAAAGAGCTGCGGCGTGAAGAAGCTGGTATCCCACAACGCCGCGCCTTCGACCGGAGGTGAGAGCACAATGATCTGCCGACCATCGATGCGGAAAATCGTCTCGACGGATTCCTCGCCGGAAATATCGGCGAGGCCTGGCTCATCTGGCCGCACCGTCTGGTTGCGCCACCACGGCTCGTCATTGCCCTGTTCGACCACGGTCACGCAGCGCGCCATATCGACAATGAACCGGTTGGGCGCCCGACCGCCGGGCAATCTCTCGCCGAAGGCCGCCTGAATGAGCGTGAACAGATGAAAGCAATTGACGATATTCTCATACCGCAGGCGAAAACCCTGACGGCTCGGCAGATGCAGCACCAGCAGATCATCGCTGCGGCTCAAGAGCACTTGGCGGACCCAGGCCGCACCCGGCGTATAATCCTGCAATTCCGCAAGCATCGCCATCAGCGCCTTGTTGCCAGCAGCGAGTGCACGCTCCTGCGGCATGCCGGAAAGATGCGAAACCGCCGATTGGCCGAGCAGCTGAAAAGCGTCGAGCAGCTGCCTTTGCCGTGGGCTAAGCTCCTTGCGGCCGGCAAAGCCGCGGTGAATCTGCGGCAGCCACGCCAGATAGAGCTCCCAGACGGCCGGACCGCTGCGCTCCACCGCACCGCCCTTTTCGACGATGGTGCCGAGCATATTGGCAAGAACGGCGGCTCCAGGTGGCGGCAGGCGGCTGAGCTCGCGCGCCGCCCGCGCCGCGATCTTCGGCTGGGCCTTGGCGCTCGCATAGAAGGCTTGCGCCGCGACGTTGAAACGGGTGTCCACCCGGCCGCCGGCGTAAACGCGACAGGCAGCGAGAAGATCGGTCAGGGCTGCATCATTCATTCGGAACGGTCTCGGGGAATCACTTGAGGGGTGGGATCGATACAACAATTCGAAGACGGTGATACGGTCAAATCGACATCGATATGGGGATGTCATCCGTGCATTTCAGGCATTTCGGCCGCATTGGGTTGACTTTGCCGGCCTTTTCCTGTTTATCGCCCGCAATCTGCGACGAGCACAAGCCTCCGAGCCACCGACCGGGACCCATTTAGGTATAAAGAGATCCCGGAGGTCAACACCCGACAGCGCGATGCGCCCTCGGGTGCTTTTTGGCTTTGCGTCTTGTTTTCGTCATGGAAAAGCACGACGTTTTCGGGCGAGGAACCGCGCAAAGTTGCGCCAAGTCCAATCCCAAGCGATCGATAAGGAAGAACCGATGTTTGAAAACCTCCAGGACCGTCTTGGTTCCATTCTGAATGGACTGACTGGCCGCGGCGCGCTTTCGGAAGCCGATGTTTCCGCGGCACTGCGCGAGGTTCGCCGCGCGCTGCTCGAAGCCGACGTGGCGCTGGATGTCGTTCGCTCCTTTACCGATCGCGTCCGCGAAAAAGCTGTTGGCGCCGAAATCCTGAAGTCGATCAAGCCCGGCCAGATGGTCGTCAAGATCGTCCATGACGAGCTGATCGAGATGCTCGGCGGCGAAGGCGTTGGCATCGATCTTAATGCACCTGCCCCGGTCGTCGTGATGATGGTCGGTCTGCAGGGCTCGGGTAAGACCACGACCACGGCCAAGATCGCCAACCGCCTGACGAGCCGCGACCGCAAGAAGGTCCTGATGGCCTCGCTCGACACGCGCCGCCCGGCAGCTCAGGAGCAGCTGCGCCAGCTCGGCGTGCAGACGGGCATCGACACGCTTCCGGTCATATCCGGCCAGTCCCCGACCGATATTGCCGCACGCGCCGTGCAGGCCGCCAAGCTCGGCGGCCATGACGTCGTTATCCTCGACACCGCCGGCCGTACGCATATCGACGAGCCGCTCATGGTCGAGATGGCGGATATCAAGAAGAAGTCCAATCCGCACGAAATCCTGCTGGTCGCCGATAGCTTGACCGGTCAGGATGCCGTCAACCTCGCCCGCAATTTCGACGAACGTGTAGGGATCACCGGCCTCGTGTTGACCCGCATGGACGGTGACGGCCGCGGCGGTGCCGCCCTTTCGATGCGCGCAGTCACCGGCAAGCCGATCAAGCTGATCGGTGTCGGCGAAAAGATGGGCGAGCTGGAAGAATTCCATCCCCGCCGTATCGCCGACCGTATCCTCGGCATGGGCGACATCGTGTCGCTCGTCGAGAAGGCGGCCGAGAATATCGACGCCGAGAAGGCAGCCGCCATGGCCGCCAAGATGGCCAAGGGCAAGTTCGACCTCAACGATCTCGCCGATCAGCTCGGCCAGATGCAGAAAATGGGCGGCATGGGCGGCATCATGGGCCTGATGCCCGGCATGTCCGGCATGAAGGACAAGATGGCCGCTGCCGGCCTCGACGACCGCCTGTTCAAGCGCCAGCTCGCCATCATCTCCTCGATGACCAAGGCCGAGCGCGCCAATCCGGATCTCTTGAAGCACTCCCGCAAGAAGCGCATCGCCGCCGGCTCCGGCACCGACGCTTCCGATATCAACAAGCTTCTGAAGATGCACCGCCAGATGGCGGACATGATGAAGATGATGGGCGGCAAGGGTAAAGGCGGCATGATGAAGCAGCTGATGGGCGGCCTCGCTGGCAAGATGGGCCTCGGCGGCGGCCTAGGGGGTATGGCCGGCGGCATGCCCGACCTGTCGAACATGGACCCCAAGCAGTTGGAAGCCCTGCAGAAGCAGGCCGAAGCTGCCGGCCTCGGCCGTCCCGGCGGTCTGCCGGGTGGCTTGCCAGGTCTGGGCGGCGGGGGCGGTTTGCCGGGCCTCGGTGGCGCCAAGCTGCCCGGCCTCGGCGGTGGTTTCCCGGGGCTTCCGGGTTTGCCGAAGAAGAAGTGAGAAGGATCGTTGACCCCCATGATTGATCCAGACGTTAAGGCCCAATTGGGCAAATACCGCCAGTCGATCGACAATATCGATGCCGCACTGGTGCATATGCTGGCCGAACGCTTCCGCTGCACCAAAGAGGTCGGCGTGCTGAAGGCCAAGTACGACCTGCCGCCGGCCGACCCGGCGCGCGAAGAATTTCAGATCGAGCGTCTGCGCCGCCTGGCAAAGGATGCAAATCTGGACCCGGATTTCGCCGAGAAGTTCCTGAACTTCGTCATCAAGGAAGTCATCCGGCATCATGAACAGATCGCTGCGGATTTCAAAGGGTAGTCCCTGGCCGCGTGACCCAGAAGACGCAGGACGTTTTCGACGGGGATTACGCGGCACGAAAAAAGCAGCGCGACGTAACCATACCGCACAACGAAGCGGTCACGAAAAGCCTAAGGAGAATTAACATGGCATTGAAAATTCGTCTCGCCCGCGGTGGCTCCAAGAAGCGCCCGTACTACCACGTTGTCGTAGCCGACGCTCGCTCGCCGCGCGACGGCCGTTTCCTGGAGACCCTCGGCTCCTGGAACCCGATGCTTGCCAAGGACGACGCCAAGCGCGTTGAACTCAAGGCCGAGCGCATCAAGCACTGGCTCGACCACGGCGCACAGCCGACCGACCGCGTTCTCCGCTTCCTCAACGAAGCCGGCATCGCGACGCGCGAAGCCAAGAACAACCCGGAAAAAGCAAAGCCGGGCAAGAAGGCTCAGGAGCGCGCTGCCGAAAAGGCTCAGAAGGCTGCTGACGCCGCTGCTGCTTCCGAGTAATCGGACCTGGCATTGATTGAAAGCGGGTGGCATGGCGACATGCCGCCCTTTTTTTGTTTCCCATCGGCAAATGTTCAGCCTATGAGAGAACCAACGACAGCGCCGCGCGTCACGCGCAAAGGTCGCTGGTGCATTTTGGATCTGCTGCATAATCCCGGTAATGGGTGAAGAGACCATGACGAAACTGCAAAACCCGGTATTGATGGCCACCATCGGCGCGGCGCAAGGCTTGAGAGGCGAGGTGCGCGCGCGCGCCTATACGTCGGATCCGACCGCGCTCGGCGATTACGGCCACCTCCACAGCATGGACGGCCGCAGCTTCGAGGTACTGGAAATCCGCGAGGCCAAGAATGTGGTCGTGGTGCGCTTTCGCGGCGTCAACGACCGCAATGCCGCCGAGGCGTTGAACGGCCTGGAACTCTATATCGAGCGCGACAATCTGCCCGATGACGAACTCGACGACGACGAATTCTTCTACGCCGATCTCGAAGGGCTGGAAGCCGTCGACGACCAGGGCACCGGCTACGGCACCGTCAGCGGCGTCTATGATTTCGGCGCTGGCGATCTGCTGGAGCTGAAGGGGCCGGGCAAGCGCCCGGTGCTGATCCCCTTTTCCGAGGCCGCGGTGCTTGAAATCGACCTCGAGGGCGGCAAGATCCTGATCGACCCGCTGGCCGCTGGCCTGATCGACAGCCCCGACGACCTGATCGGCAAACCAGAAAAGCCGGAAACACCCGAGAAGCCGCAGAGCAAGCCGAAGAAGAAGTGATCCTTATTGGGAAGTGAGCGCGCCATGAGTTTCCGGGCGACCATATTGACGCTTTATCCCGAGATGTTCCCGGGCCATCTCGGCACGTCCCTCGCCGGCAAGGCCATGGAACGTGGGCAATGGGCGCTCGACACTGTACAGATCCGTGATTTTGCGACCGACAGGCACCGCACCGTCGACGACACGCCGGCCGGCGGTGGCGCCGGCATGGTGCTGAAGCCGGATGTGCTTGCCCGCGCCATCGACCACGCGAGCGAAAATGACAGTCGTCCGCGCCTGCTGATGAGCCCGCGCGGTAAGCCGCTGACGCAGAAGCGCGTGCGCGAGCTTGCGGGCGGCGAAGGCGTCATCATCGTCTGCGGCCGCTTCGAAGGCGTCGACCAGCGCGTCATCGACGGCCGCGGCCTCGAAGAAATCTCGATCGGCGACTATATCCTCTCGGGCGGCGAGCCGGCTGCGTTGATCCTGCTCGACGCCATCGTCCGCATCCTGCCCGGCGTGATGGGCAACGACCTCTCCGGCCTGCACGAAAGCTTCGAAGGCGGCCTGCTGGAGCATCCGCATTATACCCGCCCGCAGATATGGGAAGGCCGCGAGATTCCGGCAATTCTAACCTCAGGTAACCACGCGGCAATCGCCAAATGGCAGAAAGAGCAGGCCGAGCGACTGACGAAGGAGCGTCGACCGGATTTGTTGGACGAATTGCAGAAGAAATAGCGACAGCACCGGCTGGATGAGCGAGATCCTTGAAATATGCCCGCGAAACTGCCGACAAGCGCCACTTAATTCCTCGCCAAGGGGTGACAAACGCGTGACAATAGGGTATGTGCGCGCCCGGCATGGGAAATTTCCCATCAACCAGCAAAGAAGAGCAGACGTATTCGCTCCTGCCTGAACGGGCATATATCCGAGGCGTGATCTAACGGTCCGACCAAAGATAGAATGATGAGCGCTCTGGCTGTTGAAGCAACAACGAGGTTGATACTATGAACATCATTCAGCAGTTGGAAGCCGAACAGGCTGCCAAGATCGAAGCCAAGCGCACCCTTCCCGCATTTTCCGCTGGCGACACCGTTCGCGTCAACGTGAAGGTCACGGAAGGCAACCGTACCCGCGTTCAGGCCTATGAAGGCGTTTGCATCGCTCGCTCCGGCGGCGGCCTGCAGGAAAACTTCACGGTTCGCAAGATCTCCTACGGCGAAGGCGTCGAGCGCGTATTCCCGGTTTACTCGCCGATGATCGAAAGCGTCGAAGTCGTTCGCCGCGGTAAGGTCCGTCGCGCCAAGCTCTACTACCTGCGCGACCTGCGCGGTAAGGCTGCCCGTATCGTTGAAAACACCGGCACCCGCGCCCGCAAGCTCAACGATGCCGAGCGCCAGGCCCTGGCCGACGAGAAGGCACGCATCGAAGCCGAGAAGGTTGCAGCCGCTCAGGCGCTCGCAGCTGAAAAGGCCGCAGCCGAAGCCGCAGAAGCAAAGGCAGCGGCAGAAGCTGCTGCAGCCGCAGCAGCCGAGCCGGCAGCAGAATAAGTTTCGATCCATACGGATCGCAAAGCTTGAAGGCGGCCCTTGGGTCGCCTTTTTGCTATCTGTCGCAATGTGACGCGGCAACCGGAAATTTCTTCGGCCGCCTCATGTTTTAGAGCTGCTTTTCCTTTTTTATGATTGCTACGTTGGCAATAATCTTGCCATCCGCTTTCCAAATGTGACAGTTTTCCGCCACGCTAATCGGGGAGATTTCCATGGCATTCCGTCGTTCGTTCCTTCTGGGCCTTGGCGCCTTCGTGCTTGCACCTTTCGCTGCCTTCGCGGCCGACCTTCCGAACCTCAACGGCAAGACCGTTGTCGTCGTTACCGAGAATGCCTATCCGCCGCTGCAGTTCATCGATCCGAAGACGAACAAGGCGATCGGCTGGGAATATGACGCGATGAACGAGATCGCCAAGCGCCTGAACTTCAAGGTCGAGTACCAGAACACCAGCTGGGACGCGATGATCCAGGCCGTCTCGGAAGGCCAGTACAACATCGGCATGACCGGCATCACCATCAAGGACGACCGCAAGCAGAAGGTCGATTTTTCCGACCCCTACATGCGCTCCGAGCAATTTATGCTCGTGCGCGGAGACGAGAAGCGCTTTACAGACGCCAAGAGCTTCGCCGCCTTCAAGGACGGCCTGATTGGCGCGCAGCCGGGCACGACACCCTTCTACACCGCCGTCTATTCGGTGCTCGATGGCAACGAGCAGAACCCACGCATCAAGACCTTCGAAACCTTCGGCGCCACCGTACAGGCACTGAAAACCGGTGACGTCGATACGGTGCTGACCGACGGCACGGCCGGCAAGGGCTATGTCGATGCCTCCAATGGCGGCCTGAAGCTCGTCGGCGGCCCGCTCGGCACCGAGGATTTCGGCTTCATCTTCCAGAAGGGTTCCGATCTCGTCGCCCCGATCAATGCCGCCATCGCCAGCCTCAAGGCCGACGGCACGCTCGACGCGCTGAACAAGAAGTGGTTCCTCGACTACAAGATGGGCCAATGAATTCTGAAGATCGATATATTGGAAGCCCGCTCTGATGACGCCTTTGGCAGGCCCGGGCGGGCACCGCGACAAGGAAGACTTTCCCTGGTGGCTGGTCGCCCTCGCTATCCTCGGCATCGTCGCCTCATTCGCAATTGCGGCGAACGGCCTCTATGCCCAGATTTTCTCTCTTCTGCTGAATGGCATCGGCGTCACGGTCTTCGTGACGCTGGTGGCTTTTACGCTGGCTGTGCTGCTCGGCCTCGGGCTGGCGCTACTCGGCCTGTCGGATTTCCTCGTGCTGCGACAGGTCGCGCGCTTCTATATCGAGATCGTGCGTGGCATTCCGATACTGGTGCTGCTTTCCTACATCGCATTCGTCGGCACGCCGGCCTTCGTCGCCGTCTATAACGTCGTCGTCTCGCCATTGATCTCCGCCGGCTGGGCAAGCCCGCTCGTCACCCGCGACGTGCCCTTCGTTTGGCGCACGATCATCGCGCTGACCATCGCCTATTCGTCCTTCATCGCCGAAATCTTCCGCGCCGGCATCCAGGCGGTGGACCAGGGCCAGATCGAAGCGGCAAAGGCGCTCGGCCTCACCCGCTTCCAGCGCTTTCGCCTCGTCGTCTTTCCCCAGGCGATCCGCGTCATCCTGCCGCCGCTGTCGAATGATTTCATCGCCATGGTGAAGGACAGTTCGCTGGTCTCCGTACTCGGGGTTGCCGATATCAGCCAGCTCGCCAAGCTCTACTATTCGGCCAATTTCCGCTACTTCGAAACCCTGTCGATCCTCGCCTTCATCTACCTGCTTTTGACGATCGGTCTGTCGCTGCTGCTCAGGCAGCTCGAAGCCTGGATGCGCCGCCGCTCCGGCAGCGATCGCTCCGCCTTCCCCCGCCTGGCCGCGGGCCAGCCGCCGGGCGCGCAGGTATGATGCCAAAGCCGACCGTACCGATGCAACCCCATCGTCACCATTGCCGAGACTTCGGAAAATTGATATGAGCAACGCCATGAGTAAGATCATGAGCAAAGACGGACGTTACGTCACGGCTTTCGTGCTGCAGGACCATAAGCGCCTGCCGGCACGCTTCTTTGCGATGATTTCGGGCGCGCTCAACAGCCGACTTCGCTGATCACACCCGAGGCCGGCGGTCCTGATCCGTCAATCCCCTTTCGACAATGCCAATATGGATTTGTAGCCATGAGCGCTCCACGCACACTGTACGACAAAATCTGGGATGACCACTTGGTTGACGCCCAAGAAGACGGCACCTGTCTTCTCTATATCGACCGTCATCTCGTTCACGAAGTGACGTCGCCGCAGGCCTTCGAAGGCCTGCGCATGACCGGCCGCAAGGTTCACGCGCCGCAGAAGACGCTTGCCGTCGTCGACCACAACGTGCCGACTTCACCCGACCGCCACCTCGGCATCAAGAACGAGGAAAGCCGCATTCAGGTCGAGCAGCTCGCCAAGAACGCCGCCGAATTCGGCGTGGAATACTACTCCGAAAACGACAAGCGCCAGGGCATCGTTCACATCATCGGCCCCGAGCAGGGCTTCACCCTGCCCGGCATGACCATCGTCTGCGGTGATAGCCACACCTCGACCCACGGTGCCTTCGGCTCTCTCGCCCATGGTATCGGCACCTCCGAGGTCGAGCATGTGCTCGCCACGCAGACGCTGATCCAGAAGAAGGCCAAGAACATGCTGGTGCAGGTCGACGGCCAGCTGCCGCCGGGCGTCACCGCCAAGGACATCATCCTCGCCATCATCGGCGAGATCGGCACTGCCGGCGGCACCGGCTACGTCATCGAATATGCCGGCGAAGCCATTCGCTCGCTGTCGATGGAAGGCCGCATGACCATCTGCAACATGTCGATCGAAGGCGGCGCCCGCGCCGGCCTGATCGCTCCGGATGAGATCACCTTCGAATATATCAAGGGCAAGCCGCGCGCGCCGAAGGGCGAGGCGCTGGAACAGGCGATCGCCTACTGGAAGACGCTGCAGTCGGACGAAGGCGCGCATTACGACCGCATCGTCAAGCTCGATGCCGCAAGCCTGCCGCCGATCGTCTCCTGGGGCTCCTCCCCGGAAGACGTCATCTCCGTTCAGGGTATCGTCCCGAACCCGGACGAAATCCAGGACGAGACCAAGCGTACCTCCAAGTGGCGTGCGCTCGACTATATGGGCCTGAAGCCGGGCACGCCGATAACCGAGATCAATGTCGATCGCGTCTTCATTGGCTCCTGCACCAACGGCCGCATCGAAGACCTGCGCGCAGTCGCCAAGGTCGTCGAAGGCAAGACGGTGGCTTCCACGGTCAACGCCATGATCGTTCCGGGCTCCGGCCTAGTGAAGGAGCAGGCTGAGGCCGAAGGTCTCGACAAGATCTTCAAGGCTGCCGGCTTCGACTGGCGCGAGCCTGGCTGTTCCATGTGCCTCGCCATGAACGACGACCGCCTGAAGCCGGGCGAACGTTGCGCTTCGACCTCGAACCGCAACTTCGAAGGCCGCCAGGGCTTCAAGGGTCGCACGCATCTGGTCTCGCCGGCCATGGCCGCGGCTGCCGCGATCGCCGGCCACTTCGTCGATATCCGCGAGTGGAAGTAATCGGCCTGAAGGCATGAATGACGAAGGGCGGCCTGATGGCCGCCCTTTTTGTTTACCGGGGGGAAATTCGCCGGCTGCTCTATTGCTTCGATGTGACGGCTTGTCTCCCGCCGAGCATGGGATTTCCTGCCGTCGGAGCCTGCTGCGCGCGCTGGCTGAGCCAGACGCTGCCAAGCACGACAACAATGCCGAACATCTGCATCGGGCTCAGCTGCTGGCCGAGCACCGCCCATCCCAGGATCACGGCCATGGTTGGGCTGAGGAAGCCGAGCGGCGAGACCATCGAAGGCTCGAGCCGCGACAAACCCCGAAACCAGAGAATATAGGTGAGTGCTGCGCCGATCAGCCCGAGATAGGCGAAGCCGAGAACGTTGGCGCCGGTCAGATGCGGCAGCGGCGGCTCAAGCAGCAGGGCCACCGGCAGCAACAGCACGCCGCCGGCCGTCAGCTGCCATGCCGTAAAGGTCAGCGGCGAGACATCCGGCCGCCAGCGGCGGCTGAGCACGGTTCCGGCCGCCATGGAAAAAGCACCGCCGATGCCGGCAATAATGCCGATCGGGTCGAGCGTCGCATTCGGCGTCAGGATCAGGAGCGCGACACCACCGATGCCGGCAAGCGCCGCAACAATTGAAAGGCTACGGATCGGTGATCCCAGCAGCAAGCGCGCCAGCACAATGACGATCAGCGGCTGGACGGCACCGACCGTCGCGGCCACGCCACCGGGGAGCCGATAGGCCGAAATGAACAGCAGCCACCAGAAGACAGAGAAATTCAGCGCCCCGAGCACCAGCGACTTCAGCCACCAGACCCCATGCGGCAGCCGCCGCACGATGAGGAGCAGCAGCAGGCCGGCGGGCAGTGCGCGCAGCATGGCGACAGTCAATGGATAACCGGCCGGCAAAAGCTGCGTCGTTACCAAATAGGTGCTGCCCCAGATCGCCGGCGCGATGGCGGTGAGCAACAGGTCGAAATTGCGGTTCATGGCCTTGGCCTCAAATTTATCTTGACCTCAAGATAATCTGAAATACCTTGACGTCAAGATAAATTCATGGCGAGATCTCGTTATGGATCGCATCGATAAAATTCTCGCCCAGTGGCGCCGTGAACGGCCGGACCTCAACACCACGGCGATGGGCCTTTTCGGGCGCCTGCGCAATCTCGCGCTCCATCTCTCGCGCGAGATGGAGAAGACCTTCGGCCGCTTCGGCCTGAACGCGGCGAACTTCGACATGCTGGCGACCCTGCGCCGCTCGGGCGAGCCCTATACGCTCTCGCCCAGCGACCTGATGGAAACGATGATGGTCTCGTCGGGCACGATGACCAATCGTATCGATCAGCTGGAGAGGGCCGGTCTCGTCGCTCGCAGCCAGAACCCGGATGATGGCCGCAGCTTCCTGATATCCCTGACGCCAAAAGGTTTCGAGCTTATCGATGCGGCGGTGACGGCACATGTCGAAACGCAGAAACGCCTGATCTCCACCCTTTCTGAAGGCGAACAAAAAGCTCTTGACCGGCTGCTGCGCAATTACTTAGCCGACTTCGAATCCAGCTGATCGCCCCGAACGCGATCCGGCGCAGACGTCGTGAATGCAGCCCCTCAGCCAGCGGTGCGCCGGATCCGCATCCATGCGCGGATGCCAGAGCAGCGAGATCATGACGCCCGATGTCGGCAACGGCAACGCAAAACTATGCATGCCGACGCGTAGATTGCCGGTATAGCGCTCCGGCACACTGACGATCAGGTCGGAGGCGCGCGCCAAGGCCAGCGCAGCCGAAAAGCTGCCGACAATCGTTGCGATCTTTCGCTTCAGGCCCAACTCTTCCAACGCCTCGTCGATCTGCCCTTTCTGAAGGCCGCGCCGCGATACCAGAAGATGTTGCCCGGCCGCGTAACGTTCCGGGGTCAGCTCTCCTTCACTCAACGGATGTCCGCTTCGGACCACGCCGATGAAGCGATCGCGGAACAGCGCCTGCGTCCTGAGCTCCGGACCGGTATCGTCACCGACAACACCGGTTTCGAAGTCGATCGTCCCATCGCGCAAAGGCGTGCTGTCCTTGTCCAGCTTCTGTATGAAGTAGAGCCGAACGCCAGGCGCCTGCTCGGCAATGCGCGCGATCAGTTCGGCGCCGAAATTCTCCACGAAACCTTCGCGGGTGCGCAGCGTGAAAATTCGAGCAAGCTGCTTCAGATCCAAGCTTTCGGCGGGCCGCAAGGCCGCTTCCGCCTCCTGCACAAGCTGACCGACACGGTCGCGCAGCTCCAGCGCCCGCGGCGTCGGCACGAGCCCCCGCCCCGCCCGAACCAGCAGCGGATCCCCTGTCGTCTCACGCAGACGCGCAAGCTGTCGGCTCATGGCGGATGGGCTGAGCCGCAATCGCCGGGCGGCGCGCGCGACACTGCCTTCGGCAAGCAGGACATTGAGAGTGATGAGGAGGTTGAGATCGGGCGTGGACATGGCGCGAGCATAGCACGGTTTGCGTAAAATATAGCGTCTAACGCACGAATGAAGTGCAAATGCTGCGCGTTCCGCCATATCGCGTCGAGAGCTACCTTTCTGCCGGAAGTTTTATTAGGTCGCTAGAAATGGAGCTTGTGTTGCAGCCAATCATCGAAGATCCGGGCAAAGCCGGCCACACAAAATCAGCATCCTCGACTCGCTGGGCGCTCGCCAGCCTCTCGCTCTCCATGCTGATGCCCTCGCTCGGCACCAGCATTGCCAATATCGCTCTGCCGACGCTTGCCCAGGCATTCGATGCCTCCTTCCAGCAGGTGCAATGGATCGTGCTTGCGTATTTGCTCGCCATCACCACGCTGATCGTCAGCGTCGGAAAGTTAGGCGACATTTTCGGCCGGCGGCGCTTGCTGCTGATCGGCATAAGCCTCTTCACACTCGCCTCGCTCTTCTGCGGCGTCGCACCGACCCTCTGGCTATTGCTCGCCGCTAGAGGTCTGCAGGGTCTCGGTGCCGCCATGATGATGGCGCTGACCGTGGCGATGGTCGGCGAAACCGTGCCGAAAGAGCGGACAGGCGGCGCCATGGGCCTGCTCGGCACCATGTCCGCGATCGGCACCACGCTCGGCCCATCGCTCGGTGGCATCGTGATCGCCAGCTTCGGCTTGGAGACCATTTTCCTCATCAACGTGCCGCTCGGGATCGCAAATTTTCTACTCGCCGCCCGCTTCCTGCCGAGGGATCGTCGGGACCGGAAGGCGAGCAAGGGCCGACTGGATACGATCGGCACCCTGCTGTTGTCCCTGACACTCGCTGCCTATGCGCTGGCCATGACCCTTGGGCACGGCAGCTTCGGTGCGCTGAATATCGGCCTGCTGTTAGCGGCAGCTTTCGGCATCGTTCTCTTTGCGGTCACCGAAACGAAAGTGGAATCGCCGTTGTTCCGCCTTTCGATGTTCCGTGATGCATCGCTAAGCGCAGGTCTTGCCATGAGCACCCTCGTTTCCACCGTCATTATGGCGACGCTGGTGGTCGGCCCCTTCTATCTCTCCCGCAGCCTTGGCTTCGATGCAGCCCATGTCGGCGCCATCATGTCCTCCGGCCCGCTGGTGTCGGCCCTGACGGGCGTGCCGGCCGGCCGCATCGCCGATCGCTTCGGCGCCCAGCGCGTGACCATGACGGGTCTTGTCGGCATGATTGCCGGCCTCTTCCTGATAGTGATGTTGCAAGGCAGGTTCGGAGCCGCGGGCTACATCGGTCCGCTGATTATCGTGTCCGCAAACTATGCGCTCTTTCAGGCGTCCAACAACACCACCATCATGAAGGACATAAAGGCGGAGCAACGTGGCGTGATTTCCGGTATGTTGAGCCTGTCGCGAAATCTCGGCCTTATCACAGGCACAGCCGTCATGGGTGCGATCTTCACGCTGGGGTCAGGAACGAGCGATATTATCACGGCACGCCCGGAAGCCATTGCAACAGGCATGCAGATCACCTTCGCAGTCGGCGCCCTGCTCATCGTCGCGACGCTGGCCATCGCCATCGCCGGCATGGCGCGTTCAAGGCGTGATGCCCTTGCGCAAGAGGTCTCGTGAGAATGAGCCGAGAGGATGGCGGAGGATAATCCCGCCATCCGGTCACACCGGTCCGTGGTCGCCGAATTCCGCCGAAACGAAGTCGAGAAAGCTACGGAGCTTCGGCGTGATGCGGCGATCCGGCGCGTAGAGAACATGCAGCGGGCGCGTCGGCACGCTATATCCGGGCAAAAGCGGCACCAGCGCTCCCGTTTCCAAGCTCGATTGGATGAGTTCGGACGACTGCAGGATAATGCCGAGCCCTGCCAACGCGGCTTTCAGCAGCGCCTCACCATTGTCGATCATCAGCCGGCCGGAGATCGGAACGCTCACATTCCCCTCCGGTCCTTCAAAATCCCAATGAGTCCTGAGCATCGTATGCGAGAAGATCAGGCACTCATGATTTCGAAGATCATCTGGCGTGGAGGGGGTGCCGCGGGCGCGCAGATAGCTCGGCGCAGCACAGATCACCAGACGATAGGGACTGAGACGACGGGCGATCAACCCGCTGTCAGCGAGCTCACCGACGCGAAAGACTGCGTCGTAGCCCTCATCGATCAGATCCACCATGCGGTTCGTTAGCGACAGATCGATCGAAACCTCCGGATGCGCTCCCAGATATTTGGGAAGCGTTGGCGCGAGCGCATGGATACCGAAGGTGACGGGGGCGTTGACCCTCAGCTTCCCGCGCGGCACGGCGCGAGTTTCCGCCGCCAGCGCCTCCGCAGCCTCGACTTCTGCCAGAATATTGCGCGAGCGCTCGTAAAACTGGCTGCCGACTTCCGTCAGGTGCTGACGACGCGTGGTCCGGTTCAAAAGCCGAACACCAAGATGCTGTTCGAGAAATTGCACATGTTTGCCGACGAGCTGCGGCGACATGTTCAATGCCTCTGCCGCGGCACTGAAGGAGCCGAGCTCAACTGCCTTGACGAAAACGTTCATGCCGGAGAAGCGATCCATTAGAAACAACCCGTTTCAAGTATCGAGTTATCTAGACCATTTATCCGGATATGGCGATAATTTTATATGTTTGTCAGCCACAACAAGGAGCTGATAAATATGAAAATCGCTATCATTGGTGTCGGAAATATGGGGGCAGGACTGGCGCGTCTGCTGACCGGAGCAGGGTCTGACGTGATCATCGGCCATCGCGATCCCGCAAAGGCAGTAGCGTTTGCCGCCGAACTGGGCGCTGGCATCGAAGCGGGCGGGGTTGCCGCCGTCGTCAAGCTTGCAGATATCGTCATACTGGCGCTGCCTTATGGCGCTATCGCGGAAACGTTGAAGGAAGCCGGAAATCTCAAGGGCAAGGTGCTGATCGATATCAGCAATCCCGTTACCGCAGATTTCAGCGGCCTCGTCGTCGGGCACTCGAGCTCGGCGGCCGAAGAAATTCAGGCGCTAGCGCCCGAGGCCACAGTGGTGAAGGCTTTCAACACGATTTTCGCACCGTTGCTGCCCGCCGAGGGACGTAACGGCAAGGCGCTGCAGGTCTTCATTGCCGGAGACGACGAGAAGGCAAAACATGCCGTATCCGACCTCGTCAAATCCATCGGCTTCGAGCCGGTCAACGCTGGTCCGCTCAGCAATGCCCGTTTCATCGAGCCGATCGGCGAGATGAACATCCACTTCGGCTTCTTTCTCGGCAAAGGACCGACTGTGGCACCGGCCTGGGTTCAGGTCTGACGGCACTCAGGACGACAGGATGACAAAAGAGGCTCGGAGCCTTCACTCCGGGCCTCTTTGCATAAACTGATGGCAACCTGCGATCAAAAGCTCGCGGTCAGCGGATCCGGACCGATGCGACCGCCAGCCGAATCGAGCTTGGCCATGTCAGCTAGATCGTCACCGTCGAGCTTGAAATCGAAAACGTTGAGGTTTTCTTCGATGCGGCTCGGCGTCACCGATTTCGGGATGACGATCAGGCCGTTGTCAATGTGCCAGCGAATGATGATCTGTGCCGGCGTGCGGCCATGCTTGGCGGCGACCTTGCCGATCACGGCGTTGGTCAGAAGCTTGCCCTGGCCGAGCGGGCTCCAAGATTCGGTCTTGATGCCGAGTTTGTCGTGAACGGCACGCAGCTCCTTCTGCTGGAAGGTGGGATGCAGCTCGATCTGGTTCAGCACGGGCGTCGCGCCGGTCTCGCCGATGATACGTTCGAGATGCGCGGCGGCAAAATTGGAGACGCCGATCGAATGGGCGCGGCCTTCTTCCTTGAGACGGACGAAAGCCTTCCAGGTGTCGAGATAGCGGTTGCGATGCGGCGACGGCCAGTGGATGAGGTAGAGGTCGATATAGTCGGTGCCAAGCCGTTTCAGGCTTTCGTCGAAGGCCTTCAGCGTGGAATCGAAGCCCTGTGCCTCATTCCAGAGCTTGGTTGTGAGATAGATGTCCTTGCGGGCAACGCCCGACTGGCGCACGCCTTCGCCGACGCCGTCTTCGTTGGCATAGATGGCTGCGGTATCGATATGGCGGTAGCCGGCTTTCAAAGCCGTGCTGACGGCCATCGGCGCGACGTTTTCCGGCGTCTGCCAGACGCCGAGGCCGACCTGCGGAATGGAATTGCCGTCATTGAACGTGATTGTCGGTTGCGTGGTCACGATAAGTCTCCAAAGGATGAGAAGCGGGTGGAGTGAAGGCGTGATTTAAATTCTAAAAGAAAAGGGGCGGTCTGGTCCGCAAAGGCGCACCGGTCGAAATCCCATATAGTGGAGAATATCGGGATGTTAACCCCGGGCGACCTTTCAGACAACCCGGACGGTCGTACCTCTTCGCAGTAATGGCAGGATGCGCCTCATGTCGCGCAGGCTCACCGCAACACATCCGGCCGTCGGCTCATATCCCGGCCTGATCAGGTGGAAGAAGATCGCCGAGCCGCGGTTGCGCCGGCGCGAGCGCACATTCCAGTCGAGCACCAAACAGATATCGTAAAGGCCATCCTCCCGCTGCAATTCCTCGTGGCTCGACTTGAAGGGCGCCTTCACCGGCCTGTTGTAATTGGCATCGTCGGGTTGATCGCACCAGAGCATATCCTTCCGGATATGCCGCATCGGCAGAGCCGTCCGCAGGAAGCGGACCCGATCGCCGCGCGTGAAGCCATAGAGCAGCTTCATGCCCGCAATCGGCGTCGCGCCGTCGCCCTCCCGCTTCAAGATGCTGCGCCCGGACCGGCCGATTGCCGCCGGCACCGTGATGCCCCCCACTTGCACCAATGCCCGCATTTTCTTACCCGGCGCAGGCCGCACGACGATCGTCGATGCGGTCCGTCCCGCCTCCGCCCTTATCTTTTGCATTTCCCTCACATGTTTTTGCTTTGCGTGTGATTTCTTTTGAAATCATAGCAGTTTCAACCAAACGACCAAGCCTGAGCCGCCTCGCGACTTGCCAAAAGTGCAATTTGGCGTAGGACTTAGGACGAATGAGAACAAGGACCCGAACGGCATGACGGCACGCACCATTCTCCTGGTGGATGATGACAACGACCTGCGTGAGATGTTGGTCGAGCAATTATCGCTTTACGAGGAATTCAACGTCCTGCAGGAGGCGACTGCCGGAAAAGGCGTGCAGACCGCGCGCACCGTGCCCGTCGATCTCCTCATCATGGATGTCGGCCTGCCCGATATGGACGGCCGCGAAGCCGTAAAGCTGCTGCGCAAGAGCGGCTTCAAGCCGCCGATCATCATGCTGACGGGGCACGACACGGATTCCGACACCATCCTCGGCCTTGAAGCCGGCGCCAACGATTATGTGACGAAGCCTTTCCGCTTTGCCGTCCTCCTCGCCCGCATCCGCGCGCAATTGCGCCAGCACGAACAGAGCGAGGATGCGACCTTTACTGTCGGACGTTATCTCTTCAAACCGAGCCAGAAACTGTTGACCACCGAAGACGGACAGAAGATCCGCCTCACGGAAAAGGAAGCCGCGATCATCCGCTATCTCTATCGCGCCGACCAGAAGGTCGTCACCCGCGATATCCTGCTGGAGGAAGTCTGGGGCTATAATTCCGGCGTGACCACCCACACGCTCGAAACCCATGTCTACCGCCTTCGCCAGAAGATCGAGCGCGATCCCTCCAACGCCGAAATCCTGGTCACGGAAAACGGCGGCTACAAGATCATTCCATAGGCAATCGATGGCGCTGAACGACGATATCCGACTGCTGTCGCAACTGCCGCTGTTTCATGGCATGGGCGATGAGCCGCTGCGGCTGATCGCCTTCGGTGCCGATCGCCGCCACGTGAACGAAGGCCAGACGCTGTTCCGGGAAAAGTCGCCCGCCGAATGCGCCTATGTCATCACGCGCGGCAGTTTCGAACTCAGCACCATCGATGCTAACGGCCAGATACAGGTGGAAGCGATAGTCCAGGCCGGCACCATGCTTTCGGAGCTGGCGATGGTGACCTTGGTGGAACGGAAATATACGGCTGTTGCCGCCGAAGAATCCGACGTGATCCGCATCACCCGCGCCCTCTTTCACCGGTTGATCGAAGAATATCCAGACGCCGGCCTGCTGATCCAGAACCGCATCCGCGAAAACTTCGCCGCACTTGCCAGGCAAGCGGCCGCAATGCTCGGCCGGTTTTCCTAATAATACTCAATCCCGCTTCAGAGATTGAAATGCGCCACGACCGGCACGTGGTCGGACGGACGATCCCAGCCCCGCGCCGCTTTCAGAATCTCGATTCTCTGCAGATGCGGGCCGAGATCGGAGGATGACCAGATATGGTCGAGACGGCGGCCACGGTCGGCGGCCTCCCAATCCTTGGCGCGATAGCTCCACCACGTATAGAGCTTTTCGTTTTCCGGCACCTGCTGGCGCATCAGGTCGAGCCAGGCACCGCGCTTCATCACCTCGAGCAGCCCTTCGGTCTCCACAGGCGTATGGCTGACGATCTTCAGGAGCTGCTTGTGCGACCAGACATCGTGCTCGAGCGGAGCGATATTGAGATCGCCGACGAGGATCGCGGAGGTGTTCTGCTCGGCATTGGCATGCAGCTTCTTCATCTCCTCGATGAAATCGAGCTTGTGGCCGAATTTCGGATTGATCGTGCGATCCGGTTCGTCGCCGCCGGCCGGCACATAGAAATTATGCAGGCGAATGCGGCGGCCACCGCGCTCGAAGATGGCCGAGATGTGCCTGCTGTCGCCGACATTGCAATAATCCTGGCGGTGGTCCTCGGTCAGCGGGAAACGCGAAGCGATGGCGACGCCATGATAGCCCTTCTGGCCATGAATGATGATGTGCTCATAGCCAAGCGCGCGGAGCGGCGCATGAGGAAAAAGCTCGTTCGGAACCTTGGTTTCCTGCAGGCAGAGAATATCCGGCCGGGCCTGCATGACGAACTGCTCGACAATGGGCATGCGTAGCCGCACTGAATTGATATTCCAGGTCGCAATCGAAAATCCCATGCCCGAACCTTTTCCCTAAAGCAATTCGAGGAAAAGTGCGCAGCGGTTTTCCGTCCGGAATTGCGTCAAAACAGACAACCGGATCGACTCTGCGATTCGATGAATCGCTGGTCCCTCCGGTCAGCCTAAGGCTTTAGACCGGCTGTGGCGGAAAGAAAAGCGCCATTCGCCGCTTACTGCGGCTCGGACGGAGACGACGCTCAGCGCGTGTAATCGATGCGGAAAACGCTGTCGTCGAAGGCGACGTTCGTCTTTACGTTGTTGATGATCACATCGGTCGTCTTGCCCTGCGGATCGATGACGGTCCATTGGCGCAGGTCATAGGACTTCGAATCGAAGATCATCGTGATGGTGGAATCGCCGAAGACAGTTCGGTTGCCGAGCGTGATCTTGGTGAGATCCGGCTGCGAATCGACGTTGCGCACCATATCTGCGGAAAGGTCGATCTTGTTGGCCAGCAGCAGGCTCAGCGGCGTCTTCGACAGCTGATACATGTTCCTCGTCTGCGTCTGGTCGTTGATGACCTGCACGTTGTTCCCGTCGCAAATTACGCGCATGCGCGACGGCGGATCGTAGTTGAAGCGCATCTTGCCGGGCCGCTGGATGAAGAAGGCGCCGCTCATCTGATCGCCGCGCGGGCCGATCTGCAGGAAGCCGCCCTTCATCGACTTGATGGACGAAAAATGATCGGCGATGGCCTGAGCGATGTTGGGATTGAGGGTAGCGGCCGCCGGCTGCGTCTGTGCTTGGGCCTGCGCGAAAGCCGAAACCGGCAGAGCGCCTGCCGCGCCGACAGCAACCACAGCGCCGAGGAAATGCCGGCGGGTCAGGGAAAGTCGGCTGGACGGCTGCGCATCAAACTTTGTCATCGAATTCTCCTTCATGCTTCGTCCATGGCGCGCAAAATCGGCGTCTTCATGGCGCAACGGCCCAGGGCCGGTAAGGGCTGCGATCAAATTTCTCTGAACGTAGACGGGATATGCCACACGGAAAGGTGGGTTGCCTCAGCGATCCAGGATATCGGCTTCAGTCGGGACGAGAATTTCGCGTTTGCCGGCATGGTTGGCCGGGCCGATCAGTCCCTCCTGCTCCATGCGCTCGATCAGCGACGCCGCACGATTGTAGCCGATGCCGAGACGGCGCTGGATATAGGAGGTCGAGGCCTTGCCGTCACGCAGCACGATCGCAACCGCCTGATCATAGGGATCCTCCGAATCGGAAAGATTGGAGGTGCCGACCGGGCCGTGGCCGTCATCGTCCTCGTCGTCATCAGCGGTAATGGCATCGAGATATTGCGGCGCGCCCTGTGTCTTCAGATAGGCGACGATATCCTCCACCTCGCCATCTGAGACAAAGGGTCCGTGGACGCGCTGGATGCGCCCGCCGCCGGCCATATAGAGCATGTCGCCCATGCCGAGGAGTTGTTCGGCCCCCTGCTCGCCGAGGATAGTGCGGCTGTCGATCTTCGACGTGACCTGGAAGGAGATGCGGGTCGGGAAGTTCGCCTTAATCGTGCCGGTAATGACATCCACAGACGGGCGCTGCGTTGCCATAATGACATGGATGCCAGCCGCACGTGCCATCTGCGCCAGACGCTGCACCGCGCCTTCGATATCCTTGCCGGCGACCATCATCAGGTCAGCCATTTCGTCGATGATGACGACGATATAGGGCATGGGCTTCAGGTCGAATTCTTCCGTCTCATAGATCGCCTCGCCGGTCTGGCGGTCGAAGCCGGTCTGCACGGTCCGGCTGATCGCCTCGCCCTTGGCGACGGCCTGCTCGACGCGGCTGTTGAAGCCGTCGATGTTGCGCACGCCGATCTTCGACATCTTCTTGTAGCGCTCTTCCATCTCGCGGACGGTCCATTTGAGCGCAACCACGGCCTTCTTCGGGTCGGTGACGACAGGCGACAAGAGGTGCGGAATGCCGTCATAGACGGAGAGTTCGAGCATCTTCGGATCGATCATGATCAGGCGGCATTGCTCGGGCGTCATGCGGTAGAGCAGCGACAGGATCATGGTATTGATCGCAACAGATTTACCCGAGCCGGTCGTACCTGCCACGAGCAGATGCGGCATCTTGGCGAGGTCGGCAATCACGGGCTCGCCGCCGATCGTCTTACCGAGCGACATCGCAAGCTTTGCCTTGGAGGTCTCGAAATCCCGGCTGGCTATGAGCTCGCGCAGATAGACCGTCTCGCGCGTCGAGTTTGGCAGCTCGATGCCGATCGCATTGCGGCCAGGAACGACGGCGACGCGGGCAGCGATTGCGCTCATCGAACGGGCGATATCATCAGCAAGGCCGATGACGCGGGACGACTTGATGCCTGGCGCTGGCTCCAGCTCATAGAGCGTGACGACCGGACCGGGGCGGACGTGGATGATCTCGCCTTTGACGCCGAAATCCTCCAGCACGCCTTCGAGCATGCGCGCATTCTGCTCCAGCGCGTCAGCCGAGAGCGTTGCATCGCGGGCGACGGCCTTCGGCTCGGCAAGCAGATGGACTGCGGGAAGCTGGAAACCATAGGGACGAATGAAGGAAGTCTGCGCCTCCCGCTCAGCCCGCGCTCCAGGCTTCGGGCGCGGAGCGGCTGGGATGACGCGATGGCCGGCGGCAGCTCCCTTCGATGCAGCCGGGGCTAAAGGCCAATCTTCATCCTCATCGTCAGGCAGAATATCGACAGGACGCCGCGGATCGCGATCATAAAGGGAATCCTCGTCCTCATCCTCGTCATCGCCGAGGCTGATCGAGGGCGCGGAAACGACGCGCCGGGCGGCGGGGCCATCCATGGACGGATCGAGACGGTCACCGCGCACCATCGGCGCCTTGGCGCGCACGGGCTCGTTCAGCGTGCCGAATTCGTCATCATTGAAATCGTAAGGCGCGTCGAAGGCATGGTCGCGGCGCTTGCGCGGACCCATGCCGAACAGCCGGCGCAAGCGGGCCTGCGTGTTGTACCAGGCATGCATGACGGCGCCGAAGGCCATGAAATTGCCAAGGAAGCTGCCGCGGTCGTCATCCTCGTCCACGTCGCCCACCCGACGGGCGCGGCTGCGGGTTTCCTCGTAATCGTCCTCATCCTCCTCGTCTTCCACGAGATTTTCGCCGATGGCGCCGGAGGCAAAGAGCATGAGCCAAATGGCCGGGACGGCGAGAACCGAACCGATGATGATGGCGACGACACCGCTCGGATAGGTGCCGATGAAAAGGGCCGGTAGGCGCAGCAGAAGATCACCGACGACACCGCCGATGCCGTTGGGGATCGGCCAGGTCGGCGGGGCGGGAAAGCAGGCGATCGAGCCGGCCGCGACGATGCAGCCGCCGAACCAGGCGCCGAGGCGCGAGGGTACCCGATGAAGCTTGCGGTTGGTGATCAGCGCAAAGGCCCAGGCGACGACGGGCAGCATCGCCAGAAGCGAGGTGAGGCCGAGCGACTGCATCATGACGTCGGCAAAGGCGGCGCCGGGAAAGCCGAGCAGGTTGGTCGGCGCATTGGCAGTTGCGTAGGAATAGCTGGGGTCCATGACGTTCCAGGTCGCCAGCGCCGCAACGGCGAGCGCCAGCAGGAACAATATTCCAAAGCCCGAAAGCCCCTTGATCTGACGCCAAACCACGCTCGAAAGCGATAAACGGTCGGGGCGACCGCTCAACGCCGCCGAATTGCTTCTGCCCATGATATCAAGCCCCGTTCCAGTCCAAAGCGCAAGCGAATCGGTCTATGCCCACTCGCCGGCAGGTTAGCCATACCTAATCAGAGGAGGGTTAATGGCATGTTAACCATGCATGCCGAGCCGGGAGATTACAGGGCTTTCGCCAGTGGATGTGATTGCACCAAAGAAAAGGGCCCGAACCGAGGTCCGGGCCAAGAGCGGCCTATTTACGATGAAACAGGACGCGACGGGATGTTCAGCGAGACCGGAAACTTTGCTCCGGTCTCGCAAGCTCCGATCAGGAATTGTGGTAGGCGGCTTCGCCGTGCGAGGCGAGGTCGAGACCTTCGCGCTCGGCTTCCGGAGCGACGCGCAGACCGATGATGACATCGACGACCTTGTAGAGGATCGCCGAGCCGATGCCGCACCACAGGATGGTCGTGACGACGGCGGTCAGCTGGACGACGACCTGGCTGCTCATCGTGACGCCTTCGGCATAGCCGACGCCGCCGAGCGAGGCGCTGGCGAAGATGCCGGTTGCGATGGCGCCGAAGATGCCACCGATGCAGTGCACGCCGAAGACGTCAGCCGTGTCGTCATAGCCGAACTTGTTCTTCACGACCGAGACGAAGAAGTAGCAGAGCGGAGAGACGATAAGGCCCATGACGATCGCGCCCATCGGACCGGCGATGCCGGCTGCAGGCGTGATGGCGACGAGGCCGGCAACCATGCCCGAAGCGCCGCCGAGCATGGAGGCCTTGCCGCGGGTGAAGGTTTCGACCAGCGACCAGGAGATGATGGCGGCTGCGGTTGCGATGAAGGTGTTGACGGTTGCGAGCATTGCGCCGCCGGATGCTTCAAGGTTCGAGCCGGCATTGAAGCCGAACCAGCCGACCCAGAGCATGGATGCGCCGACCATGGTCAGCGTCATGGAATGCGGAGCCATCATGTCCTTGCCAAAGCCGACGCGCTTGCCGACGAGAATGGCGCCGACGATGCCCGCGATACCGGCATTGATGTGAACGACGGTGCCGCCTGCGAAGTCGAGCGCGCCCATCTTGAAGAGCATGCCGTTGGAATCCCAGACCATGTGAGCGATCGGGAAGTAGACGAAGGTCGCCCACAGCGCGCAGAAGAGCACGGCCGCGCCGAACTTGATGCGCTCGGCGAAGGCACCGATGATCAGGGCCGGCGTGATCGCGGCGAAGGTCATCTGGAACAGCATGAAGATGAACTCAGGAATGACGACGCCCTTGGAGAAGGTTGCAGCCGTCGTCGAGGTCGAAACGCCCGAGAGGAACATCTTGGCCGTGCCGCCCCAATAGGGGCTGGTGCCGCCGCCGAAGGCGAAGGAGTAGCCGTAGAGAACCCAGATGATCATCACGACGGCGCCGATCATCGTGCACTGCATCAGGACCGAGAGCATGTTTTTGGCGCGGACAAGACCGCCATAGAACAGCGCAAGGCCCGGAACGAGCATGAAGAGCACGAGAATGGTGGAGATGAACATGAAGGCGGTGTCGCCCTTGTCCGGAACCGGAGCGGCGGCGGTCGCAGCCGCAGCAGCCGGGGCGGCCTCCTGCGCAAAGGCGATCGCCGGCGCAAGCAAGGCCGCAGAAAGCGCGCCCACCCGTGTCAGGGCAGAGGAAAGCTTGGAAAATGACATGCAAATAACTCCCTGGTCCGCCGTGTCTTACAGCGCTTCTGAATCGGTTTCGCCCGTACGGATGCGCACGGCATGGTCAATGGAATAGACAAAGATCTTGCCGTCGCCGATCTGGCCGGTCTTGGCGGCCGATGCGATGGCCTCGACGGCCTTGTCGACGGTTTCGGATGCGACTGCGACTTCGATCTTCAGCTTTGGCAGGAAGCTCACGGCATATTCGGTGCCGCGATAGATCTCGGTATGCCCCTTCTGGCGCCCGTAGCCCTTCACTTCGGTCACAGTCAGGCCCTGGATGCCGACAGCCGTGAGGGCCTCACGGACCTCATCGAGCTTGAACGGCTTGATAATGGCCATCACAATTTTCATCTGGTTTCCCATCCTTTGTTAGCCTCGGCGCGGAGCCGACTCTCCTTGCCGCCGACGAGTGTTCTGCAGCGACTGGCCATACACATTCAAAGGGCGTGCCAGATTCGTGACACATTTATAACGTATTGAAATAAAACAGATTTATTGCGCAGAACCAATAAAGCGGCATTTCTTGCCAAAAGAGCAGCACAAATAAAGTGCAATTTTATAAAATTGCACTTTATTTAATCATTTGCCTTTTTACGAATCAGGCCTTCCTGCGCTACCGACGCAATCAGGATACCGGATCGCGTAAACAGGCTGCCGCGCGTAAATCCGCGGGCGCCGGAGGCGCTCGGGCTCTCCTGGCTGTAGAGCAGCCAGTCATCGAGCTTGAACGGTCGATGGAACCACATGGCGTGGTCGAGGCTCGCCACCTGGACGGTCGGGTCCAAGACCGATGTCCCATGCGCGTTCAGGGAAACATCGAGCAGCGTCATGTCGGAGAGATAGGCGAGCACCGCATTCTGGTAGAGCCGGTCATCCGGCACCGGTCCCGTCACCCGAACCCAGATATTCTGCCGCTGGCTCGGCTGCGCGCGGGAGAAATAGCTCTCGATCGACACCGGCCTGATTTCGATCGCCCGCTTGCGCTCCCAGTAGCGGCGCACGTTCTCCGGCGCGTGGGCGAGATAGCGCTGTTTCACCTGCTCCTCGTCCATCAGCTCCTCCGGCATCGGCACATCAGGCATATCGCTCTGATGATCGAAACCGGGCTCGTCGACTTGGAAAGACGCGGTCAGCGCGAAGATCGCCTTGCCGTGCTGAACGGCCAGCACGCGCCGCGTATTGAAGCTCGAGCCATCGCGCAGGCGGTCGACCTGATAAAGGATCGGCACCGAAGGATCGCCCGGCAGCATGAAATAGGCATGCAGCGAATGCGCGAAGCGATCGCCATTCACCGTTCTCTGCGCCGCCATCAGCGCCTGGCCGATGACCTGCCCGCCGAAGACGCGCTGCCAGCCGACCTGCGGGCTATTGCCGCGAAACAAGTTCATCTCGATCGTTTCGAGATCGAGCGTCGCCAGTACGGTTTCCATCGGGGTGAGCTTCTCGGTCTCTCGCGACATTTTGCTTGAACTCCCATGGTAGGAACCGTCAACAGGATGCTCTATATAGAGCAGTACGTGACAGTAAGACACAGGGAAGCGCTATGTTGGACATGCTGGTAGTGGGTGGCGGATATGTGGGTCTTGCCGCAGCAGTCGCAGTCAAGCAGGCCGCACCTCACCTCGACGTCATGATCGTGGAAGCCGCTCCCGAAACCGCCTGGAAGAAGGATATGCGGGCATCGGCGATCATCGCTGCCGCCTCGAAGATGCTCGATGTTCTCGGCGTCTGGAACGAAATCGCGCCTGAGGCCGAACCGATCACCCGCATGATCGTCACCGATTCGCGCACCGGCGATCCCGTCCGCCCGGTCTTCCTCACCTTCGACGGCGAAGTGGCCGAGGGTCAGCCCTTCGCCCATATGGTCTCGAATCTGACCATGGTCGGGGCGCTTCGCGGCGCCTGCGAACGCTTGGGCATCCCGATCAAGCATGGCCTCAGCGCCACGGATTTCGTCACCGACGACAACAAGACCACCCTCACCCTTTCGGATGGTAGCACGCTCGAAACGCGGCTTCTGGTCGCCTGCGACGGCGTGCGCTCCAAGCTGCGCGACATGGCCGGTATCAAGACCGTCAATTGGGATTACGGCCAGTCCGGCATTGTCGTCACCGTCGAGCATGAGCGCCCGCACGGCGGCTGCGCCGAGGAGCATTTCCTGCCCTCCGGCCCCTTCGCCATCCTGCCCTTGAAAAACAACCGCTCCTCGCTCGTCTGGACGGAGCGCACCCCCGACGCAGAACGGCTGGTCGCCTCGGACGATCTCCTCTTCGAGGAGGAGCTGGAACGCCGCTTCGGCCACAAGCTCGGCGCACTCACCACCGTCGGCGAGCGCCGCGCCTTTCCGCTCGGCCTCACGCTTGCCCGCGCCTTTGTCGCGCCGCGCTTCGCGCTCGCAGGGGACGCAGCTCACGGCATCCACCCGATCTCCGGCCAAGGCCTCAATCTCGGCTTCAAGGACGTGGCGGCATTGGCCGAAACCATCGTCGAGGCCAACCGCCTCGGCCTCGATATCGGCTCGATCAACACTCTCGAGCGCTATCAGACCTGGCGCCGCTTCGACACCTTCCGCATGGGGGTGACGACCGACGTGCTGAACCGGCTCTTCTCCAACGACAACACACCGCTGCGCATCGCCCGCGACTTCGGACTGGGGATCGTCGACCGCCTGCCCAGCCTCAAATCCTTCTTCATCGGCCAGGCCGCGGGCACGACCGCGAAGGACAATCCGCGGCTGCTGGCGGGCGAGGCGATTTGAAGGATCGGGATCGAATCGCCAATCTCTAAAGCGGAAATCCTCTACTCGAGGTTTTGCATCTCGATATCCATCCAGTTGCAGAATTGCCGGACCGCTCTCGATTCCAAACGGCGCTGATAGCGATACGTGCCGGTTTCGACCGGTTCATAGCCCGGCAGGTTTACCAGCGCACCCGATTTCATTTCCCGGCCCGTGAGGATGGTCGGTGCGAGTAGCACCCCAAGACCGGCGACGCAGGCATGAAGCGCGGCATCGTCCGTGTCGAAGGCATGGCCGAAGGAAAGGTCTGCCGGCGAGAGATGGAACGCCTCGCACCAGAGCTGCCAATCCCAGTTGCCCACACAGCATTGCAAAGCCGGCAGGCGCGGAACGGCAATCTCCTGACGATTGGCGTCTTTTGCCTGCAAGCCCGGAGAAACGACCGGACGGCGCAGATCGCGCGCAAGGAATTCCCATCCCTCGGCCGCCTCCCCTATCCTGAAATGACGGATACTGACATCTGAATGCGGCACGATTGAAAAACTCCGCGCAGAACTCGTTTCTACCCGAACGCGCACCTGCGGGCAGAGGGCGCGAAAGCGATCCAGCGATGGGATGAGCCAGCGCAGCGCAAGCGATGTCGTTGCGTGGACGCTGATTTCGTTTTCATCGCGATAAAGAGCCTCGGCCGAATGCTCGATGAGCCCGATCGCCGGCCCCACCTCCTGATAAAACCGTCGCCCCACTTCGGTGAGGGAGACTGTGTTGTTTCCCCGACGGAAGAAGCTCACCCCAAGCTCGTCTTCAAGCTTTTTGAGCTGGTGGCTTATCGCACCGGAAGTTACGCCAAGCTCATTGCCAGCGGCCGCCAGACTTCCCGTGCGTGCCACGATCGCAAACACCCTGATGGCATTGAGCGAGATGCGGTGCCGATCCTGCATGAATTTTCCTCAAGCTCCCCTCAAATTCCTCGTTTGAGGATAATGCAAAAATCGAGCACAAACGGAGGTGAAATCACACCGGAAATTCACGCTTTAAACCCCACCCAATATCACAACGGACTCGGAACCACAGCAAGTGCAGCCACTCAGCCAGCATTAATTTCTTTTCGCCATCGCCGACGGAAATGCCGACGTTCCTCGTTCCGTAAGAAGTAAAGCTAGTCGCGTCCAAAGGTCCTTGATGCCCCCTCTTTTCCATCGTTGCCGCGGCTTCATGGCGCTTTCCGCACCGATTACTGGCATGCGACTCTGCTCGCCTGCAGTTCGTGCCGTGGTCGCCCTCTCGCTGACCCAGCTCATCGGCTGGGGCGCGACCTTCTATCTGCCGGCAGTGACCGGTCCTGCCATGGCTGGTGAGCTGGGCATGGCTCTGCCCATGGTCATGGCGGGACCAACGATAATGCTTGTCGTGATGGCCGCGATATCCTGGCCGCTGGGCAGCATGATCGAGCGCCACGGCACGCGTCCCATCATGACCTTGGGGTCCGCTCTGGGCGCAGCCGGATTGCTGACCCTGGGGCTTGCCCACGGTCCAGTCTTCTATATCCTTTCATGGGCGGCCCTCGGCCTTGCCGGCACCTGCATGTTGACCACACCGGCACAGATTGCAGTCAGCGAAATGGCCGGAGAGAGAGCACGTCGTGCGCTCGGCGTTTTGATCCTGGCCGGCGGGCTGACATCGACGATCGTCTGGCCGCTGACCGGCCTTCTGCAGGATCAATGGGGCTGGCGCGCAACAACGCTTCTCTTTGCTGCGCTAATGCTGTTTGTCTGCGCGCCGCTGCACTGGATCACGCTTGCCCGTCAACCCAGGGAGAAATCGGCTGCCAAGGCCGCGCAGGAGCCTGCTCTCATCCATGGGCCGAGTTTCACCTTGCTGGCCGCAAGCTTTGCCGCCAATGGCTTCGTTACCTGGGGATTTGCCCTGACGATCATCATCCTCTTCGAGGCTGCCGGTCTCGATCATGCCGGTGCGCTGGCGGCGGCAGCCTTCATCGGCATTGCGCGATGGGCAGGCCGCTTGGTCGATTTTCTCGGCGGTGGGCGCTGTTCGGGCTTTGCCATCAGCCTCGCGGGCTCGGCTCTGTTTCCCTTGAGCTTCGCGGTTCTTCTGCTGAGCAACAGCTTCACGGGCGCCATGCTTTTCGCCACACTTTATGGCATTGCCAGCGGCATCACCGCCGTTACCCGCGCCACGCTGCCGCTGCAGATTTTTCCCACCGGTACTTATGCCCGTGCGTCGGCACGACTGGCGGTGCCCCTCAATCTCTCCTATGCAGCGGCGCCGCCATTATTCACCACCGTGGTAACCTATGCCGGCCCGCAGGCCGCTCTGTGGTTGGCCCTGGTTATCTCGAGCATTGCATATTGCACGCTTCTGGGCCTTTTGCTGGTGCACCGCCGGGTGAACGACACATCTCGACCGAGCTGAACCCGCCTCAATCCTCGATACGTCTTGCTTCCGAAATCAGCATGATCGGAATGCCGTCGCGGATCGGATAGGCAAGGCGCCCCTTTTCCGAGATCAGCTCGTTCTTTTCCCGATCGTAGCTCAGCGACCCCTTGGTCAGCGGGCAGACGAGGAGATCGAGCAGTTTCGGGTCGACTTTGCTGACCGTAACATCCATCGGCAGGCTCCTACTGCATCAGCGAATCAGTGTCGCCGGAGCCGGCCAGCACGATCTTGACGATGGCGATGAAGGTTTCGGCACGGCTTTTGAGATCCGGGGCTTCGAGAAGTGCCTGCTTTTCAGCCGGATCGAAAGGCGCCATCATCGAGAGCGAATTGACCAGCATCATATTGTCGGCCCGCTCGACGCTTTCCCAATCCGCCTCCAGCTTGTTGGCTTCCAGATAGGCCCGGAAGGCTGAAAGCAGTGCGGCGCGGTCGACCGTATCCTCTTCATGGTGCGACTTGAGGTCGGAGATGAAAGGCGTGATGCGGAAGGTGCGATAGGGCTGGTGCGTGGTGATTTCATCCATCAGCCGGAAACGGCATATGCCGGTCAGCGCGGCGATATAGCGTCCGTCGCCGGTTTCGGCGATGGACGTGATGCGTCCCAGGCAGCCGACATGCGAGAGGTTCGGCGATTCGGCCGGCTCGGAAAGCGCAGGCTGCACGATGCCGATGAGCCTGTTGCCGGCGATCGCAGCATCGAACATGGCAAGATAGCGCGGCTCGAAGACATTGAGCGGCAATTGCGCCCCGGGCAGCAGCAACGCACCGGACAAGGGAAAGACAGCAACCGATTCGGGCAGATCGCTTGGCTTCAAATATCTGGCATTGCCGACTTGCATCTCTTCCATCCCGCTAGAACACCGTGCTGCCGGCCACGGTGGCCGCACAGGAACGACACACATCGCGGTCGCTTCCCATCCCGCGCCACGTCGTCAGACAATGTGAGCCCCTCTGCCGAAAACACAAGAGTATTTTAGCCGAGGTGCCGATGCGCCGCGTTCATCTAAACAAACGATCGCGCGAAATGTTTCGCACGATCACCATCTACATCAGGAAAACAGGCTCTTACGAAAATAGAATGGAGGAAAGCTTACGCCGCGCCGCGATCGTGGCCGGGTCCTTGGCGCCCCATACCTCGAAGAATTCCAGGAGCTGGCGGCGTGCGCCGTCATCGTCGTAGCTGCGATCCTTGCGCATGACGGTCAGAAGATGTTCAGCCGCCTCTTCGCGCTTGCCTTCGACATTGCGGATCTTGGCGAGCTTGATGCGCTGCTCATGATTGTCGGGATTGGCGGCCAGTTCCTGTTCGATCGCCACGGGATCGCCAAGCTTGCGGGCCTCGTCGATCTGGTCGAGCTTCTTGACCACGGCCTGAATGCCGGCATCGTTGGCGAGGGTCTCCGGCAGATCGGCAAGCGCTTCGCGGGCGCGCTGGCTCTGGCCGGCTGCGATCATGCATTCCGCCATGCCGGCGAGCGCCTTGGCATTTTCGGGATCCGCTTGCAGCACCGCACCGAAGAGTTCGGCGGCACCATTGACATCACCGGCGGCAAGCAGGCCGCTCGCCTCTTCCAGAACAGCGGCTATTTCCGCCGCCTGATCGTCCGCACCGCCCGCTGGGCCGCCGAGACGATCGATGAACTGGCGAACCTGGCTCTCGGGAACAGCACCCATGAAACCATCGGCCGGACGGCCGTCGACGAAAGCGATGACGGCCGGGATCGACTGGATGCCGAGCTGGCCGGCGATCGAGGGATGATCGTCGATGTTCATCTTGACCAGCTTGACGCGCCCCTGGGCTTCAGTGACCACCTTTTCGAGAACCGGCGTCAGCTGCTTGCACGGGCCGCACCAGGGCGCCCAGAAATCGACCAGCACCGGTTGCCGGCGCGATTCTTCGATAACATCCTTGGCGAAGTTGGCAGTCGTCGTGTCCTTGATCGGCGAAGCGCCACCGGCTGCCGGCGCGCCGCCGTAGGATGCCGAGGCCGACATCTGCCCGCCGAAGGAAGCGTTGTAGGGATTGTTCGAACCGCTCATGAGTGTCTCCCGCCTGCCGGCATCCTTGATCTTATGGAGAGCATGATTTCCAAACGAACCGATAAAGTTCGTTTGGCAGCACGCCGAATGGAATGGTCAAAGCACACGGACAGCTCGAAGAGAAGCCGCCTGCCATATCTTAGCGCTAAAATCGTACGTTAGCTCGTCACTTTCAAGACTAGCGGCGTATGACCCGTCGCCTCCATGAAACGCAGGAGATCGCCGCTGGCAATCGACGTCGTCGCATCGTTCGACAGAGGATGGCAGTTGACGATGTCATGCGCCATCAAATCGGCATCGAGGACGAAGGTAACGTTGTTGGCGACGTCGTTGATCGCACCGAAGGCCGTAACCGAGCCCGGAATGACGCCGAGATATTCCATCAGCTTTTCCGGCTTGCCGAAGGACACCTTGCTCGCCGCACCGATCTGGGTGTGAACGGTCTTCAGATCGACGATCGCATTCTCCTCGACGGTCAGCAGGAAGAAATTGTCCTTCTTGTCCTTCACGAACAGGTTCTTCGTATGGCCGCCCGGAATCTCGTCGCGCAGCGACACCGATTCGGCGACGGTGAAGACTGGAGCATGGTCCTTGGTCGTATGGCCAATGCCGAGCTCGTCCAGGAATCGGAAAAGATCGTCGCGGGTTTTCGGGCTGGTCTCGGTCATGACGTCTCGCAATGAAAAATGGTTCGCCCCTGATACGTCGCTCACAATTTCATTGCAATCTTCGAGACGACAAAGCCCGGCGTTTCCGGGCTTTCCGAGAGCTTATGGAAAGAAGATGCATTTTTTCTTCGCGAACTCGTCATTTCCCTGTTGCATTTGAAAAATGGTTAGGCCATATAGCGCCCGTCGCCGCAAGACGACGCCCAGCGGTCCAACACACTACCCCGGATCGCGACGGGAATGAGCGGGTGTAGCTCAGGGGTAGAGCACAACCTTGCCAAGGTTGGGGTCGAGGGTTCGAATCCCTTCGCCCGCTCCAGTTTTCCAGATTTTCCTCCGAAGAGAAAAAGTCACGGCTCAGGCCGAGGCTGGTATTTTGCCGAAAACGCGAGTTTCCTTATTCCCGTTTCCGTTCCTTGCATCTATGCCTTGCCCACGCGCGAAGGGTCTCAAATCAGTCTCATTTGACGTTCAGGTCTGCGCATCGGATAGACCGGACGGAACGCGGTAGCTGCTCGCATGAAAAGCATGAAAACAAAGATTTCCCTGCTGATTGCGATGCTGTCGCTTCTGCCCATTCCCGCATTTGCCCATCCGCATATCTTCATCGATGCCAAGTTCGAGGTCGTCTCGGCGCCCGATGGCTCGATCAGCGAGCTGCGCAACGTCTGGAGCTTCGACGAGGTGTTTACCTCTTCCGTGCTCATGGATTACGGCAAGAGCGGCGACCAAGTGTTGAGCGCGAGCGAGCTCAAGGCGGTCGGCAAGACGGTCCGGGATTCGCTGGCGCAATATGGTTACTATACGAACGTCACCAGCAACGGCAAAGCGGTACCGATGGCCAAACCGGACGCGGTTGAGGCCAATTACAAGGATGGTTCGCTGACGCTGACCTTTTCGCTGAAGCCCGAGCAGAAGACTTTCCTCAAGGGAACCACCATCTTCGGCATCTACGACAAGACGCTCTATACGGCCGTCGATTTCGCCACCGACAACGATTTGACCACGTCGGGGCCGGCTTTAGGCCGCTGCAAGCGCAAGGTGATCAGGCCCAACCCGAAGGAAGTCATGGCGGAAAACCAGGCCGCGCTGACCAGCATGTTCTTCAGTGACCCGAAGGGCACGGACTACTCGCTGCTCGTGGCCACACGGCTCGAAGTCCAGTGCTGATCCCGTAAGGACATCTTACCTCACTTGAAAGACAGATCATCGTCTGCGGCAGACCTCTTTCCCCTTGGCCCGGGCGATATGTAGCGGCGGGCGATGAGCCAGCAGGCGAGCGCCCAGGTCGCGCCGGCGCACCAACCGCCGAGAACGTCGGTTGGATAATGCACGCCGAGATAGACCCGGCTTGCGCCAATCATCAATGTCAGCAGGATGCCGGCCGCGACGATGAAGACGCGCGTCGAACGATAGGTCCGCGTGCCTGAGATCAGCGCGGCAAGGGTCAGATAGGTTACGGCCGAAACCATCGCATGGCCGCTTGGAAAACTCAGATCCTGCACCTCGACCAGATGCGGCACGATATCCGGACGCGCCCGCGCGACGCCGATCTTCAATGCCGTGCTCAATGCCCATCCGCCCAGGACCGAAGCGAGGATGAAAATGGCGATGGAGCGCTGCCGGTCGAGAAGCAGATAGATCGTCACGAGCGCCGTCATCAGCGCGAGTACCGTCGTCCCGCCGAGGCTGGTAATGTCCTTGACGGCATGGGTGAGCCATCCCGGCCCGATCGGCATGGCAAGGTTCCCGGGCTGACGAAGCGCCAGCAATATCGCCTCGTCGAACCCCTTCGTGCTGCCTTCGAGTACCTCTCCTGTGAGATAGATGAACAGAAGAATGCCGCCCGAAAGCGCGGCGAACATCACGAGGAGCAAGGGCTCGTAGCGGTTCAACCATCCAGGAATGCCCGATGTGCCGAATGGCCGATCCTTCATGCGCTGAAACCTGCCTTGAGTGCTCTCATATCGTTCGTCCACCATCGAAGCCTGATATTGGACAAAGCCTATCTAGGAACAAAACGCGCAGCTTCCAACCGATCAAAGCCGGAACGATATATTCGGCGGCGCATGCGCTTCAGGTTCGTGAAATAAAACCTCTCTATCTTGACGGGAATTGTCGCAGGCACCGCGGCAGCCACGACAGGATGTGGCCTGCTTCGCTTTCTGCCGAAGGATGGTCCATGGGGGCGTTAGCAATACAGAAGCGTTCAGGCTGGTGGTCAGGCGCCATGTCTGCCGTCAAACTTTCTACTGTTTTCCAAGCCGCGAGCTGTGCTACTAGAGCTGCAGGGGCGATCAGGCATCAGGTGTTTTCAGAGTGTTAAATGTTGGGACATCTTTTTCCGCCCGGCCGTCTGTGCTGGCCGGAACGGGGCTGCTGGCAGCGTTCATAGTCGGTATGTTCCCGGCCTCATCCAGAGCGGACGATACTCCTAAATCCTCAGCTGAGACCTGGGTCGTCACGCTTGGTGCGACGGTTGAATATGGCCCGAGCTATGAGGGATCGAAGCATTATACCTTCGGCGCCCTGCCCTCATTCGACATCCATCGTTTGGGTGAGGCGCAGGAATACAGCGCGCCTGACGATAATTTCGATTATCAGCTCTTCGATCTCGGCGGCGTCGAAATCGGCCCGGTTGTCGGACTGCGGGACGACCGCTTCGACATCAACGATCTGCACCTGCAAAGCCAGCGCAGGGTGCGCTGGAATTTCGATGCGGGCGGCTTCGCCCAATATTGGCTGATGGACAATCGGCTCCGGTTCCGCACGGAAATACGCCAGTCGCTTTGGGGCGGGGATGGACTGGTGGGCGATGTTGCCCTCGACTGGTTCCAGCCGCTCGGAGACAAATGGCTCCTGTCCGCCGGCCCTCGCCTGTCGATGGCAAATTCAGTCTATATGCGCACCAACTTCGGCATCTCGGAGAGTGAAGCTGCGAGACATGGCCATATCAATGCCTTCGATGCCGGTGCCGGCGTGAAATCGGTCGGCTTCACCGTGGCGGCGACCTATACGATCTCGCCGGAATGGAGCGTGCAGGTCTACGGGAAATATAACCGCCTGGTTGGCGATGCAGCCGACAGCCCGATCACCTCGCGCTTCGGCTCACCCGACCAGAACATCATTGGCTTCACGCTGAACAGAACCTTCAACGTCAAGTTTTGAAGCGCTCTTCGCTTCATTCTCGGCGATATAGTTGCGCGTCAGCGGAATGATGTCATTTCGCTTGGCGATCTGGATCTGGAAGACGACGAGATCCTCGTAGCGGAAGGCGGCCTCTGCCGTCGAAAGATAATATTCCCACATGCGGCAGAAGCGCTCGTCGTAGAGCTTGGCGGCGTCGTCCCAACGCGCCATGAAACGCTCCCGCCACGCCTCCAGCGTCTTGGCATAATGCAGCCGCAGCACCTCGACATCGGTGATGGCAAGGCCCGCCGCCTCGATCTCCGGCACAATCTCGGACAGCGCCGGAATATAGCCGCCGGGAAAGATGTATTTGTCGAGCCACGGCGTGGTGAAGCCGGGCGTCGCCGAACAGCCGATGGTGTGCAGCACCATGATGCCGTCGTCCTCGAGCAGTTCAGCGCATTTGCGGAAGAACGTACGATACGACGCCAGCCCGACATGCTCGAACATACCGACGGAAACGATCCTGTCGAAGCGGCCGGTCAGGCTGCGGTAGTCCCTCAGCGCGAACTGAACCTCTGCCGGCGTTCCGCCCGCCCTGTCGGCCACGCGTTTCGAGGCATACTCATGCTGTTCTTCCGACAGGGTCACGCCGAGCACGTAACCGCCCGGCGCATGTTCGGCCATATGCAGCGCGAGGCCGCCCCAGCCGCAGCCGATATCGAGGATGCTGTTGTTCGGCTTGATCAAAAGCTTGGCGGCGAGATGCCGCTTCTTGGCAATCTGCGCATCGTCAAGCGATTGATCTGCATGCTCGAAATAGGCGCAGGAATATTGCCGGTCCGGATCGAGGAAGAGCTCGTAGAGCCTACCGTCGAGATCGTAGTGATGCGCGACATTCGCTTTCGATCGCCCCGGTAGGTTGCGATGGCGGAAAATCCGCAGCTTCGTCCTGATATGATCGATGATGCGGGCAATGAGGGGGTGGGTGCTGTTCTGCCCTTCGCGCAGCATCATCGCCACGAAATCGTAGAGCGTACCCTGCTCCACGATGAAGCGGCCATCCATGAAGAGCTCGCCAAGCCGCTTATCGGCATCGATGAGGAGCGCCCATTCGGCGCGGTCGTCGGTGAAACGGACATGGACCGGCTTGCCGGTGCCGTCGCCAAAGGTCAGCACACGGCCGCTTGCCGTGGTCACGGTCAATGCGCCGCGCGTCACGATCGAAGACAGCGCGCGCTTCACGCACCAGTCTACGACGCCGGAGAAAAGGACATTGCTCTTACCCGTGGAGCGGTTTTCAGCTGGAGAACCGGTCATCTTCCATCCTTACCGGCGCTGCTGCGCAGCCCGTCATGCTTGACATGCCAATCGTCACGCTCTTCCGGCACCGCGTTGGCTCCGGCGATCAACCAGACGCCCAGGAGGATCAATCCGCTGCCGACCACCTGCAGGGCGACGACACGCTCGCCGAAGACGAACCAGCCTGTCGCGATGATCAGCACGTAGCTAATACCGGAAAGCGGGAAGGCGCGGCTGAGATCGAGTTCGGCAAGCACGTTCATCCAGATGAAGAAGGTCACGATCTCGACGGCGATGGCTGCCAATATCCAGTAGGAGGAGAGCGCTTGCCACAGCCAGCTTTCCGCGTCCCCAGCGTTCATCTGCTCGGCTCCGAGCTTGATGAAGAATTGGAACAGGGTATTCAGCACCGGTACGGCAAGCCACGAAAGACGCATCGGCATTACACATCCGCCTCATCTGTCGAGAACAGCGGCGATACCAGTCGCAACAGTCCCTGAAGGAAAGGATTGCGATGGCGGAAATACATCGCATTGGCCGTCAGCTTGCTGCCGAGCCGCACCTTGTTTTCATAATAGGCCTGACCGCTCTGGTACCGGCTTAATCCATTGTCGAGGCAATAGCGCAGATTGGTGAACCAGCTCAGGAAATAGAGATTGTAGGGCCGGCCCTTTTCGCCATCCATGCAGAAGAACTTGTCGATCGCCACGCGCTCGTTATGGACGATCAGATTGGCGGCCATGAGCTTGTCTTCGACAAAATAGAAGGCGCAGAACGAGCGGCCGCTCATCCGGTCGAGAATGCCCTGGAAATAGGCGGGCGTCAGTTCTTCGAACTGCCATTCGCTGCGATTGCGTGTGTCGTGATAGAGCGCCATGACCTCAGGCAGGAATCCGCCGAAATCCGTCCGGATCTCGACCCTGACCTGTTCAAAGGATTTTATCTTGCGGCGCATGTCCTTGCGCGTGCCGGACGAAAGCCTGGCGAGATATTCGTCGACAGTCTTGAAATCGATATCGAGCCAGGCCGTCGGAAGGCCGCCGATCGTGGCATAGCCGCGCGCGGCAAACAGCGCACCGAATTCGGCCGATGTCGGCTCCGGAATATCCTTAAGGCCGATCAGCCCGCAATGCTCGGCCGCGGCGACCTGCTCGAAAAAGGACAGCATCTCGGCCAGCAAAACACCGCGTCGCTCGCCATCGACGTCGGGATGAAAGCCGATCGCCCCCGTTTCCGTGCAGGGTGAACCCAGGCAGGCAAGGCGCAGCTTCAGGAACTTCGGAAAATAGCGCTGGACCTTGCGCATGGACCGGCGCAGGAAGCCTTCCTCCAGCGTGGTATCGAGGGCATAAAGGCAGAGAAAGGCCGGCATGGCTGCGCTGACCCGTCCGCCTTCCGTGACGGTGATGTAGCGCCATTCAAACCCCTCGAGACCGGCCTCCTCGATCGCCAGCAGGCAATCATAGTCCTCGACCTGACCCGGGAAACACGCATTCCAGGCATCGCGGCCGATGGCGCGGATGCTGACATGAACTTCGGCCACCGGATCGCCCATCGGCTGCGGCGGGACTTTAAGCAGCGGCTGCGACATGACGCGCCTCGAAGAAATCGGCCGTGAAATCGGCCACCTGACGATGCTGTCGGTCGACATGGATCATGTGGTAGCTGTCTGTGATCCATTTCAGCTCGTGCGGAGCGCCGATATGCTCGGAAATGTAACGGGCATGCTTCGGGCTGGCGAGATCGTCATCCTCGGCATGCAGGATCAACGTCGGCGTCTGCATCCGCGGCAACAGGCTGCGAAGAGCCTTGCCCAGCCGGTGCATCTCTACCAGACCTTTGCCCGGGAATTTTTCCAAAACGCCTTCGCTCGCCATGCCTTCGATCAGCCGACGCATGCGCTCGTCCTTTATCCCGAGCGAGGTCGTCTCGCTGAAGTTCAGCCGATCGAGGAACGGAACGCGCGACAGCCAGCCGATCTGGGAGGCCAGCAGCGGATAGTAGAATGGAACGTCCCAGCCGTCATAACTGAAGCAGGGAGAATAGATCGCCACCGCGCTGATGGTTTTCTTCTGCTGTTCGGCGGCCAGCATCGCCAGCTTGCCACCGACGCAGATGCCGGCCGCAAAGACTTCCTGCGTTCTGGATGCAAGAAATTCCGATGCGCTGACGACAGAGGCTAGCCAGTCTTCCCAACTCGTTCCGCGCAGGGTCTTCGCATCGACGCCATGGCCTGCGAGCAACGGCGCATAGATGCTGTAGCCCCTGCGGTTGAGGTGACGAGCCACCAGCTTCATTTCGGCCGGCGCTCCCGTCAGACCGTGAATCAGAAGAACGCCTTTGCCGTTTGAGCCTTCCATGAAGAAGCTCAATTCGTCAGCTTTCATGAGACAGCTCCGACTGCCGATTTTCCTTGGCCATAAAACCAAGAGCATGGCAGGTGCTGATCACATGCGTGCCATTCTTTTCCTGCTCGTCCTTGATCTGCTCATGCAGCGCCTGGAGTTTCGTCCAGTGGGTCCGCGGGCGATAATGGTGCTCCGCATGATAGCCGTTGCCGAACCAGAGCCAGTTGTAGAAGGATTTGTGGCTCGAAACGCCCCAGGCGATCGGCTCGTCCGGATCGCCGTTCAGATGTTCGTAGTAGCCGTTCAGCGACGACAGGCAATTGCCGATATAATAGAACGGCACGAAGAACAGCACCGCCTTCCAGTCGTAGACAAGCGCGAGTGCGGCAAGACCCAGGAAGAAATAGAGTTCGAACCGTCCCCAGGCCGCATCGAAGGGGCGGTTGCGGGCGATCGCCTTGTGGATGTCGCCGAGGCTGTCGCGGAAGAAGCTCAGAAACGTGTAGGACCAGACGTTTTCCGGCTGGCCGTCGCGGCCGTGGCGATAGATCGACAGCAGATCGATAGTGTCGCCTTTCTCATCCGGCCGGTCGCTGTTGCCGGAATGGTGGCGCATATGCACCCAATGATAATAGGTCTGCGAGAAACCGATCGCGACCGATTCCAGCAGGCTAAAGCCGTAGTTCATCCAGCGCGGCTTGAAATAGGGCGTATGGATGAAGTTGTGCGATATGCTGTTGATGTTCCAGGAGATGGAAACGGCATAAAGGCAGCCAAGAATGGCCGAAAGCCAAAGCGGCCGGCTTTCGAAGCCGACGATCAGATAGACATCGAAGGCGAGATGGGCGACAGCGGCCAGAACCGGTGCCAGATCCCATCGGGTGTGTGCAAAGATTTTCATAGTCCTGTAACTCCCACGCAAGCCACACCGGCGGTGACGAGGAACACGCCCGTCGCGTGGCGCAGGTTGATGTTTTCCTTGAAGATGACGGCGCCGGCCAGCACGATGACCACATAGCTCAGCGCCATCAGCGGGAAGGCGATGGTCAGGGGGACGCGCTCCAGAACGGCCGTCCAGGCGAAAAGCTCCACGGCCCAGAACAGAATGCCGAGCCAGGTGATCGGCTTGGCCAGCGCCGAAAGCAGGGCGCCTTCGCCGGCCGTTTGCTTAAAGCAAACTTCGCGGGCCGTCTCCGCGAGTATGCAGAATAGGATCAGTCCCAGCATGGGAAGTGTCAGGCTGCCAGTCATTCCATGTACTCCGCCAGCACCTCCAGCAGCGCATGATTGGCTGCGCTGTTGATGTTTCTCATCGTTTCGGCGCCCTGGCGCATACGCGGCTGATCGATGAAGATCTCCGCGCGCTTCATGAACTGCATCCGAAGACTGCCAGCATAACTCGGGGTCGAATAATCCCCGATGACATCGGCGCCGATGATGCGGTGACGGCTGCCGATTTCGCTGATGAGGGAGAGGAGATAGGGCAGCCGCATGCGGCCCTGATCCCAATTGGTAACGGCATCGTCGGCGGCCAGCACGTCCTTGTCGATCGTCACATAGACCGCCTCGGTGCGAATACGGCTGAGCATGTGATCGATGAAATTTTCCTCGCCGATTTCGGCGATCGACTTCCAGTGCAGCGCCCCCCCTTCCTGGCGGTAGCTGGCGCCATTACCGTAATCGGCCAGGACGCGGCTCGGCGGATGTTCGTAAGGGTAGAGTTCCAGCTTGCCGTCGCCGAGCCAGTGCAGATTGGCCCCCTTGCGCTCCGGGCTGCGAAGATCATGGCTGCAGACGCCGATCGTGATGACCTTCTGGATGCTGGGATTGGCAAGTGCGCTGTTGACCCAGGAGCCGCAGTGCAGTCCGCCGTCGAACTTGACCCAATCCGGATGATTGTCGAAATGGATCAGCGTGGCCGCGCTGGACTGCCGCTCGAGCGCGTCGTCGAGCAGCAAGGCGGTGATATGATGGAAATCACCGGAGCCCATGAAGCACAATTGCGGCGTCTTGCCCGTCGCAGGCCTGTTCTTGACGATCTCGCGGCTGAGATCGTCAAGGGCACCCTGCTTGCTCCACAGCCGAACCTGCTGGCCGGCATTCTTGCCGAAGTACTGGTACGCGCCTGCGAATTTGCACGCGCGTACGAAGTCGGGCTGCAACTCCAAAGCATCATCGAGATGAAGAAGCAGCAGTTGCACCGTCTTATCTCCGGGCCGCGCGCGTCAGAAGCTGATCGAGAAGCGCAAGCGCCAGATCGATCTCTTCGCGGGTGATGAGCAGGTTCGGAGCAAACGTGATGACGTTCTTGTGGTAGCCGCCGACGTCAAGCACGAGGCCATAGGTCCTGCCGCCGACTTGAAGGTCGCCCTTCATGCCTTCGTCGCACATCCAGTCCAACGTCGCCTTGTCCGGCGTGTAGCTGTCGTCCTTGCAGATTTCCATGCGCAGGGCGAGACCGAGACCATCGACCTCGCCGACGGTGGCGTGGCGCTTCTGCAGCTGCTTCAGCCCGTCGAGGAAATGTGCGCCCTTTTCCATGATCGCAGCGCCGAAATCCTGCTCCTCCAGCATCTTCATCGTTTCGAGCGCAACGGCAGTCCCCATCGGGTTGCTGGCGAAGGTCGAATGCGTGGAGCCGGGCGGGAAGATCTCCGGATTGATCATCTCTTCGCGAGCCCAGACACCGGAAAGCGGGTTGAGGCCGTTGGTGATCGCCTTGCCGAAGATCAGCGCATCCGGCGAAACGCCGAAATGCTCGATCGACCAGAGCTTGCCCGTGCGGTAGACGCCCATCTGGATTTCGTCGACGACGAGCAGGATGCCGTGATCATCGAGCACCTTCTTCAGTTCGACGAAGAAGTTCATCGGCGGAATGACATAGCCTCCCGTGCCCTGGATCGGCTCGATATAGAAGGCCGCATATTCGGACTTGCCGGCCTTCGGGTCCCAGACGCCGTTATATTCGCTCTCGAACAACCGGGCGAACTTCTGGACGCAGTAATGGCCGTATTCTTCCTTCGACATGCCCTTCGGGCCGCGGAAGTAATAGGGGAATTCAACGAATTGGGCGCGATCGCCGAAATGGCCGTAGCGGCGGCGATAGCGATAGCTCGAGGTGATCGCCGAAGCGCCGAGCGTGCGGCCGTGATAGCCGCCCTCGAAGGCGAACATCAAGCTCTTGCCGCCGGTGTAATTGCGCACGAGCTTCAGTGAATCCTCGACTGCCTGCGAGCCGCCGACGTTGAAATGGACGCGGCCCTTGTGACCGAACTTGCGTTCCGCATCCTGGGCGATCATCGCCGCAAGCTCCACCTTTTCGCGGTGCAGATATTGCGAGGCGACCTGCGGGAGACGGTCGAGCTGGCGGTGCGCGGCCTCGTTCAGGCGCTCGTTGCGATAGCCGAAATTGACGGCGGAATACCACATCTGCAGATCGAGGAACGGCGTCCCGGTCCGATCGTAGACATAGGAGCCTTCGCATTCTTCGAAGAATTTCGGCTTGTCCATATAGTGAACCGTGTCGCCATGGGAGCAATAGATCTCCTCAAGCGAGCGCAATTCCTCTTCGGAGCGGACGGACTCGGTCTCACCGCTGAAGGCTTCGGCTACATTCGTTTTCATTCAATGCCTCTCGGTCTGTTTTACGCTGTCTTGAAATGCGGCAGCGTACGGGAGCGTCGCTCGACGCTCGGGAGAACGGCTTCCATCTTTGGAAGCAGGTCGGAAAAATCTGCGAAACCGACATACGGAATGCCGTTTTCCTCGCAGTAATCGACAAGCTTGGCCTTGGCGAAAACGAGGTCGACCTTGTCGGAAACGCAGAAGTCGCTTCGCCCGTCGCCGATGTAGACCTGAAGGTCATTGCTATCGACGACGCGGCATTTGCAGACACCGGCGCCGGATACGCAGCCGGTTGCCGTAAACGGCGGAAACAGCGAATAGGACTCGCGGCCCTGAGAAACGCTGCAGGTCAGCACATTGGCGACGATCGGCAGGCCCTCGATGCCATGACGCGCCAGGATGCGCCGGATAAAATAATCCACACCATCGCTGACGATCGTTACAGGCAATTCGCCGCGACGGCAGAAGGACAGGAAAGCCTCGAAGCCGGGATCGATCGCCAGCGTATCGAGAAACCGGTCGAGCTCGCCTCTATTTGCTTCGATGAGAGCGATCTGCCGGCGCATGCATTCGCCGGAGCCGATCTGCCCCTGCTTCCACAACTGCTCGATATCTTCCCACTCGGAACCGGCGAAACGGGTTAGCACCATATCCGTCGCGTCTTCGATGGATATGGTTCCATCAAAATCGCAAAACACCTGCATGAAATACCCCTTCGCCTTATCTTAAGTTGCGTCTAACAACCTCAGATGAGCCGGGCATGAGCGGAAAATGATGCGAAAATGAAAAACGACGAGGCCGTGAGTTTTAGCTGAGCGGCAATCTCAAATCGACCTGGAGACCGCTACCCAGACGGGACGAAGAGAGATCGACGGTTGCCGAAAGGCGGTCCGCAGTATCCGCGACGATGGCAAGCCCAAGTCCAGCCCCTTCGGTATGCAGCGTATGGAGGCGGTAGAAGCGCTGGAACACCGCTTCCCTTTCATGCGGCGGAATGCCGGGGCCGCTGTCGCTGATCGAAATGCAGGCAGAGCCATCCTCCGAGGCGATAGAAACTTTGATTTCCCCTCCCGCAGGCGTGTATTTGATCGCATTGTCGAGCAGATTGGTAACGAGCATGCGCAGCAGCGCCTCATCGGTTCTGACCTGGATCGCCTCATCGCCTTCCAGCACGACGTCGAGCTCGCGGCTGGTAATGATATTGCCGAGCTCGGCAATGAGCGACGCCATCCAGTGATAAAGCTCGATCGACGTGAGATTAAGGGGATGGTGACTGACCCTGGCGAGCCGCAGCAGCTGTTCGATAAGATGAATGGTGCGGTTGTTGCTGGCCACGAGATCGGAAACGATCGCCTGCCGCTCCTGATCACTGTCGCTGTTTTCGAGCATCCGCAAAAGCAGCTTCACGCTCGCCTGGGGCGTACGCAGCTGATGCGCAGCAAGATCGGAGAAGCGTCGCTCCAGCGTCAGCGACTGGCCGAGCTTTTCCAGCAGCTGGTTGATCGACCGACCAAGCGGCAACAGATCGCGCGGCAGCTCTTCAACGGGGATAGCCGAGAGATCATCCGGCGATCGCGTGCGGATCTGCCGCACCAGCCCATGAATCGTGCGCAGGCCGCTATTGATGCCGAGCCAGATGAGAAAGCCGATGACCGGCACCAGCATCAGCAGCGGAAAAAACAGATTGAGGAGAATGTTGGAGACGAGCGTTTCGCGAAGCGCAATCTTTTCGCCGAGTTCGATCACAATGGTCGTGTTCGGGATCGGCAGCGAATAGACACGCCATTCGTCGCCGCCATAGGTCAGCGTGGTAAAACCCACCTTCTGCTGCGGGACGTCGGAGAGAAAGGCGGTGCTGCTATAGAAGCGGATATTGCCGTCGACCCAGGCGCGGAACATATGCGCATCGGCATAGTCATCAGCGTCTTCGTTGAAAGCCAGCTGATTGTCCATGTTGAAGTCGATATCGTCGATCTGCTTGGCGCCATGGTCCGGATTCTTCTCCAGCGGCCGGCGCAGCAGGCTCCAGATCACGTTCGCATCGTCGATGAGCTGGGCATCGTAGATATTGTTGATTTCCCGCGTTGCGCTGTTGAAGGCGAAGGCGGCGATCACGACGATCGTCACCACGACGACCGGCGCGATGCGCAGAAACAGCTTGCGGGTAAGCGTGGAATTGTTCATCGCTCGATCATGTAGCCGACGCCGCGGATCGACTTGATGAAATCGGTGCCGAGCTTCTTGCGCAGATTGTAGATCGTCACTTCGATCGTATTGCTCTCGACGGTGTTTTCCGCGTCATAGAGCGCATATTCAATATCGTTCTTCGTCACGTATCGGCCGCTGCGCTCCATGAGCAGCTTCAGCAGATGAAATTCTTTCGCCGTGGTATGGACCTGCACATTGTCCTTGCGAGCCACCATGGCCGAGGGGTCGACCTCCACGTCGCCGCAGCGGATGACGCTTTCGGTCCGCCCGTCACGCCGGCGGATGAGCGCGCGCAGCCGCGCCAGCAGCTCGTCGAGATCGAACGGCTTGACCAGATAGTCGTCGGCGCCCTCATCCAGACCCTCGACCTTCTGGCGCACGGAATCCATCGCCGTCAGCAGCAGCACGGGAACGGAATTTCCCCGCTGCCGGATGCGCCGCAGCACCTCCATGCCGCTTAGCTGCGGCAGATTGATATCGAGCACGATCGCCGCAAAATGCGAATGCGCCGCCGCTTCGAGGCCGGATTCGCCGTCGCGCATCCAGTCGACGCCATAAGCGTGCTTTTCCAGCGCCTTCTTCAGCGACGAGCCCAGGATATTGTCGTCTTCAACAAGCAGAACGCGCACGACCGACCTCACGTAGCGGTGTATTCCAAAGCGGATGTGAGCCGCAATTGGAGCGACCATGTGGCAAAGCTATGACGGATATTTTCCGCCTGGCAAGAGTTTCAGGAAAAGACGGCACTCCTGCAGGTGGCTCGGAGGAACGGTTTTGCGCCGAATATGGCCTCATTGCTGCGTCGCCATCAGGCATTCCGCAAGACAGATTGCAGCTGGCGTGCTCTCCTGCGGCTGCAATATCCCTATCTCGCGATAAAACCCCAGTTCGGATAAGGGCACCATGCGGATCGGCGCCACCGGAGGAGGGCTGCCGTCGACAACAGGCAGAAGCGCCACCCCGAGCCCATGCCCGACCAATGCGGCAATCCCGGCGATGTCGTCCACCTCCACCGATTCACGCGGAACGATCGAATGCGACCGCAGGAAGCGGTCGACCTGCCGCCCTCCGAAAGAGCTGCGATCGTAGCGGATGAAGGGCTGCTCGCGCAGCAGCGTCCGCCAATCATCGCCCTGCAGCTTTTCGGGAACCGCAAGCACGTAGGGCTCGCGCACCAGGGGCCGCCAGATGAGATTCTTGGGCAAGCCGAAGGGTGGTTCGATGAGCACGGCAAGATCGAGTTCGCCGGCATCGAGCAGGTCGAGCAAATGCAGAGAGACCCCTGGGACAACGCGGAGATGATGATTTACGAATCGCAGACGGAAGGGGCCGAGAGCGCGGGCAAGCAACGCCGATTGAACGGAAGCAATGGCGCCGACGCGCAGCTCGCCGCCCGAAGCCTCGTCGACGGGATCGGCGATGTGCTCGAACATCGCGATAATGCTCTTGGCGCGCTCGAGCGTTCTAAGCCCGGCAGCATTCAGTGTCGCGGAGCGGCCCGTTCGCTCGAACAGTTTAATGCCAAGCCTTTCCTCAAGCCGCTTCATCTGTCCGCTGACGGCGGCCTGCGTCAGGCCAATCCGATCCCCCGCCGCAGCAAACGTTCCAAAGCGGGCGATAGCCACAAGAGTTTGAAGTTCCGCAATCATGATTCATAAATTTTCCTGTATCTCAACATCACAATATACCATTTTTCATAGAGAAAAATGTATCTTATTCATGGCTGCATCACTTCGCTTCTTGGAGACGATCATGAGCGCAGCACCACTCCATCCCTTCCACCTCGCATTTCCGGTCAATGATCTCGCTGCGGCGAGAACCTTCTATGGCGGCCTTCTCGGTTGCCCCGAAGGTCGCAGTTCGCCTGATTGGATCGATTTCAACTTTTACGGCCATCAGATTGTCGCCCATCTGGCGCCGGGTGAAACGACCGACGTGGCAGCCAATGCCGTCGATGGCCATGGCGTTCCGGTACGCCATTTCGGCGTCGTTCTGTCGATGGAGGAATGGGAGGCAGCCGCCGAGAAGCTGACGAAAGCCAACATCGAATTCGTCATCAAGCCTTATATCCGCTTCCGGGGCGAGCCGGGAGAACAGGCGACCATGTTCTTCAAGGATCCGAGCGGCAATGCCATCGAGATGAAGGCTTTCGCCGACATCAACAGTCTCTTCGCCAAATAGGGATCAAGCCGGCGACAGGAGCGGCCGCCACGGTGGAAACCCGCCGGTCAGGAAATGCTCGTGTCGCCGGTAAACCTCTGGGCTGCCGTAAGGCCGCTCGCAGCGGCATCCTTGCGTATCGCCCGCAGCTTTCGCATGGACGCTTCCAGCACGTCGAAGATCCGGGGATCGACCGATTGTGCAACGTTGAACCGCATAAAACGGCCCGCCGTCTCCGACAGGCTGAAAACATTTCCGGGCGCGAGGATGACCCCTTCCGCGAGGCAAGCACGGGCAAGATCGGCGGCATCAAGCCCTTCCGGAAGCCTGCACCAGAGAAACATGCCCGCATGCGGCTTGAGCCACGGGACGATACCGATCGCTTCCAGCCGGGCCGCAACCTCATCCATCGCCTTTGCAAGCCGGACCCGCAGCGCCTCGACATGCTTGCGATAACTTCCATCCTTCAGCGCGAGATAGACGAGCTCGGCCGACAATTGTCCGCAGCTGAAGCTGCTGGCGACCTTGAGATCGACGAGATCGTCGATCCACTCGGGCTTCGCGGCGATGAAGCCGCAGCGAATGGAGGCCGAAAGCGTTTTCGAGAAACTGCCGATATGGATCACCCGGTCCAATCCGTCATAGGCGGCCAGACGCGGCGCCGGCACCTGCTCGAAATCAGCGAAAATATCATCCTCGATGATGATGAGCCCGGAAGCATCCGCCAGCTTCAGCAGCCGATGCGCCGTGACGGGGGAAAGCGCCGCACCGGTCGGATTGTGAATGGCGGAATTGGTAATGTAGAGCCGCGGCTTGTACCGTTCGAGCACCTGGCCGAACAGCTCGACATCCGCCCCAGTCGGTGTGAAAGGCACGGAAACGACTTTGGCGCGATGCGCGCGCAGCAGGGCATGGAAATTGAAGTAGCAGGGATCGTCGACCACGACGGTATCGCCGGGTTCCAGCAGGAAGCGGCAGAGAAGATCGATCGCCTGCGTGCCCGATTCCGTTAGCATGATCTGATCCGGGGGCACGTTGATTCCATGTTCGCCCAGGCGCCGGGCCAGCAGCTGCCGCAATGGCGGCAGGCCGAGCGGTGTCCCGTAGTTCGCAAGCACTCCGATATCGCCGCGCGCCAGCGTTCGCATCGCCTTGCGCAGGGCCGCCTGCGGCAGCCATGAAGGCGGCAGCCAGCCGCAGCCCGGTTTCAGCGCGTCGTCACCGACTTCGAGCGATTGCCGCGAGATCCACAGCGGATCGACATTGCGCCCCGATTTCGCTCCTGTTTCGGAGAGCGATAGGGGTGGCAGCGGCCCGCAGACATAGAAGCCAGATCCCGGCCGCGAGCGGATCACACCCTCGGCCGCAAGCCGTTCATAGGCCTCCACAACGGTCGAAACCGACACCCGCATCGTCTTGGCAAAACTGCGCACGGAGGGAAGCCGAGCACCGGGTACAAGGCTGCGCGCAGCGATGCGCTCTGATATCGCCGCCATCACGCCTTCGATCCGGGTCGTGCCGGCAACGCCGGTCATCGAGAGATTATCCATCCGTACTGCACCTTCAACCATAACAGTTCGCACAGATTGTACTGTACCGTCTCTGGTTCGGCCAGACAAATACGCCGATACCCGCGAATATCACGAAAGGAGCATGCGCCATGGACAAGACGACGACGGGATGGATCTACGGTTTGACGGGAGTGGTGATCTTCAGCGGCTCTCTGCCGGCGACGCGGGTGGCCGTGATGGATTTTGACCCTCTGTTCCTGACCGTTGCCCGAGCCGTAATCGCCGGCCTTCTGGGTCTTGGCCTGTTGCTCGCTTTTCGTGAGAAGCGCCCGGCTCGCGGCGACATCGTCTCGCTGACGATCGTCGCCCTCGGCTGCGTCGTCGGCTTTCCGCTCTTGACGGCACTGGCGCTGAAGCACGTCACCTCAGCCCATTCGATCGTCTTCATCGGCCTGCTGCCGCTAGCGACCGCGATTTTCGGCGTGCTGCGCGGCGGCGAGCGGCCGCGCCCGGCCTTTTGGATATTCTCCCTCCTCGGCAGTGCGCTGGTCTGCAGCTACGCGCTGGCGCAGGGCGTATCGGCCTCGCCGGTCGGCGATCTCCTGATGCTTGCAGCCGTGATCGTCTGTGGCCTTGGCTATGCAGAGGGTGCCGTGCTCTCGCGTCGGCTTGGTGGCTGGCAGGTGATCTGCTGGGCGCTGGTCCTTTCCCTGCCCGTCACCATCACGCTCTGCTTCATGACCATGCCGCACAGCATTGACGGCATCAGCGGTCCTGCCTGGCTCGGCCTGATCTATGTTTCGCTTTTCAGCATGCTGATCGGCTTCATCTTCTGGTATCGCGGGCTCGCCCAGGGCGGCATAGCCGCCGTCGGCCAGCTGCAGTTCCTCCAGCCCTTCTTCGGCTTCGCGCTCGCCGCAGCTCTCCTCAAGGAAAGTGTCAGTTGGTCGATGCTCATCGTGACCCTCGCCGTTGTCGCCTGCGTCGCCGGAGCGCGAAAATTCGCCCACTGAGTCCATCATCCGGCAAATCACGGCACTTGATCTTCTAAACCGATCGGTCTATCAACGACAAATCGGTTTAGAAGGAGCACATCATGCCGACGCCTCTCGTCCCGCCTTTCACCCGCGAAACCGCAATCGCCAAGGTCCGCATGGCAGAGGATGGCTGGAACAGCCGCGATCCGGAGCGTGTCTCCAAAGTCTACACGGAGGACAGCCAGTGGCGGAACCGTGCCGAATTCCCGCGCGGCCGCAAGGAAATCGTCGAATTCCTGACGCGCAAATGGGCACGCGAACTGGACTATCGGCTGATCAAGGAACTTTGGGCCTTCGAGGGCAATCGCATCGCCGTGCGCTTTGCCTATGAATGGCATGACGATAGCGGCCATTGGTTCCGTTCCTACGGCAACGAGAACTGGGAGTTCGATGCCGAAGGCCTGATGCAGCGCCGTTTCGCCTCCATCAACGACATGCCCATCAGGGAAGAGGACCGGAAATTCCACTGGCCGCTCGGCCGCCGGCCGGACGATCATCCGGGCCTCTCCGACCTCGGCCTTTGAGATGGTGCGCAGCGTCTTCGAAAAATCCGATGCCATTGCCCTCGTTGCCGAAGTCTTTCGCGAGCTCGGCTACGAGGGCGCGTCGATGAGCGAAATCACCGCCCGTACCAAACTGTCCAAGGGCAGCCTCTATCACTTCTTTCCGGGCGGCAAGGAACAGATGGCCGCCGAGGTCATGGCCAATATCGACGCATGGTTCGTCACGGAAATGTTCAGGCCGCTCGAAGAGGAAGAGCCGCGTGCCGCCATCGCCCGCATGTGGGAGACAACGGATAGCTATTTCCGCTCCGGCCACCGCGTCTGCCTGATCGGCGCCTTTGCGCTGGACGAAACACGCGACCGCTTTTCCACCGCCATCCGAGGCTACTTTCATCATTGGATCGAGGCGCTTTGTGGCGCTTTGCTCAGGGGCGGCGTGCCGGGTGCCGAGGCGAAAATGCTCGCCGAAGAGGCCGTCATCGGCATTCAGGGCGCGTTGACGCTTGCCAGAGCCCTTGAAGATGAGACGGTGTTTGGCAGAACCTTGGCGCGGCTGAAGCACAGGCTGGAAACTGCCCTCGGCTAAAGCCATTTCATCGACGCGAATCACTGAACTATCGATGCTTCGCCCTTGCCGAATGCGCTCGTACCATTAGCTATTCCTCCACTTTTTCTAGCGATCTCCGCGAAAATCGCCTGGAAAGGGCATCTCCAGCCTCTCGATGTTGGGGATGACTGCCTCAACAACCCACTGATATTAAAGAATCCTCCACAAAAGTATGTCATCGTTAATCATCTTTGATTTGCAACTATCCAAGCTCCCATGTTCAGCAGGGAATGGGAGCATCGAGGAGATGGATAGAAGATGCTGCAGCAGGTAAACGAAACCGACGACGCGCTGATCGACCAATTGCAACGCTCGGCGTTCGACTATTTCATGCTCTATACCAATCCGGAAAACGGACTGGTGGCGGATACGTCGATCAAGACGAGCCATTGCAGCATTGCCGCCGTCGGCTTCGCGTTATCGAGTTATCCGGTCGCCGTCGAGCGCGGCTGGATCAGCCGCGCCGATGCCGCAAAACGGGTATTGGCCGCCCTCGATTTCTTTGCCGACAGCCAGCAGGGCACCGAACGCGGCGCCACCGGCCATCGCGGTTTCTATTATCACTTCCTTTACATGGAAACCGGCAAGCGCGCCTGGAACAGCGAGCTTTCGACCATCGATACCGGCCTGCTGCTGCTCGGCGTCTTGACAGCCGCCGCCTATTTCACCGGAAACAGCCAGGTCGAGCGCGATCTCCGCAAGCAGGCGAAATTTCTCTATGAGCGTTGCGACTGGCATTGGGCCTTGAACAAGGGCCAGACCATCAGCATGGGCTGGAAACCGGCCAGCGGCTTCCTGCGCTGGCGTTATCAGGGCTATGACGAGGCGATTTTCCTCTATTTGCTGGCGCTCGCCTCGCCGACGCATGCGATCCCATCCTCCAGCTACGACGCCTTTGCCTCGACCTATACGTGGATGATGTTCAAGGACGCGCCCTTTCTCTATGCTGGGCCGCTGTTCATCCACCTCTTCTCGCATGCCTGGATCGATTTCCGTGACATCCGCGACAAGCACGTCGCCGACAAGGACACGGATTACTTCCGCAATACGCAGGCGGCAATTGCGGTGCAGCGCGATTACACCGAGCGCAATCCCGGCCATTTCGTCGGCTATACGAAGGATATCTGGGGCCTTTCCGCCTGTGACGGCCCGAACCCGACTGGCACCAAACATAGCCTGCGCTATGCCCCGAAAGTCTTCGGCTATGCCGCCCGCGGCGCGCCGCTGGGTCCTGATGACGGCACCATCGCCCCATGGGGACCGCTGTCCTGCCTGCCGTTCGACCGCGAAGCGGCGCTCGATGGCACGCGGGCGCTGCTTTCGACCTATCCCAACCTGCTGCTCGACGGCCGCTTCCCCGGCGGCTTCAATCCGAGCGTGAAAGGACCCGGCCCGGAAGGATGGGTGGACGACCGCTCGGTGGCGATCGACCAGGGGCTGCTGGTCATGATGATCGAAAACGCCCGCACCGGCATGATCTGGGACCTGATGCGGCAATCTCCGATCCTCCGCACCGGCCTCGAACGCGCCGGCTTCACCGGCGGCTGGCTGGACGAGAAGAACGCAAAGCCTGCCATCGCTTGATCTGCCGATCGCGGTGGCCATCAAATGTCTCTGTCAACACAGCCAATGCCTGTCTGGCCCTTCACCCTAGCCCTCTCCCCGCAGGCGGGGCGAGGGGACGATAGAGCCAACCAACTGCCTCTCATCCGTGCAGCGTCTTGTTTTGCGCGATAACCCCCTCTCCCCGCCTGCGGGGAGAGGGCTGGGGTGAGGGACCGTGTCTGAGTGCACGACAAAGACATACTCACCCGACCATCATCCCAGCCCCTCAAAGCCTCTTTATCGCGGCAATCACTTCGTCCTCGACATCGATACCCTCGCTTAGCGCAAGACGCCGTGAGCTTTGCCCGCGCCGGCCGGGCAGGCGGACGTTCGGATCGCGGGTGATTTCGCCTGCCAGCAAGGCCAGCCGTTGTGCCGTATCCACGGCACTCGTCGCCTCCGGATTGATGGCAATGATTGTGTGCCCGAGTGCCGGCGGAGCGCCTTTGTCGTCGAAGAGCGAGGAAGCCTCGAAGGCGTAGTTGGCGCCGGTCAGGCCGGCCGCCAGAATTTCGACCATGAAGGCAAGGGCCGCACCCTTGACATCGCCGGCCGGGACCATCGTCCCGGCCAGAGCCTCTTCGGCATCCGTGGTCGGCCTGCCCTCGCGATCGAAAGCCCAGTCCGCGGGGATCGAAGCGCCCTGCTGCCGCGCCGCCATCACCTTTCCGCGCGCCACCTTGGACAGCGCGAGGTCGATGACAATAGGCTCGCCGCCGGGAAGCGGTGCAGCGAAAGCGATCGGGTTGGTACCAAAAACAGGCGTCTTGCCGCCCCAGGGCGCCATAGAGGCCGGCGCATTGGCGACCATCAGCGCCACCAGCCCTTGATCGGCAAAACGCTCGACCGTCAGGCCCATGACGCCGGCGTGATGCGAACGGCTGACGGCGGCAAGCGCGATACCCTGCTCCCGGGCGACAGCCGGAAGCTCGGCAACGGCAAGGTCGAGCGCAGGATAGGCATAGCCGTTGCCGGCATCGATGCGCAGCACCGCCGGAGAAGGCCGGCTGAGCTGCGGCTGAGCGAAGCCATCGACCTTACCAACCTTGGCCTGTCCGGCATAGGCGGGCACGCGCCGCAACCCATGACCACCCTGCCCGGCGGCCTCCGCCGCGACGAGCGCGACCGCCACCGAGCGGGCATTCGCATCACTCACCTTGTTTCGCCGCAGAGCCGCCACAACAAGCGTTTCGGCTTCGGCGAGCGACAGGTGCATGAGACAAGTCCTGAACAAGATGAGGGGGTAAGGACCTTCTACGCCCTCATCCGCCTCGTCGCAACGCAGCAAAGTGCCATTACGCCACGTCGAACTTGACGCCCTGCGCCAGCGGCAGCGTGCGGCCGTAATTAATCGTGTTGGTCGCCCGGCGCATATAGGCCTTCCAGGCATCGGATCCGGATTCGCGGCCGCCGCCGGTTTCCTTCTCGCCGCCGAATGCGCCGCCGATCTCGGCGCCTGAGGGACCGAGATTGACGTTGGCAATGCCGCAATCAGAACCGCGCGCGGACACAAACGTCTCGGCCTCGCGCATGTCATTGGTGAAGATGGAGGAGGACAGACCCTGCGGCACGGCATTATGCAGCGCCAGCGCTTTATCGAAATCGCTGTATTTCATCACATAGAGAATCGGCGCGAAGGTTTCCTGCTCGACGGGGCCGATCTGCTCCGGCATTTCGACGAGAGCCGGGCGGACATAGAAGGCATCGGCTGAACCGTTTTCGACGCGTTCGCCGCCGGTGACCTTTCCGCCGGCCGCCTTCGCATCGGCCAGCGCTGCCTGCATGCCGTCGAAGGCCTGCTTATCGATCAGCGGACCGACGAGAGTACCGGGCTCAAGGGGATTGCCTATCGTCACAGAACCATAGGCCTTCTGTAGGCGCGGAACGAGCTGGTCATAGATGCTGTCATGAACGAAGAGGCGGCGCAGCGTCGTGCAACGCTGGCCGGCCGTACCCATCGCGGAAAAGGCAACGCCACGCAGGGTGAGATCGAGATCGGCCGTCGGGCAGACGATAGCTGCGTTGTTGCCGCCAAGCTCGAGGATGGCGCGGGCGAAACGGCCGGCAAGACGCGGGCCGACCGCCCGACCCATCGCCGTCGAACCGGTCGCCGAGATCAGCGGCACCTGCGGATGATCGACCAAAAGCTCACCGAGCTCGCGGCCGCCGATCAGCAACGTCGACAGATTGGCCGGCGCCTCGCCGCCCTCGGCGACATAGCGCTTCAGTGCCTTTTCAAACAGAGCCTGTACGGCAAGCGCCGTCAGCGGCGTCTTTTCCGACGGTTTCCAGATAGTGGAATTGCCGCAGACGATGGCAAGCGCCGCATTCCATGACCAGACGGCGACGGGGAAATTGAAGGCCGAGATGATGCCGATCGCGCCAAGCGGATGCCAGCTTTCCATCATCCGGTGCTCGGAGCGCTCGGTGGCGATGGTGAGGCCATAAAGCTGACGCGAGAGTCCCACAGCGAAGTCGCAGATATCGATCATCTCCTGCACCTCGCCAAGACCTTCGGAAGTGATCTTGCCCACTTCGATCGAAACGAGTCGGCCAAGGGCGGCTTTGCCGGCGCGCAGCTCTTCGCCGAGTAAACGGATCAGCTCGCCGCGCTTCGGCGCCGGCACATTACGCCAGGACAGAAACGCCGCGTGCGCCGCCGCGATTGCCGCCTTCGCCTCACCGGCCGAATGCTCCTTCAGCCGGCCGATTTCAGCGCCGGTCACAGGAGAGGTGACGGCAAGCGTTCCGCCGATGTAGCGATCGGCCGATACGCCGAGCTCCGTCAATATAACCTTGGTTTCGGCGGCAAGATCTGATGTCGCGGTCATCTTGTTTCCCCTTCCCGTAATGTTGGTTCTCGGGATTGCCTCAGACTCTGGCGCCGACGAAATGCGCGGCCTGGGCGCCCGCCTCGTACCACATTTCCTTTACCGCCCTGAAGCTCGGCTCGACGATATCGGTCACCGGCAGCGGCAGATCGGCCTCGGAAATCTGCCCGAGAATATGGCTGGCAAGCACCTTGCCGAACACCGTGCCCGGCGCGATGCCGCGGCCATTATAGCCGGAGAAGCCGACGACATTCTGATCCAGCTTGTGGAAACGGGGCAGCGCATTGTCGGTCATGCCGATCTTGCCATACCATTCGCATTCGAACGGAATGTCGCCGAGCTGCGGAAAGAGCTTTTTGATCGACCGCCGAGCCCAGTTCTTGTGAATGGCAAGACCGGTGTTGCGCAGCGCACCGACGCTGCCGAAAACGAGCCGGCCGGCCTGATCCATGCGGAAGGACGAGAGCACTTCTTTCGTATCCCAAGCCCCCTCGCGCCCGGGCAGCACGGATTTGCGCAAGTTGTCGCCGAGGGGGACGGTGGCGAAATTGAAATAGGGCAGATGCACCTGTTCGTTCCGCACCATTTCCCAGGGACCGGTGCTATAGGCATCCGTCGCGACGACGATCCAGTCAGTGCTGACCTTGCCGCCATCGGTCGAGACCACCCATTTCGCACCACTTCTTTCCGTTGATGTCACGCGGCTGCCGGTGTGAATGGTAACGCCGGCTTTGACCACGGCATGGGCAAGGCCGCGCGCATAGGCAAGCGGCTGCAGCGTGCCGGCGCGCATGTCGAGCAGTGCCCCCGCATAGGCCGAACTGCCGACGCGGCGCTCCGTCTCCCGCGCATCCAGCACGGTGACCGGCGCACCGCGCTTTCCCCATTGCCGGGCGCGCTCCTCGATTTCCTTCAAACCCTCCGACCCGACCGCGCAATGCAGCGTACCGTTGCGCTCAAGCTCGCAGGCGATGCCGTGCTTGTCGATCAGCTCCATGACCAGCTTCGGCCCATTGCCGAGCAGATCGAGCAGCCGCTCGCCGTGAACGGCACCGAGTTCGCCCGGCAAATCGTCCGGCATCACCCACATGCCGGCATTGATGAGGCCGACATTGCGCCCCGCCCCGCCAAAGCCGATTTCATTGGCTTCCAGCAGCACGACACTGGTGCCGGCTTCCGCCAGATGAAGCGCCGTCGAAAGACCGGTATAGCCGCCGCCGACCACCACGACATCGGCGGAGACATCGCCGGAAAGTGGCTTCGTTGATGGCGGAAGCGGGGCGGTCTTTTCCCAAAGACCGTGGGAGCGCGGGTCATTCAGCATGAAATCGGTCCAATCGAGAGAGCTAATGGCACCAATCTAGCGCCATGCTCGAAATTGCGGAAGCGGCAAGAGCGACATCCGATGGACATGGCATGATGCCAAAAAATCATCGGCTCTGGAGAAAAACTTGCATGGCGGCGGCGCTTTCGATCATGATAGAGAAAAAGCCGATCGCCATCGCGGTCGCAGGCAGAAGCAGGACATTCTCATGAAGCCCATTTTCGTTCAGCTCCAATGCGCCCCCGGCAAGACCTACGAGGTCGCCGACGCCATCTACCAGACGGAGCTGGTTTCGGAACTGTATTCCACCAGCGGCGACTACGACCTTCTGATGAAGGTCTACATTGCCGAAGAGCAGGATATAGGCAAATTCATCAACGACCACATCGCCAATATCCCCGGCATCGTCCGCTCGCTGACGACGCTAACCTTCCGAGCGTTTTGAGAGATCCGGATTTCGGGTCGCAATACATCGTCTCATTGGAAATTGCCCCTCACCCCAGCCCTCTCCCCGTTTTGACGGGGAGAGGGAGTTCATGGAGTTTTGTGGGCGAAACAAAAGGCACGCAGCAAACACCGAAGCAGTCCCCTCTCCCCGCAATGCGGGGAGAGGGCTGGGGTGAGGGGCCGGGCACACTGGTCCGGCATTGTCATATTCATCTGACAATCTTGACCTTTCTGCCGCCTAACGCCTCGCTATTAACCCTCTTGCCCGAAACCGCCCGGCTTTCCGCCGGCGATTAAACCCTTTTTAACCGACCCGATGATCTGCTTTGCCGACTGATCAACGGGCGGCGCTCTGCAGCGCCGGATTGCCCGCCGGGTGGCGCGGCATGGAGGTCGAGGGTAGATCGATGACATCTGCTGTTGCGGATATTCAGGCAAACAAGCACGCCGGGCCGCTGCTCGTGCATGTCGTGCGCCAGTTCCTGCCGAACAAGGGCGGCCTGGAAGACGTCGTTGCCAACCTCTGCCGCCAGCTGGTTTCCCGCGGCTATCGCGTGCGCGTCGTCACCTGCAACAGCCTGTTTTCCGATCCCGGCCGCCACCTGCCGGAAAGCGAAACGATCGACGGTATCGAAATCGTCCGCATTCCCTGGTCCGGCTCCAGCCGCTATCCGCTGGCACCCAAGGTCTTCCGCCATCTGGCCGATGCCGACCTCATTCATGTCCATGCCATTGATTTCTTCTTCGATGCACTGGCATGGGGCAAGCTCCTGCATGGGCGCCCCATGGTCGCGACCACGCATGGCGGCTTCTTCCACACGCAGAAATATGCAGCCATCAAGAAGGTCTGGTTCAATACCGCAACGCGGCTGTCCGCGCTCGGCTATGCCTCTCTCATCTGTTGCAGCCAGTCCGACGCGCGCCTTTTTTCCCAGATCGCCGACAGCCGCGTGCACTTGATCGAAAACGGCGCCGACGTCAGCAAGTTTTCAAATTGCGCTGCGCTGGAAGCGCGCCGCCGCGTCGTCACCATCGGCCGTTTCTCGATCAACAAGCGGCTCGATCATCTTCTCGACGTCATGAAGGTGCTGGCGGCCCGCCATGACGACTGGCACCTCGATATTGTCGGCGCCGAGTCTGATCTCGACCGTGCTACCATGGAAAAGGAAATTGCCGCCCGCAATCTGGCGCGCAATGTCGCTCTGCATGTGTCGATCGACGAAGGCTCGATCCGCAACATCATCGCCCGCGCCTCGCTCTTCGCTTCAGCTTCAGAATATGAAGGCTTCGGCCTGGTGGCGATCGAGGCGATGAGCGCCGGATTGCTGCCAGTACTCAACGTCAACGAGGCCTATAAGGCGATGGCCGAAACCCATCCAGCCCTCATGATCGCAGATTTCGCGGATCCCGAAGCGGCCGCCGATGCGCTGACCGAAGCCTTCGAGCGCCTCGAGGCCGACGATCTGAGCCTGCGGCAGGAATTGCTGCAGGACGCCCGCGCCTATGCCTGGAATGAAGTCGCCCAACGCTACATGGATGTCTATGCCGAGACGCTGACGCCGAGAGGCAAATCGCCTCAGCTTCTGCGCCAGCGTGGCCAGGCCGCGTAACCTTCCAGAATGCCCATCAGCCAGGCGCGCTTGTAGCGTGCCGCATCGACGTTGAAACGCGCCAGCGCCGCCAGCCAGCCGGCGACCGGACGAAACAGCCGGTAGCCGACATAATACAGCGGAAACGCCTGCTTGCGCATCAGAGCGCCGAAGCCGCGCCCATATTTGCGGGCTCGCTCAACCTGCCGTGGCCCATACTCGCTGGTGACTTGATCGTGGTGGACGATGAGCTCGGGAAAGAACATCGCTTGCCTGCCGGCGGTAAGCGCGCGCAGCAGGAAATCCGCCTCCTCGCCGCTCTGGAACGGCGATTCCGAACCGACGCCGAGATTCTCGTCGAAGCCGCCGATATCAGCCAATGCGGCGCGGCGCACGAAGATCCCATTGGAATTGCCGCACTTCAGGTAGTTCCAGCGCGTCAGCGCTAGCCGCGTCTCGCCCGTTGGGCTGACGGAAGCAAGCCCCTCGGCATCGAGCGTGCGGCCAGTGACGATCGCAAGCTCGGGATGCACCGAAAACAGCGCCGCGGCCATCGAAAGCGTATCGGCCTCGTACCAGCAGTCATCGTCGGGAAAACAGACGTAATCGCCCTCCGCGACCGCCATGCCGTTGTTGCGCGCCCGCGAAAGTCCTTTCGGCGAACGGATATGACGAATCGTGAAGGAAGAGGAGAAGCTGTCGATCAGCGCCCGCAGCCGGTCGTCGGCATTCTGATCGACGACGATGACCTCGAAATCCTTATGACTCTGCCCCACCAGCGAATGGAACAACCGCTCCAGCTGATCGAACCGATCGATCGTACAGACGATGAGGCTGAACAATGAAACCCTCCGCACAAGCCGTGGAGCGGCCAATATCAGAGAGAAAGAATATTAGCCGAAGTAAAAAACGAACTTATGGCAGCATTAAACCCTAAATATTAAGGCATATGAAATAGAGCTGACGCTATCTCCACGAAGAGCCGGATATGTGTATAGGTTCCGGCAATTTGAGGAACGGTCAGTCTTCATGACGAAGAGCATAATGGCAAATTCGGTTTTGAACGCCGCGGCGGGATTGACCCTGCTTGCGACCGGCTTTGCCTGTTCGATCATCGCGGCGCGTCTGCTTGGCCCGGAGGCCAACGGCATCATCGCCTTCTCCCTATGGCTGACGACAACAGGCGCGCTCGTCGCCGAGCTCGGGGCCGGCGTTACCCTGCTGCGCGTCCTGCCGCAGCTGAAGGGAAACGGCTATTCGACGGAAGAGCGGCTGGGTTTTGCCGCTTACCTTCTGCAGCCGACGATTCTCGCAACCGTCATCCTGCTCGCCGGCTATGTCGCCTATTATTGGGATACGGAGCGTTTGCACTGGGCGGGCGATGCATCTGAAGTCATTGCCATAACAGGCGTCTTCTTCGTTCTTCAGTCTCTTGGCGCCTATAGCAAAAACTATCTGATCGGCGAACAGCGGGTCAGCGCGTTCCTGCGCATCACCTTGATAAGCTCGGCGCTGCAGCTGATTACCGTCCTTGCGGGAGCGATCTTCTTTGGCGTCAGCGGCGCACTTGCCGGCTATGCGATCGGCCAGCTGCCGATGTTCATCGCGACGCTCAGAATCGCGATTGCCCGCAAGAACAGCTGCGGTGTCGGCCTTTCCGCTCTCGCCAGTTCGTCGCTCATTCTCTCGATCGAACTCATCAACAGCTCGATCTTCCTCAACCGCATCGAGCTTTTGTTCCTGCAGCATTACTGGGGCATCGAAGCGGTCGGCTTTTACGCCGTCGGCCTGTCGCTCGCCAACCTGGCGCTGCAGCTGCCGGTGCAGTTGAGCGGTAGCCTCTTGCCCTATTATTCCGAGCAGATGCACGCGAGGGAATCGGACAAGCTGCCGGTCGAGGTCTTCGCCGGCGTGGCGCGCAGCATTGCCTATATCACCCTGCCGATGAGTTTCGGTCTGGCAGCCATCTCGCCGGAACTTGTCGTAACGATCTTCGGCCCGGCCTTTGCGCCGAGCGGCGGCATGGTGGCGCTGCTGTCCCTGACTGCCGTGCCCTACGTCTTCATGCAGATCTGCACGCAATATCTCTATTCGCTGGATCGCGTGCGCGAACGCACCGTCATCGGCGTCGTCGCCAGCTTCGTCATGGTCGTCGGCTGCGCAGTCGCCGTGCCCTTCTACGGAGGCGAGGGTGCCGCGCTTGTTCGCCTGCTCACCTTTGTCGCCCTATGCCTGATGACGGTACGCCGCATGGAATTCGAAGGATCGACACGCGGTATGCTCATCAACCTTGCAAAAGTCACGGTTGCTGCCATTGTGTGCGCGGTTGCAGCCTATGGTTTCGTTCAGGCGCTGACCGGTGTCGCAGGCCTCGTAGGCGCCATCATCGCCGGCGCGCTGGCCTATGGCATTGCGCTCAGACTGCTGAAAGCCGTTCCAGCCGAAGATATCGACGTCATGCAGAAGATCGCGATGCGATTGCCTGCGCGCATAAATCCGATTGCCACTCAGGCTCTGGCTCTATTAGCGCCGCGCCGAATGTGAGGAGACTAGCATGGCTGGTTGGGGAGCCGCCGAAAAGCAGGGCAAGCAAGGGCAGACAAGATCCGCAGCCATCCCGGTAACCTTCGCCGGCACGGTCGGCTTGTTTACATCAGCCGTCACACCCTCGCGCGGTAGCGCTGTCTTGTTTCTCAGCCCCTGGGGTTTCGAGGAGATGTGCGTCCGCAAGTTCTGGCGGATTCTGGCTGAGGATCTCGCCGATATCGGCATATCGAGCCTTCGCTTCGATTACGCCGGCACGGGCGATGCGCTTGATCTGACCGACGAAGGCAAAGGTCTGGAGCCGTGGCATGAAACCGCTCTCGCGGCAGCAGCAAAGCTGAAGGCGCTTTCCGGCTGCGAGCGGCTGATCCTCGTCAGCCAAGGGCTTGGCGGAACCATCGCCGCCGCTCTCGCCGAGCGGCTTGACGGCATCGCCTTTCTTGCACCCGTCGTCTCAGGTCGCGCCTATCTTCGCGAACTGACCGTCTGGTCGAAGATGATCGATGAGAGCATGGGGCTTGCCGAAGCGCAGCGCCTGACGGAGGGCGTCACCGTCGCAAGCCTCCGGATGCCCGATAGCGCCGCCGATGCAGTGAAGAAACTGAACCTCATGACACTGGATCGGCTCGCGACGCCGAATTGCCTGGTGCTGACGCGCCCGGGCCGCCCCGGAGACACCGACTTCGCGCACCATCTCGAAACGCTCGGCCCCAAGGTCACGCAGACTTCCTACGAAGGTTACGACGATCTCGTCTCGAACCCGACCATCGCCACCATGCCGACCGAAACCGGCAGAAAAATAGTCGAATGGGTGCAGTCGGTCGCCGCCAAAACCGGTGAGGTCGCATCGACCGAACTTACGCCGCCCCTCGCGGAACCTCTCGTCGGCGAAGGCTTTCGCGAAACGCCGCTGCGTTTCGGCGCGGACAACCGCCTGTTCGGCATTCTCTGCGAGCCCGAAGGCGCGCGCACCGGCGCGACCGCGCTTCTCCTGACGACGGCCTATGACAGGCACGCCGGCTGGGGTCGTATGTCGGTCACCATGGCGCGCTCGCTTGCCCGCGACGGCATTGCCTCGCTGCGTTTCGATACGGCCAATGTCGGCGACAGCCCGCCGCTTTCCGGCGCCCCCGAGCAGGTGCTCTATTCCCGCGAACAGCATCTCGATGTCGCCGAGGCACTGGACCTGCTGGAGAGGCGAGCTCTACTGCCGACCTATGTGGTCGGGCGTTGCAGCGGCGGCTATCTCGCCTTTCAGGCAGCATTGCGCGATGCGCGCTGCCGCGGCCTCATCACGGTCAATCCCTACAGCTTCCATTGGGACGAGAGCCGATCGGTCGACGAAGCCCTGCGCTTTGCTCCCCGTTCGCTGGAAACCTATGGGCGCAAACTCCTGCAGATGGAAACGCTGAAGCGGCTCTTCGGCGGCCAAGTCGATGCAAGGAGCGCCATATGCAACATGGCGACCGGGCTCGGTCGGCGGGCGATACGAACGGTACGCCACCTGCTCGGTGCGTTCCCAATCTTCGCTGCGGCTCAAGGACCTGTGCTGGGTGGTTTCCGCACGCTTGCCAAGCGTGGCGTCGATATGTCCCTGATCTACAGCGCCCACGATATCGGGCTCGATCATCTGCATGACGAGTTCGGCGAGAACGGTGTCGGATTAAAGCATTTTCCGGACATACGCCTCACCATCATTCCCGAAGCCGATCACAATCTGACCCCGCCCTATGCGCGCAAGGTCTATTTGCGAGAGGTCCGGGAGATGGGTTTGCGGCTCGCCAACCGATGACGTACAGGCTGGAAAACCGCCGGAAATGTTCGCCATATCCGACACTTGCTGTATAGTCGCTCCATGAGGCTCCTGATCGTCGAAGACAACCGCGAACTGGCGTCCTGGCTCGGCAAGGCGCTGCGTCAGGCGCAGTATGTCGTCGATATTGCCTATGACGGCGAAGATGCCGAGCACATGCTGAAAGTCGCAGCTTACGCCATCGTCATCCTCGATCTGTCGCTGCCGAAGATGGACGGGCTGACTCTGCTGAAGCGACTGCGCCAGAGCGGCAACAAAGTGCCCGTCATCATCCTGACCGCCAATGCCAGCCTCGACGGCCGCGTTGCCGGCCTCGACAGCGGCGCCGACGATTATCTGGCGAAACCCTTCGAAATTGCCGAGCTCGAAGCGCGCATACGCGCGGCGGTCCGCCGCGGCCACGACCGCGCCGCGCCGGAGATCGCCGTCGGCGACCTGGTGTTCGATGGCGGCACTCGGCAATTCTCTCTGGCCGGAGAATCCCTGGCGCTGACACCGCGCGAGCACGCGGTGCTCGAACACCTGATCATGAAGGCAGGCACGACCGTTACAAAGGCGACGCTCTCCGAAAGCGTCTTCGGTTTTGACGATCTTGCCGATACCAGCGCCATCGAGATCTATGTGCATCGCGTCCGCAAGAAGCTCGAAGGCAGCTCCGTGCAGATCGCGACGCTGCGCGGCCTGGGTTATCTCCTTCGCCATGCGCAATGATGAGGCTGCACCACCCAAGGGCCTTGTAAGCCGCGCCCTCGGCGGGGTAGCGAGCAGTCTTCGCGCGCAGCTGTTTGCCTGGGTCGTATTGACCCTAATCGGCGCGATCTGCATCAACCTTTATCTAAGCTTCCGTTCCGCCGATGCGACGGCCGATCTTGTCACCGACCGTACGCTGCTCGCCTCCGCCCGCGTCATCGCGGAAGCGACGCATGTCGACGGAAGCGGCACCGTGCAGATCGATATTCCCCCGGCTGCGCTGGAGATGTTCGATACCGGCTATGGCGACCGCGTTTTTTATCAGGTGGTCACGGCATGGGGGAGCCTCATCGCCGGTTTTCCCGATCTGCCACGGCCGAAGCGGGATCTGATCGGCGAGGACATGACGTTTCGGACCGACGGCGTGCGTGTACTCATGCTGAGCCACCCGGTTGTTGGCCTTGATCAGGACAGCACGATTTCCGTCGCCGTTGCCGTTACTCATAACAGCCAATATGCCATGCGCCGCAGGCTGTGGCTGTCCGATTTCACCAAGCAGCTCGCGCTTGTCCTGCTTGCCGGGCTCGTCACCATCATCGGCCTGCAGCGCGGACTTACTCCCGTGCTGCGCCTGCGCGACGCCGTGCGCGAGCGTGGCCGCCAGCGTCTCGATCCGCTGGACCCTCACATGGTGCAGAACGAGCTTCGGCCGCTCGTCCACGCCCTCAATGATCACATGGAGCGGGTGCAGAACCAGATGGCGGCGCAGCGCCGCTTCGTCTCGAACGCCGCTCATCAACTGCGGACACCGCTTGCCCTGATCTCGACCCAGGCAAGTTTTGCTGCACGCGAAACGGACAATAACAGGCGTGACGAGGCGCTGACCGCATTGCGTTCGAGCACGCGACAGGTAACGCGGCTTGCGAGCCAGCTTCTGACACTCTCGCGTGCCGAACCCGGTAGCCGCCGACCGCGAAACGACACCATCGATCTGGCGGAAACCGCCCGGCGTGTGCTGGAAACCCTCGCCGAGGAAGCCCTGCGCCGCAATATCGATCTCGGGCTCGAGGCGGATGATACGGCGGTTCATATCGAGGGCGACGGCACCATGCTGCGTGAAATGCTGGTCAATCTCGTCGATAATGCACTGCGCTACACGCAAGCGGGCGGTCGCGTGACGGTCGGCGTCGGCCGTGACGGCGATACGGCCCTGCTATGGGTCGAGGACAACGGACCGGGCATCCCCGAAGCGGAACGCGCCCAGGTCTTCGAGCGCTTCTATCGCATCATGGGCACCGAACCGGAAGGCAGCGGCCTGGGGCTCGCCATCGTCCGCGAAGTCGTCGACGGCGCCGGCGGCTCGGTCATGCTTGACGAGGCGATGGGTGGCGGCCTGCTGGTCCGCGTGCGGCTGCCGGCTGTTTGAAGGGCGAAGTTAGTTCGCTGTCTTTGGTCGGCAAGTGCGGCAATTGCGGGATAGTCCCCTCTCCCCGCCTGCGGGGAGAGGGAGTCTCTACGTCGACACAAAAAAGGCCGGGCGAAACGCCCGGCCCCTGGCCTTGGGAGGTACTAGAAAATCAACGCTTAGTGCGTGTCGAGGCTCTGCTGCGGACGCCAGCGGGTGATGCGGTTTTCGATGAGCGTCATCACATATTCGGCGCCGAGCGTGACGACCATCACCAGGATGATCGCGGCATAGAGGCCGGCGGCATCATAGGTGCCCTTGGCGATCGAGATCAGGTAGCCGATGCCGGCCAGCGATCCCACGAACTCGCCAACGATCGCGCCGATGATGGCGAAGGAGAAGGAGATATGCAGGCTTGCAAAAATCCAGCTCATTGCTGACGGCAGGATGACGTTGCGGGTCACCCGCCAGTTGGAAGCGCCGAGGATGCGGGCATTGGCGATCATGTTGCGGTCGGCTTCGCGAACGCCCTGGAAGGCATTGGCGAACACGACGAAGAACACCATGATAAAGGCCAGCGCCACCTTCGACGCCAGGCCGAGACCCATGATCATCACGAAAATCGGCGCGAGAACGACGCGCGGGATCGAGTTGATCGCCTTGATGTAGATCGAGAGGATGTCGGAAGCCAGCTTGTTGCGGCCAAGGGCGACGCCGACGAGGACGCCGGTCACCGAGCCGATGATGAAGCCGATCAGAGCTTCTTCCATGGTGACGCCGAGGTGATACCAGAGCGAGCCGCTCTCGGTGCCCTCGGTGATCCACTCCCAGAGGCGCAGTGCGATCCCGTATGGGCTCGAATAGAAGAACGGATCGATCCAGTGCAGGTCGGAGGCGAGCTGCCAGAGGCCGAGGATGGCAAGCAAAATGCCGATCTGCCATGCCTTGACGACATACTTGCGACGAGCGAGCGCCTTCAGCGCTGCGGCTTCGATTTCCGCGTCCGAGGTGCCGGCGCGGAAGATCGGAGCATTGCCTGCTTCGAGAGCTGTATTTGCCATGATCAATCCTCCCTTATGCCGCTTCCGCGGCACGGCGATAGCTGGTTTCGACCTCTTCGCGCAGGTCGTCCCAGATCGTCTTGCAATAATCGATGAAGTTCTGCTCGTAGCGGATCTCCGAGACGACGCGCGGGCGCGGCAGGTCGATCGTGTAGACCGATTTGACCGTCGCCGGGCCGGCCGTCAGCACATAGACCTTGTCGGCGAGCGCAACGGCTTCTTCGAGATCGTGCGTCACGAAGACGACGGAAGCCTGGCGTTCGGCCCAGAGCTTCAGCAGTTCCTCATGCATGACCGTGCGGGTCTGCACGTCGAGCGCCGAGAAGGGCTCGTCCATCAGCAGGATTTCCGGCTCGTTGATGAAGGTCTGCGCCAACGAGACGCGCTTGCGCATGCCGCCCGAGAGCTGATGCGGATAGTGATGCAGAAACTTGGAAAGACCGACGCGGGCAAGCCAGTCCTTGGCCATCTTCTCGGCCTCGGCCTTCGACTTGCCGCGGAACAGCGGGCCGGCCATGACGTTTTCGATGACATTCTGCCAGGGGAAGAGCGCATCCGTCTGGAAGGCGAAGCCGACGCGCCGGTCGATGCCGTTGACCGGGCCACCCATCAGGCGGACTTCGCCGGCGCTTGGCTTGGCAAGGCCGGTGACGAGGTTGAGCGTCGTCGACTTACCGCAGCCCGTCGGCCCGACAACGGCGACGAATTCGCCGCGCTCGACGGTCATGTTGAAATCGCGTAGTGCGGTCAGCGACTTGCCGGTCGGCGATACGAAACGGCGGCTGACATTGATGAGCTCTATCGCCGGGGTGCGGCTTTCATCCTGTTGCATGGTGCTGATCCTGACGCGTGCCTTCAGGGCGTGCACGCAAAGCCCAGTGGAACTGCAAAGTCTCTTGAACTGCCGCTTCCGGAACCTGCCTGAAAACTGGCCGGAAGCGGCGTTCTGACTGTTTACTTGACGTTCTTCACGAATTCCGTCGTGTAGGTCTTCGACAGGTCGATCGTCTTGCCCTTGACGTTCTTGGAGAACTGCGAGAGCACGGCGAGAACGGTCTTCGGACCATCTTCCGGCATCACGCCGTCGGCGGTGAACATTTCCTTGCCGGCGTCGAGAGCCTTGATGTAGCCGTCCTTGTCACCGACGTAGAAGTCCTTCGGCATCTTCTCGGCAATTTCAGCGGCGGAATGCGTATGGATGAAGCGCAGCGTCTTGACGAAAGCGTTCGCGAGCTTCTGCACTTCTTCCTTATGAGCGTCGACCCATGCGGCATCCATATAGAGCGAGGCCGCCGGATAGGTACCGCCAAGCGCCTCTTCGGTGCCCTTCAGCGTGCGCAGATCGACGAGGATCTTCGCTTCCCCGGTCTTGAGCAGTCGCGAAATCGTCGGCTCAGTGGTCATGCCCACCTGGATGGCGTCCTGCTGCATGGCAGCGATGAAAGTCTGACCGGCGCCGACCGGAACAGGCGTGATGTCAGCCGGCGAGAGGCCAGCCTTCGACGCCATGTAAAGCGTCAGGAAGTTCGTCGACGAGCCGAGGCCGGTGACGCCGGCGCGCTTGCCCTTCAGGTCGGCGAAGGACTTGATATCGGGATATTTGGCCGAAACCAGCTCGACTTCGCCGGGTGCCTGGCTGAACTGCACGACCGATTTGATGAACTTGCCCTTGGCTTGCAGGTCGACGCAGTGGTCGTAGAAACCGACGACGCCCTGAACGGCGCCTGCCAGCAGCTGGTTTTCGGCGTCGACGCCGGCGGATTCGTTGAGAAGCTCGACCTCGAGGCCTTCATCCTTGAAGTAACCGAGCCCTTCGGCAAGCTTGGCCGGCAGATAGATCTGCTTTTCGTAGCCGCCCACCATGATGGAAATCTTGTCGGCAGCATTGGCGGCCGTGGCTGCAAGGGAAGCAGCTGTCATGACGAGGGAAAGGGCTACGGTATGAAAAAACGTGCGCGATGGACGCATCAATGTCTCCTCCTGTTTTATTCTTGCGCCACACGACGCTCTGGAAAGGCGCTTCCTCCACGAAGCTCAACGAGACTAGCGCGGGCAACCTTTCAGTCAGCTTTCAGTGCGCAACCCTGCGAGGGAACATTGCGATTTTATTAACGCGGACGCCGGCGGCTCGATATGCCGCCGGCGCCGGAAATGCTACGGCGCACTATTTGGCGTTTTTGACGAATTCCGTCGTGTAGGTCTTCGACAGATCGATCGCCTTGCCCTGCACGTTCTTGGAGAACTCGGAAAGCACGGCAAGAACGGTTTTCGGGCCGTCTTCCGGCATTACGCCATCGGGCGTGAACATCGCCTTGCCGTTTTCAAGCGCCTTCACATAGCCTTCCTTGTCGCCGACATAGAAGTCTTTCGGCATCTTGTCGGCGATCTCGGCGGCCGAATGCGTGTTGATGAAATGCAGCGTCTTGACGAAAGCATTCGCAAGCTTCTGCACCTCCTCCTTGTGATCATTGACCCACGACTCCTGCATATAAAGAGACGCAGCAGGATAGGTCCCACCCAGGGCGGCCCTTGTCCCGGCCATCGTGCGCATGTCGATGAGAACCTTGGCCTCGCCGGTCTTCAGGAGACGCGAGACCGTCGGCTCCGTCGTCATGCCGGCCTGAATGGCATCCTGCTGCATGGCGGCGATAAAGGTCTGGCCGGCACCAACCGGAACGGAGGTGAATTCCCCCAGCTTCAGTCCGGCCTTGATGGCCAGATACTGCGTCAGGAAGTTGGTCGAGGAACCAAGGCCGGTGACGCCGAGGCTCTTGCCCTTGAAGTCAGCGGGGGATTTGATTTCCGGATGCTTGGCCGACACCAGCTCGACTTCGCCCGGCGCCTGGCTGAACTGCACGACGGATTCGACGAACTTGCCCTTGCCCTGAAGGTCGATGCAATGGTCGTAGAAGCCGACGACGCCCTGGACGGCGCCTGCCAGCATTTCGTTTTCCGCATCGACGCCGGCCGGCTCGTTGAGAAGTTCGACGTTCAGCCCCTGCTCCTTGAAATAGCCAAGCCCTTCGGCAAGCTTGGCCGGCAGATAGATCTGCTTTTCGTAACCGCCCACCATGATGGAAATCTTGTCAGCGGCGTTGGCGGCAGTGGCAGCAAATCCGGCTGCGGCTATCGCAATGGAAAAAGCCGTCGAATATCTAAGAATGCTGGATGCACGCATGAAGTTCTCCTCTCCAATTGTGTACCGGCGCCGATTGACAACGGCACGGCACGCGCTTCCTCCTGAAGCAGGAGAGACATGCACGCCCAACCTTTCATTGAACTGAAAGCAAGTTCTTGACTATCGCCTGTTGGCTTCGAATGCCTGCGGTTTTCCGCAGCGGCGACGGAAAGCCCGATTTCTGCACAACGAGAAGCATTCCTCCACCTTGGCATTTCCCGCATCGCGACTATCTAAGATGGAACGCTTTCGCTGGGAGGGATCACCGATGAGGACCATTGCCGCAGCCCTTGTCCTAATGACGATCACGGTAGCCGGGCCGGCATCGGCGATTTCCCGCTACGAATCGCTCGGCAAGACCTGCGCATCGGTACAGCAGCTTATCGCAGCCGAACGGGCGGTAATATTGCGCTATCCTTCGTCCCGAGGCGGCCCCGTTCTGTACGACCGCTATGTGGCCGGCCGCGGGCAATGCGGCATCTCCGACTATGCCAGCCGCGCTTATGTTCCCACCAGGGATAACCCGCTCTGCCCCGTCTATAATTGCAAGCCATCCTCCATTTTCAATCCGCATTGACGCGAATCACCTTTTCTGAGGTTTATGCGGGGGCGGATTATAAACTTTGCAGCAAAAGACTTTCAGTTGAGTTACACTCATATTTAACGCACATTTTGCGGGCAGATGAAGGACGCGTCCCTTCCCGAGAAGGGTACGAGCATGGTGTTTCCACCAGCCCCTAAGTGATAAGGAGATTGCGCCGTGAGTGCAAAAGTACCGAATCCGATCGATGCCTATGTTGGCTCTCGCGTGCGCACGCGTCGTCTCATGCTTGGCATGAGTCAGGAGCGGCTTGCCGAACAGATCGGCGTGACGTTTCAGCAAGTGCAGAAATACGAAAAGGGCACCAATCGCATCGGCGCCAGCCGGCTGCAGGCGATTGCCGGCGTGCTGGCGGTACCGGTTGCCTTCTTCTTCCAGCAGGATAATTCGCAGCCGCTGAACACCGATGGCCTCGGCGCGATCAATGGTCTGGAAGATCTGTCGGACTTCCTGACATCGAAAGAGGGCCTCAGCCTCAACAAGGCGTTCATGAAGATCAACGATCCCAGCATTCGCCAGTCCGTGCTGACGTTGATCAAGTCATTGGCAAACGCTTCCGACGTTCTGCCAAATCATATTCCGCATGCAGCGGACGCGTCAGTCGGTCTGCGCAACTAAGGCTGCCGCTCCCGCGAGAATAACGATGCGGTCGATCCGAGGCAGGCCGAATGCTGCTTTGGGCCTGCGCAGGATTGTTGCCAACAACTGTGGTGCGGGCCGGTCTGGCCAGTCAAGCTATCGACGCCGAGATTGCGCCTCGTTGCAATTTTCTCCGTGCCTGACCTTTGGAGGCGGTAAGAGCGGAATTTGCCGCAACCAAGCGTCGTGTCACGCTGCATGTCACGCGCCAACCTGCAAAACTTTCGTTACGGTTTGCTCATGTTCCCGGCCAGACACGATTCGTCTGCCGGGAACGGGGGCAATAGAGGGTACGAAATGACATCAGCACTTCCGATCGACGCAGCATACCAGGATCCTGACTCGCTCAAAGAACTGGCATCAATCGCTCGGCTCATCACCTATGCACGGCAAAGCGCCAAAAACCTGAACGCTGAATTCCCGGTCTGGTGCCTGGACTTGGCACTCGGGGCCGTGCTGCAGGAAATGTATGAAAATGGCTTGCCCAATCCCTTGTTCGAAACGGGAACGGACACAGCAAAAGTGGTGGCACACTGAATTTAAATAATTCCGGCTGTTGCGGGATACGAAATGATGCCGGTATGGCTCCCCAGGCCATATCGGCATTTTTCTTATGAGGCGACCGTCAGGACGACGAGGTTGTCGCATGCCGGGTGGAAGCTAAAGCACTTCCAGGAAAAGTGCGCAGCGGTTTTCCGTCAGGAATGCGTTGGGAAATAAGAGCATAGAGCGTTTTCGCGATTCAAAGAAAAGTGGAAACGCTCTAGCGGCGCGGTTTAGCAGCCGTCCTTGCGCGGCCGGACGCCGGCGGTAAAGATCGCGATGCAATGACGCAGATGGCGCAGCCGCATTTCGCGGTCCGTCCAATCCTTCGGACGGCCCGGTCTCGAGATCATAGCATCGAAGATCATGCTCATCAGCATACGCGCCCCGCTTGCCGCATCGGCAATCTCGATCACGCCGCGCCGCTGCTGCTCGAGAAGCCAATCCGCCAGCATCCGCTGCGATTGCTTGCCGCCGTAAGTATGCAGCAACATCGCGATCTCCGGAGATTGTTGCGATTCACTGATGGCGAGATGAATAAAAGCGTCCCGTTCACGCTCCTGATCTTCATCAATATCGATCATGAATATCTGCTCAAGCGCCTTGTCGAACGGCAGGTTCTCATCCTCTGGCCGCGGCAGGGCCAGCATGGATGCGCGATGCTCGGCGATGATGGCTACAAACAGATCAGTCTTGCTCGGAAACAGCCTATAGAGGGTCTGCTTCGAAATCCGACATCGCGTGGCAACCAAATCCATGGTTGTGCCAGCATATCCGAGTTCGTAGAAGATCGCTCGCGCCTCTCTGACGATCTCAGCGCGGCGCTCATCGTCGCTCACGGTTTTCGGACGACCGCGCGGGCGGCGCGTGGCAGCCTGGTCGGCCTTGGCTGTTCGTTCCTTTGTCAGCACACCGAATTGACCCCAACAACCGAATACGATTGACATTTGACGCTGTATAAATATTTTCGGTACGACTTGGTACTATAAATAAGGCAACAGGAAATAGCAACGTGCGAAAGCTCGCTCCTCCCACTTCTGCACTCGTATATCCGCCGACATCCAACCGCCTTTCAACCGGCCGCTCTTCGCTGACCGCCGCAGGATTGATCGCTGCGATGTTACTGGCCGGCTGCAATCAGCAGAATTCCGCGCAGAACAATGCGCCGGTCGTAAAGACAGAAGTCAGCGCGATGTCGCTGCATCCGCAATCCGTCGCCATCACCGCCGAACTGCCTGGCCGCACCAGCGCCTATCTTGTCGCCGAAGTGCGCCCGCAAGTCGGCGGCATCATCCGCAGCCGCAATTTCAAGGAAGGCAGCGAAGTCAAGGAAGGCGACGTCCTCTACGAGATCGATCCTTCGTCCTACCAGGCATCCTATGACAGCGCTGCCGCGGCCTTGCAAAAGGCTCAAGGCGCCTTGCCGAGCGCCCAGTCGAAGGTCGATCGCTACAAGAGCCTCACCCAGCAGGATGCGGTCAGCAAGCAGAACCTCGACGACGCGGTTTCCACATTGGCGCAGGCCAACGCGGACGTGGCATCCGCAAAGGCCGCGCTGGAAACGGCGCGCATCAATCTCGACTACACCAAGATGCGCGCGCCGATCGCCGGCCGCGTCGATGCCTCCACGGTCACGGTCGGCGCTCTCGTCACCGCCGATCAGACCACGGCGCTGACAACCATCCGTAAGCTCGATCCGATCAATGTCGATGTCACGCAGTCGAGCACCAACCTGCTCGAATTTCGCCGCGCCGTCGCGGAAGGCCGGCTGAAGACCAGCGGCAACAATGTTTCGGTTCACCTGACGCTCGAAGACGGCAGCCAATACAAGGAAACCGGCACGCTGCAGTTTGCCGAATCCTCCGTTGCGGAAACGGTCGGGACGATCACCGTGCGCGCTGTCTTCCCCAATCCGGATCGCATCCTGCTACCGGGCATGTATGTTCGGGCCACCATTCAGGAAGGCATTGCCGAAAACAGCTTCCTAGTGCCGCAGCGCGCCGTGACCCGCAACACGAAGGGCGAACCGATCGCCATGTTCGTGACTGCGGAGGGCAAGGTACAGCAGCGGGTGTTGAAGGTGGAACGCAGCATCGGCAATAGCTGGCTTGTCAACCAGGGCGTCGCCGACGGCGATCGCGTAATCGTCGAAGGCGTTCAGCGCGTCCGCGACGGTCAGGAAGTTACGGTGTCTCCGGTAACGATCGACGATGCGACCGGCGAAGTGAAGCAGGCAGCCGCCGATGGCAAGCCGTCTGCCGAGCAGGCCGGGCTGGAAAAGACCGATATGAAAGCCGCCTCCGGCGTCCAGAAGTGAGGTTAGACGATGTCTCGTTTTTTCATCGACAGGCCGATCTTTGCCTGGGTGATCGCCATCGTCATCATGCTGGCGGGCGCACTTTCGATCTTCACCCTGTCGATTTCGCAATATCCACAAATCGCGCCGACGACGGTCAGCATCAGCGCCACCTATTCCGGCGCTGACGCGGCAACCGTCGAAAACTCGGTGACCAAGGTCATCGAGCAGGGTATGACGGGTATCGACAACCTCGACTACATGACCTCGACCTCGACCTCGACGGGTCAGGCCTCGATTTCATTGACCTTCACCAACAAGGCCGATCCCGACGTCGCGCAGATGCAGGTGCAGAACAAGCTGCAACTCGTCACCGCACAGCTGCCGCAGACCGTGCAATCCACGGGTATCGTGGTTTCCAAGTCGACGTCGAACTTTCTGATGGTCGTGGGCTTCGTATCGACTGACGGCAAGCTTAACTCGAACGACCTTGCCGACTACGTCGACAGCACCCTCAACGACACGCTGAAGCGCATCGAAGGCGTGGGCAACACGCAGATCTTCGGTTCCGGCTACGCCATGCGCATCTGGGTCGATCCGGACAAGCTCGCCAAATACCAGCTGATGACGTCGGATGTCGTCTCTGCCATCCAGGCCCAGAACTCGCAGGTCTCGGCCGGCCAGCTCGGTGCATTGCCGCAGCGCAAGGGCCAGGAGCTAAATGCGACCGTCACGGCCAAGAGCCGTCTGCAGACGCCCGAGCAGTTCAACAACATCATCCTCAAGAGCCAGCCGAACGGTTCGCTGGTTCGCCTGAATGACGTCGCCTCGGTCGAACTCGGCGCCAAGAGCTACACGACGTCGAGTACCTATAACGGTCATCCCTCGGCCGGCCTGGCGGTGATGCTGGCCTCGGGCGCCAACGCCATCAATACGGCGGAAGCGGTCCGCACGACCATCAACAATCTCAGCCAGACGCTGCCGCCGAATGTGGAGATCGTCTATCCCTACGATACGACGCCCTTCGTGAAGCTGTCGATCGAGGACGTGGTCAAGACCCTGTTCGAAGCCATCGTGCTCGTCTTCATCGTCATGTTCGTCTTCCTGCAGAACATCCGCGCCACGCTGATCCCGACGCTCGCCGTCCCGGTTGTGCTCCTCGGCACTTTCGGCGTGCTGGCGCTGTTCGGCTATTCCATCAATACGTTGACCATGTTCGGCATGGTGCTGGCGATCGGTCTATTGGTCGACGACGCCATCGTCGTAGTCGAAAACGTCGAGCGCGTGATGGAGGAGGAGGGATTGTCGCCGCGCGAGGCGACGATCAAATCGATGCAGGAAATCACCGGCGCGCTGATCGGCATCGCCACCGTGCTTTCGGCCGTGTTCATCCCGATGGCCTTTTTCTCGGGTTCGGTCGGTGTCATCTACCGGCAGTTCTCGGTGACGATCGTCTCGGCGATGGTGCTGTCCGTCATCGTTGCTCTCATCCTGACGCCTGCCCTTTGCGCCACCATTTTGAGAAAGCCCAAGCATGGCGCCAAAGAGCGCGGTCTGTTTGGCTGGTTCAATCGCAACTTCGAGCGGGCAACGCATCGCTACCAGCGCGGCGTTCACGGCATGATCCGCCTCAGCATCGTCTTCCTGCTGGTATTCGTCCTCATCGGCGGTGCCGTTGCTGCTCTGTTCAACCGCCTGCCGAGCTCCTTCCTGCCGGACGAAGACCAGGGCATCCTGCTGACCGCTATTCAGCTGCCGCCGGGCGCCACGGATTCACGCACCAAGGCCGTGCTCGACCAGGTGAGGAACTATTATCTCAACACCGAGAAGGACTATGTCGAAGGCGCATTCGCCGTCGCCGGCTTCGGCTTCAGCGGTCAGGGCCAGAACGTCGGCCTCGTCTTCGTGAGGCTGAAGGACTTCGACCTGCGCAAGACGCCGCAATCCAAGGCGCAAGCGATCGCACGCCGCGCGATGGGTGCTTTCTCGAAGATCAAGGACGGCAACGTCTTTGCGCTGGCGCCGCCAGCCATCCCCGGCTTCGGCAGCTCGAGCGGCTTCGACTTCTTCATCAAGGATATCAATGGTGCCGGTCACGCGGCACTGATCGCTGCCCGCAACCAGTTGCTCGGGGCCGCCGGCAAGAATCCGAAGCTCGCCGGCACCCGTCCGAACGGCCAGGAAGATACGCCGCAATTCTCCTTGAACATCGACGAGGAAAAGGCGAGCGCTCTGAATATCAGCCTGGCCGATATCGACTCGACCCTGTCGACCGCCTGGGGCGGCACCTATGTCAACGACTTCATCGACCGCGGTCGCGTAAAGCCCGTCTATGTTCAGGCCAACAAGGATTTCCGCATGCAGCCCGAGGATTTCGGTCGCTGGTACGTGCGCAACTCCAGCGGCGACATGGTGCCCTTCTCGGCCTTCTCGAACGGCGAATGGAATTACGGTTCGCCGCGCCTGGAGCGCTACAACGGCTCCTCCGCCGTCGAAATCCAGGGTGCGGCCGCGCCGGGCGTCTCCTCGGGCGACGCCATGAACGAGATCGACAAGATCATGGCGACCCTGCCGCCGGGCTTCAGCCACGAATGGACGAGCCTCTCGGCCCAGGAAAAGCTCTCGGGCAACCAGGCGACCCAGCTCTACGCCATCTCCATCCTGGTGGTGTTCCTGGCACTCGCCGCCCTCTATGAGAGCTGGTCGATCCCCCTCGCCGTTATGCTGTCGGTGCCGATCGGCATCTTCGGTGCGCTCTTGGCTGCAACCCTGTTCGGACAATCGAACGACGTCTACTTCAAGGTCGGCCTGCTAACGACGATAGGTCTGGCGGCGAAGAACGCCATCCTGATCGTCGAGTTCGCCATCGAACAGCAAAACCAGGGCAAGAACCTGATCGACGCCACGCTGGAAGCATCGCGCCAGCGCCTGCGGCCGATCCTGATGACCTCGCTCGCCTTCATCCTTGGCGTCATGCCGCTGGCGATCGCCAATGGTGCGGGTTCGGGCAGCCAGAACTCGATCGGTATCGGCGTCATGGGCGGCATGATCTCGGCTACCGTGCTCGGCGTCTTCTTCATCCCGCTGCTCTTCGTCTCGGTGCGCCGTGTCTTCAAGGGTACGGTTAAGTCGACGGCAGCGCCGGAGTCCGCCAACTCTGACGTGGCGCATTAGGACCTCTCCACTCGCTCTCGCGAAAAAGAGAGCGGGTGGTTGAAATCTCGATCACGGATCGGCTGCTTTGGTCTTGATTTGCCAAATCTGTCATCAATGATTAATATGCAATCATTGATGACAGGACATTTCTATGGCCAGTATGACGATCCGCAACATCGATGATCATCTAAAGACCCGGCTGCGCATTCGCGCTGCCGCACATGGGCGATCGATGGAGGATGAGGCGCGAGATATTCTGCGAGCGGCCTTATCGACGGAAGAAAAGCGTCAGCCCAATTTAGCCGAGACAATTCGTCGTCGCATGGCTGCAAGCGGTGGGGTCGTGCTGGATATTGCCCCACATGAACCAATCCGCCCGGTCGATCTCGATCCATGATCATTCTCGACACGAATGTCATTTCGGAACTATTGGCGCCATCGCCATCGCCGGTAGTTGAAGCTTGGCTCGCTGCCCAGCCTCCTCTCGCCATCTTTACGACGGCAACGACGGAGGCGGAAATCCTTTACGGCCTCCGGCTGCTGCCCGCGGGCCGACGCCGAAGCGAATTGGAAGCTGCCATTCTCCCGATCTTCGAAGAGGATTTCGCCGGAAGAGTTCTTCCCTTCGATAGTGAAGCCGCGGGAGTTTATTCCTTCATTGCAACATCGCGGCGTCGGGCCGACAAGCCGATCAGCCAGTTCGATGCTCAGATCGCCGCAATTGTAGCGTCGCGAGGAGCAACCCTTGCAACCCGCAACGTGTCGGATTTCCTGGACACCGGAATAGCTATCGTCAACCCGTGGGACTATCAGGGCTGATCCGGTCCGTCCGCTAAGCACTCAAATTGATAGCGGAGATATTGGCGGTTCCGAGGCTGCAGTCTGCGGTTTCGGCGACCATTTTGCGTGCAGCTTGGCAAGCATCAGGTAGATGATCGGCGTGGTATAGAGCGTCAGCACCTGCGACACGACAAGGCCGCCGACGATGGTGATCCCAAGCGGGCGGCGCAGCTCCGCACCGGGCCCTGTTGCAATGATCAACGGGATGGCGCCCATCAGCGCGGCGAGCGTCGTCATCAGGATGGGGCGGAAACGCTTGAGGCAAGCCTGATAGATGGCTTCCTCTGAAGACAGGCCGAGCGTGCGCTCGCCCTGCAGGGCGAAATCCACCATCATGATGCCGTTCTTCTTGACGATGCCGATCAAGAGAATGATGCCGATGAAGGCGATGATCGTCAGCTCCGTGCCGCTGATGGCGAGCGCCAGCAGCGCGCCGAGACCGGCCGAAGGCAGCGTCGAGATGATCGTCAGCGGATGTGCCAGGCTTTCATAGAGAATGCCGAGAACGATATAGACCGTCAGCAATGCCGCCAGGAGCAGGAGCGGCTGGCTACCGGACGACTGGGTGATGCTCGCGGCATCGCCGGCGAAATCCGCATGCAGCGTATCGGGCAGATGCATGTCGAGCACCGCCTTCTGAATGGCGTCGTTCGCCACCTGCAGCGGCGTGTTGAGCGCCAGATTGTAGGAGATGGTGACGGCGGGATATTGACCCTGGTGATTGACCACCAGCGGCGCGAGCGTCCGGTCGATCGACGCCACCGCGCTCAACGGCACCTGCGTGCCGCCGGAGGCGGGCACGTAGAGCTTGGAAATATCGCTGGGATCGAGCGCATAGTCGGGATTCGCCTCCAATACGACACGATATTGGTTGCGCTGCGTATAGATCGTCGAGATCTGCCGTTGCGCGAAAGCATTGTTGAGCGCGGAATCGATGGACTGGATGTTGACGCCGAGCTGGGACGCGAGGGTACGATCGATATTGACGGTCGCCTGCAGGCCGTTGGGCTGCCTGTCGGTGGCAACATCGGTCAATCCTGGAAGAGCCTGCAGGCGTTCCAAAACCTTAGGCGCCCACTCCACCAGCTCGTCGTAATTCGCACCCCAGATCGTGAATTGATATTGCGATTGCGACTGGCGCGCGCCGGCGCGGATATCGCCCGGCGAAAACAGGAATGTGCTGAGGCCCGGAACCGCCATCAACTGCTTGCGGAGCCGGTCTATGACATCGGCGGTCGGCGCACGCTCCGATTCCGGTTTCAGCGAGATGAAAAGCTGGCCCCGATTGACGGAGCTGGAAAAGCCGCCCCCGCCGACGGAAGAGCCGACACCTGACACCGCCGGGTCCTTGGCAACCATATCCGCCGCCAGCTGCTGGAGCTTTACCATGGCCGGATAGGAGATATCGGTCGCGGCCTGCGTCCCGCCCTGGATAAAGCCGGTGTCGTCCTGCGGAATGAAACCTTTTGGAACCTTGACGTAGAGATAGCCCGTCATGACCACACAGGCGATGATGACGACGACCGAAAGGAGGCGGTGATGCAGCACCGCCTGTAGCGTGCGGCCGTAAAAGCCTGTAACGGCGCTAAGCGTGCCTTCGACGATACGGCCAAACGGGCCAGGCCGGGCATCGATATCGTGCTGACGCAGTCGATGGCCGCAGATCATCGGCGTCAGCGTGAGGGATACCAGTGTCGAAACGACGATAGTGAAGCCGAGCGTCAGCGAGAAAGTCTGGAAGAAGCGGCCGACGATTCCGCCCATGAAGAACAGCGGAATAAAAGCAGCAAGCAGCGACAGGCTGATCGAAATGACCGTGAAGCCGATCTGCTTGGCGCCTTCGAGCGCCGCCCGCATCGGCTTCATGCCGGCTTCCAGATTGGCATAAATGTTCTCGATCATGACGATGGCATCGTCGACGACAAAGCCGACGGAGACGGCAAGCGCCATGAGAGAGAGATTGTCGATCGACAGCCCGAAGAGCCACATCGCGGCAAAAGTGCCAGCAAGCGACAGAGGCACCGTCACGCCCGCGGCAAAGGTCGGCGTTGCTCGTCGCAGGAAGACGAAGACAACGGCCATGACCAGGCAGATGGTAGCAAGCAGCGTCCATTGCATATCGGTGACGCTTGCATGAATCGTGGTGGTGCGGTCGGACAGGATGGAAACATTCACCCCGGCAGGAATGAGCCGCTGCAGCTCCGGGATCAGCTGCTTGACGCCATCGACGGTGGCGATGACGTTCGCATCCGCCTGCTTGGTGATATTGAGCAGCACGGCCGGCTTGCCGTCGTACCAGGCATCCGAGCGGCTGTTGCGCACACCCGGCTCGACAGTGGCGATATCCGAAAGGCGAACCGCCGTGCCGTCGCCGCTGCGCACCACGATCCGCCCGAAGGCTTCCGGCGTCTTCAACTGGCTGTTGACGGCGACGGAGAAAGCGCCGCTCGCACCGTCGATCGAGCCGAAGGGGCCGAGCACGTTGGCATTGACGATCGCCGTACGGACGGCGTCGAGCGAGAGGCCCATGGCCGAAAGCCGGTCCGGATCCAGCCGGACGCGGATGGCGGGTTGGTCGGCGCCGCTCACGGTCACACCGCCGACGCCGTCCACCTGCGAAATGCGCTGCACCACCACGGTATCGGCTGCATCATAGATGGCGCTCGGAGAGACATTGTCCGAGGTCAACGCGAGAATGAGAACGGGGGCCGCAGCCGGGTTGATCTTGCGGAAGGACGGGAGAGTGGGCAGATCTCCGGGCAGGTCCGTCGCAGCCGCGTTCAGTGCCGCCTGCACATCCTGCGCGGCACCATCGACGCTGCGCGACAGGTCGAACTGGATGATGATCGTGCTCGATCCGAGCGAGCTGACGGACGTCATTTGAGTGACGCCGGCAATAGTCCCAAGATGACGCTCCAACGGAGCGGCCACGCTCGCCGCCATACTGGCCGGATCGGCCCCGGGACGGCTTGAAGAAACGACAATGGTCGGCAAATCCACCGTCGGCAGGCTTGCCACCGGCAGGAAACGATAGGCAACGATGCCGAGGATCACCAGCCCGATCGCCAGAAGCGTCGTCCCGACAGGGCGTTTGATAAACGGCTCGGAAATGTTCATCTCTCGCCACCCGCCAATTCATTCATCTCGGCGCTCGGCGTACCGCTGGTGCGGCCGACGACCTTGGCGCGCAGCCGCTCGAAGGCGAGATAGATCACCGGCGTCGTATAGAGCGTCAGGAGCTGCGAAAGCACGAGACCACCGATAATGGTGATACCGAGCGGAATGCGCAACTCCGCACCCGTACCCTGCGCCAGCGCCAGCGGCAAGGCGCCGAAGAGTGCCGCGAGCGTCGTCATCATGATCGGTCGAAAACGCAGGATAGAGGCTTTTAGAATGGCCTCGCGCGGCTCCAGGCCTTCCTTGCGCTCCGCCTCCAGCGCGAAGTCGATCATCATGATCGCATTCTTCTTGACGATACCCATCAGGAGCACGATGCCGATCAACGCGATGATCGAGAGATCCTGCCCGAACAGCATCAGCGCCAGCAGCGCGCCGACGCCAGCCGAAGGCAGCGTCGAAAGAATCGTCACCGGATGAACGGCGCTTTCATAGAGCAGGCCGAGCACGATGTAGATCGTCACGATTGCCGCGAGGATCAGCCAGGGCTCGCCCGCCAGCGACGAGGCAAATTCCTCGGCATCGCCGGAATATTTGCGCTGGATATTGTCGGGCATATCGATATCCCGTTCCGCCGCCTTGATCTCGGCGACGGCATCGCTGAGCGACGCGCCCTTGGCGAGATCGAAGCTAAGCGTCACGGCCGGAAACTGCTCGTCATGGCTGATGACCAGCGGCGCGGTCGTGAAACTCGCCGTCGTGAAGGCATTGAGCGGCACCTGGGTATCGCTTGCACCGGCGACATAAAGCTTATCGAGCGATTTCGGGTCGGACTGATATTGCGGCGCAGCCTCCAGGATGACGCGATACTGGTTGGCCTGGCCATAGATCGTCGCGATCTGCCGCTGGCCGAAGGCATCATTCAAAGTATCGCTGACGGCCTGCATCGATACGCCGAGCCGAGAGGCGGTTTCGCGATTGACGTCGACGAAGATGCGCCCGCCGCCCATCTCGACCTCGGAAGAGACATCGATGAGCTTCGGGCTTTCCTGGAGGCGCTGGGCGAGCTTCTGCGACCAGTCGACCACCGTGTTCGTGTCCGTGCCCGTTAGCGTATATTGATAGGGCGCACGGCTGGCCCTGGTGCTGATCGAAATATCGCGAACGCTCTGGAAGGTGACATGGATGCCGGGCAAGCCCGTCACCTCGCCGCGCATCCTGTCGATGATCTGATCGGCGGACGCGTTACGCTCACTCCGCGGCTTCAGCACGAGACTGAGATTGCCGGTATTCAGCGTCAGATTGCTGGCACTCGCACCGATGACGGAGACGACGCCTGCGACATCCGGATCCTTGCGCAGCCGGTCGACCACATCGGCCTGGATCTGCTTCATGGTTTCGAAGGAGGTCGTCGGCTCGGCTTCGATGATGGCGGTGATGAGGCCCGTGTCCTGCGCCGGCAGGAAGCCTTTGGGAATGACGACATAAAGGGCGATCGTCGCAGCCAGCGTCACCACCGTCACCAGCAGCATGAGACGGCTGCGATCCACGGCCCAAACAAGGCTTCGCCGATAGCCCTCAACCATCCAGTCGGTGAAACGGTCGGCACCGGCCAGAAAACCGCCCTGATGCTCTTTCGGCTTGCGCAGGATGCGCGCGCACATCATCGGCGTGAGCGTCAGCGAGACGACGGCCGACACGACGACGGCAATGGTGAGCGTCAGTGCGAATTCCCGGAACATACGGCCGACAATGCCGGTCATGAACAGCAGCGGAATGAAGACGGCGACCAGCGAGACGGTGAGCGAAATGATCGTGAAGCCGATTTCGCCGGCGCCCTTCAGGGCGGCCTGCATCGGGTTTTCGCCTTCCTCGATATGGCGGGCAATATTCTCGATCATCACGATGGCGTCGTCGACGACGAAGCCGGTGCCGATGGTCAGCGCCATGAGCGAGAGATTGTCGAGGCTGAAGCCGGCGAACCACATCACCCCGAAGGTTGCGATCAGCGACAGCGGCAGGGCGACGCCGGCAATAAAGGTCGCCGTCATCGTCCGCAGGAAAAGCAGGACGACCAGGATGACGAGGCCGATGCTGATGACCAGCGTCCACTGCACATCATGGATCGAGGCGCGAATCGTCTCGGTGCGGTCATTGACGATATCAAGCGAAATACCGGCCGGCATCGCCTGCTTCAGCTTCGGGATCTGCTTCAGCACGTTCTCGACCGTCTGGATGACGTTGGCGCCCGGCTGGCGCATGATATCGAGAATGACGGCGGGCTGGCCCTGAAACCAGGCGCCGACACGATTGTTCTCCAGCCCCTCGACGACCGTTGCGACGTCTTTCAATTGCACCGGCGCGCTGTTGCGGTAGGCGACGATGACCGATTTATAGACGTTCGGATCGACGATCTGGTCGTTGGCGGCAAGCGTGAAGCTCTGTTGCGTGCCGTCGAGCGAACCCTTCGCGCCGGCAACGCTGGCATTGGTGATTGCCGAACGGATATCCTCCAGGGCAAGTCCGTAGGAGGCGAGACGCGGCAGGTCCACCTGGATACGGATGGCGGGCTTGACGCCGCCTTGGATAACGACGTCGCCAACACCGGAGACTTCGCTCAGGCGCTGCGCCATCATGGTATCGGCAAAGTCGCTGAGTTCGCGGATCGAATAGCTGTTGGAGCGCAGCGCCAGCGTCACGATCGGCGTATCGGCCGGGTTCACCTTCGAGTAGGTCGGCGGATAAGGAAGCGTGCGCGGCAAGGTCGATCCGGCAGCGTTGATCGCCGCCTGAACGTCCTGCGCGGCGCCATCGATATCGCGGCCGAGATCGAATTGCAGCGTGATCTGGCTGATGCCGAAGGCGCTTGATGAGGTCATCGACGCCAGCGACGGAATCTGACCGAGCGGCCGCTCCAGAGGTGCCGTCACCAGCGCCGCCATCGTATCGGGATCGGCACCCGGAAGCTGCGTCGTCACCTGGATCGTCGGAAAATCCACCTGCGGCAGCGGCGCGACCGGCAGGAAGAGAAAGCCGAGAATGCCACCCAACAGCACCGCCACCCCGAGGAGCGAGGTGGCGATCGGCCGGGAGATGAAGAGCGACGAGACGTTCATTGTTGCTGCGTCGGCGTGCCGGAGGAATTGTTGGAGGCCGAGCCGCTGCCCGCATCCGCACCCTGCTCGCCGCCGGCGCCAGGCTGACCATCCTGGCCGCGATGGCCATTATGCCCGCCGGCACTGCCCTGCCCGTCCTGGCCACCGGTTCCACCTTGGCCGTTGTGCCGACGATGCGGGCGCTCGCTCGCATTCGCTGTGCCGGCACCGCCATTCTGCGAATCGTTCTCCGCGACGGGCTGGCCTTTATTATCGGTTGACGGAGCAGCCGGCGACGCCTGATCCGGATTGGCCGAAATCTGCACCTTCGATCCATTCTGCAGCCGGGCGAAACCGGTCGTCACCACCTTGTCGCCAGGCGCCACACCCTCGGCGATGACGGCAAGCGTATCGTCCTGCTGGCGCACCCTCACCGGCTTCATCGCGACGGTCTGATCCTGACTGATGAGGTAGACAAAGGTGCCGTTCGGCCCGCGCTGGACGGCGCCGCTCGGGATGACGGTGACGCCCTTCAGCGTCTCCACGAGCAATCGGGCATTGACGAAGGCGCCGGGCCAGAGCGCCAGCTTGTCGTTCGAGAAATTCGCCTTCAGCCTGACAGTACCAGTGGTGGGGTCAACCTGATTGTCGACCACACCAAGCGAACCATTGTCGACCACCGTCTCGCCGTCGTTGCCCAAAGCCTGGACGGAAAGCGTTCCGGCCGCGCTTGCCGCGTTAACGCGGGCAAGCTGCTGCTGCGGAATGGAAAACAGCACGGAGATCGGCTTGATCTGCGAAAGCGTGACGATACCGGTCGTATCGCCGGAGCTGACGAGATTGCCGATATCGACGTTACGGATGCCGGTGCGCCCATCGAAGGCCGCCCTGATCGTCGTATAATCGAGCGTCGCCTGCGCGCTTTCGATCGCCGCGACATCCACCTGGACCTGCGCGGTATATTGCGCCACCAACGAGGTCTGCGTGTCGACCTGCTGCTGCGTGCCGGACGCGCTCTTCACCATCATCTGATAGCGGGCGAGATCGCGCTGGGCGCCTGCAAGCAAAGCTTCGTCCTGCGCCTTCTTGGCGATCGCCTGGTCGAGCTGCGCCTTATAGACGGAATCGTCGATGCGGGCGATGATATCGCCCTTCTTGATGTCCTGGCCCTCGACGAAATTGATTTCGACGATTCGTCCGCTGACCTGCGCGCGCACCGTCACGGCATTCAGGGCCTTCACCGAGCCCACGCCGTTGATATAGACAGGGACATCGGCCGTCGTCGCATCCGCGGCGAGCACCGGAACCGGTCCATTGAACTGCGACATGCTGCGCCGTCCGCCACCGCTGCCGCCCTGCCTTTGGCCACCACGGCGTCCGTCCTGGGCTTGCTCTCCCGGTGCTGCGGCATTTTGGTAGCCAAGCAGCTTCTCCGCCGGCCCAAGCCAACGATCGCGGGTCACATAGGCGCCATACCCGACGGCGCCGATCACTGCCAACCAAACGACGACCCGAAACGTCCGAGCCATTCACCCACCTCTTCAAATCCCCGGGGTGATCGACGATCTCCCGCTATTCATGGCGCGACCTTAGCTTGCATCGTGCCGCTTAGGAATTTGGTATGGGCATTAAATTTTGTCCATTTTAGCGCCACTTAGCGTAACAAACTGTAACATTGGACGAAAACCAGGGTTGTGGTTGCAAGGGACGGCGGCGCTACCCACACCAGCCGTTGCAGCACATCAAAGTACGCCCCAGCCTCGATAGCGCCCGCGCCCGGTCATTTCGCGCAGGCCGAGTTCGGTCACGAGATTGAGCGCGCCCCTTGAAGTAATGCCGACATGGCGCGCAATCATTTTCGCCGAGACGATCGGCCGCGATAGCACGATGTCGATGACCTCAGGCAGACTGCTGTTGGACCGCCTGTCCTTCAGCCGCACTTCCATCTGCAGCTTGGCAAGCGAAAGCCGATCAAGCTCCTTGAGGCCCGAATCGGCCGAAAGTGCCATGGCCTCCAGAAACGCCGTCAGCCGCGTGGTGCGGTCCGGCGCTCGCCGGCGGTCATGACGAACGGCCTTCAGGCCGACATTCAGGCAGAAGAGGTGCGATGTCACCTTGCCCCGGCTGCGCAGATAAGCGCTGGCCAGCAAGCCGCCGAGCCAATGCTGCCGCCGCAGCGGCTCGATCCTTTCCCATGCATCGAAAAGCACCACGGCACCCAAGGTAGCCGGCAGCAGATCCGCCTCGCGCATGACGGCGCGCCAGCTGTCCAGCCGCTCATCCTCATCCCAATCTTCGTCTCGGATGAGTGCCAGGGGATCTTGGGCATCGATAATCGGCTGCCTGGGTTCCGGAACGCCGCCATTCAGGATCTTGTCGGATCGGGCGAGGATCGCGTCGATCTCGGCGAAATCGACGCCGAAATCATCCTCCCCCTCCTCCGGCTCGTCAGGCTCGATGGACCGGGCAGAGGTCGAACGCGGCGTGCTACCCTCGTCGGTCTCGCCGACCTCACCGCGCAGTACGGCAAGGCCAGCCGGCTCCAGGCCCCAGGAAGGATCGGCGGCCCATAGACGGCGACGGCTGCGCAGCACTGAATGGGCGATGGTCAATTCATGAGTCGGGGTGCGCGTATCCATGCGCGCATCGTGCAGGACGAGATCCTCGACATGCACGAGTTCGCCTCCAACCCAGAGCGCACCTGCAGCATCGAAAAAGTGCCCACGCTCGCGAAAGCCATTCGCTACCGCATGCCTCAGCACGCGCTCATCCAGCCGGGCCAGCATATCTTCCGCCTTGACGACGGCAGGCAGAAGCGTTGCAAGCGGCAGCGTGGTCAGATCATATCGCATTGGAATCACATCATTGCATCGATCTTACGGAACTTATCATCGCCATCCGCAGCGAGATAGGAAGGCGGCCCTGTGAACTGTGGATGGCAATCACTATTTTCCGGCTTGACCTTCCAGCGATGGGAAGGTCCATAAACCTGTCCGAAGCCCCTTCGGGCAAAGGAGTATGACATGGCACCGCATGACGAGCACGATCACAGCCATCATGGTCACGATCACCATGACACCCACACGCAGGATGAAGTGATCCGCGATCCCGTCTGCGGCATGACCGTCGACCCCGATGCCGGCAAGCCGTCGCTGCAATATCGCGGCCGCACTTTCCACTTTTGCAGCAATGGCTGCCGTACAAAATTCGAGGCTGCGCCGGAAAACTACCTCACGGCCAAGGATCCCGTCTGCGGCATGACGGTCGATCGCGCCACTGCCCGCCATTTCACGAAGCACGAGGGCGAGAAATTCTATTTCTGCTCGGCCGGCTGCAAGGCGAAGTTCGAAGCGGACTCATTGTCTTATCTCGATGGCAACAGGCCGGCGCCAAAGCCGGTGCCGGAGGGCACGCTCTATACCTGCCCGATGCATCCCGAGGTGATCAGCGACCATCCTGGCGACTGCCCGAAATGCGGCATGGCGTTGGAGCCGATGGGTGTCCCGGCCGCCGATGAAGGCCCGAACCCCGAGCTTGTTGATTTCACGCGCCGGCTCTGGATCAGCGCCGCCCTGTCGCTGCCGCTGCTTGCCATCAGCATGGGGCCGATGATCGGCCTTCCCATTCGCGACTGGATCGGCGAGCCGATCGCCACCTGGGCCGAACTTGTTCTTGCAACGCCGGTCGTGCTTTGGGCGGCTCTTCCCTTCTTCCGCCGCGCCTGGAACTCACTCGTCAACCGCAGCCCCAATATGTGGACGCTGATCGGTCTCGGCGTCGGCACCGCCTATCTTTACAGCGTGATTGCGACGCTTGCCCCCAGCCTGTTTCCGATGAGCTTCCGAGGGCATGGCGAGAGCGTGCCCGTCTATTTCGAAGCAGCGTCCGTGATCGTCGCCTTGGTCTTCGTCGGCCAGGTACTGGAATTGAAAGCCCGCGAACGCACCGGCTCGGCCATTCGCGCCCTTCTCGATCTCGCGCCGAAAACGGCACGACGCATCGGCGCCAATGGTAGCGAAACCGATGTGCCCGTCGACGAGATCCAGGCCGGCGATCAGCTGCGGGTGCGCCCCGGCGAGCGCGTCCCCGTGGATGGCTCCGTTGTCGAGGGACAATCGACCATCGATGAATCGATGATTACGGGCGAGCCCCTGCCGGTCGAAAAGGCCAAGGGCGATGCCTTGACCGGCGGCACGATCAACAGGAACGGCACGCTCATCATGCAGGCCGAAAAGGTCGGCGCGGAGACGACGTTGTCGCGCATCGTCGAGCTTGTCGCCAAGGCGCAGCGCTCGCGCGCGCCGATCCAGACGATGGTCGACCGCGTCTCGGCCGTCTTTGTGCCCGCGGTCGTCGCAGCCGCCATCATCGCCTTTGCCGTCTGGGCCTTCGTCGGGCCGGAGCCGCGGCTGGCGCATGCGCTGCTCGCCGCCGTCGCGGTGCTCATCATCGCCTGCCCCTGTGCGCTTGGGCTGGCAACCCCCATGTCGATCATGATCGCCACCGGCCGCGGCGCACAGGAGGGCGTGCTGGTGCGCGATGCCGAGGCGCTCGAACGCTTTGCCAAGGTGGACACATTGATCGTTGACAAGACGGGCACGCTGACGGAAGGCAAACCGAACCTGACCGATATAATCACCGCGGCGGGCACCGACGAGGCACGCCTCCTCTCGTTCGCCGCCAGCCTGGAGCGCGGCTCCGAACACCCGCTCGCCGAAGCCATCGTTGCCGGCGCCGAGGAACGCGGTGCGCGCTTCGTTGAGATCTCCGGCTTCTCGGCTGTGACAGGCAAGGGCGTGGAGGGCCGCGCCGGCGAAACCGCGATCGCGCTCGGCAATGCCGCGATGATGTCCGATCTCAGCGTTTCGACCGACTCATTGAAAGCAGAGACGGAACGCCTGCGCAGTGAGGGCAAGACCGTCATGTTCGTCGCCATCGACAGGAAGCTGGCCGGCCTCGTCGCTGTCGCCGACCGGATCAAGCCGACCACGGCAGCCGCCATCAAGGCGCTGCATGAAAGCGGCCTGACGATCGTCATGGCGACCGGCGACAACGGCAAGACCGCCGCTGCCGTCGCCAGAGAGCTTGGCATCGACGAAGTGCGCGCGGACATGCTGCCGGAAGGCAAGAAAGCGCTGATCGACGAGCTGCGGGCCAAGGGCCGCATCGTTGCCATGGCGGGCGACGGCGTCAACGATGCTCCCGCGCTTGCCTCTGCCGATGTCGGCATCGCCATGGGCACGGGCGCCGATGTCGCCATGGAAAGCGCTGGGATCACGCTGGTAAAGGGCGATCTCAACGGCATCGTCCGCGCCCGCCATCTCTCGGAAGCGACGATCCGCAACATCAAGCAAAACCTTGCCTTCGCCTTCGGCTACAATGCACTCGGCGTGCCGCTGGCGGCCGGCGTGCTCTATCCGGTGTTCGGCCTGCTGCTGTCACCGATGATTGCAGCAGCGGCGATGAGCCTGTCGTCAGTCTCGGTGATCGGCAATGCGCTGAGGCTACGGCTGGCGAACTAGAGGGATTGCCCTTCTCCCCCACGGGGAGAAGGCTAGGATGAGGGGCCACGCCGGCAGGTGCGACATCAATAGGCGTGCCTGGCTAGCCCCTCTATCGCTCCAGTCAGCCGACCCTCTCTACCGCAATCGCCGTAGCCTCGCCGCCTCCGATGCAAAGGGCCGCGACGCCCTTCCTTGCACCTTGGCGCTCCAGCGCATGCAGCAGCGTCACGATCAGCCGCGCGCCAGTAGCGCCGATGGGATGGCCGAGCGCGCAGGCGCCGCCGTTGATGTTGAGCCGGTCGCGCGCAATGCCGAGTTCCTTTGCGGCCGCCATGGCGACGACGGCGAAGGCCTCGTTGATCTCGAAAAGCTCGACATCGCCGATCTTCCAGCCGCTCTTGTCGAGCACCTTGCGGATCGCCGGGATCGGCGCGGTCGTATACCAGGCCGGCTCCTGAGAATGCGTCGCATGCGCCTTGATTTCGGCAAGGATCGGCAAGCCCTCGCGCTCGGCGAGCGAACGGCGCGTCAGGATGAGCGCTGCCGCACCGTCGGCATTGGCCGAGGCGCTGGCAGCCGTAATCGTGCCATCCTTGCGGAAGGCCGGCTTGAGCGTCGGGATCTTTTCAGGCGAAACCTTTTGCGGATGCTCATCCTTGGCGATTGTGACCGGACCACCCTTGCCACTCACCGAGATCGGCGTGATTTCCGCTTCGAAAGCGCCGGTCTCGAGCGCGTTGCGGGCGCGCGAAAGGGTCTCGACCGCGTAAGCATCCTGATCGTCGCGGCTGAACTGATAGGCCTCGACCGCCATTTCGCCGAAATCGCCCATGGAGCGACCCTTCTCATAGGCATCCTCCAGCCCGTCGAGCATCATATGGTCGAAGATGCGGTCATGGCCCATGCGATAGCCGCCGCGCGCCTTGGCGAGCAGATAAGGCGCATTCGACATGGATTCCATGCCGCCGGCGACCGCGATGGAGGCCGAGCCGGCGAGAAGCAGGTCATGTGCCAGCATGGTCGCCTTCATACCCGAACCGCAGACCTTGTTGATGGTGGTGGCGCCGACGGCATCCGGAAGGCCAGCCCCGCGCGCAGCTTGCCGGGCCGGCGCCTGCCCTTGCCCCGCAGGCAGGACGCAGCCGAACAGAACCTCGTCCACTCTCTCGGCAGAAAGTCCCGCGCGCTCCAGCGCAGCACGGATGACATGCGCACCGAGCTCGGGCGCCTGCAGGGGCGAAAGATCTCCCTGGAAACGACCGAGCGGCGTGCGCGTGGCGGAAACGATGACAACGGGATCGATAGCGGGCATGACATCTCCTCACGGTCAAGCAAACAGCTTGTAGTCATTGCTAGCATGTTAGATGATGTTCGTCATCTAAATATCGATTCACACGGAACACAAGCAGGCAACAGATGCGATTGCCCTCAAACCAGACAGGCTTTAAGGATATCCGCAAAGATTCAAAGGATATCTCATGCCGCTTTACATCAAGGACGACGCCATCGACCGATTGGCGCGCCGCTATCAGGCGTTGACCAAGGCCACCACCAAGACGGAAGCCGTTCGGCTTGCCCTGCAGAAGGCGCTGGATGAGGAGCTGACCAAGCCGGCCCTTGCCGATGTCGCCGTCGCTTTTTGCCGCAATCTCAAGCAGAAAGCCACAGCCAAGGGCGCCGGCACTGGCATGACAGGAGAGCCCTGATGTTCATCGACGCTTCGGTTTTGGTGGCAATGATGACCGACGAGGAGGAGGCGCGCGCCTTCGCTATCCGCATTCAGCCAGCAACGGCCCGCATGACCTCGCCGCTTGTCGCAGCAAATGCCGCGATCCAGATTTCCACTATTTTGGGATTATCACCGACCGAGGCCGGCGAAGCGGTGCGGACTTTCCTGCAGCTGATGAACATCCAACTGCTCGCCGTACCGCCTCGTGCCGCAGTTCTCGCGACCGAAGCTTACGAGCGCTATGGCCTAGGCGGCCATCCGGCGCGCCTCGGCCTTGACGATTGCATGACCTATGCCTGCGCTCGCTATTATCGCCAGCCGCTATTGTCGAATAGCGACCGCCTCAAGCAAACGGATATCGAGCTGGCTTAGAGCATGTCGCGTAAAAGTGTGCAGCGGTTTTGCGACGACGACATGCGCAAAATCAAAGACCTAAAGCGTGAGAAGCGAATCTGAAAGATCGCGACGCGCTTTAGGCCAGCTCGAGCCATCAAGCCGTTACGGGCAAAGCGAAGCGGAGCCTGCACTATATGTGCTCGAGCGAGCGCCGACGGAGTTAGGGGCAGCGGCGCATTGCAGGCGGGAAATGGAGTCGCCGGCACGAATCGGACCGGTCACCGACGGATCGGTGTTGATCGTGCCGTCCGGAAGGATCGCGTCCTTCGAATGATCGACGCTGCCGACATCGGCCTGGAACGCCTCGACATTGACGCGCTTGGGGTGATGCTTGTGCACCTGCTCGGCCATGGCGGCACTGGATACGCCGACGACGAGAGCGGAGATAGCGAGGGTTCTGAGCAGCATGGGACTGCCTCCTGTAGGAGTTGACGCGAGTTTCATATGGGAACCGGCAGGCCATTTTACAGCGGCTTGCCTGTCAATATCATTAAGAATTTGAAGGTTTTGATCAGGTCTTCACTTTGTGGCGGGATACCTCTGCGCCGGCATCGTGCGGCAGGCTGATAAAACGCAATGCGGAGATGCCACCGATAAGGCCAATGATGAGGAAAGCCCAGCGAAAATCGATGAGCGAGAGCATTTCCCCACCATGAATCGTGCGCGAGAGATTGAGAACGGCGGCAGCGACGGCGACGCCCAGCAGCAGCGAAACCTGCTGCAGCATGCTCGACAACGTGGAAGCGGAGCTGCGCTGCGCGGCATGGATATCGGCAAACCCCAGCGTATTCAGCGCCGTGAAGTTCATCGACCGCGAAAGGCCGGCGATGAATAGCAGGCAATATATCAACGGGCCTGGTGTCGAGGGAGACAGAAGCGCGCATCCGGCAATGCTGGCCGACGAGATCAGCCCGTTGACGACGAGCACGTTGCGGAAACCGAAGATCCTTAACGTCTGCGTGGTGATCGCCTTCATGCCGAGATTGCCAGCGAAATAGAACAGCAGATAGGTGCCGGCATCGATCGCCGTCTTGCCGAAGCCCACCTGAAACAGCAGTGGTATGAGAAACGGCGTGGCGTTGATCGCGACCCGGCTCGCTGTTCCGGCCGAAAGCGTCGACATCGTGAAGGTCTGTACCTTGAAGGCGGAAAGATCGAGCAGGGGCTCGTCGACCTTCAGGAAGTGCCGGGTGGCGATGATGGAAAAAACCGCACCTGCGGCGATCAACGCAATGCTGGCCGCCAGCCCCGTCGTTCCCTGCACCACGAATTCGAGGCCGGCAAGCAGGAAGGTCAGCCCCGCCGCCGATTGCAGAAAGCCGATAAAATCGAGCCGCGCGACCTTTTCCTCCCGCTGATCCGGCACGAAGCGCAGAACGAGGCCGAGCCCGATGATGCCGATCGGGATATTGATCAGGAAGTTCCAATGCCAGCTGAGATAGGTGGTGATGAAGCTGCCGAGCACCGGACCGATGACCGGAGCGGTCAGCGCCGGCCAGGTGATCATGGACATCGCATGCACCAGATCGGATTTGCGAGCATTCTTCAGCACGATGATGCGTCCCACGGGCGTCATCAGCGCGCTGCCGATGCCCTGAACGGCGCGGGCAATGATGAACTCGGTCAAATTGCCCGAGAGACCGCAGAACAGCGACGCCATGGTGAAGATGGCAATGGATGCCAAAAACACCCGCCGGGCGCCATAGCGATCGCCAGCCCAGCCGGCGAGCGGCACGAAAGCCGCCATGGTGAGCAGATAGACCGTGATGCCGATGCTCATCGAGACCGGCTCGACGCCGAAACTTACCGCCATCTGCGGCAACGAGGTGGTGATGATCGTCCCGTCCAGAAACTGCATGAAAAAGGAAACGGCGACGACAAAGGCGATGATGCGGGACTGCCGGCCGAAACTTGCTTCGGAAGGCTCTTCTATAGTCCGGGCAATGGTCATGAGACGAATTTCACTGAATGGCGTTCAAGGGAGTCGGTGCTTCGGCAGCAATCATATGATCATTGAATACGCCCATGATGGTGGCTTGCAAAGCCACCAACCCGGCTGGCGCCGCGAAAAATTGACACGGTGACATAAGAACTACGGTTCGAGACAGCCAATCCAAGGCCCCCTCACCCGCAACGCTCCGGGAGCGTCAATCGTCCGCGTAGCGCTGCTCTCGCCAGGGATCGCCGTACATGTGATAGCCGTTCTTCTCCCAGAAGCCGGCCCGGTCGGCGCCGATGAGTTCGATGCGGTTCAACCACTTGGCGCTCTTCCAGAAATAGAGATGCGGCACGACGAGGCGCATCGGCCCGCCATGTTCGCCGGTCAGCGGCTGTCCCTCCCAGGCAGTGGCGAGAATGGCATCTTCGGCCGCGAAATCCGCAAGCGGCAGGTTGGTGGTATAGCCGTCATAGCTCGTCAGCAGCACATGCTGCGCCTCCGCCGTCGGCATGGCGAGATCAAGCAGATCGCGCGTCGAAACCCCTTCCCAGCGATTGTCGTAGCGCGACCAGGTCGTCACGCAATGGATATCGCTGACACGGATGCTTTGCCCGATCGCCTGGAAAGCCGCCCAATCCAAGCTGAGCCGCGTTTCAACGAAACCGATCACATCAAGCCGCCAACTCGATAGCGAAATCTGTGGCTGCACGCCGAGATCGAGCACCGGCCAGTTCTTCACGAGATGCTGCCCCGGCGGCAACCGCTCGGTCTCCGGTCGGCTGACACGCCCCGTCAGAAACTTGCCCTCCGCCGCCCAGCGGCGCTTGGAAGTCGTGAGCTTGCTATCGGCGGGGATCTGGTCGTCGCTCATGCCGGCTATCCTCTCTCTGCTGAGTAGAAATAGGATAATCGGTACGGGTTCATGTCAAGCCGAAGAACATCTCATAGCCGGCTATATTGCCTTAATGGTAATCCAGAACAGCTGCGCCTTGCCCGAAATGGACCGCTCTGCGACGTCACTCTCCGAGACAAGCAGGCAATCGCCTGCGTTAAGCGCCGTGCCATCGATTTCAGCATTGCCGCGATGGCAAAGGACAAGGGTCGTCCCAGCCTCGAAGGCGACTTTGCTATTTCCGTCGACCGAAACGCGCCTCACCGAATGCGTGAAACGCCCCCGCCGCGTCATCACATTGAGATCCGTAATCGTGCCATCGATCAGCGTCGCCGAAGTCGGCGCGTCGGCGGCAAAGGGCAGCGGTTCGCTCGCCTGCGTCAAGCGCTCGGGCGCACGCCCCTGGATGAAGAGGGTCATGCCCTCGCCATCAAGGATAGATAGCGTACGATCGATACCCGGAAAAACCGAAAACGGCCCGTCCGTCGCAACGGTTGCCATGCTGACGCGCCAGTCGAAGTCGGCAAGCCCGACGCCCTCGGGCGAAACGGCGATCTCCACCGTTTCCCCGCCGCCGTTTTTCCAAGGCATGCGCTTGTGATCGCTGGCGCGTAGCAGCTTCATCTTTAGTTCCCCAAGATGGCCGGCAGGCGCAGGCCCTGCTGCTTAGCCCAGTCGAGCGCGATGTCGTAGCCTGCATCTGCGTGGCGCATGACGCCGGTCGCCGGGTCGTTCCAGAGAACGCGCTCCAGGCGCTTGGCCGCATCATCCGTGCCATCGGCGCAGATGACCATGCCGGAGTGCTGGGAAAAGCCCATGCCGACGCCGCCACCGTGGTGCAGCGATACCCAGGTGGCACCCGATGCAGTGTTGAGCAGCGCGTTGAGCAGCGGCCAATCGGAAACGGCATCCGAGCCATCCTTCATGGCTTCCGTTTCACGGTTCGGCGAGGCGACCGAGCCGGAATCCAGATGGTCGCGGCCGATGACGACAGGAGCCTTCAGCTCGCCGTTCCTGACCATTTCGTTGAAGGCGAGACCGAGGCGATGGCGATCGCCGAGGCCGACCCAGCAAATGCGCGCCGGCAGGCCCTGAAAGGCGATGCGCTCGCGCGCCATGTCGAGCCAATTGTGCAGGTGCTTGTTGTCAGGCAGCAGCTCCTTCACCTTCGCGTCGGTCTTGTAGATATCCTCCGGATCGCCCGAGAGAGCAGCCCAGCGGAACGGACCGATGCCGCGGCAGAACAGCGGACGGATATAGGCCGGGACGAAACCCGGGAAGGCGAAGGCATTTTCAAAACCTTCGTCCTTGGCGACCTGGCGGATGTTGTTGCCGTAATCGAGCGTCGGCACGCCGGCGTTCCAGAAATCGACCATGGCTTCGACATGCACCTTCATCGATGCGCGGGCGGCAGCTTCGACGGACTTCGGATCGCTCTCGCGCTTGGCCCGGTGTTCAGCCACCGTCCAGCCTGCCGGCAGGTAGCCGTTCAGCGGGTCGTGCGCAGAAGTCTGGTCGGTGACGATATCCGGGCGCGGACCACCGGCCTTCATGCGCTTCACCAGTTCCGGGAAGATCTCGGCGGCATTACCGAGCAGGCCAACGGACTTGGCTTCGCCGGCCTTCGTCCACTTGTCGATCAGGGCAAGTGCTTCATCCAGCGTCTTTGCCTTCTCGTCGACATAGCGGGTGCGCAGGCGGAAATCGATGCGGGTTTCGTCGGATTCGACGGCCAGGCAGCATGCGCCGGCCATGACGGCCGCCAGCGGCTGTGCACCGCCCATGCCACCGAGACCGCCGGTCAGGATCCACTTGCCCTTGAGGTTGCCGTTATAGTGCTGGCGGCCGGCCTCAACGAAGGTCTCATAGGTGCCCTGCACGATGCCCTGCGTGCCGATGTAGATCCACGAGCCGGCCGTCATCTGGCCGTACATGGCAAGGCCCTTCTTATCCAGCTCGTTGAAGTGATCCCAGGTCGCCCAATGCGGCACGAGGTTGGAGTTGGCGATGAGCACGCGCGGCGCATCCTTGTGGGTGCGGAACACGGCGACCGGCTTGCCGGACTGCACGAGCAGCGTCTCGTCTTCGTTGAGCGTCTTCAGCGTCGCAGCAATACGGTCGAAATCGTCCCAGGTGCGGGCGGCACGGCCGATGCCGCCATAGACGACCAGCTCGTTGGGGTTTTCCGCAACGTCGGGATCGAGATTGTTCATCAGCATGCGTAGCGGCGCTTCGGTCAGCCAGCTCTTGGCATTGAGCTCCGGACCACGGGGCGCGCGGACTTCGCGGATATTATGGCGTGGATTGGTCATGTCACATCTCCAAGGAGGGCAGAATGTCGGTTGAAATCGAGGCATTGAGTGCGCCGGAAGCAATGAGGTCGCTGGCGGCTTTCAGGTCATTCGCCATGTAGCGGTCCTCTTCCAGCGAAGGCACGGCGGCGCGGATCGAAGCAATGGCAAGGGTCAGTTCCGGGCTGGTCGTCAGCGGCGCGCGCAGCTCGACGCCCTGGGCAGCGGTCAGCGCTTCGATACCGATGATGGCAAAGAGGTTTTCGGTCATCTGGAGCAGGCGACGGGCACCATGGCAGGCCATGGACACATGGTCTTCCTGGTTGGCCGAGGTCGGCGTCGAGTCGACCGACGCCGGATGCGACATCTGCTTGTTTTCCGACATCAGCGCCGCCGAGGTCACTTCGGCAATCATCAGGCCGGAGTTCAGGCCCGGCTTTTTGGCGAGGAATGCCGGCAGACCGTAGCTGAGCGCGGGGTCGACGAGCAGCGCGATGCGGCGCTGTGCAATCGCGCCGATTTCACAGACGGCAATGGCGATCTGGTCGGCGGCAAAGGCGACAGGCTCGGCGTGGAAATTGCCGCCGGAAACGACGGAATTGTCCGAAAGCACGAGCGGATTGTCGGTAACGGCATTGGCTTCGATTTCGAGCGTGCGGCCGACGGAACGCAGAAGATCGAGGCAGGCGCCATCGACTTGCGGCTGGCAGCGGATGCAATAAGGGTCCTGCACACGCTCGTCGCCTTCGATATGGCTTTCGCGGATCACTGAGCCGGCCAGCAGGCCGCGAAGGGCAGCCGCGGTATCGATCTGGCCCTTATGGCCGCGCAGCGTATGAATATCCGGATGGAACGGGGCGGAAGAACCCATGGCCGCATCCGTCGACATCGCGCCGGTGATGAGGGCAGCCTGGGCGGCACGATGAGCGCGGAAGAGGCCGGCAAGCGCAAGCGCGGTCGACACCTGCGTGCCGTTGATCAGCGCAAGTCCTTCCTTGGCGGCGAGTACGACCGGCTTAAGGCCAGCCTTTTCGAGCGCTGCCGCGCCGGAGAGCTGCTCACCGGCATAGAAGGCCTCGCCATGACCCATCATGACAGCGGTCATATGCGCGAGCGGCGCCAGATCACCGGAAGCGCCAACTGAGCCCTTTTCGGGGATGACGGGCACGACGCCCTTTTCAAGCATGCCTTCGATCAGCCGTACCAACTCCAGCCGCACGCCGGATGCGCCGCGGCCGAGCGAAATGAGCTTCAGCGACATGATGAGGCGAACGACATTCTCAGGGAGCGGCTGGCCGACGCCGCAGCAATGCGAGAGGATGAGATTGCGCTGAAGAGTCGCGACATCGGCGCTGTCGATCTTGATCGAGGCCAGCTTGCCGAAGCCGGTATTGATACCATAGACCGGCGCATTGCCGGCAGCGATCTCCGCGATGCGGGCCGCGGCCTTGGCAATGCCGGCATCGAAGGAGGCATCAAGCTTGGCGGGCTCACCGGTCCAGTAGATTGCCGCCAATTGTTGCAGCGAAACGGAGCCGGGATAGAGAACGACGGTCATCGGTGGAACCTTTTTCCCTTGAATACGTGGGCATGGAGAGGATTGAAGCCGATGCGGTAGACAAGCTCCGCGAGGCTTTCGACATCCCAGATGGCAAAATCGGCCGACTTGCCGGCTTCGAGCGTACCCGTTTCGGGGAGCAGCCCAAGGGCACGCGCGCCTTCGCGTGTGGCGCCGGCGATGCATTCCTCGACCGTCAGGCGGAAAAGGGTGGCCGCCATATTCATGGTCAGCAGCAGCGAGGTGAGCGGCGAAGTGCCGGGATTGGAGTCCGTAGCGATGGCGATCGAGACGCCCGCATCACGCAGGGCTTGAACCGGCGGCTTCTGCTTCTCGTTGATGGCATAGAAGGCACCTGGCAGCAGCACCGCAACCGTGCCAGCCGCAGCCATCGCCTTGACGCTATCCTCATCGAGATATTCGACATGATCGGCTGACAAAGCACCATAGGAGGCAGCAAGCTTGGCGCCGCCCAAATTGGAAAGCTGCTCCGCATGCAGCTTCACCGGAATACCGAGCGACTTGGCAAGATCGAAGACGCGGGCGATTTCCGCCGTCGAAAAGGCTATACCTTCGCAGAAGCCATCAACAGCGTCGACAAGACCTTCGGCATGCGCCTGTTTCAAGCCGGGCAGCACGACATCAGTAATATAGTCGCCGTTGCGGCCCTTGTACTCCACCGGGGTCGCGTGCGCGCCGAGATAGGAGGTGACGACGCGAACCGGGCGGACTGTCTCCAGCTTGCGTGCGGCTCGCAGCATCTTCAATTCGGATTCAATGTTGAGGCCGTAGCCCGATTTCACCTCGATCGTCGTCACGCCTTCGGACAGCAGCGTGTCGAGGCGCGGCAAGGCAGCAGCAACTAGCTCGTCCACCGATAGCGCGCGCGTCGCGTTGACGGAGGAAACGATACCGCCGCCGGCACGGGCGATTTCTTCGTAGCTCGCACCTTCGAGCCGCATCTCGAATTCACGGGCGCGATTGCCGCCATAGACGATATGTGTGTGGCAATCGACGAGGCCGGGGGTCACCCAGCGCCCTTCGAGATCGATGATTTCAGCGCCTGACGTATCGGGCAGATCGGCTTCATGGCCGGCAAAGACGATACGGCCGCCCTTGGTCAGGATCGCGCCCTTCTCGACCGTGCCGAGCCGGGCTTCGCCCTCTTTCAAGGTCGCAAGGCGAGCATTGCGCCAGACGCGGCCTGCCGCGTCGTCTTTCTCGCCATCTTCGGAAAAATTGTTCCCATCCATCAGCTTTACGCCTTTCCTCGTTGGCTCATAATGTATATACATAATCGAAAGGCTGACAAGAGGGATTTTGGACTCCGCGTCCGAAAGGAAAGGGTGAGACCATGACGAGACTTCATGCACGCACGGCTTTGCTTGCCGACGGATGGCACGAGAATGTGCGATTGACCCTCGAAGACGGCCGCATCGCCGAGATCGCGACCGATGTCGCTCCCGAAGACGGTGATGACAGGCAGAATGTTCTGGTTCCGGCGACGCCGAACCTGCACAGCCACGCCTTTCAGCGCGCCATGGCCGGCCTAGCCGAAGTCCGCGGTCCGGCCAATGACAGCTTCTGGAGCTGGCGCACCGTCATGTACAAATTCGCTTTGTCGATGACCCCGGATCATGTCGAGGCCGTCGCAGCGCAGCTCTATATGGAAATGCTGGAAGCCGGCTTCTCCCGGGTCGGTGAATTCCACTACCTGCACCATGACAAGGACGGCAGCCATTATGCCAACATCGCCGAACTGGCCGAGCGCATCGCCGCCGCCAGCACTGAGACCGGCATCGCGCTGACTCTTCTACCCGTCTTCTATGCCCATTCCGGCTTCGGCGGCGCCGCTCCCATTGAGGGCCAGCGCCGCTTCATCAATTCGATCGAGAGCTTCGAAGCGCTGATGGCCGGCTGCCGCACCGTCACCAGTCGCCTGCCCGGCGCCGAACTCGGTATCGCGCCGCATAGTCTGCGGGCCGTGACGCCCGAAGAGCTGGCAAAGCTCGTGCCGGTCGCCGGCGATGGGCCGATCCACATCCATGTCGCCGAGCAGGTGAAAGAAGTCGAAGACTGCATCGCCTGGTCGGGTGCCCGCCCGGTGCAATGGCTGCTCGACAACGCTCCTATGAATGAGCGCTGGTGCCTGATCCACGCCACGCATATGACCGAGGATGAAACCCGGCGCATGGCTAGGAGCGGCGCGGTCGCCGGCCTTTGCCCCATCACCGAGGCCAATCTCGGCGACGGCGTTTTCGCTGCACCGCTCTTCCTCGAAGAAGGCGGCCGCTACGGCGTCGGCTCGGATTCCAACATCCTGATTTCGGTGCCCGAGGAGTTGCGGCAGCTCGAATATTCGCAGCGTCTGGCGCTGCGCGCCCGCAACGTCATCGCCACGACCGGCGGCTCGACCGCCCGCATGCTGTTCGATGGCGCGCTGGCGGGCGGCGGCGCAGCTCTTAAGGCACCGGCAGGCCTTGCCGTCGGCAACCATGCCGATATCGTTTCGCTCGATGTGAGTGCCGTGCCTTATCTCTCCGGCGACCGAATTCTCGATCACTGGACTTTTGCCGGCGGCGTCAAGGTCGATGGCGTCTGGGCGCTGGGCCGCAAGCAGGTCGAAGGCGGCCGCCATCGAAAGAGAGAGGAAATTTCGGCGCGATTCCGCCAGGCTATGGCCGAGCTGATCGCTTAAAAACCGCTTTTCCTCCCCTAGATTGGCCCCTAAATAACCTGCGGGAGATCCCATGTCTCACACGGAACAGACGGACGGTATGACCACAGGCAAAGAGGCGACCCTCCATCAGCGCATTCTCAGCGATATCGAGGGCCGGATCGTCTCCGGCGCCTGGCCTCCAGGGCATCGCATACCATTCGAGATGGACCTCGCAGAGCACTATGACTGCTCGCGCATGACGGTAAACAAGGTGCTGACCCAGCTTGCCCGCGCCGGCCTGATAGAGCGGCGAAAGCGCTCGGGCAGCTTCGTCACCCATCCGCAGGCGCAATCCGCCGTGCTTGAGATTCACGACATCAAGTCCGAGGTCCTATCGCTCAATCTGCCCTATTCGCACCGGCTGATAAAGCTTGCCGAACGACGCGGACGGCCGGAGGACGCGCGCAGGCTGCAGTTCGTCGGCTCCATACCGGTGATGGAGATCACCTGCATCCACTATGCCGGTCCGCGCCCCTTCTGCCTGGAAAATCGCGTCATCAATCTCGACGCGGTGCCGGAAGCGGCGAAGGCAGACTTCGAGACATTGCCGCCAGGCCCCTGGCTGCTCAACCAGGTGCCGTGGAGTACCGCCGAACATCAGATCCGCGCCATATCGGCCGAAGGCGACGCGGCCGCCAACCTCGATATCCAAAAAGGGACGGCGTGCCTCGTCGTCGAACGGCGCACCTGGAGCGCCGCCGGCCCGATCACCCATGTTCGCCTCACCTATCCCGGTGATCGCCATAGCCTCGTGGCGCGCTTTACACCGGCAAGCTGACAGTTGCCCGCCCCGATTAAGGACGCTGCGGCGACTCTGTCGGCGGCGGAATGAGGCTGTCGGATTGACGGACAGGCGGAGCGGGATCGACCAGCAGGATACTGAGCGCAATCAGAACCAGTGCCAGAATCAGGAGGATTCCGATCAGAAGCGGACGAATTGCGGTCATTTCGTTCTCCAATCTCCCCAGCCCAGCGCCAAGCGCGATAGGGAATTCGAGATAACCAACGCAGTCTAACGGTAAACGTTAAGCAATGCTTGATGTTCTGCGAAAAAATGGGCCTTTTCCCGGAATTTCTGCCCACGCCGGACGAGACGGCAATCTCACGCTTGTTTGAATGGTGAGTGATGGAAGCGGCGCATAGGATCGCGATGTAGCTGGCTTCAAAGCCGTTCCGCGGCTTCCGTCGATCAATTCCGACCTTCTTATCAAGCGCGACCGGTGCATCGCTCGGCCGATATCTCAAGGGAGATTCCACTCATGAATCGCAAACGTCTGATCGCGGCTGCGCTGACGCTCTCCGTCGCCACGCTTGCCGCGTTTCAAAGCGCCGGGGCCGCCGAGCGGGTAAGGGTGCGCGGCACCGTGGAAAGCCTCGATGGCGACACGCTCAAGGTCAAGTCCCGCGACGGCAAGGACATTACTGTTGCACTGAAATCCGGCTGGAACGTCGGTGGTGTCATCAAGGCTGCAGTCAGCGACATCAAGCCCGGCGATTTCGTCGGCATCGCCTCGCAGCCGACTGACAGTGGCATCAATGGCGCGATCGAAGTCGTCATCTTCCCGGCCTCGATGAAGGGAACAGGCGAAGGCGACCGCCCTTGGGATTCAGCGCCGAACAGCTCGATGACCAACGCCACGGTCGCCAATGCCGTGACCTCGGTCAACGGCCCGACATTGACGCTCACCTACAAGGGCGGCGAACGCAAGATCAATATCCCGGATGGCACGCCCGTCGTGACGCTGACATCAGCAACGAAAGCCGATCTGAAGCCCGGCGCCGGCGTCTTCATCACAGGCGAGCAAACCGGAGAGACCGCAGTCTCCGCCGACAGGGTTGCCGTCGGCCTCAACGGCACCGTGCCGCCGATGTGATGGATTGGCGGCGGGGTAGATAACGACCCTTTCGGCCGATCGAGCCAGGCATGATCCTAATTTCGGAGATCCCGGCTGAGGACGAGCATCAACAGCGCGTCTTCGCCACCATGATTCTTGGTTTTGGTTTTTCGATCGCAAAGATCGAAACACAATCGCACCATCAAGGACGGCGCCGCCGTCTAGCCTATTCGATATTCGATGGACGGCCTGCTGCCGGATGACGGCGATCAGGCAATTCTTGGCTCGTCGATGTCGGGTGAACGCCTGAATAGGCTGCTTTTCGGGCTCCATTGCGACGCGAAAACGACCACCGGTGGGCCATGCCCAAAGGCAAAAAAATGCAAAGCCGATTGAAATATAGCCTATTGCATAATTCTTATATCGGTCGTATTTGTTTAGTAGCATCATAGCCTGATCCTCCCGGAGCCCCGCATGACGCAAGTTCAAGAAGCTGCAGCACAGCGGCAAGCATGGCGGTTTGCCAGCCGCGATGAAGACGATCGTCCGAGCCTTCCCGAAGTCAATGCCACCGTCAGGGTTCCTCATGGCGGCAGCTGGATTCGGCGCCTGATCGCTTTCGTCGGTCCAGGTTATATGATTTCCGTCGGCTATATGGACCCCGGCAACTGGGCGACCGATCTCGCCGGCGGCGCGCAGTTCGGCTATACGCTTCTAACCGTCATCATGCTGTCGAACCTGATGGCGATCCTTTTACAGGCGCTTTCGGCGAGATTAGGCATAGCCACCGGCCGCGATCTCGCACAGGCCTGTCGCGATCACTATCCGCGGCCGATCAATCTGGCACTGTGGTTTGCCTGCGAACTCGCCATCATCGCCTGCGATCTCGCCGAAGTCATCGGCACGGCGATCGCATTGCAGCTGCTCTTCGGAATTCCGTTGATCGGCGGCGCACTGATCACCGCGCTGGACGCCTTTCTATTGCTGCTGCTGATGAGCAAGGGTTTCCGTTATCTCGAAGCTTTCGTCATCGCGCTGCTGATCGTCATTGCCACTTGTTTCGCCATCCAGATCGTCGCGGCCGCACCGCCGGTGGCAGCGATCCTCCAAGGTTTCATTCCCTCGCCGGAAATCGTCACCAATCACGAGATGCTCTATATCGCCATGGGCATCATCGGCGCGACGGTCATGCCGCATAATCTCTATCTGCACTCCTCCATCGTGCAGACCCGCGCCTACAAGCGCACGGAAGAGGGTCGCCGCGATGCCATCAAATGGGCAACGATCGACAGCACGGTCGCGCTGATGCTGGCGCTCTTCGTCAATGCCGCGATCCTGATCGTCGCAGCCGCCGCTTTCCACACCAGCGGCCATTCCGACGTCGCCGAGATCGGCCAGGCCTACGAGCTGCTGTCGCCGCTGCTCGGCCTCGGCATCGCTTCCACCCTTTTTGCGATCGCGTTGCTCGCCTCCGGCCTCAACTCCACCGTTACGGCGACGCTTGCCGGCCAGATCGTGATGGAAGGCTTTCTCAGGCTGAGGATTCCGCATTGGGCAAGACGGCTTTTGACGCGCGGCCTCGCAATTATTCCGGTTGTGTTCGTGACCGCTATTTATGGTGAAAAAGGCACTGCAAACCTGCTTGTGCTGAGCCAGGTCGTTCTCTCCATGCAACTGCCCTTTGCCGTCATTCCTCTGGTCCAATTCGTCACGAATCGCGAGAAAATGGGCAGTTTCGTCATATCGAGAAGCGTCGCCGTTCTCTCGTGGATCGTTGCCGCGATCATCCTGGCGCTGAACTTCAAACTGCTCTACGACACCATCTTCGGTTGACGAATCATCGAGAACGCGCAAATCTCGCCCCTGTGGACGATCACGGCAATTAACTGACTCGTAATATTTGCCTAGATTTCGCCATGATTTGCCCTAGTTTGGGCCCACCGCAGTCTGCAGGGTTCCTCACTTCATGGCCGAAAGTCCATTGCGCGTTCAATTTCCTGCAGAGGCTGCCATCCAGGCGCGGCCGCATCATGATTTCCACATTCCATTCCTGCCGCGCTCCGCGCATCTTCGCCATCTGATCGTCATCGGCCTCGCCGGCACCGCATCCTTCGGCCTACTCGCAACTGTGCTCTATCCCTTGCTGGCCCGTAGCACGATCGAGCGTGCAACGCCGGTGCGCAATGCTCAGCTCGCGCGCTCTCAACCAGCCATGCGCAAAGCCGGCCGGCTGGCCGCAAAACAGCGTTTCGATGGCGCCCGTTTTGCGCAGGTGGCGGAAAAACTATCCAGCGGCGAAACCCGCATCTTCACCTATCATCGCACGACGCTGGTCTTCAAATCCGACGAAGCTGCCCTGGCGCGCGCAAGCGCCATCAGTGCCTCCTATGGCGCAGAGCGTGCCGACAGCGAGCTATTTTCGCCCCCGTCGCTTTCGGATATCCGCCATGGCATCTATCCGCAGACAACACATTATGATGCCGTGCGCCGCTCTCGTTTTCCGGTTCGCGGCGTGCCGCTGAACGTCAGCGTATCGCGCGCGACGACCGGCGAAACCGGCCGCGAGTTCCACAGGCTCGTCTCCATGCCGAAGGACAAGCAGGATCTTCAGGATATCCTGGCGTCTGCGGGCCTCGGCAGCGACGCCGGCGACGAGCTGCAGCGCGCGCTGGAAACCGATACGGTCTCCCCTGGCGACAGCCTGGAACTGCTACTTGAGAAAAAAGGACCTAATGCCCGCCCGAAGCTGATCATGGCACGCCTCAGCGGCGACAAGACGCCGGAGCGCGTCGTTGCCCGCGACGATGCCAACGGCTTCGTTCCGATGGCCAATGACAGGCTCTTTTCCACCCTCTACAGCGAAAGCCAGGCCGACGCTCCGTCTTCGACGGAGGTTGCCGCGGTCGATCTGAAAGGTGTCGACGAAAGCGATGAGCGGGCAGTCAGCGACAAGCTTGAAAGAGCCGGTCTGACCAAGGAATATGCCTCGCAGCTCATCAAGCTTGCCAAGGCCAAGGGCATTTCTCTCACCAGCATCGACGACGCTCCCGACAGCATAGATCTGCTCTTCCGCAAGGCGGACGACGGCCGCAGCGAGCTGATGTTCATCGAATTCCACGCCGATGGCGACACGCATCGCTTCTATCTGCACAAAAACGACGGCGAAGGCCCTTCGGAATTCTACGACGAGCGCGGCCGTTCGATTGCCAAAGTGCTCGTGCATCGGCCCGTGCCGAACGGTACGCTCGGCGATGGCTTTGCCTGGCGAATCCACCCGATCCTGGGTGTGAAGAAATTCCACAATGGAGTCGATTTCCGCGCACCGATGGGCAGCCCCATCCAGGCCGGCGGCGACGGTGTCGTCGAGAAGATTTCCTGGGAAACCGGCTACGGCAAATATGTCCGCATCCGCCACGATGGCGGCTACGAAACCACCTATGCCCATATTTCGGCAACGCCGCCGGATCTGCGCGTCGGCCAGCGCGTCACCCAGGGCCAGACCATCGCCTATGTCGGCTCGACGGGCTACTCCACCGGCCCGCATCTCTATTACGAGCTGCGCGTCAACGGCCGTTACGAAAACCCGCTGACTGCACAATTGCCTGCTGGCACCAATCTGACGGGCAAGTCGCTCGACAGCCTGCGCTCTCAGGTCAATCATGTCGAGAACATCATGAGCTATCTCGACGTTCCGCCCGCCCACGGCAATGCGCCCACCGCCTTCGCCAACTTCGAGCAAGGCCCGAGCTTCGGGCCGAATTCAGGGCCAAACCTGGGGCCAAGCTTCGGACCGAACCATTTCGGCGCACCCTCTCCTTAAACAGGCTGAAAAGCCGGCGCAGACGACTCCTTCCGATTCCGTCGGTCGGCAATAGCGCCTTGATGCCGAATACGGTAACAATCGTCCGGTACTTCGCCATGGAGAAGACGCTGCCGCGCACTATTCTTATCGCAGGGCGGGATATCGTCACATGGCAATCCGTAGGGAGCAGACATTGGCGCGCAAGCCATTGCCGGAACCGAAGAATATCGCGCCAAGCGAAAGCAGGCGTCTGCGCGCCGATGCGCGACGCAACTATGACAAGCTGATCGAAGTAGCAGCACAAGCCTTCGCCAGTCACGGCACCGCCGCCTCCCTGGAAGACATAGCTCGCCGCGCGGATGTCGGGATCGGTACGCTCTATCGCCATTTTCCGAGCAGGGAACATCTGGTCGAAGCGGTTTATCGTCACGAGGTCGAAGCGCTGTGCGATGCCGCGGAAGAGCTCTCGCGCGAGCGCGCACCGGATGAAGCTCTGGAAGAGTGGATGAACCGCTTCGTCGGTTATATCGCCACGAAAAGAGGGATGGCCGATAGCCTGCGCATCCTTCTCAGCAGCAACTCCAAACTCTTTGCCGACAGCTACGGCCAGGTGCCGGTCGTGCTCTCAGGCCTGATTGATCGCGCGGTCGCCGCCGGTACGATCCGTACCGATGTCGACAGTACCGACGTGCTGCAGGCATTGTCCGGCACCTATTCCATGCCTAATTCACCGGAATGGTACGACCGGTCCCGTCGCCTCGTGCGTCTGCTGATGGATGGTCTGCGCTGGGGTGCCCCGAAAATACGAGTGTCGCAAAAGACCTGATAATCGGCAGGATGCTTCCTATATGCATTTGAACTGAGAACGTCAGATGAATCTGGTTCTGCCGCAGCCACATAAGCCGCGGCAGAACTAAACTATGCTGGCTGTTGCCAAGCTGAGGAGAGAAGGAATGTCCGAAAGAGCAGTCAAGATCCCCGGTTCGGATCATCCGATCACGATTGAGGACAAGCAGGCCCATATCATCGTCTCCGTCGCCGGCAAGGTAATCGCCGACACGCATGAGGCATTGTCGCTCAAGGAAGCGTCCTATCCGGCCGTCATCTATATCCCGCGCAAGGATGTCGATATGTCGTTGCTGGAAAGGACCAGCCACGAAACCTATTGCCCCTACAAGGGCGAATGCTCTTATTACAGCATCCCGGCCGGCGGCGAGCGCTCGGTGAATGCCATCTGGACTTACGAAAATCCCTATGCATCCGTCAGCCGGATCAAGAACTACATGGCCTTCTATCCGGATCGCGTCGATTCGATCGATGTGAGGACTTAAAGAGCAAGACCGCTCGCGGCATCGAAGACGTAGACCTGCTCCGGGCTCACCGAGACATTCAGCGGTTGCCCGTAGCGCACCGGCGCCTCGCCATCGACGACGGCCGTCACCTGCTCACCGGCGAGGTCGAAGAGCACATGCGTCTGCGCGCCGGTGGGCTCGACGAGCAGCGTCTGCCCGGTGAGCGGCGAACCGCCGCTGGCAAGGCTCAGATGCTCGGGCCTCAGACCAACCTTCACGCTCTGGCCCACCTTCACCTTGCGCTCCCCGGCGATGCGGATCGGCGTTCTGTCCTTTAGCCGCACGGCTGGCGAGCCTTCGAGGCCCTCGACCACGCCGTCGAGGAAATTCATGGCCGGCGAGCCGATGAAGCCGGCGACGAAGAGATTGGCCGGCTTGCGGTAAAGCTCGATCGGCGTGCCCTGCTGCTCGATGCGGCCCTGGTTCAGCACGACGATACGGTCGGCCAGCGTCATCGCCTCGATCTGGTCATGGGTGACGTAGATCGAAGTGGTCTGCACCTTCTGATGCAGCGCCTTGATTTCCGAACGCATTTGCACGCGCAGCTTCGCATCGAGGTTGGAAAGCGGCTCGTCGAACAGGAAGACGGCCGGGTTGCGCACGATGGCCCGACCCATGGCGACGCGCTGACGCTGGCCGCCGGAAAGCTGCGCCGGCTTGCGGTCGAGCAGCTTGGTGAGATCGAGCATGCGAGCCGCTTCATTGACACGCTGTTCTATCACCTGCTTGGTCTCGCCCGAGAGTTTGAGGTTGAAGCCCATGTTCTCGGCAACGGTCATGTGCGGATAGAGCGCGTAGGACTGGAAGACCATGGCGATGTTGCGCTCGCGCGGCGTCATCGAGTTGACCACCTGCCCGCCGATCGACACGTCGCCATCGGTGATTTCTTCCAACCCGGCGATCATCCGCAGCAGCGTGGACTTGCCGCAGCCGGAGGGGCCGACGAGCGCGATGAACTCGCCATCCTCGATCGAAAGCGAGATGTCGTGGATGACGGTGAGCGCCCCATAGGCCTTATGGATGTTGTGCAGTTCGACGGATGCCATGTTGTTTGCTCCAGTAAGGCTCAGGATTTCACCGCGCCGGCGGTGAGGCCGGCAATGATGTGCTTCTGCGCCAGGAAGAAGACGATGATGGTGGGCAGGATGGTCAGCGTGATGAAGGCGAGCACCAGCTCCCATTCCGTGCCGAATTCGCCGCTATAGACCATCATGCCGAGCGGCCAGGGATAGATCGAATCCGAGTTCAGCATGATCAGCGGCAGAATGTAGCTGTTCCAGCTGCCGACGAAGGAGATGATGCTGACGGTCGCGATGATCGGCCGCGAGAGCGGCAGCGAGATATGCCAGAAGAAGCGGATATAGCCGCAGCCATCGACAAAGGCCGCCTGGAACAATTCTTCCGGAAGGTTTCGAAAATAATTCCGGAAGAGCAGGATGCTCATGCCGAGGCCGAAAGCCACCTGCGGCAGCACCACCCCCCAATAGGTATTGAGCAGGCCGAGATCGCGGATGCGGATGAAGAGCGGCAGGATGGCGGTCGCCGCCGGAAACATCAGGCCGATGAGAAAATAGTTCAGCAGGAAGTTCGAGCCGAAGAATTTCACATGCGCGAAGGCGAAGGCAGCCATCGCCGAGACCGACAGCGTCAGGAACACTGTCAGCACGGCGATGATCAGGGAATTCATCATTTGCCGCCAGTAGCGATCTCCGAACAGGATGCTGGTATAATTCTCGAAATGCCATTCGGCCGGCAGGCCGAAGGGATTGGTGCGGAGATCGCCGAGGGTCTTGAAGCCGCCGAGCGCGGTCGTCAGCAGCGGGATCAGCACGATCGCGGCAATGATGGTCAGCGATACATAGAGATAGATCTTCGTGCCGGTGGTCAGTCGAACGGATGAGGCCAGATCAGTCATTGCGCATAAATATCCGTTTGTAGCCAAAGGCGAGGGTGACGCAGATCACAAACAGCACGACGCCGACGGCGCTGCCGAGGCCGACCTGCATGCGGGTGACGCCGAAATTGTAGAGGAAGGTCACCATCGTCTGGGTCGAGTTGAACGGGCCGCCGCCGGTGAGCGGCATGATCATGTCGAAGAGCTGCAGCGATCCGACGACCGCGAAGAAGACGGAAAGACGCAGCGTCGAGCCGAGCAGCGGCAGCGTCACGTAGCGAAACTTCTGCCAGCCGGTGGCGCCATCGATTTCGGCCGCCTCCAGCACGCTCTTGTCGAGGGATTGCATGCCGGCGATGAACAGCATCATGTGAAAGCCGAAATATTTCCACACGATGACGCCGAGCACGGCGTACATCGCCAGATCCTTGTCGGCGAGCACGTAAGGCGTCGGCGTGCCGAGGAAATGCGCGATCGCGGCAAACAGGCCGTAATCGCCGTCATAGACGAAGCGCCAGATCAGGCCGGCGGCCACTTCGGCCAGCACATAGGGCAGGAAGAAGATTAGCCGGAAGAGCACAACGCCGCGAATGCGATGCGCCAGCATCGTCGCGAGCCAGATGGCAAGCGGCACCTGGACCGCAATCGACACGACGATGATCAAAGCATTGTTCTTCAGCGACGTCAGGAAGGCGCCGTTCTTGAACAGCACCTGGAAATTGCGTAGTCCCACAAACTCCGTCGGCGGACCATAGCCGTTCCAGCGATAGAGGCTGTACCAAGCCGCTTCCCCCATCGGCAGGATGACGAAGATGGTGAAAAGCAGAAGAGCGGGCGGCAAGAACAGCAGGATAACGGGCATGCGACCGCGCGCAGCCGGGGATTTTCGCTTCGCAGCCGGTTTCGCTCTCGCGACGGAGGGTATGGCGGTCGTTGCGCTGACATCGGTCATGGGCAGTCTCGACTATTGCAGTTCAAGAAAGAACCGGCGCCGGCACAAGGGAGAGGCCGGCGCCGGATGGCGCTAGAGCTGGTCCTGCTCGAAAGCGTCCTGGACCTGCTGCGCGCCATCCTTCGGCGAAATCTGGCCGGAGACGATACCGACGGCCACATCGTTGACGACGCGTCCGACGGAGGGGCCGAGATCCTGGTCGAAGAAGTTCTGATGCCAGGTCGAATGCGCCAGCTGGTCGGCAGCCTCGTGCATCAACGGACCTTTGACGCCGTCCTCAGCGCCGACGGCGACCGGGATGATCATGCCGGCCTGCGCCATGGCGCGCTCGTTTTCGGCATTGGTGAGATAAGCGAGGAAGTCGAGCGCCTCGGGGGGAGCCTTCTTGGTGACGGCCCAGCCGTTCAGGCCACCGAGCGTATCCGTGGCGAGACCTGCCCCGCCGGTCACGGCCGGGAAGGCGAAGCGGCCGATATTGTCAGCCGCCAGTCCCTTGCCGTCGCCGGAATTGGTGCGCTGGTTAGCGACCGTATTTTCGAAGCCGAGGATCATCGCAGCCTTGCCATCGCCGAAGACACCGAGAGCCTGCGGCCAGGTGGTGCCGAGATAGCCGGGCTGGAAGGGTTCGAGCTTGCCGAGCTCGGCAAGCTGCTCGCCGGCCTTGATGATCGCCGGATCGTTGAAACCGTTGCCCTTGCCATTCTTGGCGTCGTTGAAGACCTGCTGACCACCGTCGCGCATCACCAGATAGCTCCAGTAGAAATGGATCGGCCATTTCTCGCCGCCACCGCCGGCGATCGGCGCAATGCCAGCAGCCTTGATCTTCTTGACCGCGGCCAGATAATCGTCCCAAGTCTTGATAGCGCCGGCATCGACTCCCGCCTTGGCGAACAAGGCCTTGTTATAGAAGAAGGAAACCGTGCCGAGCTTGTAGGGTACGGCGCTGATCTTGTTATCGAAGGTCAGGCCCTTGACGGCTGCCTGATTGTAGCTCTTCAGCCAGGCGCCGTCCTTGGCGTTCATCGCCGCGGTCAGGTCCAGCAGCGTGCCCGTCGCCTGCTGCTGCTTGAGCACCCCGCCGCCCCAGCTGAAGAAGAAATCGGGAGCGTCCTTCGATTGCAGGAGCGTCGGCAGCTTCGCCTTGAAGGCTTCATTGGCCAGGAACTGCATCTCGATCTTCGTGCCGGGATGCTTGGCCTCATATTGATCCGCGATCTTGCGCCAGACCGCGACATAGTTCGGATCGGTTTCCAGATGCAGCCATTTGACGACGGTGTCGGCGGCAGCGCCCGTTGCGCCGGCGAGAATCGCCAGTCCGGTCGTCGCGGCAACAGCAGCAATGCGAAGGGCTTTGGCCCCACGTAGATGGATCATGATTTTCTCCTCCCAAGGGAACCAAGAGCCTCACTATTTTTTCCCTTATGCGGAATAATTCAACGGAGCTTCGCTAAAATGTCAACCGCCTTCGTTAAATTTTCGGCAGAGTAGCCGCGAAATGGCTTGACATTGGGCAATGGCCATAGGTTATTTAATTCGCACTCCGTTAAAAATACCAGGCCGCAGCCGAGCGGGTCCGTCATTCGGCGTCAATCTCATGAAAACAGCAGACCCCGAGCTTATGCGGGCGATAAACCGCTTCAATGTGCTGGATACGATCCGGCGGGCGGGCTCCATCGCGCGTATCGAAATCAGCGACCGCACCCAGCTTTCGACTACGACAGTCTCGGCGATCACAGCCTCGCTGCTGGATGACGGGTTGATTCTGGCCCGCACGGAAGGCGACTTACGCGAGGCGGCGAGCCGCGGCCGACCCCGCGTCATGCTGGAGCTCAATCCCGATGCCGCGCGCGTCGTCGGCGCGAAAATTGCCGCCAATCGCATGGTCTTCGTCGTGACGGACTTTTGCGGCGAGGTTCTTTCGACATTGACGCTGGCGCTGCGCGTCGACCGACAGCCGATCGGTGTCATCGCCGATCTCATCGAGGATGGCGTGCGCCGCTGCGTCGTCGACGCCAATCTGGCGCTCGACGAAATCGATTCCGTCTGCCTCGGCTTACCCGGCGTCGTCGAGCACCGCACCGGCCATATCCGCACCAGCCCGATCTTCCGCGAGACGGGCGTCGATTTCGCCAAGGAAATGTCGGAGCGGCTGGGCGTGACCACCATCGTCGAAAGCGATGCGCATGCCATCACGCTCGCGCATCATTGGTTTGGCAAGGCGAGAGACCTCGACGATATGGTGCTGGTATCGCTGGAGCAGACGCTGGGGCTTGGCGTTCTGCACGGCGGCCAGCTGTTTCGCGGCGCAGGCGGCCTCAGCCACAATCTCGGCGACCTCGTGCTTGGCATAGGCTCACAAGGCACCGTCAGATTGGCGAGCCTTGCCGGCGAAAGCGCCATTCTCGGTGATCAGCCAGGCGGCGGCCGCTTCGCCGAAGCCATCCGCCTCGGCCGTGGAATGGCGCACGCCAAGACGCTGATCGATGCTGAAGACGTCTCGCTGATCAATGCTGCTATCCGCGCCGGCGAAGCCTGCGGCATGGCGCTCGCCAACATCGTCACGCTGTTTGCTCCGCCGCGCGTCATTCTTGTGGGATCAAGCCTGGCGCTCGGCCAGCCCTTCCTCGACAGCCTGCGGGAGGCCTATTCGCTGGCCATTCCGCCATCGATCAAGGGCGTGACTGAACTCGTTTTCGACCAGTCGACCGACGAGACCTGGGCGCAGGGCGCCGCGGTCGTCGCACTGCGCGAACTCTACGAATCGCCCTGGGGAACAACGGGACCGGCACCGGCTCTCTGATTTCGCGGGACAGCAAAGACAATTCATCTGGAGGAATCTTATGAACAAGGTCGGCATCGGCATCATCGGCTGCGGGAACATTTCCGGCGCCTATCTCACTGCCATGAAATCCTTTCCCATTCTCGACATCAAAGGTGTGGCCGACCTCAATCGCGAGCTCGCGGAGGCAAAGGCTGCCGAATTCGGCCTGAAGGCGGTCGATATCGCCGCCTTGCTGGCCGACCCCTCGATCGAGATCATCGTCAACCTGACCATTCCGAAGGCGCATGTCGCCGTCGGTCTGCAGGCGCTCGAAGCCGGCAAGCATACCTACTCGGAAAAGCCGCTCGGCATCAATTTCGCCGAGGGCAAGACGCTTGCGGATGCCGCGGCCGCCAAGGGCCTACGCATCGGCGCAGCCCCCGATACCTTCCTCGGCGGCGGCCACCAGACGGCGCGTGCCATCATCGACGAGGGCGCGATCGGTATCCCGGTCGGTGGCACCGCTACCTTCATGTGCCCCGGTCATGAACGCTGGCATCCGAATCCGGCTTTCTATTACGAAGTCGGCGGCGGCCCGATGCTTGATATGGGACCCTATTACATCACGGATCTTGTCAACCTGCTCGGCCCTGTCTCGCAGGTTGCCGGCTTTGCCGTCACGCCGCGCAAGGAACGCATCATCACTAGCGAACCACGCAATGGCGAACATATTCCGGTGCATGTGCCGACACATGTTGCCGGCGTCATGGCCTTTGCCAGCGGCGCGGTCGTCCAGATCGGCATGAGCTTCGATGTCGCCGGCCACAAGCATGTGCCGCTCGAAGTCTATGGCACCGAAGGCACGCTGATCGTGCCCGACCCCAACCATTTCGGCGGCCCGGTGGAGTTCCTGAAGAAGGGCGGTGAATTTGCCGAGCGCGAGATCACCGCACCCTATGCGGACGGCAATTACCGCTCGCTCGGCGTCGCAGACATGGCGCACGCCATCCGCTCGAACCGTCCGCACCGCGCCAATGGCAGCCTGGCGCTGCATGTGCTCGAAGTCATGGAAGCCTTCCAGACGGCCTCCGACACCGGGCGCACGGTCACCATCACGACGCAAACGGAGCGTCCGGCCCCTCTGTCCGAATCCCTTGTGGATGGGCAGATCGGCCGCTAACCAGGTAATTTCAGGAGGATTATCATGCGTGAAGCACTTATCGTCTGGGGCGGCTGGAGCGGCCACGAACCGCAGGAATGCGCCCATATCATCCGCGACATGCTGGAAGGGGACGGCTTCAAGGTCTATCTCGAAAACAGCACCGAAGCCTTCGCCGATCCCTCGATCCATGATCTCAGCCTGATCGTGCCGATCGTCACCATGTCGAAGATCGAGAAGGAAGAGGTGAAGAACCTTGCCGATGCCATCGAGAGCGGCGTCGGTATTGCCGGCTATCATGGCGGTGCCGGCGACTCGTTCCGCGAAAGCGTCGAGTACCAGTTCATCATCGGCGGCCAGTGGGTCGCCCATCCCGGCAACATCATCGACTACACCGTCAATATCACGCGGCCCGACGATCCGATCATGGAGGGGATCACCGATTTCCCCTACACGTCGGAGCAATATTACATGCATGTCGACCCATCGAACGAAGTGTTGGCAACCACGACCTTCACCGGCGACCACGCCTACTGGATCGACGGCGTCGTCATGCCGGTCGCCTGGAAGCGCAAATACGGCAAGGGCCGCGTCTTCTATTCCTCACTCGGCCACCAGGCCAAGGAATTCGACCTACCGCAGATGAAAACCATCTTCCGCCGCGGCGCCAACTGGGCGGCACGCTAAGGCACCTGCCTTTTTCTGATTTATGAGCAAGGATTGCCCCTAACCCTAACTCTCTCCCCGCAAGCGACAGGGCAATTGCATATGAGGCCCGCCAGCGCCGTAAGCACCTTCTCCTCTCGGGAGAAGGTGGCCCGGCGGGTCGGATGAGGGTTTCGACGCACTATCCATCCCCACCTTGCCACTCTGAACCGAACTGGTAGAATATTGCCGGCACGCCACAAGCTCTTGTGCTGCTTGCGCTTTTTTGCTGCCATGGAGGATGGATGGATCAAGGCGCCATGGAAGCAACGAACACCTCGACCGTCAGCTACGGCATCGAACCAGGGTTGCGCTTCGCTTCCCTGCTCGACGGCCATGGCGGCTGCAGGCAGCAGCTCAATATGGATCAGGTCTGCGCCTGGAAGCCAGCCGAGGGCGTCATCTGGCTGCACCTCGAACGCGACCATCCGGCAACCGCCGACTGGATCGCCCACAAGAGCGGTCTCGATCCTTTTGTCATCGAAGCTCTGCTGGAGGAAGAATCCCGCCCGCGCGTCGAGCCGGTGGGCGACGGGCTGCTGATCATCCTGCGCGGCGTCTGCGCGACCTCGCCTGACGGCGCGACGCAGAAACCCGCGGATATAGACCTGGTGCCCCTGCATCTTTGGATCGACGCGAACCGCATCATATCGCTGCGCGACAGCGGCCACTATATCACGGCACTACGCGATATCCGCCTGTCGTTGGAGAAGAAGAAGGGGCCGCAGCGCTCCGGCGACCTGCTCGCCCTGATCGGCGACAAGCTGGTGCGCGATCTCGAACCGGTGCTCGACGCCATGGACGAAGAGGTGGACGAGCTCGACGAGCTCATCTTTCACGGCGAAGCCGGCCAGGTGCGCGAACGGCTGAAGCTGCTGCGCCGGCGCGCCGTGCAGCTTCGCCGCTACCTCGCCCCGCAGCGCGACGCGCTGAACCGTATCGAGCATGACGATGCGCCCTGGCTTGCCGAACGCGACAAGCTGCGCATGCGCGAGGTCATCGACAAGCTGATGCGTTACATCGAATATCTCGACGCCATCCGCGACCGCACCAGCATCCTGCATGACGACCTCTCGACCGTCATCAGCGAGCGCATCGCCCGCAACTCCAACCGCCTCGCCGCCCTTGCCGCCCTGCTCCTGCCGCCGAGCGTGGTGGCCGGGCTCTTCGGCATGAATGTCGGCGGCATTCCCGGCGTCAATGACACCTGGGCCTTCATCATCATCGTCGCCTTCGTCACGATTACCTCGATTGCGACGCTCTGGGTGCTCAAACGTATCAACTGGCTTTAGGGCCGGTAATTTCGGCCACGCTGGGCGTAAAGACGACCCTTTCGAATGGTGGAAACGCCGCTCCCGCCGGCAATTCGCCTGACCGTCATGCGGATAAGGTGGCGAAAAAGGCCCGGAACCACCGGTTTATTTTTCGCGATCGACGCAAGGATTTCGGGCATTTCCAATCCCGATCAATCGCTTACCGATTTTACCCCCGTTCGCGGGAATATCGTCCTCAGACCCGGCTTTCAGCGGGCAATCGGGATTCGCCGAATTTTCGTTTGACATTCCTTTAGCTTCATTTATCGTCATTATAGTTTCGGTTTTAGCTTGAGGAGTAGAAACCGAAACAGGGGGAGAGATCATTGTCCAAAGCTCAAAACGACAGGATAGACGGCATCGATTGCGCCGCAGGCCGCAATCCTGTCGAGCAGGCTTGCCGTGTTCTTACAGGACGAATGGGGCCTTCCGTTTCGCATGGTGCGAAGCCTATCGACGATGATCGCCTGCCGCGTGAATCGCTCGCATACGGCTCGCGGCAATTCGCGTCTGTGCGGCTATTTAATTCTTATCAATTTGTTGAAAACCCATGGCATTCTGCCCCTATGCCGATCTTGGCCGAAGGCATCGCTCCGTGATGCTGCCGATCGCTATTCAGTGGGCAAAAAACAGGCCTTGCGGCCAGCAGTCCGTCGCGGCTCCGGCATGCGACGTGTAGAAGGAGCCTATCGTGCTTGAACTCAGAAACGTGTCGAAGTCGGTCAGTGGCGAAACGCATATCGCGGAAACGAACCTGACGCTGCAGCGCGGCACGCTGAATGTGCTGCTCGGACCGACGCTTTCGGGCAAAACCTCGCTGATGCGGCTGATGGCCGGGCTCGACAAGCCGACCACGGGCACAATCCATGTCGATGGGAAGGATGTCACCGGCCTGCCGGTGCAGCGCCGCAACGTTGCCATGGTCTACCAGCAATTCATCAACTATCCCGCGATGACCGTCTACGACAATATCGCCTCGCCGATGCGGCTGAGCGGCAAAAGCGCGGCGTCCATTGACAAGGAAGTAAAAAAGGCAGCCGATCTTTTGCGGCTTGGTCCCTTCCTTGATCGCCTCCCCTTGAGCCTTTCCGGCGGCCAGCAACAGCGTACGGCCCTTGCCCGCGCCATCGTCAAGAATGCTGGCCTCGTGCTGCTCGACGAGCCGCTCGCCAATCTCGACTACAAGCTGCGCGAGGAACTGCGCGCCGAATTGCCGAAGATCTTCGCTGAATCCGGCGCGATTTTCGTCTATGCGACCACCGAACCTTCCGAAGCGCTGCTTCTGGGAGGTAACACCGCGACCCTGGCAGAAGGCCGCATCACGCAATTCGGATCGACGATCGATGTCTTCCGCAATCCTCGCGACCTGATTACCGCGACCACTTTTGCCGATCCGCCGCTGAACACGATGACGCTCGACAAGCGCGGTCGGGAATTCGTACTCGACAGCAACATCCGCCTGCCTGTACCGAGGGGTTTGGAAGACCGGCCGGATGGCCGCTACACGATCGCCTTCCAGCCGCATCATCTGGCGCTTGCGCCGCAAACGCCGGAGGCGGTCGCTGCCCCGGCACGGGTGATGGTGACCGAGATCACCGGCTCGGAGAGCTTCATCCATATCGATTTTGCCGGTCAGCGCTGGGTGATGCTGACCCAGGGCGTGCAGGATATCGATGTCGACGATGCGATCGACGTCTATATCGACCCGCGCCACATCATGGTCTTCGACACCGATGGCGCCGCTGTCACTCCCACCCTGCAACAAGCCGCCTGAGGAGGGACTATGGCCCGCATCGATCTCGACCACATCCGGCACGCCTATAACGACCACCCGAAATCCGACGCCGACTATGCGCTGAAGGAAGTCAATCACAGCTGGGAAGACGGCAGCGCCTACGCTCTGCTCGGCCCTTCGGGCTGCGGCAAGACCACGCTTCTCAACATCGTTTCCGGTCTGGTACAGGCTTCCGAAGGCCGCATTCTCTTCGACGGCAAGGACGTGACCCGGCTGTCGACCCAGGAGCGCAACATAGCGCAGGTTTTCCAGTTCCCGGTCGTTTACGACACAATGACCGTCTACGACAATCTCGCCTTCCCACTGCGCAACCGGCATGTTCCGGAGGCCGAAGTGAAGCGCAAGGTCGATGAAATCATCGAGATGATCGGCCTTTCCGACAGCGCCCACCGCAAGGCCCGCGGTCTGACCGCCGACGCCAAGCAGAAGATCTCGCTCGGCCGCGGTCTCGTGCGCTCCGACGTCAACGCCATCCTCTTCGACGAGCCGCTGACCGTCATCGACCCGCACATGAAATGGGTGCTGCGCTCGCAGCTGAAGCAACTACACCGCCGCTTCGGCTTCACCATGGTCTATGTCACCCACGACCAGACGGAAGCGCTGACCTTCGCCGACAAGGTCGTGGTCATGTACAATGGCGAAGTGGTGCAGATCGGCACGCCGAACGACCTGTTCGAGCGTCCGCGCCATACCTTCGTCGGCTATTTCATCGGCTCGCCCGGCATGAATGTCATGCCCGTCGAAATCGAAGGCAGCAGCGCGCGCATCGGCAACCGCACGATCACGCTGCCCGGCGCGCCTAAAGAGAAGCGGTTCGGCCGTTCCGAGCTCGGCATCCGCCCCGAATTCGTCCGCATCGGCCGCGACGGCATGCCCGCCACCGTCACCAAGGTCGAGGATCTCGGCCGCCGCAAGGTGGTCCGCGCCAAGCTCGACGGCCAGGATATCGTCGCCGTCATCGGCGAGGACCAGACGGTGCCGGCCGAGCCGCATATCGCATTCGATCCGGCCGGCATCAATATTTACGCCGACTCCTGGCGCGTCGAGATGGGAGCCTGACGATGGACAAGACCTGGAACAACAAAGCCTGGTTCATGCTCATTCCCGTTCTGCTGCTGGTCGGCTTTTCCGCCGTCATCCCGCTGATGACGGTCGTGAACTATTCGGTGCAGGACACGTTCGGCAACAACGTCTTCTTCTGGGCGGGCACGCAATGGTTTGAAGAGATCCTCCATTCCGGACGTTTCTGGGATTCGATGATCCGCAACCTGATCTTCTCCTTCGTCATCCTGGCGATCGAGGTGCCGCTCGGCATCTTCATCGCGCTTAACATGCCGAAAAAAGGCATCGGCGTTCCCGTCTGCCTCGTGCTGATGGCCTTGCCGCTGCTGATCCCCTGGAACGTCGTCGGCACGATCTGGCAGGTCTTCGGCCGCAGCGATATTGGCTTGATGGGCTATGTGCTGGTCAATCTCGGTATCGACTACAACTATGTCTCCGATCCGGCAGACGCCTGGGCGACGATCATCATCATGGACGTCTGGCATTGGACGAGCCTCGTCGTGCTGCTCTGCTATGCCGGCCTCGCCTCCATTCCCGACGCCTTCTACCAGGCCGCCAAGATCGACGGCGCCTCGCGCTGGTCCGTCTTCCGCTACATCCAGCTGCCGAAGATGAACCGCGTCCTGCTGATCGCCGTGCTGCTGCGCTTCATGGATAGCTTCATGATCTATACCGAACCCTTCGTCGTAACAGGCGGCGGCCCCGGCAATTCCACGACCTTCCTATCGATCGATCTCGTGAAGGTGGCGCTCGGCCAGTTCGACCTCGGCCCGGCAGCAGCCATGTCGCTGATCTACTTCCTGATCGTGCTCCTGCTGTCCTGGGTCTTCTACACCGTCATGACCAATTACGATGCGGGAGAAAGCCGATGAGCGGCAAACCCTTCTCCACCACGGCCGATGACGCCGCGATGCACAAGATGGCAGCGTCGGATGCCGCCGCAAATACCGTCATCGCGACGGGCGCGCAGGTTGTCCGCCGTCCCGGCGAAAAAGGCCGGTGGTCCTGGCTTGTGCCGACGCTCTACATCGTCTTCCTGCTGCTGCCGATCTATTGGCTCGTCAATATGAGCTTCAAGACCAATGAGGAAATCATTGGTGGCCTGACCCTCTATCCGCACCAGCCGACGCTGCGCAATTATGCGATCATCTTCACCGATCCGTCCTGGTACAAGGGCTATATCAACTCCATCACCTATGTCGTCATGAACATGGTGATCTCGGTTGCCTGCGCCCTTCCCGCCGCTTACGCCTTCTCGCGCTACCGCTTCCTCGGCGACAAGCACGTGTTCTTCTGGCTGCTGACCAATCGAATGGCGCCGCCGGCGGTTTTCGCCCTGCCCTTCTTTCAGCTTTATTCGGCCTTCGGCCTGATCGATACCCACATTGCCGTGGCTCTGGCGCATTGCCTGTTCAACGTGCCGCTGGCGGTCTGGATTCTTGAAGGCTTCATGTCCGGCGTGCCGAAGGAGATCGACGAAACCGCTTATATCGACGGCTATTCGTTCCCGCGCTTCTTCATCAAGATCTTCATTCCCCTGATCGCAAGCGGCATCGGCGTCGCCGCGTTCTTCTGCTTCATGTTCTCTTGGGTGGAACTGCTGATCGCCCGCACGTTGACGACAACCGACGCCAAGCCGATCGCCGCTATCATGACGCGCACGGTCTCCGCCGCTGGCATGGATTGGGGCCTGCTTGCCGCCGCCGGCGTGCTGACGCTGATCCCCGGCGCGCTCGTCATCTATTTCGTCCGCAACTACATCGCCAAGGGCTTCGCGCTCGGCCGCGTCTAAAGGAAAACCGCCATGAACACAGACTTTTCCTGGATGGCCTGGACCCTGCCGACGGCGCTGTTCTTCGCGACGATCCTGCTGCTTTTGATCGGCATGGCGGTATGGGAATATTTTTCGCCCGGCGGCAATCCGCGCCTCGGCATTCTGCGCTTCGAAACGACGCGCGGCGACCGGCTGTTCATTTCGCTGCTCGGCGCCGCCTTCATCCATCTCGCCTGGCTGGGCCTGGGAGGCCCCAGCCTTTGGTGGGCTCTTGCTCTTTCCGTGGTCTACGCCGTCGGTGTCTTCCGTCTGGTCTGACGCGGAAATTCAACCCGTTACCGCTCCGTTGCCCATCCGGTCATACGGAGCAGTAAGGCAAATCGATACAGATGGCCGGAAATCCGGCTGGCTGACAATGCACTCGCAACCTGTAGGGAGGAATATATGCGACGGCATCTCTTGACGACAACGGCAGTTGCCTTGCTGGCCCTGGCCGGCACAGCCAACGCCGGCATGAACGAAGCCAAGACATTCCTGGACAAGGAGATCGGCGATCTCTCGACGCTCTCGCGCGCCGACCAGGAAAAGGAAATGCAATGGTTCATCGATGCGGCCAAGCCTTTCCAAGGCATGGAAATCAAGGTCGTGTCGGAAACGCTGACGACCCATCAGTATGAATCGCAGGTTCTCGCGCCGGCCTTCACCGCCATAACAGGCATCAAGGTCACCCACGACGTCATCCAGGAAGGCGACGTTGTCGAGAAGATCCAGACGCAGATGCAGACCGGCCAGAACCTCTATGACGGCTGGGTCAACGATTCCGACCTGATCGGCACGCATTGGCGCTACAAGCAGGTGCGCAACCTGACCGACTGGATGGCAGGAGAGGGCAAGGACGTCACCAATCCGGGCCTCGATATCGCCGATTTCATCGGCACCAGCTTTACGACTGCTCCGGACAAGAAGCTTTATCAGCTTCCCGACCAACAGTTCGCCAACCTCTACTGGTTCCGTTACGACTGGTTCAACGACCCGAAGAACAAGGCCGATTTCAAGGCCAAGTACGGCTACGAGCTCGGCGTGCCGGTCAACTGGTCGGCCTATGAAGATATCGCCCAGTTCTTCACCGGTCGCGATGTCGATGGCAAGAAGGTCTTCGGCCATATGGACTATGGCAAGAAGGACCCGTCGCTCGGCTGGCGCTTCACCGACGCCTGGCTTTCCATGGCCGGCAACGGCGACAAGGGCCTGCCGAACGGCCTGCCGGTCGATGAATGGGGCATCAAGGTCGATGCCAACTCCCGTCCTGTCGGCTCCTGCGTCGCGCGTGGCGGCGACACCAACGGACCGGCCGCCGTCTATTCGATCCAGAAATATCTCGATTGGTTGAAGGCCTATGCTCCGGCGGAAGCGCAGGGCATGACCTTCTCGGAATCCGGCCCGGTTCCGTCGCAGGGCAATATCGCCCAGCAGATCTTCTGGTACACGGCCTTCACCGCCGATATGGTTAAGCCCGGCCTGCCGGTCATGAATTCGGATGGCACGCCGAAGTGGCGCATGGCACCGTCTCCGCATGGCGTCTACTGGAAGGACGGCATGAAGCTCGGCTACCAGGACGTCGGCTCCTGGACGCTGATGAAATCGACTCCTGTCGATCGCGCCAAGGCCGCATGGCTCTATGCGCAGTTCGTCACCTCGAAGACGGTGGACGTGAAGAAGAGCCATGTCGGCCTCACCTTCATCCGCGAATCCACCATCCGTGACAAGAGCTTCACCAAGCGTGCGCCGGAACTCGGCGGCCTGATCGAATTCTACCGTTCGCCGGCCCGCGTGCAGTGGTCGCCGACCGGCACCAACGTCCCTGACTATCCGAAGCTCGCGCAGCTCTGGTGGCAGGCGATCGGCGATGCCGCATCGGGTGCCAAGGATGCTCAAGGAGCTATGGATGCGCTCTGCGCCGATCAGGAAAAGGTGATGCAGCGCATCGAACGCGCAGGCGTTCAGGGCGATATCGGCCCGAAGCTCGCCGAAGAACACGATCTTACCTATTGGAACGCCGATGCCGTGAAGAACGGTCATCTCGCTCCACAGCTGAAGGTCGCCAGCGAAAAGGAAAAGCCGGTCACCGTCAATTACGACGAGCTGGTCAAGAGCTGGGCCGACGCGAAGAAATAAGTCGGGTACATGACGCGAAATGGGTGCCGGGGCTCGAAAGAGCTCCGGCATTTTTCGTCGGGACGAAAGTTTCGCAAAAATAATGCTGCGATGACTGTCACCGACTTGACACATTTCCCGCGAGCACGAACTATCCTTATCCGGATCATGATGTCGACGCACATCAGAACCCATTGATATATTTCATGGATTTCTGCATAAGGAGAACAGCGTGAGAAACGGATATTCTAGGCGCAGGACGCTCATCACCGCCATTGGCCTTGCCGCCGCCCTGCCGGCTCTCAGTGCCGATCTGCCGGCACCATTGCCAGACGACAATCTCAATGCCGTTCTTTGGGACCAGACATCGGTCGAGGCGCAGGCCAACGCGCTTGGTGCCTATGCGCTCGGCCGTATCAGGCTCGATGAAGCGCTGGCCGACAAGAACTGGACCGCAGCTCCGGTCGAGCAAACAAGCAATTTCCAGGACTTTCCACCCGCCATCATCCTCGATGTCGACGACACCATTCTTAACACCTCGCCCTATCAGGCGCGTAACATCACAGCAGGCACCAGCTTCAAGCCGGATACCTGGACGCAATATGTGAATGCTCAGCAGGACAAGCCTATTCCCGGCGCGGTGGAATTTACCCAATACGCGGCTTCGAAGGGCGTGAAGGTCTTCTACGTCACCAACCGCACCGCCGATGAGGAAGGACCGACCGTCGAGGAAATGAAGCGCTTCGGTTTTCCGATGGGCGACAATGTCGACACGTTCCTGAGCGCCAAAGAGCAGCCGGACTGGGGTTCGGCCAAGGGCACGCGCCGCGCCTTCATTGCCAAGAACTATCGCATTCTCCTGATGTTCGGCGACAATTTCGGCGACTTTACCGACGACTACAAGGGGACCGTCGAGGATCGCCAGAAGGTCTTCGAAGCCAACAAGGCGCATTTCGGCCACGACTGGATCGCCATCGCCAACCCGACCTATGGCTCGTTCGAAAGCGCACCCTACAAGGGCGATTACAAGCTGCCGCCGGAAGAACAGCGCCGGATGAAGCAGGATGCACTGAAGCCCTGGGATGGGAAGTAGGCGTCTTTCGAGGCTGATTGCCAGGCACGTTCAAGTCTGTGGAACCGTTGTGCCTGGCCCCTCATCCTAGCCTCCTCCCCGCAAGCGAGGGGAAGGGACGATCGAGAAACCGCCGATCGTCAAGGCGACTGAAGCTAAGTCAGGCACGGTACCCCCTCGCCCGCTTGCGGGGAGAGGGTTGGGGTGACGGGTGAGGCACCAATCAAGGCAAAACCGAACTAGCCTGACCGTCATCCACATAGCCAACTATCAATCAACCCTTCCGCTTCAACTTTGTCGCGCCCTCCTCCACCAGTCGCTTCGCCGCCTCAGCGACCGTGATCTTGCCGAAGGCGAGTTGGTCGGCGACGGGGCGGGCGACGTTCACGTCGAATTCCTGGGAGCCGAGCGGCGCCGGCACGGGATAGGTGCCCACCTGATCCTTCAACAGCTCGATATAGTGCACCGTCTGCTGTTCCACCGGATTGAGTGTCGGCAGGATGGCGGCCCGAACGGCAGGCGACATCGGCACGCCGCGCTCGACACCGAGGATCTTGCCGGCATCGAGATCATTGACGAAGAAATTGATGAATTTCGCCGCCGCTTCGCCGTTCTTGCTGGTGGCGCCGACACTCCAGATCAGCGCCGGGCGATAATAATGGCCGGACGGGCCACCCTTCTTTTCGCGCGGCAGCATGGTGACGGCGAGCTTGCTCTTGACGACAAGCTGGTAACCGACGAGCTGGTTGGAATAGGCCATGCCGATCGCAGATTTGCCGAGCGCCAGGCAGTTGCTCTCGATGACGTTCTGGTCGAGCGTCTGGACGTCGGCGGAAACCGTGCCGCCGCGTTTGCGCAGCTCTTCCCAGTAGTTGTACCATTCCTTGGCGTCGTCGACGCCGAAGCCGAGTCCACCCTCTTCGGTGAAGAGGCTTTTGCCGCGCTGGCGCAGCCAGACGTCGAGCACGTAATTGTAGCGCGCTCCATACGGCCCGCCCCAATATCCACGCTTACCGGCAGCCTTGGTCATTTCCACCACGAGATCGGCATATTCGGCCCATGTCGTCGTCGGACCGGGCGGCGTCAGGCCGGTCTTCTTGAACATGTCCTCGTCATAGAACATCGCGAAAGAATTCAGCCCGAGGCCGACGCCATAAAGCTTGTTGTCGACCGTGGTCAGCTTCAACACGTCCTTGCCGAAGCTGTCGATATTCAGCGTCGAGGGCACAAACTGGTCGAGCGGCATGCAGGCGCCGCGTTTCGAATAATCCGAGATCGTGCTCGGCTCGAGCTGGAAAACGTCCGCGATGTTCTGGCTGGCCATTCCCGTGGCGAGCTTGGCCCAGTAGCCGTCGCCGCTGATGCTCTCGCCGATGACGGACAAATCAGGATTCTTGCTGTGAAACAGTTCGGCAACCGCGACGGTACGCTTGCCGCGATCGGGCGAGCCCCACCACATCGCCCGGAGTTGCGTCGCATCGGCAAAGGCGGGCATTGCACCTCCCCCGAAGGCAATGCCGGCCGCGGTCCCAGTGGCTCCGATCATGAAAGAACGACGATTCATGCGCATGAGATTCCTCCTTCTCTTGCGTTGCCATCCGCGGCGATCTCCCCGACGCCTTCAGCGGACAAGTCAGCGTGACGATATGCAACTTCATTGCACTGTGCAATAAAAAATCTTTCTATTGCAAATTTGCATAATTTTGCATAGCGTTTGCGACATGAACGATATTCGCTCCAAACGCATCAGGCAGGCCGACATCGCCGCTGCCGCCGGCGTCTCCGTCTCGACGGTGTCACGGGTCCTCACCAATGAACCCGGCATCAGCGAGACGATCCGCCAGCACATCTTCAAGGTGGCGAGTGATCTCGGCTATCCGCTGAAGACCGCAACCGAGACGGCGGCCGGCGGCCTGGCATTGATCGCCAGTGACAGCGTCACCGGCGGTTTGAGCGTCTTTTATGAAGGCATTCTCGAGGGCCTTCGGGCAGGCGCTGCCGAGCGCGGGATGCGCTTCGATATCCGCCTCATCCGCGAGGCAAGGACGGAACCGGAACTGGTGAGGGAATATCTGCAGACCGCCGGCGCCGAGGGCCTCTTCCTCGTCGGCATCGACCCCTCGGAAGAGCTCTGCCGGTGGCTCGAAGCCAGCGGCACGCCGACCGTGCTCGTCAACGGCACCGATCCGAAGCTGCGCTTCGACGGCGTTTCGCCCTCGAATTTCTTCGGCGCCTACAACGCCACCCGGCGCCTGCTCGATGCTGGCCACCGCGGCATTCTGCACCTGACCGGCTCACACCGACAGACGATCCGCGAGCGCATCCGCGGCTTCGAGGCGGCGATCGCTTCGATGGAAGGCGCTGAAGGCCGCATCGTGCCGATGAATTTCAGGGGCAGCTCCAGTCAGGAAGCCCACGACAAGACCGCCGAGATCCTTGCGGCAGACAAAGGCTATACCGCCGCCTTCTGCATGAACGATTTCATCGCCGTCGGCGTGCTCGACGCCGTCATTGAAGCCGGCCTGCGGGTGCCAGAGGATTTCGCCATCGTCGGCTTCGATGATCTTCCCTGCGCCCTGATGACCAATCCTCGGCTGGCAACCATGCGCGTCGACCGCGCAGCTCTCGGTCGCGAAGCGATCGGCCTGATGATCGCACGCTTCCGCGACCGCGATGCGCCGGCCCGCCACATCTGCCACGGCGTCCAGCCGATCGCCGGCGGCACGTTGCCACCCGAAACCTGAAATTCAATCCACCGCGGAAACGATCGAGAAAGCCGAACCGATGATCTATGACCCCGCCAGCTCCAATCCGCTTGCCGGCAACCCACTGAAGACCCTCCCGGACATGCGCCGCGCGCTCACCGATCTGTTCGATCCGCTGCTACCCTATTTTTCCGAGGGTAATGCCCGCGTTCGCATCGATGCTGCCGGCGCACATTTCGATCGAGCAGCGGCCGATCTCGAAGGTTTCGCCCGGCCGCTCTGGGGCCTGGCTCCGCTCGGCGCTGGTGATGGCGATTTCGGCCATTGGAACCGCTATGCCGAAGGCCTCGCCAATGGCGTCGACCCGCAACATCCGGAATATTGGGGCACGGTCAACGGCCGCGACCAGCGCATGGTCGAGCTGGCTGCCCTCGGCTTCGCGCTGGCCCTTGTGCCGGAAAAGATCTGGGAGCCGCTCGATCAACGCGCCCGCGACAATCTGATCACCTATCTCAAGCATGCCCGTACCTTCGACTATGCCGACAACAACTGGAAGTTCTTCCGCATCTTCGTCGATATCGCGCTCGATCGGCTCGGCGCCACCTTCGACCGCAGCCTGACCGAAACCTATCTGAGCGAGCTGGATGGCTTTTACATCGCTGACGGCTGGTATCGCGACGGCAATGTCCGCCGCATCGATCACTACATTCCCTTCGCCATGCATTTTTACGGGCTGATCTATTCCAAGCTGGTGGATGATGATCGCGCCGAGCGCTACCGCGAGCGTGCAGCGCTCTTCGCCAGGGATTTCCGCCATTGGTTCGCGCCCGATGGCGCCGCGATCCCGTTCGGCCGCAGCCTGACCTATCGCTTCGCCTGCGCCGGCTTCTGGTCGGCACTCGCCTTTGCCGATGTCGAGGCGCTGTCATGGAGTGAAATCAAGGGCCTGTGCCTCCGGCACCTGCGCTGGTGGGCCGACAAGCCGATCGCCCATCGCGACGGCACCCTGCCGATCGGCTTTGCCTATCCCAATCTGCTGATGTCGGAGAACTATAATTCCGCCGGCTCGCCCTATTGGGCCTTCAAGGCCTTCCTGCCCCTGGCGCTGCCTGAAACGCATCCATTCTGGACCGCCGAAGAAAAGCCGCCGGAAAATGAGCCGGCTATCATCCCGCAAAAGCATCCCGGCATGGTTTTGCTGCGCAGTAGGGATGATGTCGTGGCACTCTCCTCCGGCCAGGAAAACCAGCAGATGCGCTTCGGCGCGGAGAAATATTCGAAATTTGCCTATTCCGCACGCTACGGCTTCAGCGTCGAAAGCGATGAACGCATCTTTACCGGCGGCGCCTTCGACAGCATGCTCGCCTTCAGCGATGACGGTCTGCACTACCGCGTGCGCGAAACAAATGAAGAGGCGAAACTTGCCGGCGATACGCTCTATGCCAAATGGTCTCCCTATCCGGATGTGACGGTGGAGACCTGGCTGATGCCGGCCTCGCCCTGGCACATCCGCCTGCACAGGATCAGCACGCCACGGCCGCTGCAGACGGCCGAAGGCGGCTTTGCCATCGCAAGACGCGATTTGGAGGCCGACACGCTCTCATCCGCAAAAGGTTCTGCCTACGCCATCGGCGAAGAGGATTTCAGCGGCATTCTCGACCTCGGCTCGACGATCACGCGCGAAGGCATAGCGCAGAAGGCGCCGCCGAATACCAACCTCATCGTCGCAAAAACCCTCGTGCCACAGCTGCGGGGCACCATTCCCGTGGGCGAAACCATTCTCGTCTCCGCCGTGCTTGCGGAGAAAGACCCAACTGCCATCGATCACGCCTGGAACAGGCCGCCCGCAAAGCCCGATATTGATGCGCTGTATGCCCTCATCAACAACAAGGGCATCACGGTCAGCGCCATCAAGGCACCGGGTCGCCTGCCATGACGCAATCCCTCTCCAGCCACCCGGCCATCGCCTTTGCTATGCAGCCGTCGCGCACGCAGCATGTTCTGCCGGAAGCACTCATCCGGCGTCTCGATACCATCGGCCGCGTGCTTGATACCGCACCGATGCAAAGCTTCGACGATGAGCATGCAGCCAAGTTGCTCGCGGAAACCGAAATCCTGATCACCGGCTGGGGTTCGCCGGCGATCGATGCCGCCGCACTGGCGCAAGCGCCGCATCTGAAGCTGGTGGTCCACGCTGCCGGCACAGTGAAAGGCCTGCTCGGCGACAGCCTCTTCGATCGCGGCATTCTCGTCAGCCACGCCGCCCAGGCTAATGCCCTTCCGGTCGCCGAATTCACGCTGGCCGCCATCATCTTTGCCGGCAAGAAAGTCTTTCAGTTTCGTGATCTCTATACTACCGATCGCAACCGCAATCGAACGATACCAATGCACGCCGAGGCCATCGGCAACTACGGCCGCACCATCGGCATCATCGGCGCCTCGCGGATCGGCCGGCGGGTGATCGAGCTGCTTGCTCCTTTCGACTACCGTATCCTGCTCTATGACCCGATGGTCGATACGGCCGAAGCGGCACGTCTCGGCGTCGAAAAGGCCGAGCTGAACGCGCTGATGGCGTCGGCCGACATCGTCTCGCTGCACGCGCCCTCGCTGCCCGCCACACGCCATATGATCGACGCCCGCCGCCTGTCGCTGATGAAGGATGGAGCGACGTTCATCAATACGGCACGCGGCGCGCTGGTCGACGAAGCCGCCCTGATCGCTGTGCTGAAGACCGGGCGGATCGACGCAATTATCGACGTCACCGATCCGGAAATTCCGGAGGCGACGTCGGCGTTTTATGAACTGCCGAACGTCTTCCTGACACCGCATATTGCCGGTGCCGTCGGGCTAGAACGGACACGCCTTGGTGAGATGGCGGTGGACGAAGCCATCCGCTTTATCGAGGGCAAGCCGCTGCTCTATGAAATCCGCCGCGAGGATATGGCGCTGATGGCGTGACGCGGCGCATCAAAACCATGAAAACACCCCGAAATCGCCCCATTTCGGCACAGGCAAACAACCCGTTTTTAATCATTCCGCGCTAGCAATCTCATAAGCGTGGGTCCGCCAAAAGCTCGGTCTCGAACTTTTGGAAAAGATCATGCGCTGGCAGGTTGTTGCTGCGTATCTCGTGCCACTGAAAGACGCACGGCGCAGCAATGAAGAGGTTCTAGTAATGCGTACCCGCGTCCTATCCATTCTGGCCGTAATGCTGCTCGCCGTGCTGGCAGGCTGTGCCACCGCACCGTCGCGCACCCGCAACATCTGCGCGATCTTCGACCAGCGCGATGGCTGGTTCAACAACTGGCAGCGAGCTGCCGAACGCACGGAACGCAAATACGGCGTGCCGGTGCCGATCCTGATGGCGACGATCTATACCGAATCCGGCTTCCGGCCTCGCGCCCGTCCGCCGCGGCGCTATTTGCTCGGCTTCATTCCCTGGAAGCGCCCGACGACGGCCTACGGCTACTCGCAAGCGCTCGACGGCACCTGGGATAAATACAAGCGCGAAACCGGCAACTGGACGGCAAGCCGCACCAATTTCGCCGACGCAATCGACTTTGTCGGCTGGTATCACTACCAGACGCATCTGCAGACCGGCATCGCCCTGAACAATTCCTACGATCTCTACCTCGCTTATTACTCAGGTCCCAAGGGCTACCTGCAGGGATCGTGGCGCGGCAATTCGACAGCTCTCGCAGGAGCCAGGCGCTTCAACGGCATGACGAGACTTTACGCGCAGCAGCTCCCCAACTGCAGCTGATCGCAGCGTGGTTTCCATCAACTGTAGCCGCAACCCTAAGGCCGCGGCTCCAGCAGATTGAGACCGCCATCCTCGCCCCAGATATCGGCAACCGATACCTGCTGGCCTGTGCGACTGCTCTGCAGCGCGGCAATGCCACAGAGGACCGACATCGCTCCTGCCCGCGAGCCGGCGCGCTGCCTGAGCTCGTCGTTCGGACCGGAGCGTAGGAGCATGTTACGCAGCCGGTCGTCGCCGCCATAGTGGCCGCCGGACGAATGCGGCACCCATATGCGCTCGACATCGCCGAAATTCTTCATCACGACGATTTCATCAGCCGGCGGTGTCGTCCAGTTCTGCTTCTCATGTTGCCGGAGCTCGATACGCCCCTTGTGACCGTTGAAGGCAATGTGATGCCCTTCGATCGGCATATAGGTATTCAGGGAATAAGAGACGTTGATGCCGTTGCGATAGCGGATGGAGGCAACCATCGTATCGGGGATGTCGATATCCTCGCGGAAGACGCAGGCATCGCGCACATAGCCGTCGACGGTCGACGGATCCTCATAGAGGCTTTCGAGCAGCGGCGTCTCGCTGATGTCGAGATAATAGTCGCACTCGTCCTTGTACCGACAGCTTCGACAGCGCTCGCCGCGGAACGGACCCTTGCGGCCGTAATGCTTGAGATCGGCAAAGGCGGCGACCGTTTCCGGATCGGAATCCAGATACCAGTTCAAAAGGTCGAAATGATGAGTCGCCTTATGAACGAAGAGGCTGCCGGAATTTTCGACGTAAGCATGCCAGCGGCGGAAGTAATCGGCACCATGGCTGGTGTCGAGATACCAATGGAAGTCGACAGAGGTGACATCGCCGATGACGCCCGAATTGATCAGCTCCTTGATCTTCGCCGCCGTGGGTGCGAAACGATAGTTGAAGGAGATATCCAGCCGTTTGCCGGTGCGCGCCTCGGCATTGAGGATGCGCTTGATCTTGTCGACGGTGGTCGTCATCGGCTTTTCGCTGATGACATCGGCGCCGGCTTCCATCGCCTTGACGATGAGATCGTCATGGGTGGAATCGCGGGTGCAGACGATAACGAGATCCGGCTTTTCCGTCCGCAACAGTTCGTCGAAGTCGGTATAGATGGGCACCGACGCCCCGATATACTCCAGCGCCCGCTTCGCACGCGTGGCGTTGAGATCACACACCGCGACGAGCTCGACCTCGTTGCTCCAGCGCTCCACAAGATCCTTGCCCCACATGGTCGCACCACGGTTTCCCGTGCCAACCAGAGCGTAACGTTTCCTCGATGACGACTGCATGTCTCTTCCTCCAGAGTCTGCTAATGACGATGTAAGGCCTCGCCGACCGGAATTTACTTCGGCAAAGCCCCTCACCCCGACCCTCTCCCCGCTCGCGGGGAGAGGGGGCTATTCCACCAATCGGCGCTGATCTGGGTCGTTGGCTCGATTTTTTCTCCGTCGTCCCCTCTCCCCGCGAGCGGGGAGAGGGCTAGGGTGAGGGGCCATGCACGGCAGGATATTGGGCGCAACTCTTCCTGCGCTGACCAGAACCTATACCGATAATCTCTCCATCGCCGTCCAGTCCGGCGCGACCGACGAACCGAGACCGATAGCACCGATAACGGAGCCGATCGCAAGCTGCCCTGCCTCAATCCGCAATCGTGTGCGGCCATTGCTGACGCGGTAGAGATCGGAATGGGTCTCGGCGAAAGCGGCCTGCTCCGCCTCCGGCGCACCGGCCATGCCGTCGACGTAGTGGTGACCGTTGCGCTCGATATGCGTCATGCCGATGAGGGAAGCCAGCGCCAGATCCTGCTGCACGGCAAGGCCGCCCTGTGTCGTCAGATCCTCCGCCGACATGAAATAGGGAATACCGCCCTCGGCGCTCCATTTGGCGACGCGGGCGCGGTTCAATAGCGAGCGATAGAAACCCTTGCAGGATTTCGAGGATATGCCGGTATAGCCGAGCCCTCTCGCCGTGACGAAGGCCTCGATATCGGCATCGGATTCGTCGATCTCTACCGGTTTGAAGGCGGCGAGCGCCTTCACAGGCTTCTCGAAGGCATGGGCGCGGGCGATCGGCTGCTCGACAAACAGGATCGAAGAAGCGAAACGCGCAAGCCTCGGCTCCTCCTTCACGCGGCCAAGCAGATCGGCGACCGCCTCGGCGGATGAAAATTGCTCGTTGCCGTCGAGCGTCACCGAGTAATTGGGCACCTTGGCATCGATGACGGCAGCGACGCGGCAAAGGCGGTCGATATCAGCATCCGGGGCGCCGGAAACCTTGACCTTGAAGAAGGACAGGCCATAGGCGTCGATCGCCTCTTCGAAACTCTCCGGCAGGCCGTCGTTCAGCCGCTCGCTTGCCGGAATATCGGCTGATACGATGGCATCGACCAGGCCGACAGTATGGCGGGCAGCAAGGCTTGCGGATGGCTGCAAGGTCGAGAGGAAACCGGAGAGATCGAAACCTGTGAGATCGCGCGTCGTGGAAGCATCGATGCCGGGACGGTTCGCCTTGATCGCTTGCGCGACCGTCAGCCCTTCCAGCCGGCAGAGCGAATCGAGAATGGCCCGGTTGGCAAGCGCGAGGCCGAAGGAGGCAACAAGGCCGTTCAGCTTCTCCGCCACCGCCCGGGCGTGATGCGAGGCCTCGACGGCGGCGTGCAGGCCGAATGCCGTTCCCGACCCGGTACTTCGCAGCGCATCGAGCGCCAGAGCCAGCGACCGGCGCAGCTGGTTTTCATTGTCGGCATTGGAAAGGTCGGGCGATTTGTCGAACCATTTCGGCACCATCAGCTCGGCTGCCATGCCCTCCGCCGACCGTCCCTGCGCATCCTCGATGCGCACCCGCAGAAAAATCTGTCGCGCCTCCCGCAAAGTCGCCGAGCCGAAACGGAAGGGAAGCCGCAGCTTGACCGGGCGCTCGAATGTCTCGGCCTCGACAAGCCTGATTTTCAATGGATCGGTCATGATGCTGGTCGGCTCCTCTTATGGTCAGGCACGTCTATTTGCATAGGGCACCAATATGCGTGGCCCCTCACCCCAGCCCTCTCCCCGTTTCAACGGGGAGAGGGCTGGGGTGAGGGGCTATTCAGTTCATTGCAGAAGCAGTTTACCGTTAGCCAATCGCATCGCCCTATGGCAGGGGATAGATCGTGTCGGTACGACAGACTTCATGATTTTCCTCCATGCCCGATTCCCTCCAGAATCAGGAAAAGCAAATGCTTGGTCTTCCAAGCAATGTAACCATATAGTTACAAGATCGCGCGTTACCTCCAGCCTTGTCAATTACCTTTTGAAAATTTCTCGAAACCGCTGCACTGCACGGCGTTACACCCGGATCGAAGCAAGCGTGACGGCAACGATATGCTCGCCCCAGGCATTGAGCGCATCCGGCGCCGTCAGCTTGCGTGCAAAAATCGTCGACAGCGTATGGCGGTTCGACAGATAGAAGAAACCGAGCGCCGCGATCGTGAGATAAACGGATATCGGATCGACTGCCGGCCGGAAAATGCCGAGTGCCTCCCCGCGACGCAGCACATCGGAAAGCTCGTCGATCAGATGCGAATGCATGGCCGAGATTCTATCGGAGCGCTGCAGATAATGCGCGTGATGCAGGTTTTCGGTGGCAAGCAGGCTCAAAAACTCAGGATGCGCTAGGAAATGCCGCCAGGTGAACAAGGCCAGCTCCCGCATCCCCTCCTCCGGATGACGATGCGCCAGATCCAGCTGCTTTTCGGCATTGCGGATTGTTGCATAGCTCGCCTCCAGCACGGCGAGATAGAGCCCCTCCTTGTCGCCGAAATAGTGATAGAGCATCCGCTTGTTGGTCTGTGCCCGCGCTGCGATCGCATCCACCCGGGCGCCGCCGAAACCATGCGCAGCAAATTCCTCCGTCGCCGCGTCCAGGATCGTTTCCTGGGTGCGCTGCGGATTGCGTGAGGCCTTCGTTGACCGCTTGTCCATGGTCTTGCCGGCATCCGCTTGTGCTTTATTTTCAGTCTCTTGTCTCGCCCTGACCGCCATGGACGATCTCCTTCCGAACGGTAGCATTAGCGACGGATGCTGCCGGTTCCGGCATGCATCGTTTTGATTGCCGCACGATTGGCGCTTGACAGCGGTCGCGTTTCTATCCAACTTGTAACCAAATAGTTATATCATGCAAAGCAGTTCGTAAATCATCGGTTCGCTGGGGAGGAGACCAGGATGACGTTGACGATCGACCGCCGGCAGTTGCTTGCCGGAATGGCAGCCACACTTGCTTTCAGCAGCATCGGACTTTCCCGCGCCAATGCGGCAACCGCGATGCGCCTTCTTTGGTGGGGGTCAAAGGAGCGCAGCGACCGGACATTTGCAGCGGTAAAGGCCTATCAGGCCAAGAACCCGGATATAACCATCGCCGGCGAATCCTTCGGCTGGGACAGCTATTGGACGCGCCTCGCCACGCAGACCGGGGGCGGCAATGCGCCCGACCTCATCCAGATGGATTATCGCTACATCTTCGAATATGCCCGCCGGGGCGCGCTGCTCGACATGACGCCTTATCTAGGCAAGAGCCTGAAGATCGAGGATTTCGGCCCCGCCAACATCGATTCCGGCAAGGTCGACAACAAGATCTACGGCGTCAGCCTCGGCGTGAATTCCTTCATGGTCGTCCTCAACACGGCCGCCTGGGCCGAAGCTGGTGTCGAACCGCCACATGACGCCATGACGTGGGAACAGGTCGGCGATGCCTGCGCCAAGGTAACCGCCGCCAAGAAGCGTCGCGGTTTCTACGGCACGGCCGACGCGAGCGGCGGGGAGCCGGCGCTAGAATGCTGGCTACGCCAGCGCGGCAAGGCGCTCTATACGACGGACGGCAAGCTCGCCTTCGAAGCCAAGGACGCTACCGAATGGTTCGATCTGTGGGGCCATATGCGCAAGATCGGCGCCTGCGTTCCGGCCGACGTGCAGGCGCTCGATCAGCAGACACTCGAAACCGATATGCTTGTCACCAAAAAGGCAGCGATGAGCTTCGCCCATTCCAACCAGTTCGTGGCCATTCAAGGCCTGAACAAGGAAAAGCTCGATATCGTCTCCTATCCGGTCGCGGGTGCGGACAGCAAGCCCGGTCAGTATCTGAAGCCGTCGATGCTGATGTCGGTTTCGGCAACATCCCCGAACAAGGATGCCGCCGTCGCCTTCGTCAACTACCTGGTCGAAGACCCGGAAGGCACCAAGGCACTCGGAGTCGAGCGCGGCGTTCCGCCTTCAAAAAAGATCCGCGATCTCCTGACGCCGGATCTGGATCCTGTCAGCAAACAGGTGGTTGATTATATCGGCCGGCTGACACCGCATGTCGGAGCGCTGCCACCATCCCCGCCGAACGGCGCCGGCGAGAATGCATTCCTGCTGAAGAAGATCGCCGAGGAGGTGGCCTTCGGCAAAACCAGCGCACAGGACGCTGGCACGAAGTTCACCGAACAGGCAGCAGCAAACATTACGCGAGGCTGACACCGTGGGTACAAACAGCAAGAGCGTTGCCGGCGGCCTGGCCGTCGGCGCGCGCGCGCCGTTGCGCGTGGAAACCGCCTATAAGGCGCCGAGCGCATTCGCGCGCAACGCACCCGGCTATCTCTTCCTTCTGCCGTGGTTCATCGGCTTCTTCGGACTGACCCTCGGCCCGGCGATCGCCTCGCTCTATCTCTCCTTCACTGACTACAATCTGCTGCAGTCGCCTAACCTCGTCGGCATCGAGAACTACGTGCGGATCGCGACGGCCGACGACAAGTTCCTGTCGTCGATGAAGGTGACGCTGTTCTATGTCGTCTGTTCCGTGCCGCTGAAACTTGCCTTCGCGCTGCTGGTGGCGCTGCTGCTCAACCGCGGCATCAAGGGCCTGCCGGTCTATCGCGCCATCTTCTACCTGCCGTCGCTGCTCGGCTCCAGCGTCGCGATTGCGGTGCTCTGGCGGCAGATCTTCGATGCCGACGGCATCGTCAATACCCTGCTTTGGTACGCCTTCGGCATCAACGGGCCGAGCTGGATCTCCAATCCCGACTATTCGCTCTATACGCTCGTCATCCTGGCCATATGGCAGTTCGGATCGCCGATGATCATCTTCCTGGCCGGCCTCAGGCAAATCCCGACGGATCTCTACGAGGCCGCCAGCCTAGACGGCGCCTCCAAGGCGCGGATCTTCTTCAAGATCACCCTGCCGCTTTTGACGCCCGTGATCTTCTTCAACGCCGTGGTCCAGACGATCGACGCCTTCAAGGCCTTCACGCCGGCCTACGTCATTTCCTCCGGCACCGGCGGGCCGATCGATTCGACGCTGTTCTATACGCTCTATCTCTACCAGGAAGCCTTCGGCTATTTCCGCATGGGCTATGCCTCGGCGCTGGCCTGGATCCTGGTGATCATCATCGCGATCTTCACCACCTTCTCCTTCCTCTCCGCTCGCTATTGGGTCCACTACGATGACTGACGCGAAGCTCACCCATTTTGCCGAGGACATGAAGCCGCCGCGCGAGCGCCCGTGGTTCTTCTCCATCCTCATCCACGTCGCTCTCGTCGCCGCGTCGATCGTGATGCTCTATCCGCTGCTGTGGATGCTCTCAGGCTCGATCAAGGACCAGAACGAGATCTTCGGCACGGCATCGCTGATCCCCTCGCAATTCGATTTCAGCTCCTATGCCCGCGGCTGGTTCGGCGGCCAGGTCACCTTCGGCAAATTCGTCTGGAATTCGGCCGTCATCGCCGTGCTCTCGGTCCTCGGCAACGTCATATCCTGCTCGCTGGCGGCCTACGCCTTCGCGCGGCTGAATTTCTGGGGCAAGAATTTCTGGTTCGCCCTGATGCTGGGCACGCTGATGCTGCCCTACCACGTCACACTGATCCCGCAATACATCCTCTTCCTGAAGCTCGGCTGGGTGAAGACCATGCTGCCGCTCGTCGTGCCGAAATTCCTCGCGGTCGACGCCTTCTTCATCTTCCTGATGGTGCAGTTCTTCCGCGGCATTCCGCGCGAGCTGGATGAGGCCGCGATGATGGACGGCTGCAGCCCTTGGCGCATCTACTGGCGCATCATGCTGCCCCTGTCGCTTCCCGTTCTGGCAACCGCCGCCATCTTCTCCTTCATCTGGACCTGGGATGATTTCTTCGGGCCGCTGATTTATCTATCGGATATCAACACCTACACGGTGCAGCTCGGCCTGCGCTCCTTCGTCGACTCCACCGGAAGTTCCGACTGGAGCAGCCTGTTCGCCATGTCGAGCCTGTCGCTGATCCCGGTCTTCCTGATCTTCCTCTTCTTCCAGAGGCTGCTGATCGACGGCATCGCGACCGCCGGCCTCAAACGCTGATTACGAACCCCGTGGTCCCGAATACCCAAGATTTGGGGCCGCGAACCCACAAACCCACGAAAGGAAATGTCGCATGAGCGCGCTGCGCTTCGCCGCCATCGGCCTCAATCACGATCACATCTACGGGCAGGTCAACGTCATGCTGCGGGCCGGCGCCGAACTCGTCGCCTTCCATGCGGTGGAGGACGATCTTGCGAAAGTCTTCGCCGAGCGATTTCCGCAGGCCAAGCGTGTCGCCGACAAGCGCGAGATCCTGGAGGACAGCTCGATTGCACTGATCGTCAGCGCCGCGATTTCCAGTGAGCGCGCCGGCCTTGCCATCGAAGCCATGCGCCATGGCAAGGACGTGATGCTCGACAAGCCCGGCATGGTGACGCTGGATCAGCTGGCAGACGTCAAAAAGGTACAAGCCGAGACCAAGCGCATCGTCTCCATTCTCTATTCCGAGCATTTTGAGACGGCATCGACAGTCAAGGCCGGCGAGCTGGTGAAAGCCGGCGCCATCGGCAAGGTCATTCACACCACGGGCCTCGGTCCGCACCGACTGCGCAAGCCGACCCGGCCGGACTGGTTCTTCGACCGCAAGCGCTATGGCGGCATCATCGCCGACATCGCCTCGCATCAGTGCGAGCAGTTCCTGTTCTTCGCCGACTCGCTGGAAGCAGAGGTCTTGTCAGCCACAGTGTCCAATCGCGCCAATCCGGAAACGCCGGGCCTGCAGGATTATGGCGATTTCCATGTGAGGACGCCTGACGTCACCGGCTATGTCCGCGTCGACTGGTTCACGCCGGACGGTCTTTCCACCTGGGGCGACGGTCGTCTCTTCATTCTGGGCACCGAAGGCACGATCGAGCTGCGCAAATATATCGACGTTGCCGGCCGGCCCGGCACCGATCACCTCTTCCTGACCGACCGCAAGGGCATGCAGCATATCGATTGCAGCGGAGTGGAGTTGCCCTATGGCCGCCAGCTTGTGGCCGACATAAGGGATCGCACCGAAACGGCCATGGGCCAGGAGCATTGCTTCAAGGCCATGGAGCTGGCGCTGAAGGCGCAGGCGCTTGCCGAGGCTACATCGCTCAAGAACGCTCAGAGGTAATTGCGTCATGTCCGACATCAAGAAAGTCGCGATCATCGGCCTCGGCATCGGCCGCTCGCACATCGTCGAAGGCTATCTGCCGCATCCGGACCGTTTCGAGGTCGCCGTCCTCTGCGATCTCAACGAGGAACGTCTGAACGCCGTCGGCGATGAATTCGGCATCGCGAGACGCCTCAAGGATTTCTCCGAAGTCCTCAACATGCCCGATATCGACATCATCGACATCTGCACGCCGCCCGGCTCGCATTTCCAGCTGATCATGCAGGCGCTATCGGCCGGCAAGCACGTGGTTTGCGAAAAGCCGCTCGTCGGCTCGCTCGCCGATGTCGACGCCGTCATCGCGGCCGAAAAGACCGCCAAAGGCCGGCTGATGCCGATCTTCCAGTATCGCTATGGCGACGGCATCCAGAAGGCCAAGCGCATCATAGCTTCAGGCATCGCCGGCAAACCCTATGTCGCGACGTCGGAGACCCATTGGGTGCGCGGCGCTGACTATTACGCGGTTCCCTGGCGCGGCAAGTGGGATACCGAACTCGGCGGCGTTCTGATGACGCACTCCATCCATCTGCACGATATGCTCACCTATCTGATGGGGCCGATCGCGGGCCTCTTCGGCCGCGTCGCCACCCGCGTCAACGATATAGAGGTGGAGGACTGCGCCAGCGCCAGCCTGCTGATGGAAAACGGCGCGCTCGCCACCATCAGTGCCACCCTCGGCTCGCAGGAGCAGATCAGCCGCCTGCGGCTCGCCTTCGAAAACGTCCTGATCGAAAGCAACCACGAGCCCTACAGCCCCGGCCAGGATCCATGGAAGATCATTCCCGCCAATGACGACATCGGCGCGAAGATCGATGCGCTGCTCGCCGACTGGTCGCCGATCCCCAACCGTTTCAACACGCAGATGAGGCTGTTCCACGACGCGCTGTTGTCGGGCGGGCCCCTGCCGGTGACCACAGTCGATGCCCGCCAGGCGCTGGAGCTGGTCACGGCATTCTACGAATCGTCGGAAACCCGCACCGAAGTCCGCTTTCCTGTCGGACCCGAAGCCAAGAAATACACGAGCTGGAGGCCGTCGTGAACATCGCCCCGCGAGCCATCAGGACCAATAAGGAGGAAGCACCCATGGCGACAAGCGTATCGCTGCAGAAGGTTATCAAGCGCTATGGCGAGCTTCAGGTGGTTCACGGGATCGATCTGGAAATCGAACCGGGAGAGTTCACCGTTTTCGTCGGCCCATCCGGCTGCGGCAAGTCCACGCTCCTGCGCATGATCGCCGGGCTGGAGCCGATTTCCGGCGGCGGGCTCTATCTCGACGGCAGCCGCATGAACGATGTCCCCGCCTCCAAACGCGGCATCGCCATGGTCTTCCAGTCCTATGCGCTCTATCCGCATATGAGTGTCTACAAGAACCTCGCCTTCGGTCTCGAAACCGCCGGCATGAAGAAGCACGAGATCCAGCCGCGCGTCGAAAAAGCGGCCGAGATCCTGCAGATCAAGCAGCTGCTGCAGCGCAAGCCGAAGCAGCTTTCCGGTGGCCAGCGCCAGCGTGTCGCCATCGGCCGCGCCATCGTGCGCGAGCCCAACATCTTCCTCTTCGACGAGCCGCTTTCAAATCTCGATGCCGAACTGCGGGTGCAGATGCGCGTCGAGATTGCCCGCCTGCACCAGCGGCTCGGCAACACGATGATCTATGTCACCCACGACCAGACCGAAGCCATGACCATGGCCGACAAGATCGTCGTGCTCAATGGCGGCAAGATCGAGCAGGTCGGCGCGCCGCTCGACCTTTACAACAGGCCGAAGAACAAGTTCGTCGCCGGCTTCATCGGCTCGCCGAAAATGAACTTCCTCGATGCGAAGATCGTCGCCTCTGACGACGGCTCCGCCGTCATCGATCTCGCCGGCCAAACCGTACGCCTGCCGCGCCGGCTCGGTGGTCTCCAGCCCGGACAGCCCGTGACGCTTGGCGCGCGCCCGGAACATTTGAACGTCGGCGATCGCGGCGTAGGGCTCGGTAGCGCACGCGTCGATCTCGTCGAGCACCTCGGCGGCCAGACGATCCTCTACGTCACGCTGCATGGCGGCCAGGCACTGACGGTCGCGCTGGAAGATCAACAGAGCATCCGCGCCGGCGAAACGGTCAGCATCCATATCGATCCCGAGCGCTGCCATCTGTTCGGCCCGGATGGCATGACTTTGTGATGGAGCTGGCGGCGGGCACGGAGTTATCCCGCCCCTGGCTGGCGAGATAGGCTCTCAAACCTCGACGATCCGCCGGCTGCCGATCGCGCGGATCTGGCCGGATGGAATGACATCGGCCGGAACGCCCTCCCGTCGGTACAGCCGAAGCCGCCGGCTGCCCGGCGCAAGATGGAACCAGTCATCCTCGGCGCGATAGGCTTCCAGGTCGATTTGCACCGATTGCGCCAACCGATCGCTGCTCAACTCGAGGAACCAGTCTTCACCCTCCTGCACTGCCGACGCCGTGATCTCCGCATCATGGAACGCCTTTGGGCGCCCGAGCGGGAAGTAAAAGGCCTGGGCGATCACAGTACCGGTCGCAGGAGCTGTCAGCCGCGCCACTGTCACATCATGCGATGGCGGTCCGAAACGGAACGCATAGGTCGTATCGAAAAAGGCGCCGAAAAGATCAGTGCAGGCTATCTTTTGCTTGCCTCGGGCATCGAGCACCAGATCGCGCCCGCCACCGACGACGATCTGACGGCCGTCGCGCAGGCAGGAGACCTCGACGGTCAGATCGAGCGTCGCATCGCTCTCATTGATGATGTGCACGTCGAGGCCATTGGTGCCCTCGTCCATCAATAGTATCTGCACCGGCCGGAAGGCTCGGCGCAGCCCGTACCAGACAGGCTTCGGCTCCCCCGTCGAATCGATCACGCCCCAACCGGCGCCGGGGAGCAGATCCTGCAGCGTCCAGACGAGGGCGCCGTTGCAGCCGGAACCTTGGCGGCGCCACTCGGCATAGGTCTCCTCGGCCACTTCGCCGGTTACCGCACGGGAGAGGTTGAGATAGAGATCCGGGTCTTCCCGCCGTAGCCGGTTTGGCTCGAAGCCGTAAAGCTCCTGAAGATAATGATCGCGCACATCCTCGAAATCCCAGGACGCGCCGCGATCGCGCGGCACGCGCTCTTTCCATAGTGGGCTATGGACTGCCGGCACCGGCAGATGCTGGCCAAGCGTGCGGGCTTGCGGCACATGCGCGAAGGCAAGGCTTTCTGCGGCAAAGCGGACATCGGCACGACGGGCATCGGCAAGCGGCCGCATATAGGCGCCGACGCCGTAATAATGCGTGACGCCAACATTCGAAGAAAACGGCATGGCCCCGCCGGACGGCGAATTGACGACATAGGGCACATCCGGCCGCAGCGATTGCACCAGTGGTGGAATAATCTCCTCGACAACAGGGCTCTTCCAGAACTGCTCCGGCAGGCCCATCATCGCCGCCTGCTGATGGATCTCACTGCCACCGCAAAGGATAGCCAGGCAAGGCGAGAGGCGCGTCCGACCCAAAAACTGCGAAACCTCCGTTTCGACATGGGCGTTGAACGCCTTGTCGTTCTTCGGATAGTCGAAATTGGCGAACATGAAATCCTGCCAGACGAGCAGGCCGAGTTCGTCACAGAGACGGAAGAATTCCGGCGTCTCATAGGCCATGGTGCCGCCGATGCGGATCATGTTCATGCCGGCTTCAGCCGCCAGCCGCAGCCAGCCCTCGTAATCACCGCGGTCGCCGGGCAGGCGCACGATATCCGCCGTAGTCCAGACAGCACCTCGGCAGAAAATCCGCTCGCCATTGACGATGACAGCGAGATCCTGCCCATCGACGCCGCGATCGACCGACAGCCGGCGAAACCCGGTCTGTCCGAGCGCATGCTCCACGCCATCGACGACGAGCGTAACATCATGGAGCTGCGGCACGCCATGCGTATGCGGCCACCATGGCACCACATCGCGGATTTTCAGGATTGCCGTATAGCGGCCGGGACCGTCCTTCTCGAACGCCTGTTCCGTCTCTCCGCAGCGCAAAACCAGCTCGCGGATATCGCCCTCGATCAATAGCGAAGCATAGAGCCGACCTTCACCGTTCTCGAGCAGGTCCGGCCGCAAGGAAAGATCGCGAATAACAGGCGCATTCGGCCGCAGCAGCGAAATCGGCCGCCAAGGACCGACGGCCTGAACCTCGGGACACCAGCCGGGCATGTGGCCCAGCAGCGTCGTGCGCACCATCCGCAGACCGTGAGGCGTGATCATCTGCGGCCGCCAACGGGCACGCGGCCCAGGTTCCAAAAGCTTCGGCTCCAGCGCGCGGAAGCAGAGCGCCAGCTCGTCGCCGCCAAGGAGGGTAACATCGACGCCATGGGCCTCGAACATGCTTTCGGAGACGAGGATTTTCTGGCCGTTGAGGAAGACTTCGCAAAGCGTCGCGAGCCCCTCGAGCCGCAAGACCGCCTCACCGGCGTCAGCATCCACCAGACGGCAGATGTACCAAGCATCACGGTCGTGAAGAGGCTGCGGCCTCGTCCGGTCGAAACGACCGGCCCTTTCTAAGGCTTCCGCCACCGTGCCCGGCACCGGCGCCGGGATGAAGCCAGACGCCAGCGGCACATCGGAGGGCGAGAGGCAGGTGCCCGCCTCCGTCAATACCAGATTCCAGCCTTCGCTCAGCCGCATTCCATCGCCGAGATCCGCCAAGCGCCCGCCCATGACATTTTTCGAGGGATTGCCCCCGCCCCAATATGTTCAGAAATAACCCAGCCGTATCGCGATCGAACGGAAGTCGGTCAAAGCTTCCGTTCGAGGTCGCTCATCATGGCATCCCACGCATCGGCAGCCGGATCAAGGGCCGTACGCAGCGGCTCGAACTTCTTGCGTGTGATGGCGCGGGCAAGCTGGAACTGCACCGACTTCGCAGTCTCGGAAATTTTCCGCGCCTCGGCCACCGCTTCAGACAGATCGGTCGAAAGCCAGTCGAAATGACTGCCGGCAAGCTCGAAATTGGCGCCGAGCTGACGCAGCGTGTTGAAGGCATATTTATGGAAGAAACCGAATGGCCGTTCGGCGACCGCTTCCACCTGCGCAGGGAAAACCTCCGCGAAGGCGCGGATCGGATTGGCCAGCGGATGACGGCGGAAATGGAAAGACAGAAGCTGTCGTGCCGTCTGACGGATCGCAGCGTCGGCCGGTGCCGTCTCCGGGAATTTCGCAAATTCCGTATAGGGCAGGAAGGGCAGGTCCTCATCCGTCAGATGCAGCTGGAAGAGCCCGTCGAAGTCCTCGCCCGACAGCTGGAAGAATCCGCCATTGTGGAAGTAGTCGAGCGTGCGGCCCTGCATGTCGAGCCGGTTGATCGCCACCGTCGTCTTGCCGTGTTCGCGGCGATAGCCGACCCCTTGAGTATCCGGCATGAAGAAGGAATCCATCTCCACCAGGCAGAGCCTGCCACGGCCGATCTGCTCGGCGACATGGTTCTGAACCTTGTCGTAGATCGCAAGCTCGGTGCAGCGCACGCCATAGAGCGCTTCCAGATCCTCAAGCGGCACCTTGAAGAAGGTGAACTGGTCGCCCTCGAAATCCTGCGTCACCGTGAAGCCAAGCATGGCTTCCGGCGGCAGCTGCATGCTCGAGAGCACCTCGATCCAGAGATCGATATAGCAGTTGGTCTCGGGCCACATGCGCTCGCTGTCGTGCAGTGCATGTGGCTTGTAGGTGGCGGGATCCAGCCCCTGAAACACGGAAGCCATGGATGCGATCAGCCCCACAGCGTCTTGCGCACGCTCTCGGGCCATTCCTTGGTGTCGAGACCATGAGTGTGGAACAGCGCCAGCGCGATGCGCTCCAGGCCAAAGCCGACGCAGGCGGTATGCACGACGCGGCCATCGGCAAAGTTCAGGCCCCACTTCGTGCCAAAGGCATCCTGGTGGTAGTTGAAGCTCATGCAGGCGGTCGGCTTGGCTGTCGACGTGATCGGGATCAACAGCTCGAACTTGAGGTTCTGGTCGCGCTGATTGTTGGCGAGCATCTTGCCGGCGCGGCCGAAGAATGGGTCGTTGGCGACATCGATGGTTACATCGAGACCGACGGCCTTCATCATCTCGACACCGCGGTCCATCCAGCTCTGGCGGAAATCCGTCACGTGCTTTTCGCTGCCCATGCAGACATATTCGCGCATGCGGAAGAGCTGCTGGCGGGCCGGGTCCTTGGAGGGCTCGTGGCGGAAGCAATAGGATTGCAGATCATAGAGCGCTCCATCTTCCGGAATGGCGCCGCGCTTGGCGACCGTCGGGTAGAGCGGATAGCAGGCAGCCGGCGTCAGCACGATATCGGTCGCCTGCTGGTCTTTCGTCCAGTCGTCGCCCACTTCCATGCATTTCAGCAGGCTCATATGGTCGAGCTCGTTGCCGCAGAAGCTGTGCACCGTGCCGGCAAGCTGCGGAAAGCTCTTCATGTAGCCGCTCGTCTCAAAGAAGGCGCGGTTCATGCCGGGCGGAAAGCGGATGGCTTCGGCGCCATCGGCGCCGCCGAACGTGTCGATCAAGCGCTCGAAAGCGGAAATCACGTCTTCGAACTGGCCACTGCGGCCATAGAGACCATCAACGCCGGTGTCGATCAGGAGACCGGAATCGAAAAGACGGTCGAGAAACGATGTTTGCATATCCATGACGGTTACCCCAACAGGCTGGTATCTTGTTTATGGACGAGCAGCATTGTCGACGTATTGCCGAGGATGCGGTCGTTCGAGATCATCAATTGCGCCGAGTGCGCGTCGCGCAGGTGGCGGCCGAGGCTGTAGGGCGTACCGTTCTTGTAGCCCATGATGCCGCAGATCAGCATCGCATGGTTGATGATCGGCAGGATCATCTCCGACGACGCGATCTTGACGTTGTTCATCGCCACGGCGAAGGCCATCGACGACAGGCGATCAGCATCGAGCTTCGCCTCTTCATAGGCCTTCAGCCCGGCAACCACATTGGATTTCACCATCTGCAGCATGCTGGAGGCTTCGGCGAGGCGCAGCGCGCCGGGAGGCTGTACGCCAGGAGACTTGCGGGCAGCAGCCCGCACGAACGCCTGCGCGCGGGAAACCGCATCGGCGGCAATGCCGTACCACACGCCGCTCCAGAGCAGGTGCGAGCTTGCGAGCATCGACTGTGCGGCGATCTCGGCAAAGGGCTTCGGCAGGATCTGCTTGGCCGGAGCTTTACCCTTGAACAGGAAGCCGTCGGAACAGGTGCCACGCATGCCGAGCGTGTTCCACTCGACGGTGCGCTTGATGTCGTATTGATCTTTCAGGAAGCAGGTCAGCACCTGATCGGAGGACGCCGCCTCGGCATGGCTGCGCGAGGTGATCAGAATGGCGTCGGCATGAGCGCCATAGGAAATGACGGTCGCATCCTTTTCGAGGGCGCAGGTATCGCCTTCGACATTGATGGCGCAGATGCTGTTGCGCAGGTTGCCGCCGATCCCGCCCTCGGTCGTCGCAGAGGCAAGCAGCAGCTGTTCCCTGGCAATGCGGCGCATGAAGTCGCGGTGCCAGTCGCTGTCGACGCCGTGCTCGACCAGGCTCGAAAGCTTGATCTGGTGCATGGCGAAGACCATGGCGCTTGCCGCACAAGCCTGGCCGAGGATCGAGCAAAGCTCGGCGATTTCGGTCATCGACGCGCCTTCGCCGCCGAGATCGGCGGGGATCTGGATGGAAAGCAGCTTTTCGGCGCGCATCGCGTCGACAGCTTCGCGTGGGAACCGACCCTCGGCATCGACGGCATCGGCGTGTTGGCTGGCGATCGCTGCGACGCGGGCGGCGCGCACCGCCGCTCCCTCGCCCGTCCCAACCTCGAGTAGAGCGACCGCCGCAGTCATCAGGCGACCTTTCTGCTGTCCAGGATCATGCCGACGGTTCTTTCGATTGCGGCGATGCTGGCGAAGGACTTGCGGTTCAGCAGGTTGTCCGGGAATTCGATGTCGAAGGCTTCCTCGATGCCGAGCATCAGCTGTACCGAAGCGAAGGAAGACAGCCCCGCCGCATAAAGATCAGCATCGTCTTCGATCTGATCGACAGCAACGGGAAGCGTACCGAACTTGGCCAGCAAATCGCGAATCGTCTTGTTCATAGTCTAGTCCCTTCTGGCAATGGCAAGCATAACCGCAGTTACGCAGTCTTATTCTTCGCCGAGAAGTAACAGGCAAAATAGAACATTCCGCTAAGCGACGTGGTAAATACAACCAACTTATACTTCGTGTAAAATTGCTATATTCGATACTTACCTGATTGAAATTTACCAAGCGTAAGCCATCTAACGCGCGGCTCAAGCACAAATATCGAAAATCTCTAATATTAAGGAATGACGATTTTTGGAATGTCGAGAAGTGAAAGAAGGTTAACGTACCAAAATTCGCCATCACGTTTCATTCAAAAAACGTCATAACAATCAGAGCGTCAGTGAAAGTATAGTCCTGCAGGACAAAGGCCGCCCCTAGCCTTCCGGCGGATAGATATGGCCGCCGCCGCGATAGTCCGAAATCGAATAGCAGCCTTCGCGCAGCTCCCGCACCGACGTTTGCCCGATATCCGCCTTGCCGTAGCCGCCGGGAATATCGAGAATGTAGGTCGGTTGGCAGAGGCCGGAAATACGGCCGCGCAGGCTTGCTACGATTGCCTGCCCTTCGGCGATCGTGAGGCGGAAGTGGCTGGTGCCGGGCGCAAGGTCCGGATGATGCAGATAATAGGGTTTCACCCGGGTTTCGACGAAAGCCCTCATCAGCGCCGCCAGCACCTCCGGATCGTCATTGACGCCCTTCAACAGAACCGACTGGCTGATAAGCACGATTCCCGCATCGACCAGCCGGGCGCAGGCAGCGCGCGCCTCCTCCGTCATCTCCCGCGGATGATTGGCATGCAGCGCTACATAGATGGTCTTGCCGCTCGCCTTCAGTGCCGCAATCAGCGTCGCATCGACCCGCAAAGGGTCTACGACGGGGATGCGGGTGTGGAAGCGGACGATCTTCACATGGTCGATCTCGGCAAGCTGCCCGAGAATCTCTTCCAGGCGCCGCGGTGAAAGCACCAGCGGATCGCCGCCGGTCAGAATGACCTCCCAGATCTCCTTGTGCTCGCGGATATAGGCAAAGGCGCCGTCAAGCGCAGCGCCGTCCAGCGTCCCGAGCCCCTGCGGTCCGACCATCTCGCGGCGGAAGCAAAAACGGCAATAGACAGGGCAGACATGCACGGCCTTCAGAAGCACACGGTCGGGATAGCGGTGGACGATACCCTCGACCGGGCTATGCGCGTGATCGCCGATCGGATCGGCGCGCTCCTCGGGCGTGACGACGAGTTCCGCCAGATCAGGCACGAACTGCCGGGCTATGGGATCGACAGGGTTTTCGGCGTCGATCAGTCGCGTCACGGTCGGCGTCAAGGCGACGGCGTAGCGCTCCGCCACGGCTTCGAGCGCCACTGTATGGTCGGCGTCGATCAGCCCGGCGCGCTCAAGTTCGCCGATAGTCCGGATTGGGCGCATCACATTCATGCGTCATACTCCGCGACTGGTGCCCACAGCACCTGTTCGATCCGCGAGGCGCCGGTTGCCAGCATCACAAGCCGGTCGAAGCCCAGCGCGATGCCGCTTGCGTCAGGCATGACAGCAAGCGCCTCCAGAAACTCCTCGTCCAGCGGATAGGTCTCGCCATAGACGCGCTGTTTCTCCGCCATCTCGATCTCGAAGCGGCGCCGCTGCTCCTCGGCATTGGTAAGCTCGCCAAAGGCATTGGCAAGCTCAACGCCGCAGGCATAGAGCTCGAAACGCTCGGCAACGCGGTGGTCGGCTACCGACGGCCGGGCAAGCGCCGCTTCGGAAACGGGATATTCGTCGAGGATCGTTGCGCGGCCGAAGCCGAGATTGGGTTCGATCTTCTCAACCAGCACCCGGCTGAAAAGATCCTGCCAAAGATCGTCGTCGGCAACGCGGATGCCAGCCTGCCGCATATCCGCCGCTAGACGCTCGCGATCCGTCGATCCGTCGAGACCGATGGAGGCAAAGAGATCGATGCCGGCATAACGTTCGAAAGCGGCTGCGACGCTGATGCGCTCAGGCTGGAGGAACGGATCGGTTTCGGCTCCGCGATAGCTGAATTTCTTCGCCCCGACCGTCTCGGCAGCAAGCCCCAGGATTGCGGCGCAATCGGCCATCAGGGCCTCGTAGCTCTCTCCTGCCCGGTACCATTCCAGCATGGTGAATTCCGGATGATGCAGCGGTCCGCGCTCGCGATTGCGGTAGACATGGGCAAAGCAGGCGATGCGCTCCTCGCCCGCCGCAAGCAGCTTCTTGCAGGCAAATTCCGGTGAGGTGTGCAGATAGAGAGGCAGCGTTTTGCCATCCGTCGTCACCGCCTCGGTCGCGAAAGCATGCAGATGGGCCTCGTTGCCCGGCGACACCTGCAGCGTCGCCGTATCCACCTCGATGAAGTCGTTGCGCGCAAAGAAAACCCGCAACGCAGCCTGAATGGCATTGCGGCCGATGAGGAACGGCCGCCGGTCCGCATGGACATTGCGGGTCCACCAGGGGGACGCTTTGCTCGTCTTCGGCTTCATTCCTAGCTTTCTTCGGGGCACGACCCACGCAAGGGGGTGGCAATTTCCATTGATTTAGGGTAGTTGCGCCCCCAAGCAAACAATTGCTGCGTCTCGGAGAGCATTTCGACAGTCCCTCTACGACGCAAAGCGCAGCGTTACAAGGAAGTCTTATGGTCA